>ERZ1023261.2-NODE-2-length-369806-cov-7.946229_pt1 | contig 369806 bp, 349 predicted proteins | sample MGYA00521234_ERZ1023261 | MGnify/ENA primary metagenome ERZ1023261 (study PRJEB32759, sample SAMN07749871) | skin metagenome | biome: transportation; feature: city; material: polyester macromolecule | host: Homo sapiens | place: Hong Kong:TC line | collected...
GCGGAGACGACAATGCACTAACTATCTACCCGGACCACCCGGTGGGGGCTGCTCAGTGACCGTGAAGGGCCGCGTGGCGGAGGTCTATGGCAACCGCTTCGTGGTGCAGGACAACAGCGGCCGCACGTTGGTCGACGCCGGGCGCGAGGGGCAGGGCGCGGTCAGCGTCGGCAACCCCGTGCTCGTCCAGGGCCGCTATGATCAGGGTCAGCTGCATGCCCGCTTCCTGGTCGATCGTGCCGGCGCCGTGCGCGAAGTCGGCGCGCCGCCGCCCCCGCCGCCGCCCCCGCCGCCGCCGCCCGCGCCGCATGGCCCGGGTGCAGTGCACCGCCGCCTCCGGGTGCAGGTGCACCGCCCCCGCCCGGCGCTGGTGCACCCCCGCCGCCGCCTCACAGCGCCGGCGCGCCTCCGCCTCCGCCTCCGCCCGCAGGAGCAGGCGCACCGCCCCCGCCTCCCATGGCGTCTGCGGCCGGGGTTCAGGCGCCCCCGGCTGGCGCCGCGATGAACCGCGCTGCACCTCCGCCCGCCGTGGCTGCGCCGCAGCGCTGACAGGTGGCCGGGAGGGGGCACCCCTCCCGGCCATTGCTTCCCGGCGTCGATCGGTCGCTCGCGCGACGATCGTTGCCGGGTGAGTGGCGCGGCGGCGACGGGTCGCCGCGCGCCGGACCAATCAGCCGATCGGCACGCCGCCGGTCACCGCGACGATCGCGCCCGACATGTAGCTGCCCTCGCCCGATGCGAGCAGGACATAGGCGGGGGCGAGTTCGGCTGGTTGCCCCGCACGCCCCAGCGGCGTGTCCTGACCCAGCGTTTCCAGTTCGTCGGATGGCTTGGCAATCGGCTGGATCGGCGTCCACACCGGCCCGGGCGCGACCGCGTTGACGCGGATGCCGTCGCTCGCCAGCAGGTTCGACAATCCAACCGTCAGGCTGGAGATCGCCCCCTTGGTCGCGGCATAGACGATCATGTTCTTGCCCGCGACCTTGGCCTGCTCGCTGGTGGTGTTCACGATCGCGCTGCCCGGCTTCATGTGCGGGGCCGCTGCCTTCGCGAGCCGCAGCATCGCGAACACGTTGGCCGCGAACGCGCCCTGCATCTCGTCGTCGTCGATCGTCTCCAGGCCCTCGTTCATCGTCTGCGCCGCGGCATTGTTGACCAGCACGTCCAGCTGCCCCAGCTCGCCGACCGTCCGCTCGACCAGCGCCGCGCAGTGATCGCGGTCGCGGATGTCGCTGGGCAGCAGCAGGCAGCGTCGGCCCGCCTGCTCGACCCAGCGCCGCGTTTCCTCGGCATCGACCTGTTCGTCCGCCAGGTATGAAATCGCGACATCCGCGCCCTCGCGCGCGTACGCGATCGCCACCGCGCGCCCGATGCCCGAGTCGCCACCGGTGATCAACGCGACCTTGCCGTTCAGCAAACCCTTGCCGACGTAGCTTTCCTCGCCGTGGTCGGGTTTGGTGTGCATCGCGGCGGTCAGGCCGGGGCGGGGCTGCTGCGGCTCGTCGGCGAAGCGGGTCGGCTGGCTGGTGCGCGGATCGTCGGTCATGTCGGCTCCGTTAGGCAGGAAGGATCACGCGGCTGAACGGGCGGCCGCACCGAACGTGCCACACCGGCGCGGTGCCTTTTTCCGCACTCGATCGTTCGGTCGGCACTGGAGAAGGAACACCCATGTCACTCCTTTGTCCCGATCTTCGGCATGGCCTGGTGGAGCGGGCGTGGTGACGCGCGTGACGGTCTGGCACGACGGTGCCTGTCCGCTGTGCCGGCGCGAGATCGCGCTGATGCGTCGGCTCGATCGCCGCGGTGCGATCCGCTTCGTCGACGTGGCGGATGCCGGCACGTGCCCGCTCGACCGCGCGACGATGCTGGCGCGGTTTCACGCGCGCGAGGATGGCGGCCCGCTCGTGTCGGGTGCGGCGGCATTCGCGGCGATGTGGCGCGCGATCCCGCTGTTGCGCCCGTTCGGGCTGCTGGCGAGAAACCGTCTGATCCTGGCGCTGCTGGAGCGCGCTTACCTCGGCTTCCTGCGCGTACGCCCGCGGCTGCAACGCGCGCTTGCCAGGCGGCAGGCGCAGGCGTGACGCGCCCGCGCCCCCCGTCGCCTGGCCGAGCACGCGGCGTCGTGGTCGCTAACACCACCCGCGCCGTCATCACGCTCGAAACCAGCCATCCGCCGAGTTGGCACGTGCCGCCCGCCGAGCCACTCGTTCTGCGAACGAAAAGGGGGCCACCGATGACTGGCACCCCGCGATCGGCAAGGAACTGCTCCACGATGTCGCCGGGAGCCACCCCGCCCGCCCCCCGCGGTCATGCTGCTGCGCGACCACGTCGCCTTCTACCCCGCCGCACTCGATCAATGCACCATTGATCGCAAGCATGCCCCCCGTCTCTACAGCAGCTGGATCACCGCCGACCTGAGGGGTACGTTCAAGGGGGGTACCCGGCAGCATGGGCTGGTGAACGGAAAAACCGTCGTCGAAGGGCGCTGAGAAAGGTTGAGCCCTACGCCCGGGCCGCTATAAGCGCGCGTTCTGCTGGGGCGTCGCCAAGCGGTAAGGCACCGGTTTTTGGTACCGGCATTCGTAGGTTCGAATCCTGCCGCCCCAGCCAACGCTTCTCAATCGTAGTTATGAAGTGGGCGACCCTTCGGAGTTGAGGGCTTTCCAAAAGCATTGGTCCTAGCGACTAGATACGTTCCTTTGACGAGCTTGCCCAAGCAAATGTCCAATCTTTTGGGTTAAAGCTTCTTTGCGCAGCCGGAGCCGACGTTAGAAGCTTGCGGGCGCTGATCTAGCGGAGCGGCACGCACTTATTCGCCGAGATGATGCTGCAAAGCAATTCCGTCAGAGCTGCAGATTACCTCGCTGCCATATGCCACTCGATCTGGGCGGGTGCAGTTGGCACACGCAACAGGTCGCCCGTCGGCGCGACTCGGTGACCGTTGACGCGAGCCTCGCCGGGCTCTCCGGCGAGCGGCCAGGCGATGGTGAAGCCGCCGGGCGGGCGGGCGCTGCCCGCGAGTGTGAGGCGCAAGACGCGGCCGTTCACGCGCGCCGCCATGTCCAGCGTGCCGTAGCGTGTCCGCAATCCGGCGATCCGCACGCCGGGTCCCGCCAGCCACGCCGGGGTCAGCCCTCCCGCGAGCACCAGACGGTCACTGCCCGCGTCCTCGTAGGCGAGGAGATCAAGCGCGGAGCGGATGAAGTCGGATGCGACCCAAGCGTGCGGCATGTCGCCGATGAAGCGAATCTCGCGCGGATCGCGTCCGACCACCTCGGCCCAGCCGTTCCACGCCGCCGGACGACGATCAGCCATATAGGCGTCGAGTAGGTCGTTCGCCTTGGCGCGCTCGCCCAGGCGCACCAGCGCGGACACGTTGCGCAGTTCGTAGGGCGTGTAGTCGCTCCACGCGGCGCTGGGCGTGCCGCGTGCCATTACGCGCTCATACTGCCGCTCGAAGGTGCGGCGCAGCAGCTGGGGGGCGAGCCGGTCTTGCTCGCCTGCGGGGTCGAGTGCCATCGTCGTCGAGGTGGCGTCAAAATCGCCCATGCTGGTTGCGCCGGGAATATAGTCGATGCGCCAGTGCCGAGCCGCGGCGTCGATCGCCGCGTGGATGTCGCCCGCGAACTGGTCGCGCTGTTCGGCGATCGCGTGCGCTTCGGGTTTGCCGAGCACGCGTGCCGCATAGGCTGCGTCCTTGTAGCCGGTCAGCCCCCAGAAATCATCCCACAGACTGTACTGCGGCTTCGCCGAATAGCCCTCATGGCTGATCGAGGGCGGGAGCAGGCCGTAGAGCATGCGCCGGGCGAGCGTCAGGTTCGCCGGGGTTCGCTCCGACTGGCGCTGCGCCTCCATGTAGCGGCGCGCGGCGTCGAGTTTTGGCCAGTCGCGCTGCAATGCGGCGCGGTCGGCGGTATAGCGATAAAGTTGGGTAACGAGGTGGATATACTCGCCCTGGCTGTCGTTCTCGGGCACCGGATCGGGCCCGCGGGCATCGACGCAGCACGGCACCTTGCCGTTGTCGAATAGCTTGGTTCCGTACCAGTCGGCGAAGGCGCGCACAGGTGCTGCGTGGCCAAGCCGCAGCAAGGTGTCACTCATCATCGCGCCGTCGCGAATCCAGCTGCGATCGTAGGAGCGCGTTCCCGGTTTGAACGCCGCCCCGTCGCGGCTCATCAGCACGTGCGCGAGCGCGGTGCGGATCATGTCGGCGATCGGCTGTTTGGCAGCCGGCACCGTGATTGTCACGCCGCCAAGCGTGCCGCGCCAGTACGTAGCGGTTCGCGCGACTGCCCGGTCGAATGCGGCTACGTCGATCGGAGCAACGTCGCCGATGGCGAGCGGCACGTCGGCGCTGGCGCCCGGGGCGAGTGTCACTGTCCAGCGCATCGTCGCGCTGGCAAGCGCGGCGGGATCGATGACGGCGGCCGAACCGGTCGCGGCGGCGGGAGTCGCCAAAGCACCCTGATCGAACGGACGCGCCGCAACCGTGTCGGGGGGGGTGAGCGGCGTGACGTGCCGGGTAATCGATGGGTCCCCGGAGATCGCGGGGGCGCTCGTCACCGCAAGCCGCGTACCGTCCCACGCGATCCGCTCAATCGCGCTGACGCCGCCTTGCTGACTGAGGAACTGAGCCGGTGGATTGACCTGAAACGGCCGCACCGCGAGCGCGAGCGTCAGCGTGCGCGGAGCGCTACCGGTGTTGGTCAAGCGATAGCGCGCGAGCAGCCGCGGGGTTGTCTGATCGGCGACCAGCGCGGTGTCCAGCGTCCAGCCATTGCCGACCCAGCCGACATGCGGGAGCGGCAGATAACCGTCCAGCAACCGCTGCGTCGCGCGGACGTGGGCCCAGCCGATCGTGCGTGCGCCGTCGATCACGAACGGCTCGATCGAGAAGCCGCCCTTCGCAACCTCGATCGCGCCATCCTCGCCGATCAACCCCGACACCGCGCCGCCGTCGGTGGCCGCGAGCGTCCAGTAGCTCTGCTCGGCGAAGCCGCGCGGATAGGTGCCACGGGTAGCCGCTTTGGCGAGCGCGGCGATGGTCGCGTTCGGCGTCGCTGACCATTCGCGTGGCATCACCTCGACCTCGGCAAGCGTGCCACCACTCTCGGCCGTGACGCGCAGGTAGCGAACCTAGGTGCCGGGGAGCGGTAGCGGATCGGCGCCGCCGTCGCCCTGTTCGACGTCGCGGATAGTGCGCCAGCGACGACGGTCGTCCGACGCCTCGACGCGATAACGCGCAGCGAACCGCTCGCCCCAATAGAGCGTCAGCCCGCCGATCTCACGCGGTTGCCCGAAATCTAACACCAGCGGGCGGGTGAGGTCGGCGGCGGTGTCGCGGCGATTGTCCATCGCGCGTGTGTCGCTCGCCACTGGTGCGCGCAGCGGCGCAGGCGGGGGGAGCGGCTGGAGCTGCAAGTCGTCGACTTCGACGTGCCCGACACCGCCGTCTCGCCCGCGCACGACTACGATCTCGATCGCTGCGGTGTGACGGAGCGCTTTGTCGGAGATCGGTCCCCAGGCGAATTCGACATCGCGCGGGCGGATGGTGAGCGTCTGCCACTCTGGCGTCAGGCGGTGGTTGGGATAGGGTACCCACCAGACGTTGTCGCCGCTCGCGTCGGTGAATTTGAACTGGAGGTCGTTGACGCTGCCCGAGCCGCGGACGCGCAGCGTGAGCACGAAATTGGCGGGCCAGTCGATCGGCAGCGGACGCCGCACGAACGCGTAGCCTGCGACCCGCGCGAAGTCATAATCGAGCCGCAGCGCACCGTCGTTGCCCGACACGCGCGACGACACACCGTCCGATGCGGACGCCTGCCACGCGGCCGCGGTGTCGAACGTGTCGAGCGACCGGACCGGCGCTGCCCCGGCGAGCGCCAGCGCGAGCGCGATCACGCCAGCCATCCCCCGGTGAAGCCCGCGCGTTCCAGCCCGCGGCGGATGTGCGGATTGCGGCGCAGCGTCTGCCACACGAGCCCGCTGCGCTGGTTCTCGATCCCGATCAGGATCGGTCCCTGATCGATCCCGAGATAGTCGCCATCGACCCAGCCGATACCGGGCACGACGCGGCCGTGCTTGAGCGGCGCCGCGTCGGTCAGCGTCGGATTGAACGAATCCAGGAAGCCGTAGCGCGTGTAGATGCCGCGGCCGTAGCGCGCGTGCATCGCGTGGATCGCGCGGGTCGCGAGCGCGGGCTCAAACGCGATCGACGCCGCGCCAGCGGTCGGCGCGATCGTTCCGTCGTCGCGGTCGCCGGGGCCGCGCGCGGAATAGCTGAAGAACTCGCGCGGGCGACCCGCGATCGTGCGGGTGAAATCGCCCGGGCCGTCGCACGCGGTCAGGCCCCACATGTCGGCGTCGTACCCCGCCCAGCCGCCCGGATTGGCGATCGCATAGTCCCGCTGCGCGCGCACTGCGCGGCGACTGTTCTCGAAATAATCGATCCCGCGCCTGGCCATGTACGCGTCGCGGATGCCGCGGAAATCGATGAAGCAGTGGCTGTACTGATGGACGAAGAGCGGCGCGAATTGCAGGTGCGGCTCACCGCCCCGGACACCGCCATGCGCATTGCCCCATTGCGCGTCGAACCGATCGGTCCATGCGGTCCACGTCTCGGGCGGTAGCGCGTGCGTCGGCGAGCCGAGTGCGAGCACGTAGAGCAGCAGCCCTTCGTTGTAGATGTTCCAGTCGCTTGCGATGAAGCCGCTTTCGGGATGCCAGCCCATCGACAGGAAGGGCTTGCGCGGCGTGATCCACGTCCACTCGACCGCGCAGTAAAGCTTTTCGGCGAGCCGGCGGATCTCCGCCTCCGCCGCGTCCTCGCGATCGAACCAGCTTTGCGCGAACAGCACGCCGCCCATCAGGAGCGCGGTGTCGATCGTGCTGAGTTCGGTGCGGCCGAAGCGGTGGCGACTCGCCATGTCGAGAAAATGGTAGAACAGTCCGTGATGCCCGGCGGTGCCGCTCGCCGCCGGACCCTGCGGCGCGGTCGCGAAGAAGCGCAGCGTGGCGAGCGTACGGTCGCGCGCCTCGACGCGCGTGATCCAGCCGTTCGCGACGCCGATCGGGTAGGCGGTCAGCGCGAAGCCGACCGCGGCGATCGATGCGAAGGAGGAGGTCGGCCAGCGGTCGGGGGCGAGCCCGGTCGCGGGATCGGTCGTGTCCCAGAAATAGCGAAACGTCCGCTGCTGCAGGTCGCGCACCAGCACGTCCGCGCGCGCATGGTTGCTGGGCGCCGGCGTCGCGCATCCGCCCAGTAATCCGGCGCCGATGGCGGCGAGGCCGACCGTGCCCGCGCCGAGCACCTGCCTGCGATCGATCATGATGGTTCCAGTCCGGGCAAGAGGCACGGGGCAGGCGATCCGTCGCCGCCCCGCGCCGGCATCAGAAGGAGAAGCCTGCCGACAGCTTCACCGTGCGCGGCGGATTGCCGCCGACCGAGTAGCCGACCTGCTGGCGGAAGGTCGAGCTGTTCGGGTTGTTGTCGAAATCGACGTAGTTGCGGTCGTTCATCACGTTGATGACGTCCAAGCGCAGCCGCACGCGCGCCTGGTCGTTGACGAAGCCGAACGGGATGTACTTCGTCACCGCGAGGTCGAGCTGGCGTCGACCCCAAAGGTCGCCATTGCCCAGCGTCGTGCTGCCGATGATCACGCGCTGGAACGGCTGCGACTGGTCGAGGAACGCCTTCTGGTAAGCCGGCGATTCGATCTGGAACTTGCCCGACAGCGTGACACCGATCGGCAGGTCGACGCTGCCCGCGGTCACAAACCGGTGACGCGGCACGCCCGAGGACCGCAACGTCGGGTAATCGTCGAGCGATTCGTAATCGAGCGAATAAACCTCGCCGAACTGCCGGTTCTCCTCCGCCTGCGTGTAGGTGTAGGTCGCGTCGATGCTCCACGGCGAGGCGGCGGTATACGGCTTGGTCAGCTTGAAATAGGCCGCGTCCGAGTTGGTCTTGAGCCCGTTGGTGCCCAGGATCAGGTTTCCGTAGCCGTTGGGGGTGAAGCTCCACGGGTTCTGCGGCACGTCGGTCGCGCTCGCGGGGTCGTTGAAGAAGAACGAGCCGTCGGGACGGCGGTTGCCGAGCAGGAAGGCGAAGCCGTCGCGGCTCTTGATGTGGGTGTAGCCGACCTCGAGCTCAAGCGCGGCAAAGCGTCCGCGCAGGCCGAGGCTGAACTGATCCGAATAGGGCACCTTCAGATCGTTGTTCATGAAGATCAGCTCGCGCCCGCCGCCGACCGCGGTATTCAGCAGCGACTGGCGTCCCTCCGCGGTCAGATAGGCGGGGTTCCACGGGATGCAGGTCGTGGGATTGGCGGCCGCATCGCACGGATTGAGCGAATCGTTGCCGATGAAGTTGAACGTCCGCGTCTGGAACGCGCCCTGGCTCAGTTCCTGCTGCAGGAAGTCAAACTGGTTACGGTCGTACGAGCGGCCGTAGCCGCCGAACATTGAGAAGCGCCCCGCCTCGTCGAAGCGGTAGGTGAAGCCAATCCGCGGCTGAAACGCGCCGGTGAACGCCTTCCGCTCGCGCCCAGTCGAGATGTAGTCGTTGATCGAGTAATTGGCGTCGGCGAGGTTCGGGTAGTTCGTTGCCGAGACCGCGTTCACGATCTCCGCCGGTGTGACGTAATCGAGATAGCTCGGCGTGCGCTCGTAATCCCAGCGCAGCCCGAGGTTGAGCGTCAGCCGGTCGGTCACATCCCAGTCGTCCTGCGCGTACAGCCCGAGCTGGAAGTTGTTCGACTGAATCAGCGCGTCGCCCGACGCGCCCACTGCGCCGAATTGCAGGCGGTAGGGCTGGGTGTCGTTGAAGCCGGTCTGACTGAATGCGTTGACGTCATAGGTGAACAGCGGGTTGGTGAGGTTCTGCTGGAGCGAGCGCAGCTTTACAAACTTGGTCTTGAATCCGACCTTGATCGTGTGGCCCTCGAACCCTGTCCAGGTGAAATCGTCCTGGACGGTCCAGCCCTTCTGGCCCTTGTTCTGGAAATTGGTGCCGGCGCCGAACTGGAGCAGGTCGGTGCGAACGGTCGATACGCTGCCGTCCGCGGCGACCGAGCGCTGCATCGCCTGGAACAAGGTGGCGTTGCCGTTGACCGCGGGCTGCGGACTCCACGACGCATCCTCGTAACTCACGCGCGCGTCGTTGATCCATTTGTCGGCGGTGTGCTGCCAGCGCAGCAGCCCGCGCTTGTCCTGCACCTTGTTGAGCGTCGCGCCCGACGGCGCGAGCGTGCCGGTGCCGTTCTGCAATCCGCTCTCGTCGCGGTACTTGCCCGAAAGCTCGATCAGGTCGGCATCCGTCGGCACGATGTCGATCTTGCCGAAGTAGAGATCCTCCTTGAAGCTGTTCGAGAAGGAGCCGAAATTGTTCTGGTACTGCGACGGCAGCAGCGTGGTCGCGAGTCCGTTGTTGGGGCGCACATCGTAGGGATTGTCGAGCCGCTTGCCCTCGTAGCTAGCGAAGAAGTGCATCTTGTCCTTGATGATCGGACCGCCGAGCGCGCCGCCGAACTGCTTCTGCGTCGTCTGCACCTTGTCGATCGTGGTCGGAAAGATCTCGCTCGGGCGGCGATCGCGCAGGCTCTGGTCGGTGTAGTCGAAGAAGCCCTCACCGTGGAACTCGTTGGTGCCCGACTTGGTGATCGCGGTGATCGCGACCGAGCTGACCTGGTCGAACTCCGCCTTGTAGTTTGACGACAGCACCTGATATTCGCCGATCGCGAGCTGCGGGAAGGGATTGCCCTGCGAGCTATCCTGGCCGGTGATGCCGCTTTTCAGCACGTAATCCTTCTGGCTGACGCCGTCGATGAAGACGTTGACGGTGCGGCTGTCCTGCGCGCCGCCCTGGATCCGCGAATTGCCGCTCGAATCCTCGAGGAAGCGGACGCCGGGTGCCAGATCGGCGAAGGCGAGGAAGTTGCGGTTATTCTGCGGCAATTGCTCGATTAGCCGCGGGGTGATGTTGATGCCGACCTGTCCGCCGGACAGCGAACGGATGCGGCTGCCCGTCACGATGATGTCGCCGTCGCCCGCGGTCTCCGCGCCGGTCGAGGGCGTGCCCGCGGGCTCGGTCCCGGTCGCGCCGCCTGCCTCGGGCTCGGTCGTCTTGGCGGGTGCGGCGGAGGCGGTGCTCAGGTCGAGGTCGAGCCCCGCGGACTGGCCGACGCGCAAGGTGAACGTGTCCGAGTTGCGGACGCCGTTCTTCTGCCGGATCTCGAGCCGGTAGGTGCCCGCGCGCAGCGACGCGAAATTGTAGCTGCCGTCGGGTCCCGCCGGCACGCTGCGGCGGATCCCGGTCGCGACCTCGACCGCGGTCACCTCCACCACCGGATTGTCGGCAGGCGCGATGATGGTGCCGCGCAAGGATGCCTGGCCCACCTGTGCGCTCACGGTTGCGGGCGCGAGCATCGCGCCGCCCGCGAGGGCAGTTGCCGCCGCGAAGGCGGCGCGCAACATCGTCTTGTTCATGCTTCTTCCCTGTCTGCCCGGTCGGCCGGGGTCTTTGTGCTGGAGTTGGAACGGGTGGATTGCCGCACGACAAGGACGGGCCTGCGCTGTTCAAGCGCGGCGTCGTCGTTGCCGGCGATGACCTGGGCGAGCCGCGCGACCGCGCTGCCGCCGAAATCGGCGATATCGATGCTGGCGGTGGTGAGCGACGGCGAGATCAGCTGCGCGAGCGGGATGTCATCGAATCCCGCGATCGCGACCTGCTCGGGCACCGGAACGCCACCCTCGCGCAGCCGCATCATCGCGCCGATCGCCATCATGTCGTTGGCCGCGAAGATCGCGTCGACGCCGTCGCCGTCGTGCAGCAACTGCTCGGCGGCACGCGCGCCCGAGCCTTGCGTGAAGTCGCCGCGGATGACGCGCAGCGGGAGGGCGGCGCGCGCGCAGGCGGCGCGCGCGCCCGCCAGCCGTTCCTCCGCGTCGACGTTGCCCTCAGGGCCGGTGACGTGAACGAGCGCGCGCCGCCCACTCGCGATCAGATGGTCGACCAGCGCCTGCGCACCGGCATGGTTGTCGAGCCGCAGCCGCGCGCGGTCGGGCGCGGCACCCGAGCCGTTCAGCAGCACGACCGGCATCCCCGCGGGCAGATGCGCGAGCAGCTCGTCGGCGGGAACGTGGGGCGCCATCACGACCAGTCCGTCGACGCGCCCACGCATCGTCTGAAGCGCGGTGACACCCCGCGCGGCTTCACCGTGCATCACCATCAGCATCAGGTGGAGGCCGCGCACCGACGCCTCGTTGTCCATGCCGCGCAGCAGCTCGGAATAGAATTCGCCGTGGAGGTCGGGCAGGACAACGCCGATTGTCCCCGAGCGCGACAGACTCAGGTGCCGTGCGCCGGCATGGGGGACATAGCCCAGTTGCGCGGCCACGTCCTCGATCTGCCGGCGCAGTTCGGGGCGGATCGTCGCCAGACCGTTCAGCGCGCGCGACACCGACGCGACCGACACGCCGGCGGCGCGCGCCACGTCGCGGATCGTCGCATTGGATTTCGGCGCCTCAGCCAAATCGCGTCCCCTCCCGTCGCGAAAGGCTGATCCGCCTTTCACTTGATGTAACCGGTTACATCGCGCACAAGTGCTTTTCAATAACCTTGTTTATGCGACCATAACCGGCATGAGCCAGCCTCGGTGCGAGGGGGAGAGACGATGACGAAGACGGTTTCGCGGCGCGCGATGTTGATGGGCGCAGGTGCGGCCGCGGCCTGGGCGGCGAGCCCGGCGCGGGCATTGATGGCGCAGGCGCGCGAGGCCGCGCTGCCGACCCCGGTCGAGGCATTGCTGTCGCGGATGACCGTGGAGGAGAAGGCGGGGCAGTTGACGCTGATGGCGGCGGCCTGGGCCGGCGGGGCGGCGACCGCGCTCAACCCCGCAGGCGCGGGGGCGAGTTTCGACGAGCAGTTGGCGCAGGTGCGTGCGGGGCGGCTGGGCGGCGTCTTCAATGGCAACGGCGCGGTGATGGCGAAGCGGATGCAGACCGTCGCGATGCGCGAAGCGCGCGTGAAGATTCCACTGATCTTCGCCGCTGACGTGATTCACGGGCTTCGCACCGTCTTCACCGTACCGCTGGCGGAAGCCGCGAGCTTCGATCCCGATCTGGCGCGCCGCACCGCGCGCGCGGCGGGGATGGAGGCGGCCGCGTCGGGCATCGACTGGACCTTCGCCCCGATGGTTGATGTCGCGCGCGATGCACGTTGGGGCAGGGGCGTCGAGGGTGCAGGCGAGGACGTGCTGCTCGGCCGGATGATGGCGGAGGCGCGCGTTTGCGGCTTTCAGGGGACGCGCGGGCTCGCCGCCCCTGATGCGGTCGCTGCATGCGCCAAGCACTTCGCGGCCTATGGCGCGGGTGAGGCAGGGCTCGACTACAACAGCGTCGACGTGTCCGAGCGGACGCTGCGCGAGGTGTATTTCCCACCGTTCCAGGCCGCCTTCGCCGCGGGGGCGCCGACCGCGATGGCGTCGTTCAACGAGATCGCGGGCATTCCCGCGACCGGCAATTCATGGCTGCTGACCGACGTGCTGCGGCACGAATGGGGTTTCAACGGGCTGGTCGTGTCGGACTACACCGGCGACGAGGAACTGATTGCGCACGGTTTCGCCGCCGACGCCCGTGAGGCAACGCGGCTCGCATTCATGGCAGGTGTCGACATGAGCATGCAGAGTGCGTTTTACATCACGCATCTGCCCGATCTCGTCGCCCAAGGCGAGGTGCCGGTGGCGCGGCTCGACGAGGCGGTGCGCCGCGTGCTGGCGCTCAAGGTACAGCTCGGCCTGTTCGACGACCCGTTTCGCCGCATCGACCCGCGCCGCGAGAAAACGCGCGTGCGGATGTCTGCGACGCTCGCGCTCGCGCAGGAAGCGGGCGCGCGCTCGATCGTGATGCTCAAGAATGACGGCGTTCTGCCGCTGCCGACCGCGGGCAAGAAGATCGCGCTGATTGGGCCGTTCGCGGGCGGGCAGCACGACCTGATCGGGCCGTGGAACGTCTATGGCACCGACGCCGAGGCGACCGATCTTGATACGGGGGTGCGTGCGGCGGTACGCGATGCTGCATCGATCAGCGTGACCGCCGGCAGCGGCGTCGACGATGGGCTTGCCGGCGGGCTTGACGCCGCGGTCGCAGCGGCGCGCGCCGCCGACGTCGTCGTGCTCGCAATTGGGGAAAGCCAGCGTATGTCGGGCGAGGCGCAGTCGCGCGCCGACGTGGTCGTGCCCGCGCCGCAGATGGCCCTCGCCGAGGCGGTGGCGGCAACGGGTAAGCCAGTCGTCGTGCTGCTGCGTACCGGCCGCGCGTTGGCCTTGGCCGGACCTGTGCTCGGCGCGTCGGCGATCCTGGTCACGTGGTTTCTCGGCTCGCGCGATGGCGCCGCGATCGCGGATGTGCTGTTCGGGCGCGTGTCGCCCTCCGCACGGCTGCCGGTATCCTTCCCGCACGCGACCGGGCAGGAACCGTATCACTACGACCACAAGAGCACCGGCCGCCCCAATCCGCCGGGTCCGCTCGCCGAATACAAGGCGCATTACCGCGAATATGCGAATGAGGCGCTGTTCCCGTTCGGGCATGGGCTGACCTATGGTGCGATCGAATATAATCAGCTCGACCTCGGGACGGCCCGCATGAGCGCCGATGCGCCGCTCAGCATCGCCGCCACGATCCGCAACACCGGGACGCGCGCGGCGGACGAGGTGGTGCAGCTCTACGTTCACGACGTTGCCGCCAGCATCACGCGGCCAGTGCGCGAGTTGAAGGCGTTCCAGCGCGTGTCGCTCAGGCCGGGCGAGGCAAAGGTGGTGCGATTTACGCTACGCCGCGACGAGCTGACCTTCATCGGTCAGCAGATGAGGCCGACAGTCGAGCCGGGCGCGTTCCGGCTGTGGGTCGCGCCGTCCGCTCAGGCGAAAGGTGTGTCGGGCACGTTCACGCTCGCCTGATCGCCGCTTGCGTCGCGGCCAAGCGGGATGGCGAACACCGCCGCCAGCATCGTCGCGACCAGCAGTGCCGGTCCGGCGAGCATCAGCAAGCGGATCGCTGCCACCGCCGCGTCGCTCTGCGGTGCACCGCTGCGAAAACCGGCATATTGATACACCGCACCGATCGCGAAGCCTGCCGCGGCCAGCGCGAACTTCTGCACGAGCGCGAAGGTCCCGAAGGCGAGTGCCTCGACCCGCTCGCCACTGCGCGCCGCGCCCCAGTCAACCGCGTCGGGCAGCAGCGTCCACGCTGCTAGCCACACGCCCGCGAATGCCGCCTGCATCGCCACCAGGAAGACGGCAGTCGAGATGCTGGTCGCACCCCAGACGGCGGGAAGGAGGGGCAGCGCCAAGGCCGCCGCGCCGGCGCTCGCCCAAGCGACGCGAGCTCCGCGCGCGCGGGCGAGCGCCGTCCATCCGGGAACGGCGGCCAGGCTGATCAGTGCCATGCCCGCTAGGGCGCGCGGACCACTAGCCGCGTCGTTCAGCACGTATCGGAAAAAATATGATACCGACTGGCTCGTCAGTGCCGCCGCCGCGCCGCCAAGGGTAACCGCGGCATTCACCATCACGAACGCGCGGTTGCGTGCGAGCAGGCCCAACGCGTGCCTTATCGGGACGGGCGGTGTCGCGCGCCTGGGTGGCAGGTGTTCGGGCACGCACCAGACTATGACGAGCAGCAGCGGTGTCGCGAGCATCGCGAGCAGCGCCGCGGCGCGGGCATAGCTGCGAACCGTGCCGACCAGCATCGGTAGCGACCAGGCGACGAGCACGCCTGCCGCCGCACCAAATCCCATCCGCCAGCCCGCAATCGCCGCACGGGCGCGGCTCGATACTGTCAGCCGCGAAGTCCAGGCGGCATAGGGGATGTTGGTGAAGGCGTAGAGCGTGCGGAACGCGATCTGCGTCGTGAGCGCGGCGAGTGCAGCGCCGGGTGGCACTGCGAACATCGCGGCGAAGGCGAGCCCCAGCGGCAGCGCGCCCCAGCCAATCAGCCGCCGATATGGTACGCGCGTCCGCTCGGCCACGGCGCCCGCGCAGAAATCGGCCGCACCATCCCAGACGGTGCCAATCATGAACACGGTTCCCGCGACTGCGGGCGCCAGGTGAAGCGCGTCGATGTAGAAGAATAGCAGGTAAAGGCTGATCACCTGCCAGTAGAGATTGAACGCGAAATCTCCGGCACCGAACAGTGTCAGCATCGCCCCTATGGGATCGCGCCCCGCCATCATGCCGGGCAAATCGACGAGCCATAGTCTCGCACCCCATCACTCCGACCAGCGAGCATGCGCGTGACAACGGTTCGCCGGCCGGTGATCGCCAGGGAGTCCTGTCCGGCGAGGCTGGAAGTGGGAATCAAGCGTCCTGTTGTCGTTGCCGTGATCGGTCGCGGGCTCGTAACCGCGGCGCCGCGCCAAGTCACGGACTTGCTGCTCGCGCGACGGCTATCTAGGCGGACGCGATGACGGATCGATCGTCTTCTTCTTCTTCCGCACGCGCGGGCGGCGTTCGAGCTGTGCTCGCCAATTTGGGCTGGCTGCTCGCGAGCCGTGGCGTGCTGGCGGTGCTGTCGCTGCTGTATCTGGGGATCGCGACGCGTACGCTCGGTCTCGCCGATTTCGGCCGCTTCGCGCTCGTCACCGGCGCGGCGCAGGCGCTCGCCACCTTGGTTGGGTTCCAGACGTGGCAAGTCGTGGTCCGCTTCGGGATTGATCACCGCACCCGCGGCGACGAGGCAGCACTTGGGCGCTTGTACCGGGCCTGCATGGTGCTCGACGCGGCGAGCGCCATCGTCGGCTTGGGTTTCGCCGCGCTGATCTTGCTGATCTGGCGCGAACGGCTGGGGATCACCGCGCCGCTGTTGCGGGACACGGTCATCTTCACCGCCGCGCAGCTGCTCTCCATCCGCTCCGCGGCCTTGGGGGTGCTGCGGCTGACCGATCGTTTTCGCGCTGCGGCGGCCGCCGACAGCGTGACGCCGGCGATCCGGTTCGTCGGCGCGATCGGCGCGGCGACGTTCGTGCCGACCTTGCACGCGTTCTTGTGGGCGTGGACCGTGGCCGAACTTGCCACGGCGGTCACCTATTGGATCACGCTGCAGCGTAGTGGCGACCTGAAGCTGGTGCGGCGCGCGCGCGTACACTGGGGCACGTTGTTTCACGAAAACCCACGGCTGTTCCGCTTTCTCGTTAGCAGCAACGTAGTGTCGTCGCTGGGGCTCGCGACCAAGCAAATCCCGCTGATGTTCGTCGGCGCGTTCGGCGGACCGGCGGCAGCGGGTGCGTTCCGGCTCGCGCTCCAGCTCGCGCAGGCGCTGACCAAGCTGTCGCAGCTAATCTCGCGTGCGGCCTTCCCCGAGGTGGTGCGTACGCTGCGCGACGTTGCCCCGCGCCAGCTCGGCCGCGCGCTGCGGCGCATGTTCCTCGCGAGTGCGGGCGGCGCGATGGTGATTCTCGTCTTGGTGGCCCTGATTGGGCAGCCGGTGCTGGTAGCCGTCGGCGGTAATGCGGCCTATGCCGACGCTTATCCGCTGCTGCTGTGGCTGGCGGCGGCGGGCTCGATTGATCTGGCGGTGGTAGGGTTCGAGCCGGTGCTGCTCGCAGGCGATCGCTCCGCATCGGCGATGAGCGCGCGCGCGGTCGGTGTTGCTGTGCAGTTCGCGCTGATGCTCGTGCTTCTGCCCCGCATCGGTGCGGCGGGGGCAAGCATCGGGGTGTTCGGCGCGTCGCTCGTCAGCGCGTTGCTGATGATCGCGCTCGTGTGGCGTTACGTGCGCGCGGCGGCGCGCGCCTGATCGAGGCGCGCGCGAACGAAGTCGAGGTCGGCGGGCTTGTCGACGTCGACTGCGGCGAGCCCGTCGCGCGCGGCGATCACGACCGCGTTGATCCCCGCCTGCCGCCCGAGATGCGCGACCGCTTCCGACAACGATAGCCGTCCGAGCAGGTAGCGCAGCAGCAGCGCGGGGCCGAGCCGGCGCACGATTCGCCAAGGCCGCTTGCGATCACGCTCAACCGCCTCCCACAGGGCGATCACCTGTTCGGCGCGCGGCGTTGCGAGATAGAACAGGTTGCACCCCGACCAGTGACCGTCGGCGAAGCGGAGGTAGGTCCGCGTGGAACCCGGGGCCGCCGCCTCGACCGCGTCGCGGCGTGCGAGCAGGACCGCCACATCGGCATCGGCCGGTACGCGCGACACGAAGTCGCGTACCCAATCTGCGTCGAGTAGGGCGTGATCGCCGGTGGTGACGAGCAGCGGTGCGCCCAGTAGGCGCAATGCATCGGCGGTGCTCGCGCTCGGCCCTGCCGCCGCCGGTAGCGCTTCGGCTCCGAGCCGTGCAGCCTCCGCGCGGACCGCGGGGCTGTTCGCCGATACGCCGATCCGCGCCGCGCCTGCGGCGCGCAACGCTGCGGCCACGCGCGACAGCATGGTCGCGTCGTCCAGCGCAATCAGCGCCTTGTCCGACACGCCGGCGTACCGCGCGACGGGATCCTCGCCGCCGCGCGACCCCGCGAGGATCAATGCGGACGGAACGATGGTCATCCGCGCGATCCCTGATGTTGCCACAAGCGCCACAACACGCCCGGCGCCGCCAGCACGGGATGACGCTCGCGAAACCGAGTCACCGGAAGCGCGAGACCGGTATGACGCTCGATCTTCCACAGCGCGTAGCGGGTCGCGCCGTCGAAGGTGAAGGCGGCCTTGATCAGTCGGGCCGCATTGAGCTTCTTGCCCCAGCGACGTGCGCGCGACCAGGCCCGCGCCAGATCGCGGTGCTGAGCGTCGCTCAAGTTCGGCTTCAACGCATCATCGGCAGGCACAAAGGCGATCCCTCCCGCCGCCCAGGCGAGCGGCAGCAGCGCGTCGTAGCGGGCGCGGTCGTACGACAGGATCTGGTCCCCGCGCCCCGGCGCCTCAACACGAAACTCGGTCGCGTAAGTGGCGCGGAACAGCGTGCGCCAGTAATCGCTCGCCGTCCCCTGCGCTGGTCCGTGTAGCGCGGCGAAGCGGCTCGCGGTGATCGCGGTATCGGCGACCGCGTCGACGATCGCGTCGTGAACCGGTGCGTCGGCGCTCCAGATCAGCGCCGTTGGTTGAACGAAGCGAGCCCAGATCGTCGTGTCGCGCGTGTGGCCGGCGGCGGCGCGCGCGAAGGTGTCGCGGTCCATGGTGGCGACCTTGGCGCGGATCACGCGGTCGCCGATCGTGACTTCGTGATAGCTGACGTCTGGCCAGATCCGCCGGTTGAGCCCGCGCGCGGTGCCTGGCACGCGCAAGACGTAGAAATCGAGCACGCCGCTCAGGTCCGCGGTACGCAGCACCGAGCCGTAGAACAGCACCGCCTCGCCATGTAACGCAGTGGCGATCGTCCGGGCCGCCTCGGAGACGGGGGGCAGGACGGCACGATCGAGTTCCGCCGCAACGAACGCGCGGAGCGCCGCTTGCGCAGGGTCGACAGCCCGCCTCGCCGGCATCAGGGCGTGACGAAGGTGATCGGCGCGCCTGCGCGAACCTCGTAACTGCCGGGGGCATAGCGTTCGCCATCGAGGACGAAACCGCCGGGCAGGTGCAAGCGGGCGGGGCGCGCGTCGTGGCGGTGGTGATAGCCCGCGCGTGCCAGCCAGCCGCCTTCGCGCCCGGCCAAGATCGCGGGCACGGCGAGCGGCAAAAGCCGCGGCGGCGCCTCGACCGCCAGGATGTTCAATCCGATGGCCTCACCACCCAGCGGGCGCAAGCCGATTGGCAGGCGCCGCAGCGTCGAGCCGAACAGCAAGTACAGGTCGTGCTCGGCGGCGGTGCCGTCACCCAGGTCGGTGATTCCAATCCGGTCGCCCGCGCGCCACGCGTTGTTCGCGCCCGCGAACATCGTCTGCGTAATCGCGAGCAACAGCGACAGGCCGACCGCGATGCCGCCGAACGCGCCCACATTGTGCGTCCGCTGCGCCAGATCGGTCGCGCGCACGAACGCGCCCGTGCCGAACAGGAAGCCCGAAAGCGTGACCCCATCCGCGCCGGTGATCTCGACGGGCGCGCGGGTTGTGAAGCGGCCGTTGCTCAGCGAAGTACGTGCCGCGCCTGCTGACCAGTCCCACGGTATCCCAAGATCGAGCGCAAGCGCGTTGGTCTTCCCCGACGGGATCACCGCGATCGGCGGCAGCGTCGCGCCGAACACCGGCATCGCCGCGCTTAGCACATCGCGCACGGTGCCGTCGCCGCCGTCGACGACGATCAGTCCGACGCCGCGTGCCTTGAAGTCGGTGAGCGCGGCGGTGAGCTCGTCCTTGGTGGCCGGCTCGCACACCAGCATGTCCGCGGTTGCGCCACCGCGACGGTGGACGGGATTGCCTTGCCGGTTGCGGCGGCTGCGCGGATTGCTGATCACGCCGACCTGCACCTGATCGAGGCCGCGCGGCGCAGGGGCGCGCGGGAACGGAACGATCTCGCCCGCGCGTTCGTCGGCGCGATCGTACGAGCGCCGCAGCGGAGCGGCGATCGGAGACGCGTCGGCGTGCGTCAGGGCAGTCAATTTCGCGGAAAAATTCACTCGATCGGCGCTCCACACGCGGGTGTAACAATCCAGGTGTATCAGCGATCCGGCGAAATTATGTCCCTTGTTTGCGAAGGCGCGCGGACCGTGCGCCGACGGGGCGTTTTCCCGCTGCCTACATCAACGTGAATAGCGGGTGCGCACGCGGATCGCGGTGCCGCCGGCGGGCACGGAAAAGCGCACGCGCGCGAGGCTCGGCAAACCCAGCGTCGTCGGGGCGTCGTTGGAGAAGCCGAAGCCTTCTTTTATCGTGAACAACGTGCGGTTGAAATCGTGGTCGCCGTTCTCGTCGTGATAGGTCGCGACCGCGTAGGAGCCGGGTGTCACCCAGAAGCACGCCGCGGTGGCGGGTGCCTGCGCCTGGGTGCGAACACGGGCGAGCTTGCCGCCCTTCGCCAGGAAGCGGCGCGAGTCGTCGGGGTAGAGCGTGAAGACCATGTCGCCATGCACGTTGCGGATGTCGGTTGCGGTGACCGACAGGCGAACCTTCCCCGCGCCGGGCGTGCCCGCGCACGATGGCGCCGTCGCCGCCGCTGCCTCGGGCGCGAACGCCGACCCGCCCAGCAACACGGCCGCGGCGGCGATGTAGAAGAAACGTCGTGTCATGGAGGCGATATGGGTCAGCGACGCTGCCCCGCAAGTCGGGCGCTCAGGCAAGCCAGCTCGTCAGCCGCTCGCCGCCGCGCGCGCGCGCCATCGCCTGAACGAGCCGGACGCCATGGACGACGAGCGACAGGATCGTCCACACCGCGACCGCGACGATCCCCCAGTCGGGCCGCGCGACCAGCAGCGCGGCGAACAGGATCACCATGTTGGGATTACGCCGGGCGGTCACTAGCCGGAAACGGCTGTCGAAGCGTTGCCAGACGTGAATGTGCATCCCGAAGCGGACGATGAACGCGCCCTCGATCAACCGCTGCACGACGTAGCCGAACAGCATCGCCGCCATCACCGCCCAGAAGGTCTGGGCCGACAGCGGGCGACCATAAGGCGCGCAACCCGCGGCCCAGGCCCACCACCAGATCGGCGGATGGACGAGGTCGACGCCGTGGTCCCACGCATTGCCGAGCTTGGACGAGGTAATGGTGCAGCGCGCAAGTTTTCCATCAACGGTGTCGAGCACCATGAAGACGAGCCCGGTCAGAAGTCCGGTCCAGAACCAGCCATACCAGAAGGCGATCGTGGCGACGATGCACAGGACTGATCCGATCGCGGTGACGCCGTTGGGCGACACGCCGATCCACGCCGCCAGTCTGGTCAGCGCGAGCGCCCATTCCGGCCAGAGATACTTGGTCAGGAGGTCGGTCACCCCCTTGTACGCGCCGACGTAGCTGGCGCGCTCGATCACGGGGACCGCGTCGGGCACCAGCGCCTCGGCAAAGGGGCGCTCGCGCTTGCGCAATGCCTCGTTGAAAATTCCTTCGTCACGCTCGGTCGCGACCTGTTCGAAGTGCGGCGGGAGCGCGGCATCGCCGGTGATCGCGCGTTCGCACGCGGCACGGTCGGCGGCGACGACGTGCGCGAGCACGATTTCGCCGCGGCGCGTCAGCACGGTGCCGGGGCGCGGCTGAAGCCAGGCGATCCAGGCAGGATCGAACACGAAGGCGAGGTTGGAGAGAATGACGGTGTCGCTCACGCCCCCATCGCCGAACGGCAGCGCGCGCGCGGCCGCGATGCGGCGCAACCGTTCGCGCGCGGTCATGCCCCAGAGGAGCACGGGATTGTCGCCCAGCGGCACCACCGCGGGCTGGAGGGACTCGGTCGGCTGCATCGGCGGGCCTTTAGCGGCGGGGCCGGGGGTTGGCGAGGACGCGCAGCACCGCGTCGGCCGCGCGGCGCGCACCGGCGCCGCTCGCGTCGCCGAGGGCTGCGCCTGCGATATCGCGCTGGGTCGCGGCGAAATTGGCGTGGCGCGCGGGCGCGCGCGCTATCGCGGAGAGCAGATCGGCGAGATCGTCGACGACCTCGCCCGCGCGCCACATCGCATAGGCGGGATCGTCCGCCCAGGCGCGCGCGTGCGCGTTGAGGAAGACGGCGGGGCGCGGCCGCGCGAGGAATTCGATCAGCTGGCTCGACGTGTCGCCGAGATAGAAGTCGGCCGCCGCGGTGTAGCTGCCATCGACGGTCGCGAAACTATCGAGATCAACGTGGACGTGCGGCAGGTCCGCGACGCGAGCGAGCACGTCACGCAGCGCGGGCGCGCGCTCGATCAGGCGCTGATGCGGGGCGAGGATGACGTTCCAGTCGCGCTGCGCGGCGAGGCGCTCGACCACCTGCGGCCCCCAAGCCGGCCACGACGAGCGATGCGCCTGCCAGTGGGGGGTGTAGAGCAGCACCGGGCGGTCGCTGGTGAAAAGCTTGCGCGCGGGCGTGCGCTGGCGGAACGCGGCCTTGACGTAGCCGGTCGCTTCGATCCGGTCGGGTGCCATGCCGCGCGCGAGATAGGTCGCGCGTTCCTGCTCGCTCGGCACCAGGGTGTAGGCAGCGGCCATGCGCCGCTTGTCGTCGCGCGCGCTCATCGATCCGACGCCGTGCGAGGTCTTGACGAAGCGCGTGCGCATCCACGGGAAGGCGCGCGGCAGCCACAGGCTGGTCTGTTCGGCGCAGACGACGATGCGCGTGCGTGCGAGCCGGGGCGCGAGGCGCAACAGCATCGGCAGCTTGGGCGGTAGCACCGGCCGCTCGCCGGGCGCGGTCGCGGCGAGGCGGCGGAAGCCCGGCGCGCGGCGGACGCGGACCTGCGGCAGATGCGCCGTCCAGCCGGCGAGCAGTTGCTCGTGGGTCGAGGTCGAAACCCACAGGTCGAGCGGCAGATCGGGGTGCGCGTCGGACAGCACCTCGACGATCGGGAAGAGATGCGGGATCAGCAGCGTTTCGCCGAGAAACAGGAAGGCGACCGGTGCCGCAGTCATCGCGCGCGCGCGTTCCAGCGCTCCACATCCTTGGGGCGGTCGATCTCGATCCAACCGCCGCTTTCCTCGACGATCGCGTGGACCGCGCCCTGGCGGGCGAGCGCGGCGACGATGTCGTGGTGATAGGCGTTGATCCCGTCGCCCGCGCCCTCGGGGCCGGCGATCACGCGGTCGAGCACGGGAAGGTAGCCGCTCTGCGCGCCCGCGACGACGACGCCGAGCGAGCGGTGCGTCGTCTGCTCGGGCGGCAGCGACTTCGACACCGCGGTGACGCGGTCGCCCGCGACGTGGACCAGCATGTCGTCGGTGTCGGCACGCGCGATCGGTTCGACCACCAGCCCGACACCGGCGCGGTCGTATTCGCCGTCGTGCGAAAACGCGCGCGCGAGGATCGTGCCCGTCAGCGTCGTGTCGCCGTTCAAGAGGCAGAAGGCGTCGCCCAACATGTCGCGGGCCGCCCAGACGCTGCCGATGCTGCTCGACACCGCCCAGAACGGATTGAACCGCAGCGTGACGGCGAGCGGCGGGCGATGCGTGGCGAGGTGCGCGCCGACCTGATCGTGGCGATAGCCCGCGACGACGACCGCCTCGCGTACCCCCGCCTCGGCCAATGCGTCGAGCTGATGGTCGAGGATCGCGCGCCCGCCGACGGGCACGAGGCATTTGGGCATCAGATCGGTCAGCGGTAAAAGTCGGGAGCCGCGGCCGGCGCTTAGGATGATGGCGCGCATCATTGCATCCAGTCGAGGATCGGCCAGCCGTTCGCGTGCGCCAGCGCGCGCAGGCGGCGGTCGGGGTGGACCGCGAAACCTTCGTCGGCGAAGGCGAGGCAGGGGGCGTCGGTGGCGTGGTCGCTGTAGAAGCGGACGTGCTGGCGCTCGCGCGGTTCGCCACGATGCCCAAGCCAGGCGGTGACCGCGGCGAGCTTGGCCGCGCCGTAGACGTTGGCGCCCGACAGGCGGTGGCCGACCCGGCCGTCGGGCGCGGACGACGCCTCGGTCGCGATCACGTCGGCGATGCCGAGCCGGCGCGCGATCGCCGTGGCGTAGAAGCGGTGCGCGGCGGTGGCGAGGATGACGCGGTAGCCCGCGGCGCGATCGGCGGCGATTCGGGCGCGCGCACCGGCGCGGACGTTGCCGCTCACTTGTTGCTCGGCAAAGGCATCGGCGATCCGCGAAAGATCACCCGCGTGCACCGCGCCGCCGATCAGCAGGCGGTGCATCACCTCCTTCAGCCGATCGCGGTTCATCAACCCTGCCTTGTGCGCGACGGCGGCGAGCGCGGCGGCGGGGACGAGCGCCAGCCGCCACGGCGCGCGCGCCCTTGCCGCGTAGAGCAGGAACGCGGACCAGGTCGGCAGGCGCGTGATCGTCCGGTCGAGATCGTAGAACGCGTAGCGGGTCGTCGCGGGGATCATGGGCGCTCGCCTTGGCGGCGAAGCTGGGCAGCAGCAAGGCAGCGGTGTGGCAGGGAGCTATGCTGCGCCGCTCGGTACGGCCTCGGATACGGCTCGCAGATAGAAGCGGGACCCCGGATCAAGTCCGGGGTGACGGGGGGAGATGGGGAAAGGCGTGAGTTCGCTTCATGCGTGGCGAACGCCCTCAACGCTCCAGCCGGGTGACGTGCCCCATCTTGCGCCCCGGCCTTGCCTCGCGCTTGCCGTAGAGGTGCAGGTGGGTGCGCGGCGCCGCGACCAGATCGCTCCAGCGCTGCCACTCGTCGCCGATCAGATTTTCCATCACCACCGCGGGCGCGGTCAGCGCGGTGTCGCCGAGCGGCAGGCCGCAGATCGCGCGGACGTGGTTGGCGAATTGCGAGGTTTCCGCGCCCTCGATCGTCCAATGGCCCGAATTGTGGACGCGGGGCGCCATTTCGTTGAACACAGGGCCGTCGGCACCGGCGAAATATTCGCAGGTGAGCACGCCCACGTGACCCAGCGCGTCGGCAATGCGGCCGGTGAGCGCCGCCGCCTCGGTCCATTGCTGCGCGATCTCGGCTGGCGCGGGAACCGTCGAGCGGTGGAGGATCGCGTCGCGGTGCTCGTTCCACGGCGGCGGGTAGCTGGTGATCGTGCCGTCAGTGCCGCGCACCAGCAGGATCGAGAATTCGTGGGTGAAGGTGACGAACGCTTCGAGGATCGCGGGGCCGCCGATCGCCTCCCACGCGGCGTCGGCCTCGGCGGCGTCGTTGATCCGCGTCTGGCCTTTCCCGTCATAGCCGAAGCGCGTCGTCTTGAGCACCGCGGGCGTGCCGATGCGCGCGAGTGCGGCGTCGAGCTCCTCGCGCGAGTTGACCGCCTGCCAGCGCGCGGGGCGGCCGCCGACCTCCTCCACGAAGCGCTTCTCGCGCACGCGGTCCTGCGCGACGGCGAGGCTCTTGGGCGGCGGATAGACGGGCACGCGCTCGGCCAGCCACTCGACGGGGGCGACCGCGATATTCTCGAACTCGTAGGTGACGACGTCGCACTGCGCGGCAAAATCGGCGAGCACGACCTTGTTGTGGTAATCGGCGCGCGTCAGGCTGGAAGCGGTCTGCGCGGCGACGCTCTCGCGGTCGGGGGCGAGGACGTGGGTGCGGTAGCCGAGCTGCGCGGCGGCGACCGCAATCATGCGCCCCAATTGCCCGCCGCCCAGGATGCCGATGGTGCCGCCGGGGGCGAGCGGACGGTCGAGCTGGGCGAGCGGCATGGTACGTTCCGTTTGCGGAAAGGGTCAGGGAGCTTCGGCGACGCCCGCGGTCTGCGCCGCGCGCCAGGCCTGGAGGCGGAGCGACAGCGCGTCGTCGGCGAGCGCGAGGATCGCGGCGGCGAGCAGGGCGGCGTTGATCGCACCCGCGCGGCCGATCGCGAGCGTGCCGACCGGAATGCCGCCGGGCATCTGCACGATCGACATCAGGCTATCCATGCCCTTCAGCGCCTTTGATTCGACGGGCACGCCGAGCACGGGCAGGTGCGTCATCGATGCCGCCATGCCGGGCAGGTGCGCCGCGCCACCGGCCCCTGCGATGATGACCTTCAACCCGCGATCCGCGACGCCGGTCGCGTAATCGTAGAGCCGCTGCGGGGTGCGGTGCGCGGAGACGACGCGGACCTCGTGCGTGATGCCGAGTGCGTCGAGCGTCTCGGCCGCGTGGCTCATCGTGTCCCAGTCGGACGTCGAGCCCATGATGATGCCGACCTGCGTCATGCGGGCGGGCGTAACCGCGCTGGCGCGGGAGGGCAATGCCCTCCCGGTCGGTCAGGCGGCCTGCTTCACCTCCGCCATCGCGTCGGCGGTGAGGGTGAGCGAATGCTTGCGCGCGTGGTGGTCGTAGATCGCGCTGGTCAGCATGACCTCGTCGACTTGCGTACGCCGGACAAAGGCGGCGATGCCGCGCGCGACCTCGTCGCGGGTGCCGATCGCGGAGCAGGACAGGACGTTGTCGAGCATCGCGGCGTGGGCGGGCGGAAGGCTGGCGCGGTAGTTCGCGACCGGGGGCTTCATCAGCCCGGGCGTGCCGGTGCGCAGCGCGATGAACGATTGCTGCTGCGAGCTGGCGAGGAATTCGGCCTCGTCGTGCGTGTCGGCGGCGAAGACGTTGAACCCGGCCATCGCGTAGGGCCGCGCGAGCTGTGCCGAGGGCCGGAAATCGCGACGGTAGATCGCGAGTGCGGCATCGAGCGCGTCGGGGGCGAAGTGCGAGGCAAAGGCGTAGGGGAGCCCCAGGATCGCGGCGAGCTGCGCGCCGAAGGTGCTGGAGCCGAGGATCCACATCTCGGGCTTCGCGCCCGCGCCCGGCGTCGCGGAGATGCCGGTGCGGCCGTCGTCGGCGAAATAGCTCTGGAGTTCGACCACGTCGTTGGGGAACTGATTGGCATCGCTGGCGAGATTGCGGCGCAGCGCATGCGCGACGCGCTGGTCGCTGCCGGGCGCGCGCCCGAGCCCGAGGTCGATGCGGCCGGGGTAGAGCGCGTCGAGCGTGCCGAACTGTTCGGCGATCTGCAGCGGCGCCGAGTTAGGGAGCATGATGCCGCCCGCGCCGACGCGGATGTGTTTGGTCGCGCCCGCGACGTGCGCGATGACGACCGCGGTCGCGGCCGAGGCGATCCCCTTCATCCCGTGGTGTTCGGCCACCCAGTAGCGATTGAAGCCGAGCGTTTCGGCGTGGCGCGCGAGATCGGCGGCGTTCGCCAGCGACTGCGACACGGTGCCGCCTTCGACGACGGGGACGAGATCGAGGAGCGAATATAGGGTCATGAGACAAAGATGGGGTCGCCGCCGGTGTCGCGCCAGACAGGTGAGCTTGGTGTGCGCACAGCCCAGCTTTTCGACGTGCCAGCTTTTCGGTGGGGCGCGGGCTTCAACGCGGGCACGAAGCGCAGTAGAGCGCGCGGCGATGCCGCCCGAACTCGCCCATATCGACACGTGGTTGTTCGATCTCGACAACACGCTCTACCCCGCGTCGGCCAATCTGTTCGCGTTGATCGACCGGCGCATGACCGCGTTCATCGCCGACCTGCTGTCGCTCGATCTGGCCGAGGCGCACCGCGTGCAAAAGGCTTATTTCCTTGGCCACGGCACGACGCTCGCCGGGTTGATGGCGGAGCACGAGGTCGATCCGGCGGCGTTCCTGTCCTACGTCCACGATATCGAGATGGACGTGTTGGAGGCGAATGCGCCGATGGCGGCCGCGCTCGCCAAGCTGCCCGGACGCAAGATCGTCTTCACCAACGGCGACAAGCCTTATGCGCTGAAGGTGCTCGACCGGCTGGGGCTGGGGGAGAGTTTCGTGGGCGTCCACGACATTCACGCGATGGACTTGGTGCCCAAGCCCGCTCCGGCAGCATACGCGGGCATCTGCGCCGCGTTCGACATCGACCCGACCACCGCGCTGTTCGTCGAGGACATGGCGCGCAACCTGAAACCCGCCAAGGCGATCGGCATGACGACGGTGTGGGTCGACAACGGCAGCGAGCAGGATCACGACGCCGACCGCAGCTATGTCGACATCCGCGTCACCGATGTGACCCAATGGCTCAACCAGATCACGGAGAACCTATGACCGACCCGAGGACCGACCTCGCGCAGATTATTGACGATGCTTGGGAGAACCGCGCCGAGATCGGTTTGACCACCACCGGCGAGGTGCGCGAGGCGGTGAACGAGGCGCTGGCACAGCTCGACGCCGGCACCGCGCGCGTCGCCGAGCCGGATGGTGACGGCTGGCGCGTCAACCAATGGTTGAAGAAGGCCGTGCTGCTGAGCTTCCGCCTGAACGACAATGCGCTGATCGACAACGGACCGGGTCAGGGCCACTGGTTCGACAAGGTGCCGTCGAAATTCTCCGGCTGGAGCGAGGAGCAGTTCCGCACCGCGGGTTTCCGCGCGGTACCGGGCAGCGTGGTGCGACGCGGGGCCTTCGTCGGCCGCGGCGCGATCCTGATGCCGAGCTTCGTCAACATCGGCGCCTATGTCGGCGAGGGGACGATGGTCGACACCTGGGCGACGGTCGGAAGCTGCGCGCAGATCGGGCGCAACGTTCACCTGTCGGGCGGGGTCGGGATCGGCGGCGTGCTGGAACCGCTGCAGGCCGATCCGGTCATCATCGGCGACGGCGCGTTCATCGGCGCGCGGTCGGAGGTCGCGGAGGGCGTGCGCGTCGGCGAGGGCGCGGTGCTGTCGATGGGGGTGTATCTGGGCAAGTCGACCCGCATCATCGACCGCGCGACCGGCGAAACCTTCTACGGCGAGGTGCCGCCTTACTCAGTGGTGGTCGCGGGCTCGGCGCCGTCGTCCACCGGGCAGGGGCCGAACCTTTATTGCGCGGTGATCGTCAAGCGCGTCGATGCGCAGACGCGCGAGAAGACCGGGATCAACGAGCTGCTGCGGGATTGAACCTTTGTAGCCGGGGCGGTAAGGCTCGTTTAACGCGTTAAACATCGGTGCTGCGGCATCGTCGAGGGGAATGCAGCGATGACGACCACCGCCTCCAAGGTTCTCGACCGTGTGCTCGTGCTCGAAATGGTGCGCGTGACCGAGGCCGCCGCGATCGCCGCGTCGACGCTGACGGGCCGGGGCGATGAGAAGGCGGCCGATGCCGCCGCGGTCGAGGCGATGCGCGCTGCCTTGAACGAGCTCGACATGGACGGCACGGTGGTGATCGGCGAGGGCGAGCGCGACGAGGCGCCGATGCTGTTCATCGGCGAAAAGGTCGGCAGCGGTACCGGCCCCGCGATCGACATCGCGCTCGATCCGCTGGAAGGCACGACGATCTGCGCCAAGTCGGGGCCGAACAGCCTGGCGGTGCTGGCGATCGCGGAGGGCGGCGGGCTGCTCAACGCGCCCGACGTGTACATGGACAAACTGGCGGTCGGCCCCGGACTGCCCGACGGCGTGATCGACCTTGATCGCACGCCAACCGAGAACATCGAGGCGATCGCGGCGGCGAAGGGCGTCAAGCCCAGCGAGGTCATCGCCTGCGTGCTCGACCGGCCGCGCCACGAGGCGCTGATCGCCGAACTGCGCGGGATCGGCTGCGGCATCGTGCTGATCGGCGACGGCGATGTCGCGGGCGTGATCGCGACCACCGATCCCGAGACGACGATCGACGTCTATATGGGGTCGGGCGGCGCGCCCGAGGGCGTGCTGGCGGCGGCGGCGCTGCGCTGCGTCGGCGGGCAGTTCAAGGGGCGGCTGCTGTTCCGCAACGACGACGAGCGCGCGCGCGCGGCGAAATGGGGCGTGACCGACCTCGACCGGCAATATGACCTGACCGATCTGGCGAAGGGCGACTGCATCTTTGCCGCGACCGGGGTGACCGACGGATCGCTGCTCGCGGGCGTCAAGCGGCGCGGCAAGGTGATGACCACCGAGAGCGTGGTGATGCGCGCCTCGTCGGGGACGGTGCGCTGGGTCAAGGGCGAGCACCGGCTGGAGCGCTGACGACGCGCGCGCGGGCGCGCGGGACGGTGGCACCGCGATGACGCAGGTGTTCGCGGCCGTGTTGCTCGCGCTCGCGCTGGCGGCGTTCGCCCATTTCGCGCGCGGGGGCGAGGTGGGGTTCCCGCCGCCGCACTGGCCGAGCGGGCGGGCGCGTTACTTCACGCGCGCGGCGTCGCGCATCGCGATACTGTTCGGCGCGACATCGATCGCGTTGCTGGCGGTGGCGGGTCGGCTCGACACGCTGCGAACGCTGCCCGATGCCTTTCAGCCGCTGCGGCAGGTGACGGGCGCGTTGCCGCTGGCGGGTGAGACCGCGCTGCTGCTCGCCGGCGCGATCCTGGGCGGGGCGGTGATCGGCGGCGTCGCGTCGCGGCTGCTGCGACGGCGGTTGCAGGTCGGGCGGATCGGCGCGGTGCTGCCGCGCGCGCGCGGTGAGCTCGGCTGGGGCGTGCTGCTGTCGCTGGTCGCGGGGATGAGCGAGGAATTGTTCTTTCGCCTGCTCGTGCCGCTGCTGGTGACGGCGGTGACGGGATCGCCGCTGATCGGGTTCGCGGCGGCGACGCTGTTGTTCGGCGCGGCGCATCGGTATCAGGGCCGGGTGGGGGTGGTGGCGACGATGCTGGTCGGCGCGCTGCTCGCTTATGCGTACCTGCTGACCGCCAGCCTGTGGGTCGCGGTCGGGCTGCACGTCTTCATCGACCTGAACGCGCTGGTGCTGCGCCCGGTGCTGAGCGGGCGCGTCCGCCTGCGTGGGTGAGCGACCAAGTCGCCCCGCTGCGCCGACAACGACATAGCGGGGCGACCTGCTGTCCGTGGGACGCGGTTGCGCCCCGATTCGGAGTGATACACGGCGAAGGTGGATAAAAGATGGCAAGGAGACGGCTCCACGTCCGTGCACGGATCATGCGCAGACGTGGAGCGTCCCCCGTAGCACCCGAAGCAAAGGGTTGCCGGGCCGGGTCGAGTGTCACGCAATGCGCGCAGCAATACAAGGAAACAATTCAGCCGGTGACGCGCGACGTGTCACATCGGGGCACGACAGCGGGGGCACTCGCCGCGGATGTGGCAGTGTTGCTGACAACGGTGGCATCGCGCGGCGCATCGGCCTAGACGCGCGGGCGATGACCCGGCCGCTACCTTCCGCCCCCCGTTCCGACATGCATCCGCGCGAGTTCGTCGCCTTTGTCGCGGCGCTGATGGCGGTCAACGCGCTGGGCGTCGACCTGATGCTGCCCGCGCTCGCCGACATCGGGCAGCAACTGGGCGTCACCACCGCCAACCACCGGCAGTGGATCATCACCGCGTACATGCTGGGGTTCGGCGTCGGGCAGCTCGTCTACGGGCCGCTCGCCGATCGCTTCGGACGCAAGCCGGTGCTACTGGTGACGCTCGCCGGCTTCGTCGCGGCGAGCGTGTTCGCGGCCGGGTCGCCGACCTTTGCCGCGCTGCTGGGCGCGCGCGTGCTGCAAGGATTGATGTCCGCCTCGACGCGCGTCCTCGCGGTCGCGATCGTACGCGACCGCTTCCACGGCCGGCAGATGGCGCGCACGCTGTCGGTCGCGCAGATGATCTTCTTCCTGGTCCCGATCATGGCGCCGACACTGGGGCAGTTGCTGCTGTCGACGCTGGGTCCGTGGCGGTACATCTTCTACGCGCTGGCGGCCTTTGCGGCGTTCGTGCTCGCCTGGTCGTTCGTGCGGCTGGCCGAGTCGCTGGCGGTCGAGCGGCGGCGCGCGCTGTCGCTGCCCACGCTGGCGCACGCGTACCGCGAGACGCTGACCAACCGCTTCTCCGCCGGCTATGCGGTGGCGGCGTCGATGACGTTCGGCGGCATCATCGCGTTCGTGTCCTCGGCGCAGCAAATCTTCGTCGAAGAGTTCGGCATGGGCGACCGCTTCACCTATCTGTTCGCCGCCTGCGCGTTCGCGATGGGGGTGGCGTCGTTCGCCAACAGCCGCCTGGTCGAGCGGCTGGGCACGCGGTTGATCTCGCAGGCCGCGGTGCTGGGGCTGATCGCGCTGTCGGTGGCGCACATCGCGGTGATCCTGAGCGGGGTCGAGACGCTGGCGAGCTACATGATCTTTCAAGCGCTCAGCATGACGTGCATCGGGCTGTGCGGGTCCAATTTCGGCGCAATGGCGATGGAGCCGGTCGGGCACATCGCGGGCACGGCCTCGTCGATCCAGGGGTTCATCACCAGCGTCGGCGCGGTGATCGTCGGGTCGCTGATCGGGCAATCGTACAACGGCACGACGCTGCCGCTCGCGATCGGTTACCTGTGCATCGGCGCAGCGGTGCTGGTGGTCGTGCTGGTGGTGGAAGAAGGAAAGCTGTTCCACGCGCGTCAGGCGTGATCTGGGCTGGAGCCGGCGCAGGCGCGGTCGCGCCCGAGTCTCAAGGGCAAGCCGCGTAAAGGTGGTTAACACGGAAACCGTTCGCGCGCGGGCGGGTTAGCTGACTTCTATGTCGTTCGATTTGTTCGAGATCGCGTGCCGGACGCGGGGAGAGGCACGGGTGCTCGCGTCGCGCCATGTGTCGCGCTACGGCCCCGACGCGCTCGCGCTGGCGCGGATCGCGCGCGCCGACGTGACTGAGCGCGGCCGGGTTGACCGCGCCACGCTGTACGACGCGGTGATCGCGCTGCTGGAGGCTGCGCGCGACCATGCACCCGCGACCGCCATGTCGCGCGCCTTCATGCAAATGACTATCAATGATCACACGGTCGTGAACAAGCAAAGGGTCGAGTCACATCGGCGACAAGTGCTGATGATGGCTGGGTAACATCATCGATGTGACAAGATGTTCTTGATAGTCGTTCGCACAATTGTGTGAGAGTGAATCGCAACGGCTGATTTGTCTTGTTTTCCGGAACCGCGCGGCGTTACTCAAGTTGAGTTATCCAGACGGACGCGTGCTGATCGTCCAGCCAGACCGGAGAAAAGATCATGGCCCTCACCACCATCGACGGCGCGGCCTGCGCCAAGTGCAAGTTCTTCGACACCGAAGCCTCGGGCGAGTCGCTGGGATTGTGCCGCTACAATCCGCCGATCAGCCAGCCGAGCGGTGACGCGGCCGGCGTGTGGCCCAAGGTCGAGGCGAGCGACTGGTGCGGGCATTTCGAGCCGGCGAACGCCTGATCATCACACCCTGATCGCAACGACGCCGCTCGCGCCTGTGCGTGGGCGGCGTTGTCGTGTCTGCGTGGCGTAGGTGGTTAGATCGCGCACCGTGCCGCGCGTCGGTGCGCGGTGCTGACCAGAACCTGCGTTCGCCGATTGTTGACCCGCCGCCGCCAACGTTATAATGAGAACCATTCTCATCGAACGTGGCGGCTCTTCAACGCATGTACGATCTCATGGACCGCAAGGTCGACGACCTGCGCACCCCTGACCGGCTGACGCTGGATGCCATGCGCGCCTGGGTGCATTCGCTGACGCTCGCGGGTGAGCCGAAGCGGGCGGTGGCGGGGCGGTTCATCGACGGTGGATCGTCGTTCGACGCGGCGATGCATCTGCTCGATCGCTGCTCGTCCGACACGCTGTCGTTTCAGCGCCCGTGCCATCCGCGGGTAGAGGAGATCGAGGCGGTGCTGCTGGGATTGTGGCGCCTGGTGATCGAGGGGCGCGAGGCGGACGCGACCGCCACCGCGGCGATGCTGGTCGACGCGGATGCCGCGCCCGCGCTGGTCCGCGCGATCCGCCGCGTACCGCCGCCGCGCGGGACGATACACTGACCGCCGCGACACGATGTCGCGCGCGCGCCGTCGGATCAGCTCAAGCGGTAGTTCCGGAAGCGGTCGCGATCCGCGTCAGCCAGGATGCGTCATGTCCGTCGTGCCCGCACGCACCGGCGCGAGCGCGGCGGGTGCGACCTTGCCGCGTACATAGAGGAACATGGCGGTGCTGGCCGCCGCGGCGAGTTGCACCGCCCATGATGCGAGCAGCGCCCAGACCAGCAGATTGACGATCATCATGATCACGGTGAGCGCTCCCCCTCTCGTGTGATCGTGATACGCCCGCGCGCGACATCCCGCCAACGGCGTTGCTTACAACGTCTGACCTCCTGTCCCATCCAGGAACGGGGCGGCGACGTCCGCGCGGATGCGCACCAGCCGGCCGGTCGCGCGGTCGACCATCGCCCAGGTCGTCACCGCTTCGACGCGCACCCGGTCGTCGCTGCCGACGAAGCGGACGTGCCGATCGAAGCGCGCGCCGCGCGGGGGCTCGGGCACCCAGGTCTCGCCGGTGACCTGCTCGCCCACGCCGACATTGCCGCGATAGTCGATCTCGTGCCGCGTCACGACCCAGACATAGGCGTCCTGGTGCTCGGCCGGGGCGACCGCGTGCCAATGCGCGACTGCGAGCTCCTGGATCCAGCGCACCCAGACCGCATTGTTGACGTGGCCGAGTTCGTCGATGTCGGCGTCCTGCGCGGTGAATTGCTGTTGAAAGGTCATGCCCGGCTTCTCCCCCGCCACCAATGGATCGCCGCCACGATCAGACCCGCGGCCACGACGCCGCCGACGATCCACCACAGCCGCGCGTCGTGGCGCAGGCGTCCGACGAATTCCTCCACCGCGTCGCCGAACACGTAGCCGATGCCGGTGAAGATCACCGCCCAGATGATCGCCGCGACCAGGTTGATGACGAAGAACTGCCGCTGCGAGATGTTGGTCGTGCCGACCGCGATCGGGCTGACGGTGCGCAGGCCGTAGAGGAAGCGGAACACGAAGATGAAGCTGCGCGGGTGACGCTCGAGCTGTTCCTGCGCGCGCGCGAAGGCTGCGGTGGCGCGCAGTTTGGCGACCCAGCGCTGGTCGCGGAAGTGCCGCCCGAACGCGAACCAGCCCTGATCGGCGAGGAATGACCCCGCCGCCGCCGCCGCCGCCGCGCCCGGCAGCGACAGGAGCCCCTGGTGCGCGAGGAGGCCGCCCGCGATCACCGCCGCCTCGCCCTCCAGCGCGGCACCGGCGAACAGGGCGGCGAGCCCGTACTCTGCGACCAGCGACTCGATCGACATGGACTAGGCTTCGACGCCCAATTGCCACAGCACGAAGGCGTGTTCTTCCGCGGCCTCGCGCAGGCTCTCGAACCGCCCCGACTTGCCGCCGTGACCCGCGCCCATGTTGGTTTTCAGCAGCAGGACATTGTCGTCGGTCTTGGTCGCGCGCAGCTTCGCCGCCCATTTGACGGGCTCCCAATAGGTCACGCGCGGGTCGTTCAACCCGCCCGAGATGAACAGCGGCGGATAGGCCTGCGCGCGGACGTTGTCATAGGGGCTGTAGCCGCGGATCAGCTCGAACGCCGCCTTGTCCTCGATCGGGTTGCCCCATTCAGGCCATTCGCCCGGCGTCAGCGGCAGCGACTCGTCGAGCATGGTGTTGAGCACGTCGACGAACGGCACGTCGGCGATCACCGCGCCCCAGAGTTCGGGGTCGGAGTTGACGATCGCGCCCATCAGCTCGCCGCCCGCCGAGCGGCCCGCGACCGCGATGCGGCCCTCGCTGGTCCAGCCGTCCGCGATCAGTCCGCGCGCGACATCGACGAAATCGTTGAAGGTGTTCTCGCGCTTGTCGAGTTTTCCGTCGTGATACCATTGCTGGCCGAGATCGTCGCCGCCGCGGATGTGCGCGATCGCGTAGGCAAAGCCGCGGTCGAGCAGCGAGAGACGCCCGGTCGAGAAGCCGGGCGGGATCGCGTGGCCGTAGGCGCCGTAGGCGTAGAGGAACAATGGGCGGCTGCCGTCGCGCGGGAAATCGCGCGGGTACACGATCGAGACGGGTACTTGCGTGCCATCACGCGCGGTGATGTGGAGCCGCTCGGTCGCGTAACGATCGGCATCGTAGCCCGAGGGGATTTCCTGCACCTTGAGCGTGGTGAGCTCGCCCGTGTCGACGTCGTAATCGTACACGGTGCCCGGCGTGACCATCGATTCGTAGCCGAGCCGGATCACGCGCTGGTCGTATTCGGGATTGTCGCCGGTGCCCGCGGTGTAGCTGGCCTCGGGAAAGGTGATCCGCTTCGGCTCGGACCCGTCGTAGGCGTGGACCCAGATCTGATCGAGCCCGTCCTCGCGGCCTTCGACGATGAAGAAGTCGGCGAAACACTCGACCCCGGTCATGTAGAAATGCGGCGAGGGCGCGATCAGTTCGGTCCAGCTGCCCGGCGCCGAGATCGGCGCGGTGACGAGCCGCCACATCGGGTCGGTGTCGTTGGTGTGGATGAACAAGGTGTCGCCGTGGGTGTCGACGTCATATTCGCGCCCGGTCTGGCGCGGGGCGACCAGGATCGGCGCGGCGAAGGGATCGTCGGCGGGGAGCAGGCGGACCTCGCTCGTCACATGGTCGCCGGTGCCGATCACGATCCAGCGGCGGTCGCTCGTCTCGCCGACCGCGACGCGGTAGCCCTCGTCATCCTCGTGGAACAGCTCGACGTCGTTCGCCGGATCGTCGCCCAGGCGGTGGAAGCGCGCATTGTCGGTGCGCCATTCCTTGTTGGCGAGGCCGTAGAGGAAGCCCGAATCGTCGGCGATCCAGACGATGTCGGACAGCATCCCCTCGATCACGTCGGGCAGCAGCTCGCCGGTGGTCAGATCCTTGACGCGGACGGTGAAGCGTTCGGAGCCATTGTCGTCGATCGCATAGGCGAGCTTCGTCGCGTCGTTCGAGATCGAGAAGCCGCCAAGGCGGAAATATTCGTGTCCTTCGGCGAGCGCGGGCTCGTCGAGGATCAGCTCGTCGGCGGAGCCGTCGGCAGCGCTGCCGACCGGGCGGCGCCACCATTTGCGATATTGGCCGCCGGTCTCGAACGCGGCCCAGTAGAGATAATCGCCGTCCTTCTGCGGGACGGAGGCGTCGTCTTCCTTGATGCGCGCCTTCATCTCTTCATAGAGCCGGTCGGTGAGTGCCCGGTGCGGCGCCATCTGCGCCTCGAAATAGGCGTTCTCGGCCTCGAGATAGGCGAGCACGTCGGGGTCGTTCACCTCGGGGTAGTTCGGGTCCTTGAGCCACGCCCAGGGATCGCTGATCGTGATGCCGTGGGTGGTGAATTCGTGCGGGCGCGTCGGCGCGACTGGCGGGGTCGGGGTGTCGGTATGATCGGTCATGCGCGCGTCCTAACGTGCGACGCGGGCTTTAGTCACGCGGGTTGCAGACAGTCTTGGACCAGCGACCAACGGCAATCGTGGACAATCGCGCGCCCAGGCCATAACCGGCGGCATCGTGCGCAGCGCCTCTTTCGGGTTTCCGGCGGTTGTGCGCTTTTCAACGAGCCCGTGAGTGGAGAAAACCCGATGGCGTGGGTCATTCTGGGCGTGGCGGTGGTGACCGAGATCATCTGGGCGCTGAGCCTCAAATGGGCGGCGGTGCAGGGGAGCTGGACGGCGTCGGCGGTGCCGGTGACGCTGAGTTTCGTCAACATGGGGCTGCTGGCGATGGCGATGCGCGGGCTGCCGGCGGGAACGGCCTACGCGGTATGGACCGGGTTGGGCGCGGTCGGGGTCACGATCTTCGGCGTGATCCTGTTCGGGGAGAAGCTGAACATGGTGCAGGTGGGGTTCATCGCGCTGATCATCGTCGGCGTGGTGGGGACGAAGTTCTTCGCGCAGGCGTGATGCCCCGAGCGGCGGGGTTGAGCGGCGGGGTTCGCGCGCGCACATGGGTGGCGCGATGATCACCTCCCGCTTCGCGCCGTCGCCGACCGGGCGGCTGCATCTGGGCCATGCCTTTTCCGCGATCCGCGCGCATGATCTGGCGCGAGGCCGGGGCGGCTCGTTCCTGCTCAGGATCGAGGACATCGACGGCACGCGCAGCCGGCCCGAGCATGTCGAGACGATCATGACGGACCTCGCGTGGCTGGGGCTGACGTGGGACGGGCCGGTGGTGTTCCAGTCAGAGCGGCTGGAGGTGTATGCGGCGGCGCTGGCGCTACTACGCGCGGAAGGGCTGCTCTACCCATGTTTCTGCACGCGCGCGGAGATTGCGGAGGCGATGAGCGCGCCGCACGGGGCGACCGCGGTCTATCCCGGCACGTGCCGCGGCGTGGACGCGCGCGACCGGATGGACGAGCCGCATTGCTGGCGGCTCGACATGACGGCGGCGGTGGCACACGCGGGGCCGCTCGAGTGGCGTGATGCGGGCAAGCGCGTGCGCGCGGTGCCCGAGGAACAGGGCGATGTGGTGCTGGCGCGCAAGGATGCACCGGCGAGCTATCATCTGGCGGTGACGATCGACGATGCGGCGCAAGGCGTCACCGACGTGGTGCGCGGGCGCGACCTGTTCGAAGCGACGCACGTCCACCGGCTGCTGCAGGCGCTGCTCGATCTGCCGACGCCGCGTTATCATCACCATGAGTTGCTCGCGGGGCCGGACGGCGAGCGGCTGGCGAAGCGGCACGGCGCGCCGACGCTGGCGAGCCTGCGCGAAGGCGGCGTGGACGGGCGCGCGCTGGCGGACGATTTGCGGCGCGGTCAGCTTCCAAAAGGCGCGTTCCGTACCTAGATTGGGGGCATGAACACCTTTCTCGTCATCCTGCTCGTCGCGGCGATGCTCGCCACGGTGGTCGCGCTGGTCCGCGGCATCATCTCCTTTCTTCAGGAGCAATCGGCGCAAGTGCGCGACGAGGGCGAGGGACCGACCGCGGGACAGCTCAAGTCGAACCGGATGATGCAGCAGCGCATCATGTTCCAGGCGGCGGCGATCCTGGTGTGCGTGCTGCTGCTCGCGGCGGCCGGGCGTACCTGAGACTTGGTCAAGCTCAACCGCATCTACACGCGCACGGGGGACACGGGCGAGACCGGGCTGGTCGACGGCAGTCGCGTGTCGAAGGCCGACGCGCGGTTGCAGGCGATGGGCGACGTCGACGAGGCGAACAGCGCGATCGGCGTGGCGATTGCCGCCCTGGCGGACGCGGACGTGCGCGTGGCGCTGACGCGGATACAGAACGACCTGTTCGACCTTGGCGCCGATCTGGCGACGCCGGGCGAGGATTTCAGCCCCAGCGAGATGGTGTTGCGGATCGTGCCGGCGCAGGTCGCGCGGCTGGAGGCGGAGATCGACGCGCTGAACGCGAACGTGCCGCCGCTGACCAGTTTCGTACTGCCCGGCGGCGCGGCGGCGGCGCTGCATCTCGCGCGCGCGATCGTGCGGCGCGCGGAGCGCTCGGTGGTCGCGATGGGACCGGCCGCGAACCCGCAAGCCCTGGCCTATATCAATCGCTTGTCCGATTTCCTGTTCGTCGCGTCGCGTGCGGTGAACCAATCGGCCGGTGGCGACGTTCTGTGGGTGGCAGGGGCAAACCGTTAACATAGCTTAGTGTGCTGGGTGACACGGCTAGGTTGGCGGCGGGGAGTTGATCATGGAACCGCAACGCCAATCACGTGATACGGCCGGCGATCTCGCGCGCCGGTTCGCCGCGGTGCGCGGGCTGAGCGAAGCGCTGGTCGCGCCCTTGTCCGACGCCGATGCGACGGTGCAGTCGATGGACGATGCCAGCCCGGCGAAATGGCATCTGGCGCACACCACCTGGTTCTTCGAGACGTTCGTGCTGCGCGATCACGTCGCGGGGTACCGGTTGCACGACGAGCGCTTCCCGTTCCTGTTCAACAGTTATTACGAGGCCGAAGGCCGCCGCCACGCGCGCGGGCGGCGCGGGATGGTGACGCGGCCGACGCTGGACGAGGTGCTGGCGTATCGCGCCGCGGTTGATGCGGCGTTGCTGGACGCGCTGGGCGATCTGCCCCCGGCCGCGACCGAGCTGGTGGCGCTCGGCTGCCATCACGAGGAGCAGCATCAGGAGCTGCTCGTCACCGACATCCTGCATCTGATGAGCGAAAATCCGCTCGAACCCGCGATCTGGCCGGCGGCGCCCAAGGTGCCGGTCGCGATGCCCGGTGCCGTCCGCTGGATCGAGAGCGCGGAGCGCGTGGTCGAGATCGGTCACGACGGGCAGGGCTTCGCATTCGATTGCGAGGGGCCGCGTCACCGCGCGCTGATCCCCGCGCACGCGATCGCCGACCGGACGGTCACCAACGGCGAGTGGCAGCGCTTCATCGCCGATGGCGGCTACCGCGACCCGCGATTGTGGTTGTCGGACGGATGGGGCTGGGTGCAGCGCGAAGGGATCACCGCGCCGCTTTATTGGGAACAGCGCGATGGCGTATGGACCCGCTTCGGGCTGGACGGGCGGCGCGCGGTTGATCCCGCCGCGCCGGTGACGCACGTCAGCTTCTACGAAGCGGATGCCTATGCCACCTGGGCGGGCGCGCGATTGCCGACCGAGTTCGAGTGGGAAGCGGCGGCGGCGGCGCATGATGCGGCGGGCGGCAACCAGATGGACCGTGGCGGCGCGGTCGAGCCACGCCCGGCGGCGGATGGCCCGGCGTTCTTCGGCGACGTGTGGGAATGGACCGGCAGCGCGTACCGTCCTTATCCCGGCTTCCGCGCGGTCGAGGGCGCCGTCGGCGAATATAACGGCAAGTTCATGAACGGGCAGTTCGTGCTGCGCGGCGGCAGTTGCGCGACCCCGCGCGGCCACGCGCGCGCGTGCTACCGCAATTTCTTTTACCCTCATCAGCGCTGGCAGTTCACCGGCGTGCGGCTCGCCAAGGATTTGTGAGATGCTGAAGCCTGAGATCGAAGACGGGCAGGCGAGCCTCGCCGACCCGCAGTTCCGCGCCGACGTGCTGGCGGGCCTCGCGCGGCGTCCGCGCGCGATTCCGGCGCGCTGGTTCTACGATCACCGCGGGTCGGAATTGTTCGAGGACATCACCGACCTGCCCGAATATTATCCGACCCGCACCGAGGTCGCGCTGCTCGAAGGATTGTGCCTGGAGCTGCACCAATTGACCGGCAAAGGCCGCGCGGTGGTGGAGTTCGGGTCGGGATCGTCGACCAAGACGCCGACGCTGCTGAAATGCGTCGAACCGTCCGCTTACGTGCCGATCGATATTTCGGGCGATTTCCTGCGCGAGAGTTCGCGTACGCTGTCGGCGGCGTTCCCCGAATTGCTGGTGCTGCCGTTCGAGGCCGATTTCACGCGGCCGCTCAACTTGCCGCACACGATTCACGACGCGCCCAAGCTGGGGTTCTTTCCGGGATCGACGATCGGCAATCTGATCCCGCTCGCCGCGGTCGACCTGCTGCGCGCGATGCGTGCCTCTCTGGGAGAGGGCGCGATGCTGTTGATCGGGATGGACCGGATCAAGGACGCGGGCGTGCTCGTCCCGGCTTACGACGATGCGCAGGGCGTGACGGCGGCGTTCAACCTCAACCTGCTGGAGCGGATCAATCGCGAGCTGAACGGGACGATCCCCGTCGACGCATTCCGCCACCGCGCGATCTGGAACGACGACCGCGCGCGAATCGAGATGCACCTGGAGGCGACGCGCGACGTGTCGTTCACGGTCGAGGGGCGCGGGTTCGAGATCGCGGCGGGCGAGACGATCCACACCGAGAACAGCCACAAATACGGCCCGCGCGACGCGCGCATCCTGCTGCGCAGCGGCGGGTGGACGCCGATCCGCGAGTGGACCGACGACGAGGGCAAGTTCGCGGTGATCCTGGCCGAAGCGCAGGCGGAGCGGCCCGCGCCCTGAGCGGCGCGGCCCGCGCCCTGAGCGGAGCGACCCGCAAGCCTTCCCGCGTCAGGGCCGCTCGACGCGCGCGGTCCAGGTGCGGATGAAATTGGGATTGCCGCGGCACTCGCTCATCTCGGCCTGTTCGATCAGGCGCAGGCGGGTGCCGTCCCAGGCGAAGCGTTGCGAGACGCCGCAGTCGCCGAGGCCGCGTCCCTTGGCGTAGCTGGTCAGCACGCCGTTCTCGAACGCGCCGTTGACGACACTCGGCACGCGGGTTTCCGGGTCGGCGCCGCTCGCCTCGAACCCGGCGGGGGCGTCGGTCTGCGCCGGGGTGACGCGATTGCCGCGGATGACGAACAAAGCGCCGATGACGTTGTACGCGCCCGCCGAGCAGGGCAGCACCGCGAGCGAGGTGCCGCCGCCGACCGACGACACGACCGGACTCCAATCCACGTCGGGGCTGGGCGGCGCTTCGCACCGCGCGGTGCGCGTCATCGCGGCGATCTGTCCCCTTGACAATCGGGCGGGAATGCCGGTCGGCGCGCGTGTGTGGATGACGGGGGCGAGCGGGGCGGCCGGGACCGACGCGGCGGGCGCGCGTCCCTTCGCCACCGCGGCGGTGACGGTATCGACGCGGTGCTGGACCGCATCGGCGTAGCGCAGTGCGGCCGACAGGCCGGCGAGCGAGACCGTGCCGAGCGGCTTGCCGGTGCGTCCCAGCAGCGTGACCGTCCGGGCGTTGACGAGCGCCGCGACGATGCGGTTCGCGTTCGTGCCCGCGAGCGCGTCGCCGGTGAGGGCGAAGCGCGCCGTGCCGACGCGCAGCGCGGCCGGCGCCGGGCCGTCGCCGGTGTTGCCGAGCGCGAGTTCGAACCCGCCGGCAGGCCCCGCCGCGCGCGCGATCTCGAGCGTGTAGCCGGGCCCCGTCGCGGTTTCGGGCGCCAGCGAGGCGAGCGTGCAGCGGTGCACGTTGTCGCACCCGACCGCCCAGTCGCCGAACGTCTTGAGCGCGCCGGGCGTGACCGAGGCGACGGTGGGGCTGGCGGTGAGCAGCAAGGCGGTAACGATCAGGCTCATTCGGCACCGATAGCGCGGTGGCGCGGCGGCGGCAAAGCGGGCTAGAGCGCGCCCAAACCACGAGGATGAGGAACGAGTAGATGCAGACGATGGGCGTGATCGGCGCGGGGCAGATGGGTGCGGGCATCGCGCAGGTGTCGGCGGCGGCGGGGTACCGCGTGATCCTGAGCGACGTCGACCAGGCGCGCGCCGAGGCGGGCAAGGCGGGGATCGCCAAGCGGCTGGCGCGCGACGTGGAGAAGGGCAAGATCGACGAACAAGCGCGCGACGCGCTGCTCGGGCGGATCGAGCCCGTGGGTGACGTGGCCGCGATGGCGCCGTGCGCGCTGGTGATCGAGGCGGCGACCGAGCGCGAGGCGATCAAGCGTCAGATCTTCGCGGCTGCCGGCCAGGTGCTGGGCAGGGATGCGGTGCTCGCGTCCAACACCTCGTCGATCCCGATCACGCGACTGGCGCAGGCGGCGCCCGACCCGGCGCGCTTCATCGGCGTGCACTTCTTCAATCCCGTGCCGGTCATGGGGCTGATCGAGATCATCCGTGGCCTCGCGACGAGCGACGAGACGGTGGCGACGATCGAAACCTACGCAGGCCAGCTCGGCAAGCAGGTGGTGCGTGCGAACGACGCGCCGGGCTTCATCGTCAACCGCGTGCTGATGCCGATGCTGAACGAAGCGTGCTTCGCGCTGGGCGAGGGGGTGGCGACGATCCCCGACATCGACCTGGCGTGCCAATTGGGGCTCAACCATCCGATGGGGCCGCTGACGCTGGCCGATTTCATCGGGCTCGACACCTGCCTGGAGATCACGCGGGTGCTGTTCGAGGGGACGGGCGATCCGAAGTTCCGCCCCGCGCCGCTGCTCATCAAATATGTCGAGGCGGGCTGGTACGGGCGCAAGAGCGGGCGCGGCTTCTACGATTATTCGGGCGAGACGCCGGTGCCGACGCGCTGAAGGACCAAAGGAGGGGGAGGGGGCGGGTCGCCCGCGCGATCAGGCGGGGGCGACCTTGTACGCGAGCTGGTGGTAGAAGTGCGCGACGCCGACCAGGTCGCGACCGACGGGGGCGAGCCGCTCGCCGAGCGCGTAGCGGCGTAGCTCGCTTGAGGCGGGGGCGTGCCAGCCCGCGGTCATCCAGGCGCCGCTTTTCTGGTCGGCGCGGCGGACGAGGCCGTGGCAATGCCACAGGCATGCGCGCGAACGGCCGAGCGCGCGCAGGCGGGCGACATCGGCGGGGACGATCGTGGTCGTCGAAGCGCGATCGGATTGCCGCGCCACGGCGTGGACGCGGTTGGCGGCATTGTGGCCGCGCGCTGTGTCGAATGGCGACGGTGCGGCGTGATCGAGCAGACCTTTGAGAAAGGTATCGAGCTCCCGCAGGCAATTGGCGACGTAGCGCGCGCGAATGCCCGCGCCGTCACCGCTCGGCCACGGATCGGCGAGCGCGCCCTCGCGCGCCAGTTGCCCGAAGCGATGCGCGCCGCGGAGCAGCAGCGTCGTCGCGCGGTCGCGCTCGATCGACGGCAACGCCACCACTACGAGCGGCGGCGCGGCGGGGGAGAGATCGATGCGGGGTGCGAGCGCCAGCGCGGCGGCGGTCACTCGGCGGCCGGGGGCGGGGTGGCGGGCACGCGATCCGCGCGCAGCTTGTCGGTGCGCTCGGCGCGCACGGCCATCGCGTCCCACGATGCGGCGGCGCGCTCGCAGCGTTCGCGCACGTTATCGAGCGTGGCAGCGGACGCCGCCTCCCGCTGGGTGATCGCCTGACGGCGAAAGAAAGCGGCATCATTCGACATGGAACACGAACTCCGAACGGGCGGTGTCGGGCAGGCGAAAGGCCGACCTGTCGGGGAGCGCGGGCGGCGACCGGCAGGCCACCGTCCGCGCGATGCTCAATCGGCGTGGGTAAGGTTCACCGCCGCCATCTTACCGCGCCGGTCCTGTTCCAGCTCGTAGCCGACGCGCTGGTTCTGGTTGAGTGTCGCCATGCCCGACCGCTCCACCGCGGAGATGTGCACGAACGCGTCGTCCCCGCCGCCATCGGGCGCGATGAAGCCGTATCCCTTGTCGAGGTTGAAGAATTTGACGGTGCCGGTGATGCTCATGTTCTTCCTTCGTCGAAGGCGCGCCGATCGACGGACGCGCACGCCGCTCAAAGCTGCAGGGAAGGAAGGAAGAAGGGGGCCGCAAAGCGCCGAAAAACCGTCGATGTGCGACTATAGCTTGGAAGATATGGGCGCGCTGCGGGGCGTGTGCAAGGTTGGTGGCGGGAGTGTGGGGCGTGGTCGGCCCGGATGGAGCGCGTTTTCTCGTCACCCCGGACTTGGTCCGGGGTCCCACTTCGTAGAGAGGGCAGGAGAGGGTAGCGGGATCCCGGATCAAGTCCGGGATGACGGTGGGTTTTGGTGAGCGGGGGGGCTCGACGGTGTCGAGTGACCCGGTTGGTAGGGTCGAACGTTGCCGGAGGGGGTGGTTCGCCATGCCCGGCTGGGCGACGGCAGAGCCGCCGCTTTACGTCGGACGGGTTCGGCTCGCGCCGACCCGCCGGCCGATCCCGGCCTTGCGCTTTGCGCATCGGCGCCGTCGCTTCGCCGACGCGGCTAAGCCGGGAGGGGCGACGGCAAAGCCGCCGCTTTACGTCGGACGGGTTCGGCTCGCGCCGACCCGCCGGCCGATCGCGGCCTTGCGCTTCGCGCATCGCCGCCGTCGCTTCGCCGACGCGGCTAGGCCGGGATTGACGCGCCTACGCCGGGATTTGCTGACTGATACAGTGGAAACTCCCGCCGCCCGTCAGGATGGCGTCGGCGCGCAGGCCGACCGCGCGGCGGTCCGGGAACAGCGCCTGCACCGCCGCGACACCGGCCTCGTCGTTGGGCGTGCCGTAGATCGGCACCACGACGGCGGCGTTGCCGATGTAGAAGTTCATGTAGCTCGCCGGGATCACCTCCTCGTCGCGCAGCACGCGGCCGGGGGAGGGCACGTGGACGACCTGGAGCCCGGCGGCACGCGCGCGGTCGGCGGCGTCCTGGTAGATGCGCCAATTGGGATCGTTCTCCGCCGCCTGCGGGAGTGCCAGGCGACCCTCGCCGACGAATCGCGCGAGATTGTCGACATGGCCGTCGGTATGGTCGCCCAGCAGCCCGTCGCCGAGCCAGACGACGCGGGTGTAGCCCAGATCGTCGCGCAAGCGCTGCTCGATCCGTTCGCGCGACAGCGACGGGTTGCGGTTGGGGTTGAGCAGGCATTGCTCGGTCGTGACCACCGTCCCGGTGCCGTCGCCGTCGATCGCGCCGCCTTCCAGCACCCAGTCGTGCGTTTCAGCCGACAGTCCGCGCGCGGCGGCGAGCCGTTGTCCGACGTCGTCGTCGCCGGGCAGGTCGTACTTGCCGCCCCAGCCGTTGAAGGCGAAATCGTGCGCGACGCCGTCGCCGGTGATGATCGCGCCGGTGTCGCGCAGCCAGATGTCGCCGAACGGCTCCACCACCACCTCGGCGAACGGAGCGAGATCGCGCGCGGCGGCGGCGGCCTCGTCGTCGGCGGCGACCAGGATCACCGTTTCACCCGCGCCATCGGCGTGGACGGCGCTGGCAAAAGCGGCGACCTCGTCGCGCGCCTGGTCCAGATCCTCCTGCCAGAGCTCGGCGTGGCTGGGAAAGCCGATCCAGACGGCGGCGTGGGGTGCCCATTCGGCGGGCGGGGTCTTGCTGGTCACCGGGCTGGTCATTGCGCTGGTCACTGGGCTGGTCACCGGGCTGCTCCTGCGCGCGAGCGGTCGCGGATGGCGCGGAACTCGGCGGTCTTGTACCAATTGGGCCAGGTATTGCCGTCCGCCAGTTCGCGGCCGAGCTGGTAGTAGATCGTCAGGTCCTGCACCGCGCCGTCCCAGTTCCAGTCGGGGCGGTATTCGTCCTGCGGCTTGTGGTAGCGGTTGGCGGTATAATCCTCCGCCGCCGCCTTGCCCGCTGCCAAGCCACCGTTGACGAGGTCCTCGCCGCTGCCCGCCGCCAGCATCGGCACGCCGAGCTTCGCGAAGGAGAAATGGTCGGAGCGGAAGTAATGCCCCTTCTCGGGCGTCGCCTCGGGCGTGATGCGGCGGCCTTGCGCGGCGAGCAGCGGTTTCACCATGTCCTCGAGCTCGCTCTTGCCCGCGCCCGTGATCTCGAAGTCGCGCGTCGCGCCGTTGACGTTCAGCACGTCCATGTTGATGCCGCCCACCGTGCGTGCGAGCGGGAAGACCGGGTGCTGGGCGTAATAAGCGCTGCCGAGCAGGCCCGATTCCTCGGCGGTGACCGCCAAGAACGCGACCGAGCGGCGCGTGCGCGGTGCTTTTGCAAAGGTTTCGGCCAGCGCGATCAGCCCGGCGGTGCCCGAGGCATTGTCGACCGCGCCGTTGCAGATGTCGTCGCCGTTCACCGGCTCGCACCGCCCCAGGTGATCCCAGTGCGCGGAATAGAGCACGTAATCGTCCGGCGCGCCGCCCTGCGCGGCGGGCTTGCCCGGCAGCACGCCGATGACGTTGTGCGACAAAGATTTCTTGATCCGGTTGTCGAAGCCGACCGACATGGTGACGCCCAGCGGTACGCTGCGGAACCCCTTGGTCGCGGCGGCGCGGGAGAGCGCGGCGAAATCCTTGCCCGCGCTGGCGAACAGCGCCTTCGCCTGGGCGAGTTGCATCCAGCCGATCGCCTGGCTCTGGTCCATGTGGTTGTTGGCGGCGTCGAGCTCGTATTGCTCGCCGGTCCACGACGATTGGACAACCGCCCAGGGATAGGCGGCGGGTTCGGTGTCGTGGACGATGATCGCGGCGGTGGCACCCTGCCGTGCGGCCTCCTCGAACTTGTAGGTCCAGCGGCCGTAATAGGTCATCTCGCGCCCGTTGAACGTGCCCTTGGTTTTCGGCGTCGACCAGTCGGGGTCGTTGGAGAGGATGACGACGGTCTTCCCGCGCACGTCCAGCCCGGCATAGTCGTTCCACCCCTTTTCAGGCGCGTTGACGCCGTAGCCGACGAACACGACGGGCGAGTTGGCGATGCTGACCTGTGGCACGACGCGGTAGGTGCCGACCACCATGTCACTCTTGTAGGCGAGCGACAGCGGCGTCGCGCCGCCCGAGAAGACCATCGGGCGCACGTTGGTGGCGGTGCTGGCGACCATCGGCACGTCCTGCGTCCACTTGCCCGCGTTGCCGGGTTTGAGCCCGGCCGCCTTCATGCGGCGAACGAGATAGTCGATCGTTTTCGTCTCACCCGCGGTGGTCGGCGCGCGGCCCTCGAAAGCGTCGGACGACAGCTCGCGTGTCACGTCCTTGAGCGTCTGCACCGGGATGCTCGGCGTGGGCGCGGGAGCGGGCGTGGTTTGGGCGAGCGCGGCAGGTGCGGCGAGCGCGGTGGCGAGGCAGGCGACGACGTGGCGCATGGCAGATCCCTTCATCGCACCAGCGTGTGCCAGCCGTCTTCGGTGTCCGCAAGCTTGTGCACCGGACGCGCGACGATAGGATGACATGGCAAGCTTTCCGGGGGGCGGAGGCGATGGAAACAGGGTGTCAGGCGTATGTGGGGGAAAACGGCAGCCTTGCTGGCTGGGGTAAGTGCGATTGCTGGCGTGGCAAGGGGAGCCGAAACCGATCCCGCGGCGGCGTTCGGCGCCCGCGAATACGTGCAATCGGCGTCGCTTTCTCCGGACGGCACCCAGCTCGCTTATGTCGCACCTACCAAAGGACAGGGCAGCGCATTGTACGTGGTCTCGACGACCGAGGCAGATGCCAAGCCACGCTACGTCGTGGCAGCTAGCGGCGATCCCGATCGCATGATCGGTTGCGACTGGGTTTCGGATGTCAGGCTGTTCTGTAATGTGTCCATAACCCAGCAAACGGGTGCGGGTTTGACCACGATCACGCGAATGATCGCGATCAATGCCGACCAATCGAACATGAAGATCGTATCGAGGCGCAGCGGCGACGGCGCCTTGTACCTGTCCTACAATGGCGGCGCGGTAATCGACATGCTGCCTGGGGAGAAGAACAAGGTGCTGGTCACCGCCGAGTTCGTTCCCGAGGCGCGCGCGGGAACGCTGACGGGGCAGCGCGGCGCCGGCTTAGGCGTCGAACGCCTGGACACGGACACGCTGGCCCGCGAACGCGTGGTCGCACCGCGCCGCGAAGCGGTGGAGTATATCAGCGACGGTAATGGGCAGGTGCGTGTCATGGGTCTGCTGCGCAGCACCGACATCGGGCGCGCTACGGGCGAGCTATCCTACTACTATCGAGCCAAAGGCGACTTGGCGTGGAAGCCGTTGAACGACTACGACATCAAGAAGCGTGAGGGTTTCAACCCGCTTGCGGTCGATCCCGCAGGCGACATCGTCTACGGCTACGACAAGCTGGATGGACGCCAAGCCCTGTTTTCTCGCCCGCTAGCGGAGCATTCCACTGCCAAGCTCGTCTACGCGCGGCCTGATGTCGACATCGATGGTCTGATCCGGATCGGGCGGCGGCAACGTGTTGTCGGCGCGACCTTCGCCACTGACAAGCGCACCGCTGTTTATTTCGACGCCGAGATCGAGCGGATGCGGGCGTCGCTGACTAAGGCGTTGCCGGGGGCACCGATCATCAACGTGCAGGATGCCAGTCTGGACGAGCAGAAGTTGCTGTTGTGGGCAGGAAGCGACACCGATCCGGGCCGCTATTACCTGTTCGATCGTACAAAGCGGCAGTTGCGTCCGCTTTTGCTGTCGCGCCCGCAATTGGCTGACGTGAAGCTCGCCACCGTAAAGGCCGTGCAGGTACGCGCGAGCGATGGCACGATGGTGCCAGCCTACCTGACATTGCCGCCCGGCAGCGGGGGCCGCAACCTGCCCGCAATCGTGATGCCGCACGGCGGTCCCAGCGCACGCGACGAATGGGGTTTTGACTGGTTGTCGCAATATTACGCGAGCCGCGGTTACGCGGTGTTGCAGCCGAATTATCGCGGGTCGAGCGGCTACGGCGACGCCTGGTACCAGAAGAACGGTTTTCGATCCTGGCGTACTGCAATTGGCGATGTGGTGGATGCTGGGCGATGGATGGTGGCACAGGGGATCGCTGATCCCGCCAAGCTGGGGATCGTCGGCTGGTCGTATGGCGGCTATGCCGCGCTGCAATCCAACGTCCTCGCCCCGGACCTATTCAAGGCGGTGGTGGCCATTGCGCCGGTTGCCGACCTGCCGGCGCTGATCGAGGAAGCGCGGCTGTACACGAATTATGACCTGGTGCGTGATTTCGTCGGGACGGGCCCGCATTTGCGCGAGGGGTCACCCGCGCAACATGCCGATGCATTCAAGGCGCCGGTGCTGCTGTTTCACGGCACGTACGACCAGAATGTGTCGGTCGAGCAGTCAAGATTGATGGACCGCCGCCTAGCCGCTTCGGGAAAGCGCCACGAGTTGGTTACCTATCACGGCCTCGCACATGCGTTAACCGACTCGGTAGCGCGCGCCGACATGCTGAAGCGCAGCGACATGTTTCTTCGTAGCGCGTTTGGCAGCTAAACGAGAAAGGGCGGCCCCGCGGGACCGCCCTTTTCGTGTTTGGTGGCCGGAGAGCGCCACGGGCGGAGCCCGCGTCGTCGGTCCTCGCTTGAGCGAGGCCGGCCGGCCGTCGCGTTCTACTCAGCTTAACGCGAGTAGAACTCGACCACTAAATTCGGCTCCATCTTCACCGGATAGGGCACCTCGTCGAGCGTCGGCACGCGGATGAAGGTGACCTTGGCATTGCCGTCGGGCGCGACGTAATCGGGCACTTCGCGCTCGGCGAGCTGCTGTGCTTCGAGGACCAGCGCCATTTCCTGCGCCTTGGAGCCCAGCGTGATCTCGTCGCTGACGTAGCAGCGGCGCGAGGCGATGTTGCACTTCACGCCGTTGACGCGGACGTGGCCGTGGCTGACGAGCTGACGCGCGGCCCAGATCGTCGGCGCGAACTTCGCGCGGTAGACGATCATGTCGAGGCGACGCTCGAGCAGGCCGATCAGGTTCTGCGAGGTGTCGCCCTTCATGCGCGCGGCTTCCTCGTAGCAGTGCTTGAACTGCTTCTCGGTCACGTCGCCGTAATAGCCCTTGAGCTTCTGCTTGGCGCGCAGCTGGATGCCGAAGTCCGACACCTTGCCCTTGCGGCGCTGACCGTGCTGGCCGGGGCCGTATTCACGCTTGTTGACCGGGCTCTTGGGGCGGCCCCAGATGTTCTCGCCCAAACGGCGATCGAGCTTGTGCTTCGCGCTATGACGCTTCGACATTTTAAATCCTTGGCAAATGCTAACAACGTGGCCCGCGCTTCATCATGGATGATGGATTGCAGGGTTCTTCCCGGTCATCGCGCCGCCCGATGCTGCAAGGCACGGGCAGGCCCACCGCTTCACCGGGGTGCAGGGGCAATTGCGAAGGCGCGCGCTTAGCGGGCGTGGCGGGCCGGGTCAAGGGAGCGCCGCGCTGCGGGTGCGGTGGCGCGGGGGGGGGCAGATACGGTCGAACTGGACAGCGCGGCAACCGGCCGGCACAGGCAGGCGGATGAGTATCAAGCCCGGACCCGAATGCACCACCATGGCGGAGGTCCGCGCGGGCGTGGATGCGCTGGACCGCGAGATCGTCGTGCTGCTCAGGCGCCGCTTCGACTATATGGAGGCGGCGGCGCGCATCAAGCCCGAGCGCGCGGCGGTGCGCGACGAAGCGCGCAAGCGGCAGGTGATCGCGCAGGCGGCTGCCGCGGCGGAGGCCGCGGGGCTGCCGGCACCCGCGATCGCGGCGATGTGGGAAACGCTGGTCGAAGCGTCGATCGCGTATGAATTGGAAAAATACGACGCACGCGACGTAACCCCGCGTTAGGTCGCCCGGGCGCATGGCGGCACGATGGACTTGCCGCTGATCGCTCCCAATCCGCCGCGCCTGTCGCAGATGGCCGATGCGCTCGCCCGTATCGAGGCGAGCGGCATCTACAGCAATCACGGACCCGAAGTGCGCGCGCTGGAGCGCGACGTGACCGCGCGGCTGTTCGGCGGGCGCGGGGCGACGCTGGCGGTTAACAATGCCACCAACGGGTTGATGATCGCGCTGGCCGACGCGGTCGGGCCGGGCGGGCGCGGGCGCATGGCGCTGATGCCGGGCTTCACCTTTGCCGCGACCGCCCAGGCGGCGTGGTGGGCGGGGCTGGTGCCGCTGGTGTGCGACGTCGACCCGGACGATTGGAGCGCGTCGGCGCGCGAGGAGGAGCGATTGCTCCAGCGCCACGGCGCGAACGTCGCCGCGATCGTACCCTATGCGACGTTCGGACGCGCGATCGACCTGGACCGATACCGCTGGCTGGCGGCGCGGCACGGTGTCGCGGTGGTGGTCGACGCGGCGGCATCGCTCGGCACGCGCGACGCGGACGGGATCAATGTCGGCGCCGGATCGCCGTTCCCGGTCGTGTTCTCGATGCACGCGACCAAGCCGTTCGCGGTCGGCGAAGGCGGGCTGATCCACTGCGGCGACGCGAGCGTGATCGAGCGGCTGCGCGCCGCGGCGAATTTCGGTTTCACGCATCCGCGCACCGCGACGATCCCGGGGTTGAACGCCAAGCTGCCCGAGGTGCTGGCGGCGATGGCGCGGGCCAAGCTGGACACGTTCGATCACACGTGCGCGCGTCGCGACGCGGTGGTGCGCGCGTACCGCGAGGCGTTGGGCGCGCGCTTCACCGTGCAGGCGGCGACGGCGGGCGCGCAGGCGCATGGCTTCTTTCCCGTCCTGCTGCCGCGCGGTTGCGACCGCGCCGGCGTGATCGCCGCGCTGGCGCGCGACGGCATCGGCGCGGGCGCGTATTTCAGCCCGCACCTGGGCGAGCAGCCGTGGGTGCGCGACGTGGCGACGGTCGAGCCGACGCCGGTGTGCGACGACCTGTCCGCGCGCATGCTGTCGCTGCCGGTGACCGACGCGATGAGCGCGGACGACGCGCGGACAGTTGCCGCGGCGCTGGCGCGCGCGGTGCCCGCGGTACGCCTGGCGACGCCCGCGCAGGCCGTGGCGAGCCACGACACGCTGGTGATCGGGGGCGGTCCGGCGGGCACCGCGCTGCTGACCGCGGCGGCCAAGGCAGGCGTGCTGCCCGCCTTGTCACGCGGGCTGGCGATCGTCGAGGCGGGGCCGGCGCTCGGCAGCGGGCGGTTGGGCCAGTACGCGATCACGAGCGATTCGAGCGCGGAGACGTTCCTGACCGCGGTTGCCAACAATCCGCATCGCGAGATCGCGACGCTGGTCGATCATCCCGCAACCGCGCGCGTGGCGGCGCGGCGCGACGGGCTGGGCGTGCCGCTGGTCGAGGTCGGCCCGATGCTCGACGCGCTGGGCGATCGGCTGGGACAGGTGGTGACGCGGCACGGCGGGCACGTGCTGACGGGGCAGCGCGCGCTGTCGACGCGGCAGGAGAACGGCGGCTGGTGCACCACGATCGAGCATGTCGCGACGGGGGCGGTGTCGCAGCACCGGTCGCGTCACGTCGTGATCGCGACCGGCGGGCATCAGCCGATCGACCGGCTGGCGGCGCAGGAGGTGGCGGGCGTCCCCTTGTCGGCGCTGGCGGGCGGGCGGCTGATCCAGTCCGACGCGGTGCTGAGCATCGGCGGGGCGCAACTGGTCGCCGATCTGGTCGCGGGCGTCCGCGCGCCGCGGATCGCGGTGGTGGGCGGCTCGACCAGCGCGATGACAACGGCTGCGGCGTTGCTGAAGGCGGGGTTGCCGCTGGGCGAGGGGGCGATCACGCTGCTGCACCGGCGCGCGCTGCGACCCTTTTATCCGTCGGTCGAGGCGGCGGAGGCGGAGGGCTATACCGATTTCGGCGCGGACGACATCTGTCCGGTATCGGGGTTCGTGTACCGACTGGCCGGGTTCCGGCTGGAGGCGCGCGACCTGGTGCTGCGGATGCTGGCGGTCGACGGCCGCGTGCCCGACCCGCGCGTGCAACTGCACCGCATCGCGGCGAACGAGGACGCGCGCGCGCAGGACATCGTGCGAGGGGCCGATGTGGTGATCGCGGCGCTTGGCTATCGTCCGCACGCGCTGCCGGTGTTCGCGTGTGGCGGCGAGCCGATGCGGCTGGCGGCCGACACGGGTGCGGCGATGGTCGACCGGCATTGCCGGGTGCTCGACGCGGCAGGCGCGCCGATCGCGGGGCTGTACGGGATCGGGCTCGCGGCCGGGTTCGTGCCGTGGGGACGGCTGGGTGGCGAGGCGAGCTTTCGCGGCCAGGCGAACGGCTTGTGGCTGTGGCAGAACGACGTCGGCATGATGATCGTCGACCAGTTGCTGGACGAAGCCGCGCGGGTGGCGGCGGGATGACGGGCGCGGTGCCCATCGTCAGCGTCGTGATGGCGGCGTACAACGGCGCGGCGTTGATCGAGGAAACGCTCAACAGCGTGTCGCGGCAGACGATGGATGCGTTCGAGGTGATCGTGGTGGACGATTGCTCCACCGATGCGACGCGCGACGTGGTGGCGCGCTGGCATGATCCGCGGGTGCGCCTGATCGCGCTGCCGCAGAACGGCGGACCGGTGCGCGCGCGCAACCACGCGCTCGCGCACGCGCGCGGACGCTATATCGCGGCGCTCGATCAGGACGATCTGTGCCACCCCGACCGTTTTGCGCGGCAGGTGGCGTTCCTGGACGCCAACGCCGACGTGGCGCTGGTCGGCACCGCGACGCAGGTGCTGAGCGCGAGCGGGATCGCGCCGTCGACGCACCCGCGCATCACGACACCGGCGCTGATCGGGTGGCTGTTGCGCTTTTCCAATCCGCTGGTCTGGTCGTCGGTGATGGTGCGCGGATCGGTGGCGCGCGCGCTTGAGCCGTTCACGCGCCCCGACATGCTCTACGCGGAGGATTTCGACCTGTACCACCGCGCAGCCGCCGCCGGGCAGGTGGCGCGGATCGATGCGCCGCTGGTCACCTATCGCAGCCACGCCGGCGGTTGTTCGCAGCGGTACGAGGAGGTGATGCTGGCGAGCGCCGAGCGCGTGCTGGCAAGCGCGCTGCACGAGACGTTCGGCGGCATGGCGAGCGGCGCGGCGCGGTTGTTCGTGCGCCACCTGATGCACGGCGCGCCGGTGCCCGACGGCGAGACGCTGGGGCGATTGGCGGCGCTGCTCGACCACGCACGGTTGCGCTACCTGGCGGTGACGCGCGCCGATGCGACCGATCGCCGGCTGATCGCGCGCGAAACGCGGCGGGTCTGGGCGGGCGTGCTGCGCGCCGGGTTGCGGCAGGGGACGATCGGTCTGCGCGACGCGATCGCGGCGGGTCCGGTGGCGAGCGTGGCGCGCGTCGACCGGCTGGCGTGGAGCCGGATGGTCGGGCAGGTGCGCCCGTGGCTGGCCGCGGGCTGAACGGGAACGGGACGATCAGTGCAGCAAGGGTAGCAGGTTCACAAAGGGACCATGGCGCTTAACGTGGGCGGCGCGACGCGGCCGGAGTGAAGATCAGACCTTTGCCGCGTAGATCATGCGGCCCGGCCCGAGCCGCTCGAACACCTCGGCCAGTTCGTTCTCGCCCACCGCGAAGCAGCCCTGGCTGCGACCCAGCATGCCACGTTCCGCCACCATCTCTCGGTTGGCGTACCAGGCGGCGTGAACCACGATGGCGCGGTCGAGCGCGTTGTTGTTGGTGTGGTCGAGCCCGACCAGCCGCTGCGACTTGCCGTGCTTGCCGACGTAATAATCGCTGGTGAGGAAAGCGCCCTCGCACGAGGCGTTGGAGCCGTTGGCGTTGGAGAAGCGCTGGAGATAACCAGTGTGCGCGGGGTCGGAGCCCGAGCCGTGCGCGACGAGCTTGGAGGTGGTGCGGCCATCCTCCAGGTTGACGAGGTGGAAGCGCGGCGTGCCCGAGGAGGTCGCGAAATCGGCGATGGCGATGCGGTCGTGCCGCGCGATGCTGCTGCCGTGCTGCTGCAACGCGGCCATCGCACGACGCATCAGCGCGGGACGAACGGTCCCCAGGCTGTTGGCGCTGTCGGCCGGGAACGAGTCAGCGGTGAAGCCACCCGCGCTGTGCCCCTCGTACAAGCCGGTGGGAAGCAGCGATTCCGGTGCGCGACGCATGCCAGCCGATACCGCCGAGGGGATCATCATCGCCCCCGCAAACAGGCTGCCCGTCTTCAACAAGGCACGCCGCGATGGCATCGGTTCACGCGTCAACTGCATCTCGTCCAATCATCCCTCACCCGGTAGGTCCGCTTGTTACCATGATTCGGCTTAATGATCTGCAATCTTTTCCGCATCTTAGGCGCACGTTCCTACATTCTGGCGTAGAATCCACACGATTCATCGGGCTGGCACCAAAATCGCGTCAAGGAGTTATCAACCACGACCGGGCGGTCGGACGCTCCCGGTCGGACGGCACGAGGATGATGTGAGATGTTGCGACGCGCCCTGTTGATGGTCGCGCCGGTGGTCGCCGGCGCTTGCCTTTCTTTCCCCGCCGATGCGCGGACGATGGACGGTCTGGCGCTGACGGAGGCGGCCGCGACACTTGCACCCAATCGCTATCTGTGGAGCGACAATCAGGCGGACGGACCGGTCAGCATCCTGATCTCCATCCCCGATCAGCGCGCGTACGTGTTTCGCGGCGAGACGCTGGTGGCGGCGTCAACCGTATCGACCGGCAAGGCGGGCAACGACACGCCCACGGGCAGCTTCACGATCCTGCAGAAGAACGCGAAGCATTTCTCCAACCTCTACGACAATGCGCCGATGCCGTACATGCAGCGGCTGACGTGGGACGGTGTCGCGCTGCACGCGGGCGCGAACCCGGGCTTTCCGGCGTCGCACGGGTGCATCCGTCTGCCGACCGCCTTTGCCAAGAAGCTGTTCGAGATCACCGAACTCGGCGCCACGGTCGAAGTGACCGATGAAGCGTACGTCAGCGGGATGGACGCGCCGGCTTATACGCCAGTGGCGCTGTCGCGCGACCACGAGGTGAGCGAAACCGCGCGCGCGAACGAGCGCGAAGGGATCGCGCAGGCGATGCGGGCCGATTGACCGCGATGCTCCCCCGCCCGATCCGGGCGGAGGAGCACGACATGCGTCAGCGTGGCAACTGCCAGCGGACGCGGTCGGAATAGCTGGTCGCGACCGCGTTGCCGGCATCGTCGCGGGCCGGCTCGAACCGGGCGCGGCGCTGGTACAGCCGGCAGGCGGCGCTATCGAGCGCGGCCGACCCGCTGGATGCGACAATCGAGCAGCCGCTGACGCGCCCGTCGCTGCCGACCTGGACCGACAGCGACACGACCCCCTCGTCCTCGGCGCGGAGCGCGGCGGCGGGGTAATCGTCGGTGGTGATCCAGCTGTTGCGGTTGCCGAGCGCGCGGACGCCGCTTGCCTTGCTGGGCGCGAGCGATGGCGGCGGCGGGGGCGGAGCTACCTCGATATGCGCGGGCGGGAAGGGCAGCGGCGGGGCGGGCAGGAGATCGACCGACACAATGCTGCTGGCGGCGGGCGTCGGTACGCGTGGGACAACGGCGGTGATCGACGACGCGCTCGATGGCGCGGTGGCGGTTTGTTCGGGCGGGGGCGGCGTGTCGGGCGGTGGTGGTACGTCGACGGGGACATTGGTGGTGGTCAGCGTGCGCGTGACCTCACCGACGAAGTTGGTCGCCATGCCGGTGACGAAGGCGAAGCCGAGCAATCCGTGGATGACCGCGACGCCGGCGATCGTCGCGATGCGCCTGCTGCCGGGTGCCTGATCGGAATAGGCCATGTGACATCTCTCCTTGTTCGGAAGTGTCGCGGCCGTGGAACCGCCCGTCGACGAACTCCGAAGCGGCAAGCTGCGCCTGTCGGCCCATGTTGATCAAGCGACTTAATTCGCACAAAATTCCTGTATCGTTACAGCTGCGTGCGGACCTGCCAGAGTTCGGGGAACAGCTCGACCTCGAGCATGCGGCGCAGATAACCGACGCCCGCGGTGCCGCCGGTGCCGCGCTTAAGGCCGATCACGCGCTCCACGGTGGTCACGTGGTTGAAGCGCCAGCGGCGGAAATAATCCTCCAGGTCGACCAGCTTCTCGGCCAGTTCGTAGAGCGGCCAATGCGCCGCGGGGTCGCGGTAGATCGTCGCCCACGCGTCCGTCACCGCCGGGTCGGTCGCGCGTTCGCTACGCCAGTCGCGCGTCGGGTCGGCGAGCAGGTCGTGGCGGTGGAGCAGCAGCAAGGCGGCGTCGTAGATGCTGGGCGCAGCGAGGATGTTCTCAAGCGCGGCGAGCGTGTGGCTACGGTGGCGATGGGGGCCGAGCATCGCGTGGTGGCGGTTGCCGCACAGGAACTCGATCGCGCGATACTGCCACGACTGGAAGCCGGACGACTGGCCGAGCGCATCGCGGAAGGTCGTGTATTCACTGGGCGTCATGGTGCGCAGCACGTCCCACGCGCCGTTCAATTGTTCGAGGATGCGGCTGACACGCGCGAGCATCTTGATCGCGTGGGGCAGCTCTTGGGCGAGGATCGCGTCGCGCGCGCTGGTGAGTTCGTGGACCGCGAGCTTCATCCACAATTCGCTGGTCTGGTGCTGGATAATGAACAGCAGTTCGTCGTGCGCGGTCGAGCGCGGGTGCTGCGCGTCCAGCACGCGGTCGAGCGCGAGGTAGTCGGCATAGGCCATCTTACCGGCGAAGTTCAGTTCGGCGCCCGCATGGGGTGGGGCATGGGATGGGGCTGCGTCGTCGCTCACGTAACGGCCGCGCGGCGCTGGTATTCGGGCGCCTCATAGGCGCGGGTGTCGATCACGTCGGCGAGGATGGTGGCGGCCTGCACCACCTCGGCCTCGGAGAGGTAGAGCGGGGTGAAACCGAAGCGCAGGATGTCGGGCGCGCGCACGTCGCCGATCACGCCGCGCGCGATCAGCGCCTGCATCACCGGATAAGCGTGGTCGTGGCGAAACGACACCTGGCTGCCGCGCGCGTGGGGGTCGCGCGGCGAGGCGAGGGCCAGGCCGCAGTCTGCTTCGGGGCAGCGGCGCTCGACCTCGCGGATGAACGTGTCGGAGAGGTGGATCGAGGCGGCGCGCAGGCTCCCCAAGTCGACGTCGTCCCACGCGTCGAGCGCGGCGTCGAGGATCGACAGTGCGACGATCGGCGGGGTGCCGACGCGCATCCGCTCGATGCCCGCGGCGGGGCGGTAGGTGCGGTGGAAGGCGAAGGGTTCGGCGTGGCCGAGCCAGCCCGACAGGATCGGCTGCGCCACATCGGCGTGGCGGGGGGCGACGTAGATGAAGGCGGGGCTGCCGGGACCGCCGTTCAGATATTTGTAGGTGCACCCCACAGCGAAATCGGCGTCGGCCAGGGCGAGGTGGACGGGGATCGCGCCGGCGGAGTGTGCCAGATCCCACACGGTGATCGCGCCGGCAGCGTGCGCGCGTTTCGTTAGCGCGGCCATGTCGTGGAGGCGGCCGGTTCGGTAGTCGACCTCGGTCAGCATGGTGACCGCGACGGTTTCGTCGATCGCGTCCGCGACCTCATCGGGCGCGACGACCTTCAGCTCGCGCCCGCCGAGTGCCGCGAGCAGGCCGTCGGCGATGTAGAGGTCGCTGGGGAAGTTGCCGCTGTCGCTCAACACCACGCGGCGGTCGGCGGGCGCGAGCGCGAGCGCGGCGGCGAGCGCCTGGAATACCTTGATCGACAAGGTGTCACCGGTGACGATGCTGGCAGGCGGTGCGCCGACCAGCCGAGCGATACGGTCGCCGACGCGGGAGGGGAGCGTCATCCAGTCGCTGTCGTTCCAAGCGCGGATGAGCTGATCGCCCCATTGCTCGCGCAGCACCTGTCCCACGCGCGCTTCCGCGGCGAGTGGCAGCGGGCCGAGCGAATTGCCGTCGAGGTAGATCACGCCCTCGGGCAGGTGGAACAGCGCGCGCGTGGCGGCGAAATCGGTCATGCGCGTGAGTGTAGCGGCTGCTTGAGGCCAGTCCTAGTCGGCGGTGACCCTAATCGGCCGCGACGACGTGGCCCTCGGGCGGGGTCGGACGGCGGCAGAACCAGACGATCACGAGCAGACCCGCGCACAGGTACGCGCTGATGCGGAACAGGTCGGTCGAGGCGAGCAGGTATGCCTGCCCCACCATCTGCCGCGTGATCGCCGCCGCCGCCTGCTGCGCGGTCAGCCCCAGCCGCATCAATTGCTCGGTCGCCATCTGGACGGGCATGTTGTTGCCGACCGCCTCGGTCAGGCGGGTCTGGTGAAGCGCCTCGCGCCGATCCCAGGCGGTGGTGATGATCGAGGCGGCGAACGAGCCCGCGACGATGCGGGTGAAGTTGGAGATGCCGGTCGCCGAGGGCAGCCGCTCGGGCGGGATGCGGTCGATCGCGATCGTCAGCATGGAGAGGAAGAAGGTGCTCATCGACACGCCCTGAACGAGCAAGGGCAACATGAAGTCGGTGAACGACGCGGTCGTCGTATAGCCCGAACGCATGTAATAGCTGATCGCGAAGCCGATGAATGCGACGCTGGCGAGCAGCCGCGCGTCGAACTTGCCCGACAGTCGCGCGACGAACGGGGTCAGCACCACCGCGACGAGCCCGCTGGGTGCGGCGACGAGGCCGGCCCAAGTGGCGGTATAGCCGAGCTGCGTCTGGAGCCAGAGCGGCAGGATCAGGATGTTGGCGAAGAAGACGGCGTAGCCGAGCGAGAAGGCGAGATTGCCGATCAGGAAATTGCGCCTGGCGAACAGCGACAGGTCGACGGTCGGGTTGGCGTCGGTCAGCTCCCAGATCACCCAGGCGACGAAGCCGACCGCGGCGACGATGGTAAGGACGACGATCAGGTCGTCGTTGAACCAGTCGGCATTCTTGCCAAGGTCGAGCATGACCTGGAGCGCGCCGACCCAGAGGACGAGCAGGCCGAGCCCGACCGCGTCGATCGGCAGCTTGAAGGTCGGCGTTTCGCGCGATTTCAGGTTGGTCCAGCAGATGAACGCGACGAAGATGCCGAAGGGTACGTTGATCAGGAAGATCCACGACCAATGGTAATTGTCGGAAATGTAGCCGCCGAGGATCGGCCCCATGATCGGCGCGACCAGCGTCGTCATCGACCAGATGCCGAGCGCGGTGGCGCGTTTCTGTGGCGGGAAGATCGAGATCAGCAATGCCTGGCTGCCGGGCATGATCGGCCCGGCGGTGGCGCCCTGGAGCACGCGGAACAGGATCAGCGAGGGCAGGTTCCAGGCGATACCGCACAGGAACGAGGCGAGCGTGAAGAAGGCGACCGCGGTGCAGAACACGCGCACCACGCCGAAGCGGCGCATCAGCCAGCCGGTCAAGGGCACCGCGATGCCGTTCGACACCGCAAAGGCGGTGATCACCCAGGTGGAATTGTCGCTGCTGACGCCGAGGTTGCCCGCGATCGTCGGCAAGGACACGTTGGCGATGGTGGAATCGAGCACCATCATGAAGGTGCCGAGCGCGAGCGCGAACGAGGTCAGCGCGAGCTGCCCGCCGACCATGGCGGGCGGGCCGCCGGGCGCATCCGCCGCGCGCGCCGGGTTGGCGGCGGGGCGGATCGGCGCATTCGCCTGCACCTGCGCGGGCGCGGCCTGTGCCAGCTTGCTGGCGTCGCTCTGCTCGGTCACGGCGCGCGCTTACCGGTTCGCGGCGATGATCTGGCGGATGTTGGCCTCGACCTGCGGGTCGGTGCCCGCCACCTCACCCTTGTAGGGCGCGGCGGCGACCGCGGCTAAGCGCGCGCCCGACTTGCTGGCGGTGTCGACCACCGTCTTTACCGACAGACCGATGCGCAAGGGGTTGGCGGCGAGCTCGCGCGGGTCGAGCGCGATCCGCACCGGCACGCGCTGCACGATCTTAATCCAGTTGCCGCTGGCGTTCTGCGGCGGGAGAAGCGCGAAGGCGTTGCCGCTGCCCGCGCCGACGCCCGCGACCTTGCCGTGGAACACGATGTCGTCGCCGTAGGTGTCGGCGGTGACGCGCACCGGCTGCCCGATGCGCAGGTCCTTTAACTGCGTTTCGCGGAAATTGGCGTCGACCCACACGCGGGTGAGCGGGACGACCGCCATCAGCGGCGTTCCGGCGGCGATCTGCTGCCCGACCTGCACCGTGCGTTGTGCGACGACGCCGTCGATGGGGGCGACGACATGCATGTGGCTGCGCGTGATCGCCGCGCGGCGATAGGCGGCGATCGCGGAAAGGACGGCGGGGTTGGTGTTGACGTCGGTGCCCTGAACGGTGCTCTGCGCCTGCGCGCGCTGCTGTTGCGCGAGGCGCAAATTGGCGCTGGCGACCTTTACCGCGTCGGCGGCGTGCGAGAGTTCCTCACCCGAGACGGCGCCTTCCGCGGCAGCGCCGCGGCGGCGCTGATAATCATCGCGCGCGCGGGCGAGTTCGGCCTGCGCCTGGACGATCGTCGCGTCCGATTGCCCGACGCGGGTGATGTCGGCGCGGGTTGCGCGCACTGCCTTCGCCAGCTCGGCGGCGGCGGCGGCGACGTTGACGTCGGCGGTGAGCGGGTCGAGATCGATCAGCGGCTGCCCGGCCTTTACCGACTGCGTGTTGTCGGCGTGGAGTGCGAGCACCGTGCCCGGATCGCGCGCGGTGATCGCGACCACGTCGCCCGCGACATAAGCGTCGTCGGTTTCCTCCTCTGGCGCCGCCAGCAGGAAGTGGAACACTGCCCAGACGACCAGCGCGACCAGGACGACGATGCCGAGGATCGCGAAGGCGCGGCGGCGCGCGCGCGGCTTGCCGGCGGGTGTTTCGAGTGCGGTGTCGGTCGCAGAATCGGTCATTGCGGGGTCACGTCCTGAGCGGGATCGAAGCCGCCACCGAGCGCGATGGCGAGTTGTGCGCGCGCGAGCAGCGCGTCGATGGAAAGATTGGCGGCGGCGAGCTCAGCGTCGAGCAGCCGCACGTCGTTGTCGACCAGGTCGAGCCGGCTATCGAGCCCGCTTCGTACGCGGATCGCGTTCAGGCGGCCGGTTTCGGCGAAGCCCGACACGACCTGCTGCTGGCGCGTGCGTTCGAGGTCGGCGGCGCGGACCTGCGCGATCGCGTCGGCGGCCTGGCGCGCGGCGTCGATCACCGACTGGTTGTACTGCGCGGTGGCGACGTCGACTAGCGCGGTCGCGCCCTCCAGCTCGGCACGAAGCCGGCCGTTATCGAACAAGGGCAGGTGGATCGCCGCCCCACCGCCCGCGGTGCCGGCATCGAGGTCGAGGAAATTGCCGAAGCCGATCGCCTGCAAGCCGACCAACGCGGTCAGGTTAACGTTGGGGTAGAAGGCGCGGCGCGCGACCTGCCGCCCGGCCGAGGCCGCCTCGACCCGCGCGCGCGCGGCGGCCACGTCGGCGCGGCGCGAGAGCAGGTCGGCGGGGATCTGCGCCGGGATCGGCCGCGCGGCGTCGGCGGGCAGGTGCGTCGGGCCGATCTGCGCGGCGTAATCGCTGCCGCGGCCGGCGAGTGCGGCGAGCGCGTTGGTCGCGAGCACGCGCGCGGCCTGCGCCTGGACGAGCACGAGCCGCGCCTGCGCGAGGAGCGTGCCGGCGGCCTGCTGGTCGAGCCGGCTGGCGAGGCGGTTGCGCACGCGCGCGTCGATCAGCCGCACGCTCTGTTCGCGCGCGGCGATGGTGCGCGTCGCGATTGCGGCCTGACGCTCGGCGCGCGCGACCTCGGCGTAGCTCCCCATCACCGAACCCGCGATCATCAGGCGGGCGGCGGCGATGTCGTACTCAGCTGCCTGTAGCGTTGCGCCCGCCTGCGCGATCGCGGCCTTCTGCCGCCCGAACAGGTCGAGGTTCCAGTCGAGCCCGGCCTGCGCCGTGCCGATCGCGCGCACGGTGCCCGCGAAGGGCGGCGGGATGGTGTAGCGGCCCGACAGCCGCGAGCCCTGCACCTGTCCGTCGAAGGTGACGTTGGGACCGCGTTCCGACCCCTGACGCGCGAGCACCGCCTGCGCCTGGCGCGTGCGTGCGAGGGCGACGTCGAGCGACGGATTGCCCGCCAGCGCGTCGGCGATCAGCCGGTCGAGTTGGGGATCGCCGACGACCGTCCAGAAATCGGGCGCGAGTTGCACCGACGGGCCGGTGAGCGCGAGGTCGCTCGCCGCCTTGGGCGTCAGCGTCGGCCGCGTGTCGGGGGGCGTGCAGGCGGCGAGCGCGGTGGCGGCGAGCAGCGCGGCAGCGATCCCGCGCGTGCCGGGCCGGCGCATGGTAGCAAGGCGGATCATGCGGCGTCTTCCAGCGTGCGGCGCAGCTTCTGCAGTTGCGCGATAAAGGTTGCGATCTCGTCCGCGCTCCAATCGGCGAGCACGGCGTTCCACACGTCGATCACCTTGTCGCGGCAGCGCATCGCGACCGCGCGGCCCTCGTCGGTCAGCGACAGATTGACGAGTCGGCGATCGGCGTCGTCGCGGTCGCGCTGCACCAGCCCCTTTGCCTCGAGCACGTCGATCATCCGCGTCATCGCGCCCTTGTCGTGCGCGAGATCGCGCGCGAGCGCGGCGCAGGTCGTCTGGCCGAAATGGATCGCGATCAGCGCCGACCAGTGAATGCCGGTCAGCCCCTCGTCCGCGCACGCCGCGTCGAGCCGCGCGTACCCGAGCTGATGGATCGCGCGCACGAGATAGCCGATCGAGGTGTCGGGAAAGAAGGTGTCCCGCGTGTAAGCGTTCATGACCATTGCTATGGCAACGGTTGCCTTGGCAGTCAATGTCCTTGTTGCTGACAGGTGTGACAATAAGCCGCGTGTGGCCCATTGCCGCGCGTCGGACGGCCGCTATGGTGGCGCATGACACCATCACGGAGCGTGCCACCCTTGCTCAAGTCGTTCCTCGCCGCCAGCGTCGCTTCTGTCTGTTTCACGGTGCCCGTGCTGGCGCAGACGACGGCGGCGGCACCTGCCGCGGCGCCCGTGTCGTCGCTGGTCAGTGCCATCGACATCCCGTACCAGCAGTTCACGCTGAAGAACGGGTTGCGCGTCGTCGTCCACACCGACCGCAAGGCGCCCGTCGTGGCGGTCAGCGTGTGGTACGACGTCGGATCGAAGCACGAACCCAAGGGCAAGACCGGGTTCGCGCACCTGTTCGAGCATTTGATGTTCAACGGCAGCGAGAATGCGCCGGGCGACTTCTTCGAGCCGTTGCAGCAGGTCGGCGCGACCGACTCGAACGGCACGACCTATTACGATCGCACCAATTATTTCGAGACGGTGCCGACCGCCGCGCTCGACCGCGCGCTGTTCCTCGAATCCGATCGCATGGGCTATCTGACCGGGGCGATCACGCAGGGCGTGCTCGACGAGCAGCGCGGCGTGGTGCAGAACGAGAAGCGGCAGGGCGACAACCAGCCCTACGGGCTGCTGCGCTACAAGTTGAACGAAGGGCTGTTCCCCGCGTCGCACCCGTACGGGCATGAGACGATCGGGTCGATGGCGGACCTGGACGCGGCGACGCTGACCACGGTCAAGGACTGGTTCCACGACCATTACGGGCCGAACAACGCGGTGCTGGTGCTGGCGGGCGACGTCGATGTCGCGACCGCCAAGCAATTGGTGGAGAAGTATTTCGGCGCGATCCCCGCAGGCCCCAAGAGCGTCGCGCCCGCCGCCGCGATCCCGACGGCGTTGCCGGGGCCGGCGAGCGAGGTGATCAAGGACAATGTGGCGGCGACGCTAATCGTCAAGACCTGGGCGGTGCCGGGGTTGAACGACGACGCGGCGGAGGCGCTGGACGTGGCGGCGGGCGTGCTCGGCGGTCTGGAGAGTTCGCGCCTCGACAACGAACTGGTCAAGCGCGAGAAGCTGGCCGTGCAGGTGTCGGCGGAGAACGAAAGCTTCGCGCAGGTCGGCACGTTCAGCATCTCCGCGGTGGTGCGCCCCGGCGCGGACCCGGCGGTCGTGTCCAGGCGGATGGACGAGATCCTGGCCGAGTTCCTGAAGAACGGGCCGAGCGCGGACGAGGTCAACCGTTACGTGACGCAGACGGTGTCGCGCCGGATCGGCGGGCTCGAATCGGTTGGCGGGTTCGGCGGCAAGGCGGTCGCGCTGGCCGAGGGCGCGCTTTATTCGAACGATCCGGGTTACTACAAGAAACAGCTCGCCCGGCTGGCGGCGCAGACGCCCGCGAGCGTGAAGGCGGCGGCGGACCAGTGGCTGTCGCGGCCGAGCTATTCGGTGTCGGTGGTGCCGGGCAAGCGCGACGCCTATGCCGAAGCCAAGGTGCCGCCCGCGGTGCAGGTGGCGGCGGCCCCCGAGCAGGCGCCCAAGGGCACGCGCGGGCCGTTGCCCGCGGTCGGTCAGGTCGCGGGATTGAGCTTTCCCAAGGTCGAGCGCGCCAAGCTGTCGAACGGGATCGAGCTGATCTACGCGCAGCGCAGCACCGTGCCGATGACGCAGGCGGTGCTGAGTTTCGACGCCGGCGTCGCGGCCGACGTTGCCGACAAGCTCGGCACGCAGGCGCTGACGCTCGCGATGATCGACGAAGGGACGCGCACGCTCGACTCGGTCGCGCTCGCGGAAGCGAAGGAGCGGCTGGGCGCGTCGATCGGCACCGGCAGTTCGGCCGATCGCACCACGCTGTCGCTGCGCGTGCCGAGCGCCAATCTGGCGGCGGCGTCGCAGATCTGGGCCGACGTGGCGCGCGCGCCCGCCTTCCCGGAAAGCGAGCTTGGCCGCGTCAAGACTCAGCAACTGACGCAGATCAAGCAGGAGCTGACCAGCCCGGACGGCCTTGCACGCCGCGTGCTGCCCAAGCTGATCGCGCCCAATTCGCCATATGCCAAGGCGCAAGGGTCGGGCGATCCGCAGGCGGTGCAGGCGCTGACGCGCGCCGATCTGGTCGCGTTCCAGCAGACGTGGCTGCGGCCCGACAAGGCGAAGATCTTCGTCGTGTCCGACCGTCCGCTCGCGGAGGTGCGCCAGGTGATGGAGCAGCGTTTCGGCGATTGGCGTGCAACCGGTGCCGCCGGGCAGAAGGTGTTTCCGCCGGCGGATCAGGCGACCCGGCCGCGGATCGTGCTGATCGATCGGCCCGACAGCCCGCAGTCGTTGATCGTCGCGGGTGCGCAGACGGGGCTGAAGGGCACGGACGACATGCTGCCGGTCGAGGTCGGCAACGACGCGCTCGGCGGCAGCTTCCTGGGGCGCATCAACATGGACCTGCGCGAAACCAAGCACTGGTCCTACGGCGCGTTCGGCGGCTTCCGCCGCAACGAGATGGCGGCGCCTTATTCGGTGCAGGCGCCGGTGCAGGCGAACCAGACCGGCCCCTCGATCGCGGCGATGCGGCAGGACATTGTGGGCTATGTCGGCGCGCAGCCGATGACGCAGGCCGAGTTCGAGCGCGCGATCAACGGCGCGACGCGCTCGCTGTCGGGCGATTTCGAGACGTCGAACGACGTGCTGAACGCGATGCAGGCGAACGACCTGTACCGCCGGCCCGACGATTATTACGCCACGATCACGCAGAAATACCGCGCGCTGACGCTGCCCCAAGTCAATGCCGCGACCAAGGCGGCGATCGACCCGAACAAGTTCGTCTGGGTGGTGGTGGGCGACGCCAAGCAGGTGCAGCCGCAACTGGGCACGGTCGGCCTGCCGGTCGAGTTGATGCCCGCCGCCGCGATCGTGGCGCCCTCGGCCTCCGCCGCCGCGCCCGCGCCGGTCGCGCCGCCCGCGGCTGCAGCAAGCCCGCGCGCAACGCCTGCCAAGACGCGGCGTTGAGCCCGTTCAAACGACCTCAAAGGAGAGCAACATGGCCAATCTCGACGGTACCTACGATTGCACGGTGAAGTCGCCGCTGGGCGACCAGAATCTGACGCTGACGGTGAAGACCGAGGGCAACAGCTTCTCGGGGCAGGCATCGGGCGCGATGGGCGCGTCCGACGTGTCGGGCGAGGTCGACGGCGACACGCTCAAGTGGAAGCAGCAGATGACCTCGCCGATGCCGATGACGCTGGATTGCAGCGCGACGATCGACGGCGACACCGTGACCGGCCAGGTCGGCGCGGGCGCGTTCGGAAGCTTCCCCTTGTCGGGCACGCGCAAGGGCTGATCACCCGCAATTGGTGAAAAGGCGCGTCGCCCGGAGATGGGCGGCGCGCCTTTTCGTTCGCCGCGACATGGGCGTCCACGGCGTGGTGCCCGAGGCGATGGTCACGGCGCGTCAGCTTTTCAGCCGCCACCCGCTCTTGAAGATCCACGCGATCACCGCGAGGCAGGTGAGGAGGAACGCCAAGGTCACGCCGAGGCTGAGCGCGATATCGACGTCGCCCCGGCCGAAGAAGCTCCAGCGAAAGCCGCTGACCAGGTACACCACCGGGTTGAACAGGCTGACCGTGCGCCACGGCTGCGGCAGCATGTCGATCGAGTAGAAGCTGCCGCCCAGAAAGGTGAGCGGGGTGATGAGCAGCAGCGGCACGAAGTTCAACTGCTCGAAACTGTTCGCCCAGATGCCGAGAATGAACCCGAACAGGCTGAACGCGGCCGAGGTCAGCACGAGGAACGCGATCATCGCGAGCGGATGCTCAACCACGACGGGCACGAAAAAGGCCGAGGTCGCGAGGATGATCGCGCCGATCACCACCGATTTGGTGGCGGCCGCGCCGACGTAGCCGATGACGAGCTCCATCGACGAGATCGGCGCGGATAGCAGCTCGAAGATCGTACCGGTGAACTTCGGGAAATAGATGCCGATCGAGGCATTGCCGACGCTTTGAGTCAGGAGCGACAGCATGATGAGGCCGGGCACGATGAAGCTGCCGTAGCTGACCCCGTCGACGCTTTGCATCCGGCTGCCGATCGCGCCGCCGAACACGATGAAATACAGGCTGGTGGTGAGGACGGGACCGACCAGGCTTTGCCACAAGGTGCGCAGCGAGCGCGCCATCTCGAAGCGGTAGATCGCCCAGATGCCGTGGAGATTGAGGTTCACGCGCGTTCCTCCACCAGGTCGACGAAGATGTCCTCGAGGCTCGATTTCGATGTTTCCAGATCCTTGAACGCGACGTGCCGCGCGGACAATTCGCGCAGCAGCGACGGGATGCCGGTATCCTCGCGCGTCGCGTCGAAGACGTAGCGCAGCGTGCGGCCTTCGTTGACGAGGCTGAGCTGCCACTGGTCGAGCCCCGCCGGGACCTGGTCGAGCGTGTCGACCAGGGTCAGATCGAGCTCGCGCTTGCCGAGTTTGTGCATCAGCGCGGCCTTGTCGTCGACCAGCAGCAGGCGGCCCTTGTTGATGACGCCGACGCGATCGGCCATCTCCTCGGCCTCCTCGATGTAGTGCGTCGTCAGGATGATCGTCGTGCCGCGTTCACGTAAGGAGTGGACGAGCTTCCACATGTCGCGGCGCAGCGCCACGTCGACGCCGGCGGTGGGTTCGTCGAGGAACAGCACCTCGGGCTCGTGCGCCAGCGCCTTCGCGATCAGCACGCGGCGCTTCATGCCGCCCGACAATTCCATGATCTTGTTGTTGCGCTTGTCCCACAGCGACAGGTCGCGCAGCACCTGTTCGATATAGGCGCTGTGCCCCGAGCGCCCGAACAGCCGGCGCGAGAAGGTGACGGTCGCGAGCACCGTTTCGAACATGTCGACCGACAGTTCCTGCGGCACCAGCCCGATCAGGCTGCGCGCGGCCTTGTAGTCGACGAAGCGCGTCGTGCCCACCGACGCGGATCGTGCCGGTCGAGGGCGTGACGATGCCGCAGATGATGCTGATCAGCGTCGTCTTGCCCGCGCCGTTGGGGCCGAGCAGCGCGAAGATCTCGCCCTTGTTGATCGCGAGGTCGACGCCGTGGAGCGCGGTGAAGCCACCCTTGTACGTCTTTGACACGCCGGAGAGCGTGAGGATTGGTTCGGTCATGAAGCCCCCTGGTCGCCGCCGTTCGGCGACCGCCCGCAGATAGGGCGCGCGCCGCTGGATGCGAGGGGGCCAGATGTGAAAGGCGGGCGATCGGATGGTCGTAGTCCGGTGCTGTCGCGCGAACCGAAGCCCGCGCGACATGCGTCAGCCCGGCCCGGTTACTGCCACACGCTGACGCGCTGCGCTGGGGGAAGATACATAGCGTCGCCCGGTTTCACGTCGAACGCCTTGTACCAGGGGGTAGTGTCTCAGTTTGAATTTTGCTTTTTGTAAGGGCCGCGCGGCTTGGGGGCGGGTGCATCCGCGTCGATCCGCGCAATCACATCCTCCAGCGACCAGAGCCGATCGGTGATCCCCGCCGCCATCGCGGGCGACATGCGCAGCGTCTTATGGATGCGGCAGAAGTTGTAGAACACGAAGTAGAGCGCCAGCGCGTGAACGTGGTTCTCCAGCTTCTTGGAGAAGCCGTTGGTGAGGCGCGTGAACCGTCGCATGGACATGCGCATGGTGAGGTTCTGGCGCTCAACATAGCTGGTGGAGACGTGCGCGAGATCCGGGTTGCCCTCGACCCGCTGCTTCTTTGCGCCGATGCACTCCGCAGGGCTGTAGCGGCCCGGCGCGGTGATCGTCGGGCCATAGAGCTTCACGAGTTGCGCATAGTCCACGTCCGCGCCGAACGCGCCTTCAACCGCCTCCAGATAAGCCTTGTGGCCATCCGTGGTGAGCTGGACGCGGTTGGCAAGGCGGTCGCGCAGGTCGTCCATCAGCTCAATGGCGCTATCGCTGCCACGGCCGCCGACCAGATAGGACACGATCAGCTTCGTATCGGCGTCGATCGCGGTCCACGTCCACACGTCGCCAGCGCCCTCGGGCGCGGCCTTCGCGGTCGCCACGTTCTTCTGCTTGGCGTGGCAGAACGACCAGATTTCATCGCACTGGATGCGGCTCGCCTTCACGTTGCGCACGGTTTCATCATGCAGCGCCAAGCAAGCCTCGCCAGCCTCAACCAGCAGCTTTGACACCGTGTTGATCGACACGTCGGCAACGCGGCTGATCGAGCGCATGGACGAACCCTCGCACAGCATGGCGAGGATTTGAGTGCGCTTGGCGAGAGGAAGCTTGTTCATACGCATTGCATATGAACTTTCTTGCTTAGCGTCAAGCATAAAGCTCAGCTTACGAGCCTAAGGCCCGGATTTCTCCGAGCTGTGCGCTCCCCGCGTCCGTCGATAGTTATCATATTCGCGAGCCCAAAAAGCAGAGCTTCGAGCTCCCAGACTGGAACGCCCGTCTCATTAGAAATGTCTGCTTTGGTTATGTCCGATTGGCGCAGATCATCGAAAATCTGCTGCCAAAGGTTTGACTGCTCCCGCGCGATTGTCTGCGGCTCTTCTTTCAGCCATCCACGACGTGACATTTCTACATAGAAGGAGTTACTCTGGCTTTGCCGTAGAACGCCAAGCTCCAATAGGCGGTACGCTAGTGCTACCGCCGCGACACGCCAACGACGCTTATAAGGCAAGAGATCGTCTACTGAGTAAATCGCCGTGTTCACGATCGACCTAACGTCCGCCTCAGGCATAAGGAACTCGCCAGCAAAAGCTTGAGCATCCTTTTCGATAGGACTGTTTTTCTTCTCCGCCGTAGCGCCGCCATGCTTATGAAGGCAAAGATGGCATAGCTCATGAGCCGCGTCAAAGCGGCTGCGCTCTGCGGATTTGAAGCGATTGAGAAATATATACGGAATGTCGTCACGCCATACAGAATACGCGTCTATCTCTTTGTTGTTCTCGGCGAGCGAGAAGACTCGGATGCCTTTCGCCTCTAAGAGGTGAACCATATTCTCGATAGGCTTGTCGCCGAGGCGCCATTGCTGGCGGAGCATCCTTGCAGCAACCTTCGGGTTCATTTGAGCAGGATATTCTGGCAGATCGAGAGGCACTCGATTGTACCGCTCCGAAATCCAATCATCAAAACGGTAAGCTAGCGTACCGGATTGCAGCGCGGCTTTCATTATCCTGTCAGTCTTACTGGCAAGGCCTCTAAAGCTGGCGTTGTCGAGTCGCGGCTGATCCAGCTCCTCCTCGTCCTCAAAGAAGACAAGAGGGAACTCTAAGACGGCCGAAATCTCCCGCAGATTGTCGTCGCTAGGCTTTAGCTCGCCAGTCTCATACCGATGGATTGTGTTTGTAGACAGGCCAACGCGTTCGGCAACTGCCTTCTTCGTCATCGCCCGGCGTTCCCTGGCGATGGTAAGTCTCTGCGGATTGAACATGGCTAGGCTTTACGGCGGCTGATGCTCGGCGTCTCAATCGCAGCGAAGTCCTCCGGCACAGGATTAGGCTTCAGGCGCCCTGGTCGCTGACCGGGCTCTAGAAGGATCACGCGCGTAGAAAAGTCTCGCACGAAACCGCCTACTATCTCGATAGGACGCGAAATCTCTGCCGACTTGGACTCATCACTGGCGTGAACACAAAAACACCAAAAGTCGTATTTTGACACCGGGTCGCTGCAAACGCCCTTCACATATCCGAACATGTCCGGCTCTGCTACGGCGCTATTGTGCTCGGTTAGCTCCGTTGTTTGCGGCCCCTTCTTAGACACGTTGCTCGGCTTCTTGGAGACTACACCTGTACGTGCGTCGGTGTTAAAAGCTGCCAACTTCAAGCCAAGCGCGTCGTGCTTGATCCCTTCGATTTTCCCGTGCTTGCACTTGGTCCAGCCAAGTTCGCGCAACCGCATGTCGGTGCGCAGGTGTCGCGTTAGCCACCGCCGCATCTCATCAAGGCGCGTTTCTACGGGATCGTCATCGTTGACGTTGGCCCACTCGCCCAGCGCGATATCAAAGATATCAAGCAGCACCGCGCGCGGCAGGTGCATGGCTTCCAGATGAGGAAGAACCTCGTAATCCTGGTGCTTCACGACTGCCGGCATCTCGACCTCAACGTTGCATTTCTGACGATTAAATAATGTCGAGAAACGTAACGGCGGTCAATCCCTTTTCGCCCACCGCTTCGCCGCAGCCGCTTTCGCGATCTCTGCTCGCCGCTCCGGTGACATGCCCTCGGCGCGCTTCTGCCCGCCCTTGCGGCCAAGCTCAGCGGCGGCGCTGGATAGCGTCTCGCGCTCGTCATCGATCTCGCCGGTGGCGATTTTGCCGACCATTACCGCTAGGCCGATCGCGTCGGCGGGGCGCTTCTCTCCGCGGGGGCCTTTAGGCATTGTTGCGGCTCCTCGCGCTGCTTTCGGACCGACCAGCTTTCCACCCTTGCAACCAAGTTTCGAAATCCGCACCGCGATAGGGGTTCTTGTGTTCTGGTTCGCCCGCATCGCCGGCGCACTTGCCTTCCAGCCAAGCCCTCGAGTTTGTAGCCATATCGCCTCCATGCTTTCCGCTAAGCATATAGGAGGCGGGCGCTGGATGCCACCGGATCAGCCGCGAAATTCAAACTGAGACACTACCTACCAGGGCGCAAAGTTGCGGACGATGCCGTTGACGCGGTATTTGTCGGGCGAGTGCGGGTCGCTGAGCAGTGCCTGGCGCGACGCCTCTTCGCGGCGCTTGCCCTGCCAGGCCTGCGCATAGGCGAGAAAGAAGCGCTGATCGCCGGTCAACCCGTCGAGTACCGCGGGCTCGCCGTGGCGTGCGACATAGCGGCGGTAGGCGGCGTAGGCGGTCTCCAGCCCGCCCAGATCGGCGAGGTTCTCGCCCAGCGTCAGCCGGCCCTTGATGTGCACGCCGGGGATCGGTTCGTAGCCGTCGAACTGCGTCGCGAGCCGATCGGCCTGGATGGTGTACTTGGCCGCCGTCTCCTTGCTCCACCAGTCGCGCAGCCGGCCACGCTCGTCGAACTGGCGGCCCTGATCGTCGAAGCCGTGGCCCATCTCGTGCCCGATCGTGGTCGCGCCGGTCTCGGCGTAATTGACCGCGGGGTCGGCGTTGGGATCGAAGAACGGCGGTTGCAGGATCGCGGCTGGCAGCGTGATCTGGTTCATCGTCGGGTCGTAATAAGCGTTCACCGTCTGCGGCGTCATGTACCACAGCCCGCGGTCGACCGGCTTGGGGAAGCGCGCGAGCTGCTGGCGCCACTGGAAGTCGGCGACCGCCAGATTGTTCGCGAGCGGATCGGTGCGGCTGATGCGCAAGGCGGAATAATCGATCCACTTCTTCGGGTGCCCGACGCGCGGATCGAAGGTCGCCAGCTTGGCGAGCGCGGCGCGGCGCGTGGCGTCGTCCATCCACGTCGCGGCCTCGATCTTGTCCTTGTACGCGGCCTGCATGTCGCCGACGAGCTCGTCCGCCTTCGCCTGCGTCGCGGGCGACCAATATTGCTGCACGTAGATCGCACCGACCGCCTCGCCGAGCGCGTCGTCGATCAGCGCCATGCCGCGCTTCCACCGCGCGCGCTGTTCGGGCACGCCGCGCAGCGTCTTGGAATAAAAATCGAAATTCGCCTGATCGAACGCGGCGGGCAGGAAGGGAGCGGCGTTCGAGAGGAAGCGCGCGGTCATCCACTCCTTCCACGTCGACAGGGGCACGTCGCCGATCCGCTTCGACGCGGCGGCGACCGCGCTCGGCTCGGACACGTTGACGCGCTCGGCCGTGCCCAATCCCATGCTGGCGAGCGTCGGCGTCCAGTCGAGTTCGGGCGCGAGCGTCGTCAGCGCGGCGCGGGTCATCGGATTGTGCGTCTTCACCGGATCGCGGCGCTGCTCGGGCGTCCACTGGTCCTGGCTCAGCCGCGTTTCCAGCGCGATGATGCGATCGGCGCGGGCGCCTGCGTCGCGGATGCCGGCGAGCGTCTGGATGCGAACGAGATAAGCGCGGTAGGCGCGGCGGATCGCGTCGTATTTCTCGCCGGTCAGCAGGTAATAATCGCGCGTCGGCAGGCCGAGCCGTGCCTGCCCGGCGTCGACCATGTAGCGCGTCGGATCGTCGGCGTCGGTCGAGATGCCGATATTGACCGGCGAGGCATAGCCGGGCCGCATCATCAACTGGACGAGCTGCGGACGCGTCGTGACCGCGTCGATCCGCGCTAGCCACGGCTTCACCGGTGCCAGTCCGCGCTGCTCGATCCCGGGCGCGTCCATCCACGCGGCGTAGAAGTCGCCGACCTTGCGCGCGGTCGCGTCGCCGGGGTGCGCGGCGGCATTCTCGACGATGCGACGGACCTGCCCCTCGATCTCGTCGGGCAGGTCGTAATTGTAGCCCGCGCCGACCTTGTCGGCCGGGATCGCGTGATCGCGCAGCCAATTGCCCTCGGCATAAGCGTAGAAGTCGTCGCCCGGCTTCACGCTGCGGTCCATGTTCTGCAATTCGAGGCCCCATTGGCCGTAGCGCGGCGCGGCGGTCTGTGCGGCGAGCAGTGCGGGGATGCTCGCGAGGGTGAGGACGAACAGGGAAGCGTGACGCATGGCGGTATCCGGCAAGATGGGTGTCGCCCGTTCTAGGCGCCTGGAGGCTGCGCCGCTACATCGAAGCGGACGCGCTGCGCACCCTTACTGGTGACGCAAAGTCTTCTCGAAGCCTTCGTTGGCTTTCGTCATCTTGGCGAGTTTTCGCAGATAGCTGCGCACGTACCGCTCGAACCGGATGTCGTCGTTGAGGCCCGTCGCTGGATAATCGTCCTGCGCGATCAACTCCTTCAGGCGGGCGGCGAAGGCACGCTGATCGTTGACGCAATCGGCGGTTTTGAGCGCGCGGCACACCCATTCCTCGGCCGCCGCCTGGTCGAAATCGTCGCGGGCGTCGTAGCCACGCCGGTCGGCCGCGGCCTGATCGAGCCGTGACGCCTCGTAGCGGCGCTCCAGCCAGGTGCGGACCAGCGCCGCGTTCCACGGTTTGGCAGCGTCGGCCATCCATCTTCCCCCAAATCGGACCGCGACGCGCGTGCCGTTCGCGGCTTTCCTTATGACCTGGCGCATCGCTCCGCTACAAGCGGGGCCGAGTAGCGCAACCGGATCACATCATGGCCAGACGTTCAAAGCACGACCCCTACGATCACCTTCCGAAAGAAAATGAAGCCGCCGCCCCGCCGGTGCCATGCTGGCTGTGCGGGCGGCCGACGGGTGCGACGATCGTGTGGCACCATCCCGTGCCGAAGAGCCGCGGCGGGCGCGATGTCGTGCCGATGCATCCGATCTGTCAGCAAACGCTGACCGCCAATGCTACCAATTCGGAATTGCAGCGGCACGGCATGAACGTCGCGGGATTGCTGGAACACCCGAGCGTGCGCAAATTCGTCGACTGGGTGGCGAAAAAGGACCCGGACTTCACCGCCACGATCACGAAGAAACAGCGCTGATCGCGACGGGTCAGCGCGCGGTCGTGCGGCCGGCATCGCGGCCCGGCTTGCTCGCGTCGATGTCGGCACCCCAGGGATCGCGCTGCGCCACCGCGCGAGCATCGGCGGTGAAGTCCATGATCTGGTCGCCGCTGCGCGTGTAGCGCGGCCACTGGGGCAGGCCGCCGCCGTTCGGGTCACCCGTTTTGGCGAAATTGACGACGTAGCGGCTGATCGTGTCGCCGACCCGATTGTCGCGCGGCGTGGTCTTGGTGCCGTATTTGATCCCCTGCGTATCGAAGAAGAACGGGATGTCGGTCGCGTGCTGCGCACCCGGCTCGCCGACCGAATCCGCGACATAGGAGAAGCGATACTCCCACACCGGCACGTCCTTGTCCGCGATCGCAGCCGCCGCATCGCGCGCGCCCGCGATCATGAACCCCGTTTTGCCGCCGATGTCGGCGCTGGTCGCGCCGATGATCGTCGGCACGCGTGCGAAATCGCCGCGGACATACGCCTGGCCCAGATCGACCACGACCGTGCCGTCGACGAACGGGCCGGTGTTGGTGGGCGGGCCGCCGGTGGAGCCGGACATCTGCGTCAGGTTGAGCCCGTCGGTCACATCCTCGGCGCTGAGCGCACGCAGTTTCGCCAGCGCGTCGGGTGCTTGGGGGTCGATGTTCTTGGAACGCGCAAAGGCAGCGCCGATCTGCTCGGCGTCGGCGAGTGTCCTGTTGTCCGACTGGCCGTTGCCGCCCGACATCACCACGGCCTTGCTGAACAGGCCGCGCGCGAGCGGCGAGGTGTTGAGCATGTGCACCGACATGCCGCCCGCGCTCTCACCGATGATCGTCACGTTGTTTGCATCACCGCCGAACACGCTGGCGTTGCGCTTGACCCATTTGAGCGCGGCGATCTGATCCATCACGCCGTAATTGCCGAGCATGCCGTCGGCGTTCGCCTTGGTCAGTTGCGGCAGCGCGAAGGTGCCGAAGCGCCCGACGCGGTAGTTGAAGCTGACGACCATGACGCCCTGTTTGGCGAGGTTCGCGCCCGAATAGGTCGGGGGCGAGGCGCCGCCGTTGACGAAGCCGCCACCGTAGATCCACACGATCACCGGCAGCCTGGCGTTCGCGCCCGCGTTCGTGGGCTTCCACACGTTGGCGTAGAGGCAATCCTCCGCGGGCGTGGTGCCGAGCGGGGCGGCGTCGCTCGGGAAAGGCTTCTGCATGCAATCGTGCGCGTAGGCGCTGGCCTCGCGCACGCCGGTCCAGGCGGCGGCGGGTTGCGGTGCGCGCCAGCGGAGCTCGCCCACCGGGGGCGCGGCGAAGGGGATGCCCTTCCAACTGGCGACGCCGTCCCGGACGGTGCCGCGAACCTGGCCGTGATCGGTCGCGACGACGGGCGCGCTGGGCTTTGCGCCGCTCTGTGCCGTGGCGACGACCGGCGCGGTGAACGCGGCGAGCACCGCCAGCGCCGCGAAAGGAGACTTGGTCATGGGATCGGAACTCCGTTGAAAGGCGAGCAGGGGCAGTGCGTCAGCGTGACCTGATAGGCGGGAAGGGCACGATAGGCTGCAGGATGTCGGCAATGGAAGGGTGGTAAGCGGCCTCATTCGCACCCGCCTTCGTCCAAGCGATCGGCGGGGCTCCGTCGCGCAGAAATGGTCGAATGGCGCAATCGCGGTGCAGGGTCACCGTTGACGCGGGTGTCGCACTGCTCATTATACCGGCAGCGACGGCCATCGGCGCTTGTGACGCAGGTTGCGACCGCGGGTTTGGGGGAGAGAATAACGTGCGCAATCCACCACGAACGCTCGTTCGCGCCATCTGGCTGGCAGCGACTGCCTCCACGGCGATGCCGCTCGCCGATGCGGCGGCGCAAGCGCCAGCCGGCGCTTCCGGGCAAGCGCAGGCGCCGGCAGGCGTGCCCGCGGGTGCGCGGCCGTGGATGAACGCGGCGCTGCCGGCCGATCGCCGCGTCGCGCTGCTGCTGCCGCAGATGACCCGCGCGGAGAAGCGGGTGCTGGTGCAGGGGTTCTTCGCGACCGATTTCCCGCCAAAGCAGTTCACCGCGCCCGCGGGCGCGCGCAACGGGTCCGCGGGCTACGTGCCCGGTGTGCCGCGGCTGGGCATCCCGCCGCAATGGCAGTCGGACGCGGGCATCGGCGTCGCGAGCCAGGGCGGCGCACCACGCAAGCGCGAGCGCACCGCGCTGCCCTCCAACATCGCGATCGCGGCGACGTGGGACCGCGCGATCGCCGAACGCGGCGGCGCGATGATCGGCGCGGAGGCGCGCGCGTCGGGCTTCAACGTGCTGCTGGCCGGCGGCGTCAATCTGGCACGCGAGCCGCGCAACGGGCGCAATTTCGAATATGGCGGCGAGGACCCGCTGCTCGCGGGCACGATGGTCGGCGCGCAGATCGCGGGCATCCAGTCGAACCATATCGTCTCGACGATCAAGCATTACGCGATCAACGACCAGGAAACCGACCGCAACGCGGGCAATTCGATCATCGACCCGGCGCAGGCGCGCATGTCGGACCTGCTCGCGTTCCAGTTCACGATCGAGCGCGCCGATCCGGGATCGGTGATGTGTTCGTACAACCGCGTCAACGGCCCCTTCGCGTGCGAGAGCCCGTGGTTGCTGGACGAGGTGCTCAGGCGCGACTGGAAATGGCCGGGCTACGTCATGTCGGACTGGGGTGCGACGCACTCGACTGTCCCGGCGATCAGTGCGGGGCTCGACCAGCAATCGGGTTATCCGTTCGACGAGCAACCGTATTACAGCGCCAACCTCGATGCCGCACTGGCGAACGGCACGGTCAAGGACGCGCAACTCGATCAGATGGCCGGGCGCATCCTGCATGCGATGTTCGCCAAGGGGCTGTTCGATCATCCGATCACGGCGGCACCGATGGACTTGCCCGACGCGATGCTCGCCGACCATGCCCGCGTGACGCAGGCGGCGGCGGAAGCGAGCATGGTGCTGCTGCGCAACCAGGGTGCGATCCTGCCGCTGTCGCGTGCAACCAAGCGGATCGTCGTGATTGGCGGCCACGCCGACAAGGGCGTGCTGGCGGGTGGCGGCTCGTCCTTGGTCTATCCCAAGGGCGGGAACGCCGTGCCGGGCCTGGAGCCGACAATCTGGCCGGGGCCGGTGATGTATTATCCCTCCTCGCCGCTGGAGGCGATCAAGCGGCAGGCGCCGGGCGCGGAGGTGACCTTCGTCAACGGGAGCGATCCGGCAGCAGCGGCCGCGGCGGCACGAGGGGCCGATGTCGCCATCGTGTTCGCAACACAATGGGCGGGCGAGTCGTTCGACGTGGCGCTTGAACTACCCGACGGGCAGGATGCATTGATCGCGGGCGTCGCCGCGGCCAACCCGCGCACGGTGGTGGTGCTGGAAAGCGGCGCGGCGGTGCTGACGCCGTGGCGCAACCGCGTCGCCGGCCTGATCGCGGCGTGGTATCCGGGGACCGCGGGCGGCGCGGCGATCGCGGACGTGCTGTTCGGACGCACCAACCCGTCGGGGCACCTGCCCGTGACCTTCCCCGACGCAGTCGCGCAACTGCCGCATCCGGGCGAGCCGGCCAAGGGCGACGTGACCTACAGCGAGGGCGCGGCGGTTGGATACAAATGGTTCGAGCGCAGCGGGCGCAAGCCGGCCTATGCCTTTGGGCACGGCCTGTCGTACACCAGCTTCGCGATGAACGGGCTACGCGCCGTGCCCGCCGGGCAGGGCGCGCGTGCGGACTTCACCGTCCGCAACACGGGCACGGTCGCGGGCAAGGCGGTGCCGCAGGTCTATGTCGCGGGGGCGGGTTGGGAAGCGCCCAAGCGGCTGGGTGGCTTTGCCTCGGTCATGTTGGCGCCCGGCGAGGTGCGCAGCATCGGCGTCACGATCGACCCGCGGCTGTTCGCCACCTTCGACGAGGCGACGCGACGCTGGACGATCGCCGGCGGCAGTTACCGCGTGATGCTGGGCAGCGCATCCGACGCGATCGTGCAGACCGCAACGGTGACGCTGCCGAAGCAGGAGTTGCCCGCAGGGTGGCGGCCCTAAGGGTGGATGCATGACCGGGCCCGCCGCAAAACCCTCGTAGCGGATTCGATCATTGGGCGACGACGGGCACTGCCGCATCGCCGCCGATCCTGTTACCGCGGCGTCATGTTGAAATTGCGTGCGCGACGAGAAGGTGCCGAGGCCAGACGCGCGGTTGCGCTGCTCGCCGAGGTCAGACGATCGATCGAAGCGTTGGGCGACGAGGACCTGCTCGACCTCGCCGACATCTTCGATCAAACGCCCGAGGCAACGCTGAGCGTGTTCGCGACGGCCGAAATGCGACGGCGTAATCTGAGCTTATGACCGCCGCTTCCAACGCCGCCCATGCCTTCACGGAATGGCGCGAGGCGGTGCGCGTGCGGGCGTTGAACGAGCGCGTGCCGTCACCGGATGGTCGCTACGTGCTCTGCTGGTTGCAACAGGCGTTGCGCGCGCGCGACAATCCGGTGATCGATGCCGCGGTACATCTGGGCAACGCGCTGCGATTGCCGGTGCTGGTCTATCACGGTGTTCGCGAGGACTATCCGTACGCGTCGGACCGGCTGCACCGCTTCATCCTGGGCGCCAGCGTCGGTCTTGCCGAAGGATGCCGGCAGCGGGGGCTGGCGTGCGTCCAGCACGTCGACCGCGCCGGGCATCGCGAGAAGGGGCTGGTGCACCGCCTCGCCGTCCAAGCCGCGGCGGTCGTGCTCGAGGATCAGCCGACGTTTGTCGCGCGCTGGCAGGCCGAACGCGTGGCGAAGCGTGCTGAGGTGGCGGTGTTCGGGGTCAACGCCGCCTGCCTGGTGCCGCCCGCCGTGATCGCCGCGGAGACGCGGGGCCGGACCGCGTTCCTGCGTCAGCACGAGCCGGCGCGCGGCGCGTCGATGACATGGACCGAGGAGGAGCCTGACACCCCGCCCTATGCCGGGGCGCTGCCGTTTGCGCCCGATCGGCTGGCCGAGCGCGATCTCGACGCGCTGGTCGCGGGGCTCGACATCGACCATTCGCTGCCGGTCAGCGAAACCTTTCCTGCCGGCCGGCGCGCGGCGGAGGACCGCCTTGCCCGCCTGGTCGCGGCCGTGCTGCCGGGCTATGCCGCGGCGCGCAACGATGCGACGCGGACCGACGGCGCGAGCGGCCTGTCGCCGTATCTGCACTTCGGCGTGCTCGGACCGCGCGAGGTCATGGCGGCGGTGAACGGTACGGCGGCGGGCGCGCAGCACAAGCGCAAGTTCGCCGATGAACTGCTCGGGTGGCGCGAGTGGTTCCACTTCCAGGCGCGGCAAACGGACGCGCCCGAGCGCTACGACCGGGTCGCGGGCTGGGCGCGTCAGACGCTCGCGAACCATGCCGCGGACCCGCGACCCGAGCGCGAAACGCTCGCCGCGATGCTGTCGGGCACGACCGCGGACGAGACGTGGAACGCCTGCTAGCGGCAGTTCCTGGCCGAGGGTTGGATGCACAACAACCTGCGGATGTATTGGGGCAAGCGCATCATCGCGATGACGCCGAGCCCCGAAGCGGCGTGGGCGACCGCCTGCTACCTGAACGATCGGTTGAGCCTCGATGGGCGCGATCCGAGCACCTACGGCAACATCGCGGCGATGTTCGCCGGCGCGCCGGCCGAGCGCGAGCGCGCCGTGTACGGGCGTGTCGCCACGCGCGGCGACGGCTCGACGCGGCACCGGGAGGGCGGTGCCGAATGGCTCGCCGCGGCCGCATCACGCGCGGTGCCCGCTGTGACGGTCCCCGCCGAGGTGCCGGTCGACCCTTACCTTACCGGCGAGGCGGCGGTCTGACGGGTTGGTGTTTGCGGACCTGTTGCGTCGCGCAGATGTAGCGCAGCCGAGATCGTAGATCGTCCGGTCGCCCTCGCCGCGCCTGTCGTTCACCGGGCGGTACGAACATTTGTGGGGAAGCGCGGCGCTGACCGGCGCGGGGTATCGCAGCTTTTCCGCCGCACGGCCGCGCTGCTCCAACATTCGTGCGCTTGTCGCATCCGAGCCGCTTGACAGCGCGACGCTGTTTGTGTACAAAACAAGAACATCGAGATGGTGCGACACCCGAGGCGGTGTTCGCGGCGTGGGATGGTCGAGGGTCGGGCGGTTCGGGGTGGCGCACTCCGCCGCGCCGGCCCTTTGTCGTTTTCACGGCGGCGGGTCGGGGGCAGAGCCGGCGCGCGGGCAGGGCGGTTGTCAGGCGGCAGACCGGGTGAGCGCGGATGCTGAAGGGGAGTCTTTCGAGACGGGGACACGTCGCGTGGGTGGGCGACGTGTGACGGGTGCAGCAAACGGGGGAGCGGACATGGCCGATCTGGCGAACGATGGCGGCGTCGCAGCGGGCGAGGTTCCGGTGCTGCGTGGGAGCAAGGCGCGGCCGATCCAGCGCGTGCGGCGGGCAAGGGGCGAGTTCGGCGCAAAGAAACGGGCGAGCTTCATCGAGGTGCTGGCCGCGACGTGCAACGTGAAGCTGGCGGCGCAAGGATGCGGGGTCGATCCGTGCACGCCGTACAGGCTGCGGCGAGCGGATGCGAGCTTCGCGGCGGCATGGGATGCGGCGCTGGCGAGCGGCTATGCGCGGCTGGAGGCCGAGGCGCTGCGCTACGCGCTGGAGCGACTGCCCGCGTCGGTCGACCCGCACGGCGGCGGCGGCGCCGAGGCAGCGCGGGCAGCGATCGCGGACAGCCCGGTGAACGCGGTGGTGGAGCGCCGCGCGAGCGATGCCGACCTGCGCTTCGTCCTGGCGATACTGGGCCGGCACGCGCGCGGCGTGCAGGGCGAGCGCGCGATCCGCGTTGCACGGCCGAGCGAAGCGGAAACCGACGCGCGATTGGCGGCGCTGCTCGACAGGCTGGCCGGGCAGTTCCGCCGATGAACGGGGCAGGCGAAAACGGGGCGGGCGAAAACGGGGCGGGCGATGGGGAAACCGCGGTCGAGCGGCTGGCGCGATTGTCGCCGGTGTATCGCCAGCGGATCATCGCGCGGATGCCGATCGCGCATCGCCGCGAACTGGCGGAGCGCTGGTCGCTGCGCGCGCACGGCGGGCAGATCGCGCCGCCGGGCGACTGGCAGGTGTGGCTGATCCGCGCCGGGCGCGGGTTTGGCAAGACGCGCGCAGGCGCGGAATGGGTCAACGCCGCGGCCAGGGCGCGCGCGGTCCGCGTCGCGCTGGTCGGCGCGACGATCGAGGATGCGCGGCGCGTGATGGTCGAAGGGCCGAGCGGGGTGATCGCGGTCGCGGGCGCTGACGTGCCGGTGGTGTGGAAACCGGCACGCGGCGAGGTGCGCTGGCCATCGGGTGCGGTCGCGACGGTCTATTCCGCGGCCAATGCGGAAAGCCTGCGCGGACCCGAGCATCACCTCGCCTGGGCGGACGAGCTGGGCAAATAGAAGGGGGTGGAGGCGTGGAACAACCTGCTGATGGGATTGCGGCTGGGGGATGATCCACGCGCGCTGGTGACGACGACGCCGCGCACCACGCAGTTGATGCGGCAGGTGATGGCGGCGCCCGGGACGGTCGAGACGCGGGGCGCCACGCGCGACAATCCGCACCTGCCCGCGCGCTTCGTGCAGGCGATGGAGGCGGCGTACGGTGGCACGCGGCTCGGGCGGCAGGAGCTGGAGGGCGAGATGATGGCGGACGTGGTCGGCGCGTTGTGGCCGCGCGCGCTGATCGAGGCGCAGCGGATCGCGGTGGGCGCGGTGCCGCGGCTGCGCCGCATCGTCGTCGCGGTCGATCCGCCGGCGAGCGCGGGCGGCGACGCGTGCGGGATCGTGGCGGCGGCGCTGGGTGTCGACGATTGCGGCTATGTGCTGGAGGATGCGAGCGTCGCGGGTGCCTCGCCGGAAGGCTGGGCGCGCGCGGTGGCGGCATGCGCGGCGCGGCACGGCGCCGACCGCGTGGTCGCCGAGAAGAACCAGGGCGGCGACATGGTCGGGCGCGTGCTGGAGATCGCCGACACGGGGTTGCCGGTGACGCTGGTGCACGCGAGCCGCGGCAAGGTGGCGCGCGCCGAGCGTGATCCACGTGCGCGCATTCAACCCGGTCGACGACCATTACGGGCTCGGGTGTCTGGGTGCGGCGTCGGGTGCGATCGCGATCCACAATGCGGCGGCGGCCTGGAACAAGGCGCTGCTCGACAATGCGGCCCGCCCGTCGGGCGCGCTGGTGTACGACGCGGGCGACGGCGCGACCCTGTCGGCGGAACAGTTCCAGCGCCTGAAGGAGGAGATGGAGGCGGGGTTCCAGGGGGCCGCCAATGCCGGGCGGCCGATGCTGCTGGAGGGCGGATTGAAGTGGCAGGCGATGAGCCTCTCGCCCGCCGACATGGATTTCGTGGCAACGAAAGCGGCGGCAGCGCGCGAGATCGCGCTGGCGTTCGGCGTGCCCTCCATGCTGCTCGGGCTGCCGGGCGACAGCACGCACGCGAACTACAAGGAAGCGAACAAGGCGCTGTGGCGATTGAGCGTGCTGCCGCTCGCCGGCGCGATCCTGGCGGCGATGCGCGAGGGGCTGGCGCCGTGGTTCGAAGGCGCCGTGCTGGAGGTCGACATGGACATGGTGCCGGCGTTGGTCGAGGACCGCGAGCGGCTGTGGCGGATGGTGACCGCGGCCGATTTCGTGACGCGCGACGAGAAACGCGAGATGGTGGGTTGGTCGTGAGCGGGGCGGTGGCGGGCGGGGCGACGGCGGGGAGCGCGGTGCTGGCGCAATTGCTCGCCCAGGCCGGGGAGCGCGGCGCGGACATGGCGACGTTGCGCGCAATCGCGGAAGAAGCGGGCGAACTGGGCGCGGTGCGCGCGCTGACGCGGCTGGGGCTCGCCGACGAGGGCGCGGGCGCGGATGTCGCGGAGCTGCGCGAACTGCTCAAGGCGTGGCGCGACGCGAAACGCTCGGCATGGAAGGCGTTGGTCGCCTGGGTCGCGCGGATGGCGTGCGCGCTGCTGCTGCTGGGGCTGGCGGTCAAGCTCGGTTTCGGGGAGTGGGTCAAGTGATCCGGGTCGAGGGCTATGCCGCGGTGTTCGATGCGGTGGACCGCGCGGGCGACGTGGTGCGGCGCGGCGCGTTCGCGGATGCTGCCTGCGTGCCGCTGCTGGTGCAGCATCGCGGGCGCGCGGTGGGGCGGATCGAGGCGATCGGCGAGGATGCGCGTGGGCTTCGCGTGGTGGCGGTAGTGGCGCACGCGGGCGTCGCGCGGGCGGTGGCAAGCGGCGCGCTCGGCGGACTGTCGGTGGGGTACCGGGCGCGCAGCGTGCGGCAGGGCGCACGGCGCGAGATCCTGCGCGCGACATTGGCCGAGGTGAGCCTGGTCGCGGTGCCGCTGCAGCCGGCGGCGCGGGTGGAGCGGGTGAGCGCGGTGTAGCGAGCGTGCGTCGCGGCCAGATTCGAAGCGGTCGCGACAAGAAGCGCGAGTTCCCGGGATGACGAGGGCGGGTGCCCTATTTGTCGACATTTTCGGTTCGGGTGGGGCGGGGGCCTCGTCCGGGTGACCTCGTTCGCGCGTGCGGGCGAGGTGTTTTCGTGTGAGGAGAATGAGCATGAACGACGTGGTGGTGCGGCCGGTGCTGGACGGCGCGCGTGAGGTGGCGGGGGCGTTCGATGGCTTCGTCCGGTCGGGGGCGGTGATCGAGACCAAGGCGTTCACCGGGGTGACCGGGGACGCGGGCGGTTATGCGATCCCGAAGGAAATCGACGCGGTGATCGACGCGACGCTGAAATCCGCGAGCCCGATCCGCGGTATCGCCAGCGTGGTGCAGGTCGGGTCGGCGGGTTATCGCAAGCTGGTGACGACGGGGGGCACGCCGTCGGGCTGGGCGGCGGAAAGCGATGCGCGGCCAGGGACGGCGACGCCCGTGTTCGCCGAGATCGCGCCGCCGATGGGCGAATTGTACGCCAACCCGTCGGCGAGCCAGGCGATGCTGGACGACGCGATGTTCGACGTCGAAGCATGGCTGGCGGGGGAGATCGCGGCGGAGTTCGCCAAGGCCGAGGGCGTGGCGTTCGTGAACGGCAGCGGGGTGAACCGCCCGCGCGGGTTCCTGCAAGCCGCGACCAGCAACGCGGGCGACGCGACGCGCAGCTTCGGGACGCTGCAATATCTCGCCAGTGGGGCAGCGGGCGATTTCGGCAGCGGCGCGCCCGAACGGCTGATCGACCTGGTGCAGTCGTTGCGCAGCCCGTATCGCCAGGGTGCGACCTGGGTGATGAACGCGGCGACCGCGGCGCGCATCCGCAAGTTCAAGACCGCCGACGGGCAGTTCCTGTGGCAGCCGAGTCTCGCGAGCGGGCAGCCGGCGAGCCTGCTCGGCTATCCGGTGGTCGAGGCCGAGGACATGCCCGATATCGCGGCCAACAGCCTGTCGATCGCGTTCGGCAATTTCCGCGCCGGCTACCTGATCACTGAGCGGCAGGAGACCAACGTCTTGCGCGATCCATATTCGAACAAGCCGTTCGTGACCTTCTACGCCACCAAGCGCGTCGGCGGGTGCGTGTCGAACAGCGAAGCGATCAAGCTGATGAAGTTCGCCGCGGCGTGAGGCGGGCGCCCTTGGATTGCCCAAGCAATCCGAGGGATCGCCACGGCGGCCAGCGGGCGCGGTGACGCCGCATCCATCTGACGGCGTGGCGGGCGGGCAGCGTAGTCGGCGCGGCAAACAGTCGGCGGGGGATGGAGATGACGGTGTTGAACGGGCTCGGCGCCGCGGTGCTGGGCGGGGAGGATCGTGCGCAGGTGGTGGCGGCGGTCAAGGCGCACCTGCGCGCGAGCATCGGCGACGAGGACGCGCTGATCGTGGCGACGGCGGAGAGCGCGCTGGGCGTGGCAGAGCAGTTCCTGGGGCAGGTGCTGATCGCGCGCGCGGTCTCGGCAGTGGTGGAGGCGGGTAGGGGCTGGCAGGTGTTGCCGGTCGGCACGGTCCGCGCGATCACTTCGGTGACGGCGGTGGGGACCGCGCTGCCGGTCGCGGACTACGGCGTCGACGTGGATGCGCAGGGGCTCGGCTGGGTGCGGGTCGGGCGGCGGGCGAGCGTGATCGCGCAGGCGGGGGTGAGCGCGGACTGGGCGGGCTTGCCGGCGGCGGTGCGGCACGGCGTGGTGATGCTGGCGGCGCACCTGTTCGAAGATCGCGACGGGGCAAAGCCAGTGCCCGCGGCAGTGACCGCATTGTGGCGGCCGTTCCGCCGCATGACGCTGGCGCAGGCGGTGCACGCGTGAGCGCGGCGCTGGGGCAGCGCGTGCATGCGACGGCGGACGCGCGGATCGCGCGCGCGGTGGCGGGGGTGGTGTCGCGGCTGGCGGCGCGGTTGCGCGACGTGCCGGGCGTGAGCGTCGATGAAGCGGGCGACCATGTCGTGGTGCGGGGCGCGGGCCTCCACGCGCGGCGGCTGGAGGAGGCGGTCTTGCGCGACGTGGCGGGGTGGCTGCGATGAGCGCGGCGGCAGGGGCCGCGGTGCGTGCGGGCGTGCTGGCGCGGTTGCGCGCGGTGCCGGGGGTGAACGGCGTGTGGGAGGGGGCGGGGGTGAGCGCGGCGGCGCCGTTCCTGGTGCTGGGCGACGTGGTGGCGAGCGACTGGGGCACGAAGGACGCGGCGGGTGCGGAGCTGCGGATCGCGGTGACGGTACGCGACCGGAGTGACACGCCCGCGCGCGCGGGTGCGCTGGCGGCGGCGGTCGAGGCGGCCGTGGCGGCGCTGCCGCGCGTTTTGGGCGAGTGGCGTGTCGCGAGCGTGGTGCTGGTGCGATCGAGCGTCGTCGCGGCAGGCAGGGGCGCGTGGGCGGCGACCGTGGATCACCGGGTCAGGGTGCTGGCGGGGTAGGAGCTGAGGGGCGGGGGGTGTGCTTCCGGGCTTCCCCTCTCCCCTCCGCACCTTTGGTGCTCCCTCCCCTCTCCCCGAAGGGGCGACAGCTTGTTTGCGCGCCTGCGACACGGGCGCGCGCTTTTCAGGAGAAATACGATGGCGGTGGAGAAGGGGTCGGCGTTCCTGCTGAAGGTGGGCGATGGCGGCAGCCCGGTGGCGTATCGGACGGTCGCGGGGCTGAGGACGACGCAATTGTCGGTGAACGGCGAGAGCGTCGCGGTGACCAGCAAGGATTCGGGCGGGTGGCGCGAATTACTGTCGGGGGCGGGCGTACGCCACGTCAGCGTGTCGGGCGCGGGGGTGTTCACGGGATCGGCGGCGGAGATGCGCGTCAAGGCGAGCGCGCTTGCCGGCACGATCGACGATTACCGGCTGACGTTCGAGGGCGGCGAGATGATGACGGGACGGTTCCTGGTCACGCGGCTCGACTATGCCGGGGATTACAACGGCGAGCGCAGCTACACGCTGGCGCTGGAAAGCTCGGGCGCGGTCCTGTCGAGCGACGGGTTGAGTTCGTGAGCGGGGCGGCGCATCCGGCCCCTGCAATTCCGGCTTCTGCCAATCCGGCGCGTGGAGAGGCGGCGTTGCGGGTCGCGGGGGTGGAGGTGGTGCTGCGGCCGACGTTCGCGGCGCTGGCGGCGGCGGAGGGCGAGCTCGGCTCGCTGTTCGCGCTCGTCGAGCGGGCGGCCGAGGCCCGGCGCGCGGATTCCGGTTGCGCGATCCGTTCGATCACGCCGGGGACGAGGTTCCGATCGGCGTCGGTGATGGGACGAGGCGCGCATTCGCGCTGGTGAAACGCTACGGCGATGCCGAGCGGCGGATCACGCGGCCGGTGGCGGGCAGCGTGAGCGTGGCGGTCGACGGGCGCGCGGTGCACGCGTTCGCGGTCGGTGACGCGGGCGTGGTGACGCTGGACGCGGCGCCGGCGAAGGGGGCGGTGGTGACCGCGTCGTTCGCCTTTGACGTGCCGGTGCGGTTTGCGGAGGATCGGTTAAGCGTGTCGCGCGCGACCTATCTGGCGGGCGAGGCGGCATCGGTTCCGCTGATCGAGGTGCGCGAGGCATGAGCGACGCGCTCACGACCTTGGCCTTGTGCTGGCTGGTCGAGCGCCGGGACGGGGTGACGCTGGCGCTGACCGATCATGACCGCGACCTAGTGGTGGCGGGCGTCACCTATCGCGCCGCGCCGGGGATGACGCCGTCGGCGATCGTGCGGGCCGAAGGGCTGGACGCCGACACGATGGACGCGCGCGGTGCGCTCCACGCCGAGGCGATCTCGGAAGCCGACCTGGATGCGGGGCGGTGGGACGGCGCGCGCGTGGCGATGAGCGCGGTCGACTGGAGCCGCGACGACGCGGTGCCGATTGCCCTGGGCCAGGGCGTGATCGGCGAGGTCGAAGTGCGCGACGGCGCCTTTTCCGCCGAGCTGAAGGGGGCGGCGGGGCGGCTGGAACGGCCGGTGACCGAGGCGACCTCGCCCGAGTGCCGCGCCCAATTGGGCGACCGGCGCTGCCGCGTGGCGATGGCGGGGCGGCGGCGGTTCGCGCGGGTGGCGGCTGCCGAGGGCGCGGTGCTGACGCTCGACGCCGCCGAGCCGAGCGCGGGCGCGTATGGTGACGGGCGGCTGCGCTGGCTGGGCGGCGCGAACTGCGGGCTGGAGGCAGCGGTGCTCGATTCAGCGGGCCGGCGCGTGACGCTGCGCGCCGCGCCGCCGTTCGCGGTCGCGGCGGGCACGCTGATCGAGGTGGTGGAAGGGTGCGACAAGCGGATCGCGACCTGCGCGGGACGGTTTGCCAATGCGGTGAATTTCCGCGGTGAGCCGTTCCTGCCGGGGATCGACCTGCTGACGCGCTATCCCGGCGCGTGAGCGCGACAGGAGAGCGCGTCGCGGTGGCGGCGCGCGCGCTGGTCGGCGTGCGGTTCCGCGCACAGGGGCGTGATCCGGCGCTGGGGCTCGACTGCGTCGGGGTAGCGGTGGTGGCGCTGCGCGGCGCGGGCGTGCACGTGGCCGTGCGTGACGACTATCCGCTGCGATCGGCGGCGTGGAACCCGCGCGACGAGCCGGGCGCGCTGATGCGCTGCGGCGGGACCAAGGCTGGCGACGTGCTGCTGCTGCGCGTCGATGCGACGCAGCTTCACGTCGCGGTGCGTACCGCGGGCGGGATCGTCCACGCCGACGCCGGCCTGCGGCGCGTGGTGGAGCGGGTGGGCGTGCTCGACTGGCCGATCGTGGCGGCGTGGCGCGCGCGCGAGTGAAGCGCTGAGCCGTGCGTGAAGCTCGGCGCGAGAAGCGGGGCGGGGCGGGGCGGGGGAGACGAGATGGCGACGTTGGTGCTGACAACGGTCGGTGGCGCGATCGGCGGGCCGATCGGCGCGGCGGTGGGGGCGGTGCTGGGGCAGCGGGTCGACGCCGGTCTGCTCGCGCCCAAGGGGCGGCAGGGACCGCGGCTGAGCGAGCTCAAGGTCCAGACATCGAGCTATGGTACGCAGGTGCCCAAGGTGTTCGGGCGCATGCGGGTCGCAGGGTGCGTGATCTGGGCGACCGACCTGATCGAGCAGCGCGGCACGACCCGCGGCGGCAAGGGGCAGGGCAGCGTCACCAGCTACAGCTATGCCGCGTCGTTCGCCGTGGCGCTGTCGGCGCGCAGGATCGCGGGGGTCGGGCGGATCTGGGCGGACGGCAAGCTGCTGCGCGGCGCGGCAGGCGACTGGAAGGCGCACACCGGGTTCCGGCTGTACCCGGGCGACGAGCAGCAGGCACCAGACCCGCTGATCGCGGGCGCGGTGGGTAGCGCGGGAGGCGCGGCGACGCCGGCGCATCGCGGGATCGCCTATGCGGTGTTCGAGATGCTGCAACTGGCGGATTACGGCAACCGTATTCCGTCGCTCACCTTCGAGGTGATCGCGGACGAAGGCACGATGCGGGTCGGCGACATCGCGCGCGCGATCGGCGACGGCGCGCTGGTGGGTGCGGGGCCGGACGATCCCGTCCACGGTTACGCCGCGAGCGGCGACACGATCGCGGGCGCGGCGGAAACGCTTGGCCGGTTGAGCGGCGGGTGGTTCGTCGATCGCGGCGACGGCGTCATGCTCGCCAACCGGGTGCATGCGCCCCGGCAGATCGAGGCGCGCACGACCGCGCGCACGCGCCTGCCGCTCGACCGCGTGCCCGAGAGCGTCGCGGTGGCGCATTACGATCCCGCGCGTGACTATCAAATCGGGGTTCAACGCGCGGTGCGCGCAGGCAGCGGCGGACGCGGCGAGGATGTGTCGCTCGCCGCGGCGTTGCCGGCGGAGCGCGCAAAGGGGATCGCGCTTGCAACGCTGCTCGCGCGTGAACAGGTGCGCGAGACGCGGCAGGTGGTGACCGACGCGCGCGCGATCGCGCTGGCGCCGGGCGATGCGGTGAGGCTGGGCGACCAGGCGCGCGTGTGGCGGGTGGTGCGCAGCAGCGTGGAGGCGATGCGCGTGACGCTCGATCTGGTGCCGATCAGCGCGGCCGCGATCCCGCGCGCCGCCGACTCCGGGACGGTGAACGCCAGCGCCGACGTCGCCGCGGGCCGCACCGTGATCGAAGTGTTTGAGCTATTCCCGAACGGGGAGGACGCGCCGACCGCGCCGATCATCGCGATCGCGGCTGCGGGCGACCAGCCGGGATGGCGGCGCGCTGGTGTCGAGATGAGCCGCGACGAGGGCGTGACCTGGGAGGCGATCGGCGACACCGCCGCGCCTGCGGTGATCGGCCGCACGGTGGCGCCAGTGCGCGCTGGCGGCGGCGCGCTGATCGACCGCGCCAACGTGATCGAGGTGGCGCTGCTGCACGACAGCATGACGGTGCAAAGCGCCGCCGCGGACGCGCTCGATCGCGGTGCCAATCTGGCGCTGCTGGGCGACGAGGTGATCCGGTTCGCGCGCGCCGAGCAGGTCGGCCCGGCGCGGTGGCGGCTGTCGGGTCTTGGGCGTGGATTGAACGGCAGCGAGTCGCGCCCGCATGCGGCGGGAACGCGATTCGTGCTGCTCGAGCGCGAGTCGCTGCTGCTGCCAACCGCGGGTGCGGTGCGGATCGGCGATCGCGTGCGGGTGAATGCGCGCGGAATCGGCGACTCGGACGATGTCGTCGCGAACGCCGACGTCGCGGTCGATGGGCGTTCGGTGGCGCCGCTCACGCCCGTTCACCTGCGCTGGCAGGCGCTCGCCGCAGGGGACGCGCGGGTCACCTGGATCAGGCGGAGCCGGGTCGGCTGGCGCTGGGCCGACGGCGAGGTTCCGCTCGGCGAGGAGCGCGAATGCTACCGCGTGGCGGTGACGAGTGCATTGGGCACGCGCGTGTTCCTGGTCGACCAGCCGCTCGCCTCGATCACGCGCGACGAGGTGGCGGGCGGTGGCGTCCACGTCTCTGTCGAGCAGGTCGGCACTGCCGCGACCTCCCGTCCCGCCATCATCATGCAAGGGAATTGATCATGAGTGAGGATCAAACGCCGCGGCTGAAGCTGCCAGTGTTGCAAATCGGTCAGTCGGCCAAGGAAGCGACGCACAATGAAGCACTTGCGCTGCTCGACCTGGTGGCAGCAGCGGCCGTCGAGGATGTCGGCGTGAACGTGCCGCCGGCCGATCCGGCGGTTGGACAATGCTGGATCGTGGGCGATGCGCCGGCCGCGGAATGGATCGGAAACGCGCAGGCGATCGCGGGATGGACGGTCGGCGGATGGCGCTTCGTCGCGCCCGTACCGGGCCTGTCCGCATGGTGCATCGCGCGGGCGCGGCGGGTCACGTTCCACGATTGCTGGGAGGACGGCGTGGTCCGCGCGACGCGCCTGCTCGTGGACGGCGTGCCCGTCGTGGGGCCGCGCCAGCCGGCGATCACGACACCGCAAGGAGGGGCGGTGATCGACGTCGAGGCACGCGCCGCGATCGCCGACATGCTCGCGGCGATGCGCGCGCACGGTCTGGTCGCTTGATCCAAACTGTGTCCTTGGTGCCACACTCAGCTATTTTGATCGCTTGTGCGGAAACCAAGGCTCGGATAGTGGGTTTGCGCTGTCCGTAGTGACACCAAGGAAAGGGGAATAGTATGCGGAAGCTTGCCATAACTGTGGCGCTCGCTTCGACCGCGCTCGCCTCGCCCGCACTGGCCCGCGACAACGCGTGGTACGTGGGCGTTGAGGGCGGTGCGATGATCGTCGAAGACATCGACTACAACGTCAATGGCGCGGCCACCACGCTGAGCGGCACCACCTCCATCGATCACAACTATGGTTACGACCTTGACGGTGTGATCGGTTACGATTTCGGCGCGTTCCGTCTTGAGGCGGAAGTTGGCTATCGCGAAGCGACGGTGGACGGCATTCGCTCGTCTGGCCGCATTCCGTTCGGCCCGAACGCCGTGCAGACCGTTCCGGCTGGCAGCTACAACTATGCCGGCGGCAAGAGCTCGGCGCTCAGCTTCATGATCAACGGCCTGCTGGACTTCGGTCCGGACGATGGTCTGCAGGGTTTCGTCGGTGGCGGCGCCGGTGTGGCGCGCGTGAAGGGCAAGTACGGCCTGGGCCGCAGCTACGACCTGGTTGACGACTCGGACACCGTGTTTGCATGGCAGGCTCTCGCAGGCGTCCGTGCGCCGCTTAGCGACCGGGTCGACGTGTCGGTCAAGTATCGCTTCTTCAACGCCGACAGCGTCAACCTCGTCGACGCGCGCACCAGCGGCTACGACGGCCGGTTCCGTTCGCACAGCATCCTGGGCGGCGTGACCTACAACTTCGGTGAGCCGGCAGCACCGCCGCCGCCGCCGCCGCCGCCACCGCCGCCGCCCGAGCCGGCTCCGCCGCCGCCGCCGGAAGTGGTCTGCTCGCCGGGTCCGTTCATTGTCTTCTTCGAGTGGGACAAGTCGGACGTCACGCCGGAAGCAGCGTCGATCCTCGACAACGCGGTGACGCAGTATCAGAACTGCAGCAACGCGCAGGTCATGCTGGCGGGTTACACCGACACGTCGGGTTCCTCGCAGTACAACGTCGGCCTGTCGCAGCGTCGCGCGGACTCGGTGAAGGCTTACCTCGCGTCGAAGGGCATCCCGGACGGCGTGATGACCACGGAAGCGTTCGGCGAAACCCGCCTGCGCGTCCAGACCGCCGACGGCGTGCGCGAAGTGCAAAACCGTCGCGTGGAGATCACCTACGGTCCGGGTTCGGGCCAGTAAGTCAATCAACAACGTTGACCAAAAAGTGGGGAGGTCGGCATCGCGCCGGCCTCCCTTTTTCGTTGTGACGCAGGCGTCTTGATCGCCACCACGCAGCCACTAGCGCTGTCGTTCATCCGCGCGTAAGCGCGCCGCTATGACGACGAAAACCGTTTCGGACAGCAACGCAGCGGTGATCGAATCGCGCGAGCAATTGATCCAGCATTTCGCCTCTGGCGAGAAACCGCGCGACCGCTGGCGCATCGGCACCGAGCACGAGAAGTTCGTCTACGCCCGCGCCGATCATCACGCGCCGTCATGGGACGAGCCGGCAGGCATCCGCGCGCTGCTGGGCGAGCTGGAGCAATACGGCTGGCGCCCGGTCGAGGAAAACGGCAAGGTCATCGCGCTGACCGGCGCGGACGGATCGGTCAGCCTGGAGCCGGCGGGGCAGTTCGAACTGTCGGGCGCACCGCTCGACAATCTGCACCAGACCTGCGCCGAAACCGGCCGCCACTTGGCTCAGGTAAAGGCCGCGGGCGAGAAGTTGGGGATCGGCTTTCTCGGGCTCGGCATGTGGCCCGACAAGACGCGCGCTGAGCTACCGATCATGCCCAAGGGTCGCTACGCGATCATGCTGCGCCATATGCCGCGCGTCGGCACGATGGGGCTCGACATGATGCTGCGCACCTGCACGATTCAGGTGAACCTGGATTATGCCAGCGAAGCCGACATGGCGAAGAAGTTTCGCGTCGGGCTCGCGCTGCAGCCGCTCGCCACCGCGCTGTTCGCCAACTCGCCGTTTACCGAAGGCAAGCCGAACGGGTTCCTGACCTATCGCAGCCACATCTGGTCGGACACCGATCCCGCGCGCACCGGCATGCTGCCGTTCGTGTTCGAGGACGGCTTCGGCTACGAGCGCTACGCCGACTACATGCTCGATGTGCCGATGTACTTCGTCTACCGCGACGGCCAGTACATCGACGCGGCGGGACTGAGCTTCCGCGACTTCCTGCGCGGTGAGTTGTCGGCGCTGCCCGGTGAGCGGCCGACGATCGATGACTGGAACGACCATCTGTCGACCGCCTTTCCCGAGGTGCGACTGAAGACGTTCCTGGAGATGCGCGGTGCGGACGGTGGGCCGTGGAACCGCATCTGCGCGCTGCCGGCGTTCTGGGTCGGATTGCTCTACGACGATGCGGCGCTCGACGCGGCGTGGGACATGGTCAAGGACTGGACGCTGGAGGAACGGCAGAGCCTGCGCGACGCGGTGCCGGCGCAAGGGTTGTCGGCACCGATCGCGGGCGGCGGGCAGTTGCGCGACGTGGCAGGGCGCGTGCTCGACATCGCGCATGCTGGGCTCAAGGCGCGCGCGCGTGTGAGCGCGGCGGGCGACGACGAGACGGGCTTCCTCGATCCGCTGCGCGAGATCGTGCGCAGCGGCAAGGTTCCGGCCGAGGTGCTGCTGGAGCGGTATGGCGGCGCGTGGAACGGCGACGTATCGAAGGTGTACGACGAGGCGAGCTTCTAGAGGCTCGCCGAGAGCGCGGTACGTACGGGCATGCCCGCGCCTGACGAGCCTTCTCGATAGCCGGGATGACGCCTGTCGGCTTGGATAACGGTGTGGAGGTCAGGCGTGTGACTGCGCTGCCACTACGTCGCCACCGCCCCGCGCCCAGCGCAGGAAGCGCGGCACTGCTCCGCGGCCCGCCATCCAGGCGTGGTAGATTTGGTAATCGGGGTCGAGCAGCAGGTGGCGCTCCTCGGTCTTCGCGCGCCAATAATAGATGCCGCTGACCGCCGCCATCAGGATCGTTGCGCGTGCCGCGTCCGTGAGACTGCCGGTGGTCAGGAACGGGATCGTCGAGATCCACCAGAACAGGTTCTTCGACAGATAGGCCGGATGCCGCGACAACGCGTAGGGCCCGTGCGTCAGGATGCCGCGGTTGGTGAGGTTGGAGAAGCGCAGCCCGAACGCCACCGTCGACCAGGCGTAGACGCCGGTCAGCACCACCAGCAATGCGCCCGTCGTCGCCAGCAGCGTCGGATGCCCCTGCATCCAGTGCGTCCAGTCGGCGGTGCCGGGGCGGTAGTCGAACGGGCGCCCGTCATCCATCATGATGAACGGCGGGTAGCAGATCAGCGCGGCGGTCCAGCCGGCCATGAATGGATTGGCCGAGCGGATGTGCGCGTCGAGCGGGCGCATCGTCAGCAGATAACCGACCGTTGCGAACGCCACGTCGACCACGAACATGAAGTTGATCAGCCAGTTGGCGAGCGCGGTCGGCGAGCGGAGCAGATTGGCGACGTCGGCGTCGACGAAATCGGCGAAGCCCGGCGGCACGATCGCCAGCATGAAGGCGAGGAAGAACGCCTTCACCCCCCAAGCGCGCAGGTGCGCGTAGATCGCCTCGTGGTCGGCCGGCGCGGTGCCGGTGATCCACGCGCCCAGCGCCCAGGCGCCGTCGCGCGGTTCGACGAGATTGCGGTCGAGCCACAGCACATAGGGGATCGACGCGGCGAACAGCCACGGCGCGGCGCCCTCCAGGCACCACATGGCGAAGCGGTAATTGCCGTCCCAGTAGAAGCGCCCGGTCATGTAGATGAGCGCGATCCCCGCCCAGGTGATCCACAGTCCCGCCAGCTTGACGAGGCTGGTGTCGATCGTTTCGCGCCACGGCCGAGCGCGGCTCCAGTCGATGCCGGTCGAGGCGCGGCGGTGGACCTTGTCGACTAGGAGCGACCACAGCACCATCGGGAGCGCACAGGCAGCGACGTTGGCGAGCGCGGCGTAGGTGCCGTCCATGCCGAAATGCCTCGCGACCGCGACCCAGGCGATCAGCCCAGCGAGCCCGGCGACGCCGACGCCCTGGCTGACCGCGCTGGCGGGACGAGGATCGCTGCGGGTCGCGCCCGCGAGGCTTGAGTCGTGGAACATGCCCGCTGCCCTACGCCGCCATTGGTAAGCACGGCGTGAAGCACGATCACCCGCTCGCGTGCTGCCACGCGACGATGCGCGGGTCGGGCGCGATCAGCATCGCGACGTTGAGCGTCAGATTGTCGCGGATCGTGGCGAGGAGCAGCAGTTCGATTGCGAGCGCCAGCGCGACGCTCACGCGGACCGGCAACGCGCGCGCGAGCAGGAACCCGGTGATCATGCACGCGATGTCGCCGACAAAGTTGAGCACGCTGTCGCCGGTATAGCCGAGCGCGGCGGTGACGCTGCGATAGCGCTCAATTACCGCGGGCGAATTCTCTGCTACCTCCCAAGCTGCCTCCACGACCACTGAGAGCAGCAGCCGCACACGCCAGTTCCAGCGGCGCAGCAGCAGCCAGCCGACGGCGTAGAACAGCAACCCGTGGGCGAGGTGCGTCGCGCTGTAGGGATCGAGCAATTGCTGGCTGTCCTCGGCCGAGTTGACGCGCCCGTTCCATAGCGCGACGTGCCCGCAGGTGCAGATCGCGCTGCGTCCCATTGCCAGTAGGATCGCCGCGGTGAGCGCGATCACTCCCGTCACTGCCAACGACACCCGCCGGTCCGCGCGCGACACTACCCCTGCCATGCCAACCCTTGCCATGTGCGCGAGCGTAGCGCGCGGCGACCGGACGCGATATGCCGACAGGCATGGCACGCATATGCCCTGATAAGCGACCGTGAGGCTGGGCGCGCTCAAGCTCAAGCTACAGCTCGTCTGCGGCGATGGCTTCGCGATGGGGCCGGGCAAGGCCGACCTGCTCGAGGCGATCGACCGCGAAGGCTCGATCTCGGCGGCAGGACGCGCGCTCGGCATGAGCTATCGTCGCACGTGGTTGCTGGTCGATGAAATGAACCGCTGCTTTCGCGAACGGCTGGTCGAAGCGTCGGCGGGCGGCGGGCAGAACCGCGGCGCGCGGCTGACCAGGGAGGGGCGCGCAGTGCTCGCCGCCTATCGCACGCTGGAGCAGCAGGCGGCGGTGATCGCCGACAGCGAGGCGTATCGCGCGCTGACCCGCAATCTGCTCGACACGCCGCAGCCGCAGCCATCATCATCTCGGCCGTGAGGCGATCGGCGTGCGGAGCGCCGCATCCCAAATCACCGCGGCGCGTTGGGGCGGCTCACTGACGAGAGCTGATGGTATGAGCGGACCCAGATTGTTTGAGCGTTTGGACGTGGGCGGCCTGTCGCTCGCCAACCGCATCGTGATCGCGCCGATGTGCCAATATTCGGCCGACAATGGCTGCATGACCGACTGGCATCTGATCCACCTCGGCCATCTGGCGCTGTCGGGCGCGGGCGTGCTGACGATCGAGGCGACCGCGGTGGTGCCCGAGGGGCGGATCACTTACGGCGACGTCGGCCTGTGGGACGATGCCACCGAGGCGGCGATGAAGCGCATGCTCGACGGGGTGCGCGCGCACTCGCCGATGCCGATCGCGATCCAGTTGGCGCACGCCGGGCGCAAGGCGTCGACCGAACTGCCGTGGCACGGCGGCAAGCAGATCGCGGCAGGTGACGCGAACGGCTGGCAGACCGAGGCGCCCTCCGCGCTGGCGTTCGGCGACGGTGAGGCAGCACCAGTGGCGCTGAGCCGCGCGCGCATGGACGAGATCCGCGACGCCTTTGCGGAAGCGGCGCGTCGCTCCGCGCGGCTGGGGCTGGACGCAGTGCAGATTCACGCCGCGCACGGTTATCTGCTGCACGAATTCCTGTCGCCGCTCTCCAACCGACGCGACGATGACTACGGCGGCAGCCTCGAAAACCGGATGCGCTATCCGCTGGAGGTGTTCGACGCGGTGCGCGCGGCATTCCCGGCCGACAAGCCTGTCACGGTGCGCGTGTCGGGCACCGACTGGGTTGAGGGTGGTTGGGACATCGAGGGCACGATCGCCTTCGCGCAGGCGCTGGAGGCGCGCGGGTGCGCCGCGATCCACGTGTCGAGCGGCGGGCTCGATCCGCGCCAGGACATTCCGGTCGGCCCCAATTACCAGGTGCCGCTGGCGCGCGCAGTGAAGGGGGCGGTGTCGATCCCGGTTGTCGCGGTGGGGCTGATCACCGACTTTGAGCAGGCGGAGGCGATCGTCGCGACCGGCGATGCCGACCTGATCGCGCTGGCGCGCACGATCCTCTACGATCCGCGCTGGCCGTGGCATGCCGCGGCGCATCTGGGCGGGCGGGTGCGCGCGCCCGACCAGTATCTCCGCTCGCAACCGCGCCGGTTCAAGGACCTGTTCGACGAGCCCGACGACGCGACCTATTGAGGTGCGTGCCGCCGCGCGGATGCCTGAAGGGGTTACGCGCGGCGGATCACGCTTTTACAGACGATGGATGACCGATCATCCGACCATCGCCCCCGCGCTGACCGCGGCCGAGCCCGCGCAGGAAGCACGGAACTGGCACCTCCCGTCCGTGTTGCGCGGGGCCGGATTGTGCGCGGGCGCGATCGCGCTGCTGCTGGTGATCGGTTTCGCGCTGAGCCGGCATCCGTTCGGGTTCGATCTGCCGGTCAGCAACGCGCTGCGCGGCATTGGGCCGGCGTGGCTGCGCAAGGCGATGATCGACGTGACTGCGCTGGGCGGCGGCACCGTGCTGACGATCGTCACGATCGCTGCCGTGGCGATCCTGATCGCGCAGCGGCTCGCGTTGACCGCGGGGCTGGTGGCCGCCGCGGTGATCACGGGCACGGCGGGGAGCAATGCGTTGAAGCTCGTCTTCATGCGCCCGCGCCCGCCCATTGCCGACCGGCTGATCGAGGTGACGGGCGATAGCTTCCCGAGCGGCCACGCGGCGAATTCGGCGATCGTCTACCTGACGCTCGCCGCGCTGGTGACGCAGGTGACGCCGGGCCGCGCGACACGCAACACGGTGCTTAGCCTAGCGATCCTGCTGGTCGGCGCGATCGGCACGAGCCGCGTCTATCTGGGCGTGCACTGGCCGTCCGACGTGCTCGCGGGGTGGAGTTTCGGGACGCTCTGGGCGATCGGCTGGTGGCAGATCGCGCGGCAGACGCGTCCGCTCCTCGTCGCCCCTTGATCGGACCCTAGTCGCCCACCAGCGCAAGCAATCGCTCGGCCGCTTTCAGATGCGGCGCGTCGACCATCTTGCCGTCCAATTGCAGCGCCCCTGCGCCCGGATTGGCGGCGAACAGATCGACCACGGCGCGGGCGTGCGCGACCTCGGCGTCGCTGGGGGAGAAGGCGGCGTTGATCACCGCCACCTGCGCGGGGTGGATCGCCATCATGCCGGTAAAGCCGTCGCGCCGCCCGCGTGCCGCATAGGCGGCGAGCCCGTCCAGATCGCGGAAGTCGGGATAGACCGTCTCGATCGCGGGAACGCCCGCGGCATGCGCGCCGAACAGCGTCAGTGCGCGCACCATCTTGTACGGATCGGTATAGCTGCCGTCCGCCTCGCGGCTGGTCGACGCGCCGATTGCCGCGGGCAGATCCTCCGCCCCCCAGGTCAACCCGGCCAGCCCAGTACCGTCATAATCGCCGAGCGTGAACACCGCGCGCGGCGTTTCGCTCGCGATCGGCAGCACGAGATAGTCGCCCGGCAACCGCCGCCGCAGCTCGGCGACCGAGCTGCGCCCCTCTGCCTTGGGCAGTACCACGCCGGCCATCGCCGCACCGTCGAGTGCCGCCAGATCGTCGGCGATGAAGGCGCTGTCGAGCGGATTGACGCGGACGAACAAGGTCGCGTCGGCGCTGCGCATGTCAACGAACTCGCGCACCGCGGCGCGTGCCGCTGCCTTGACACTGGCCGCGACCGAATCCTCCAGATCGAGGATCAGCGCGTCGGCGCCGAGCCCGGCGGCCTTCTTTATCCGCTCGGGCCGATCGCCCGGCACGAACAACAACGAGCGCAGTCGCACGCTCAGCGCCCCATCTCGGCGAGCTTGCGCTCCCACGCCAATGCGTCGCGCACGATGCCGTCCAGGTCGGCGCGGCTAGGCGTCCAGTCGATGGTTGCGAGGATCGCGGCATTGTTGGAGATCAGCTCGGCCGGATCGCCAGCGCGTCGCCCCTCCATCTTGCGCTCGATCGTCATGTTGGTGACGCGGTCGACCGAGTCGAGCACCTCCAGCACCGAGAAACCGCGGCCGTAGCCCGCGTTCAGCGTCACGCTGTCGCCCGGATGCTCAACCAGCCACGCGAGCGCCGCGACATGCGCGTCGGCGAGGTCGCTGACGTGGATGTAATCGCGCACGCCGGTGCCGTCGGGGGTGGCAAAATCCTGTCCGAAGACGCTGACTGCGGCGCGCTTGCCGGTCGCCGCCTCGACCGCGATCTTGATCAGGTGCGTCGCGCCCACGGTCGACTGCCCGCTGCGCCCCTGCTGGTCGGCGCCCGCGACGTTGAAGTAACGCAGCGCAGCATAGTTCATCGGGTGCGCCGCCGACACATCGCGCAGCATCGCCTCGGTCATCAGCTTCGACATGCCGTACGGATTGATCGGCACCGTGGGGTCGGTCTCGGTCACCGGCACGCGCTCGGGCGTGCCATAGGTCGCGGCGGTGGAGGAGAAGATGAAGTGCGGCACGCCCGCCTTCACCGCGCTTTCGATCAGGCTACGCGTCGCCGCGGTGTTGTTGCGGTAATATTTGAGCGGGTCGCTGACCGATTCGGGCACTACCACCGATCCGGCGAAATGCATGATCGCGCGGACCTCGTGCTCGGCGAGCACGTCGGCGACGCGCGGGTCCTCGACCGCCATCTCGACGAAGGTCGCGCGGTCGTCGACCGCCCAGTCGAACCCGGTGACGAGGTTGTCGATCACGACCACCTGGTATCCGGCGTCGAGCAGCGCCAGCACCGCGTGGCTGCCGATATAACCCGCGCCGCCGGTCACCATCACCTTGCCGTCGAGTGTCGCTGCGCCAGCCATCTGCATCTCCCTTTCAGGCGCCCTAGCGGCTTCCTACATCCTTCTCAAAGGAGACTTCTTCATATGACCGAATACGCGATTGTCGCCGGCGGCTGCTTCTGGTGCACCGAAGCCGTGTTCAAGGACGTGATCGGCGTCGAGAGCGTCGAGAGCGGCTATATCGGCGGCCACGCGCCCAACCCGACCTACAAGCAGGTCTGCGGCGGCGACACGGGCCACGCGGAGGCGATCAAGGTCGGCTTTGATCCCGCGCAGCTCAGCTACGGCGACCTGCTCGACATCTTCTTCGCGACGCACGATCCGACGCAGTTGAACCGTCAGGGCAACGACGTCGGCACGCAATACCGTTCGGCGATCTTCCCGCAGTCGGAGGAGCAGGCCGCCGAGGCGAAGGCCGCGATCCAGCGCGCGCAGGGCGACCAGTCGAAGCCGATCGTCACCACGATCGAGGCGAACGACACCTGGTATCCGGCGGAAGGCTATCACCAGGATTATTGGGAGACGCAGGGGCGCAGCAATCCTTACTGCATGGCGGTGATCCCGCCCAAGCTGCAGAAGCTGCGCAAGAGCTATGCCGCGCGCACCAAGAGCATGGCCGAGGCGCAGGGCTGATTGCAGGCAGAGGGGCGGCGAGGGAACGAGGATAGCTGATCTGTGTTAGTGCGCTGCCGGAATGACCGGTGCCCACGAACAGGGAAGAGATCATGTCCACGCTTCGTCTCGCCGCCGCCGTCCTGCTCCTCGCCGCTCCGCTCGCTGCCTGTGGCGGTTCGGGTGACGACAAGCTCGCGCATCAGGTCAAGAAGGCGGCAGACAATCGCGCCGACCAGCTTGAACAGCGCGCCGACGATCTGAAGGATCAGGCCGAGCAGGTGCGCAAGGTCGGCGAAAAGCGTGCCGACGCGATCGACGCCGCCGACCTCAACACGCACGCGATGAGCCCCGAGCAGAAGGCCGCGATCGTCGACAATCAGGCGCCGGCGGTCCGCTGACGCGAGGCGACCCCGGCGCCTTGCAGTGCGCCGGGGTCGAGCGCGACAAGGTGTCATACGCGTAAGAGGGTGTTTGCAATCGCTGCAATCACCGCGCGTGATGTGATCAGCGGTGCGCGGCGCGACGCAGCCGGTCATTGATCGCGACGCCGATCCCGCGTTCGGGCACCGGCGCGACCGCGATACGCCCGGCGGATGATGCGTCGGCGCGGTGCAGCGCGTCGAACAGCCGCGCGGCCGCTTCGACCACCTCGCCACGCGCCGACAGTGTGTCGTCGCCCGCGACCGCGCCGAAGCCGATCAGCCATTCATCGGAATGTGCGCTGATCGCGTCCAAGCGCAGCGGTTTCGATGGGGCATAATGGATCGCGAGCTGGCCCGGTGCGCTGACGTGTGCCGTGGTGCCGGATGCTACGGGCAGCACCTCCGCCAGCATCTCGGCGGTGATCGGTCCGGGGCGCAGGATCGTGCGACCCGCCAGGATCGTCGACTCGACCCCCGCCGCGGTTGCGCCAGCGTCGATGATCAACGGCACGCGCACGCCGAGGCTGGCGGCGACGTGTTCGGCGCGGGTTGGGCTGATCGCGTTGCTCGCATTCGCCGACGGTGCGGCGAGCGGCGCGGCGCTGGCGGCGATCAGCGCCTGCATCGCGCGGTGCGCGGGCACGCGGATCGCGATAGTTTCGAGCCCGGCGGTGACGAGCGATGCGATCCCCGCGTCGGCCCGAAGGGGCAGCACCAGCGTCAGCGGCCCCGGCCAGAACCGCGCCGCAACCGTGCGCGCGTCGTCGTCGAACTGCGCGATCCGCTCCGCCGCTGCGAGGTCGGCGACGTGGACGATCAGCGGGTTGAAGCTCGGCCGCCCCTTCGCCGCGTAGATGCCTGCGACCGCGGCAGCGTCGCGGGCGTCGGCGGCGAGCCCGTACACCGTCTCGGTCGGCACCGCGACGATCCCGCCGGCGCGGATCAGCGCGGCGGCCTCAGCGATCGCGGCCTCACCGAAGGCGCGGATGACGGGTGGTTGAGCCTCCATGTGCGCACGCTATAGCGGGCACGATCAGGAGAGAGAAATGGCCTTCACCGCCCCCGTCGCCGAGCAGCGCTTCGTCCTCGACACCGTCGCGAACATCGGCGAGCTCGCCGACACCGAACGCTTCGCCGCCGCGACTCCCGACGTGATCGACGCGGTGCTCGAAGGTGCGGCGCAGTTCGCCGCCGGCGAATGGGCACCGCTCAACCGCGTGGGCGACACGGTGGGTGCGAAATGGACCCCGAACGGCGTCGTCATGCCCGACGGCTACCGAGAGGCATACCAAGCCTATGTCGAGGGCGGCTGGGGCACGATCGGCGTGTCGGAAGCGTTCGGCGGACAGGGGCTGCCCTTCGTCGTCCAGGCCGCGGTGCTCGAAACGCTGGGCAGCGCCAACATGGGGTTCGCGCTCTGCCCGACGCTGACGGTCGGCGCGATCGAGGCGATCGAGCATCACGGCACCCCTGAGCAGCAGGCGACCTATCTGCCCAAGCTCGCGACGGGCGAGTGGACCGGCACGATGAACCTGACCGAGCCGCAGGCGGGCAGCGACGTCGGCGCGCTGCGCGCGACCGCGACGCCCATCGTAAAGGAGGGGGGGCGCGACGGCACGTTCAGCATCAAGGGCACCAAGATCTACATCTCGTTCGGCGACCATGACATGGCGGACAATATCGTTCACCTCGTGCTCGCGCGCACGCCCGATGCGCCCGCGGGCACGCGCGGCATCTCGTTGTTCCTGGTGCCCAAGGTGCGCGAGGACGGCACGATGAACGACGTCCGCGTCGTCTCGATCGAGCACAAGATGGGGCTGCACGCCTCGCCGACCTGCGTGCTGTCGTTCGGCGATCATGACGATTGCGTCGGCGAGCTGATCGGCCCCGAGTTCGGCGGCATGCGGGCAATGTTCACGATGATGAACAACGCGCGCCTGAACGTGGGCCTGCAAGGCGTGCAGGTCGCCGAGGCCGCGACGCAGAAGGCGGTCGATTATGCCCGCGAGCGCGTCCAGGGCGCGCGCGCCGGAGCGCAGTCGGCGATCATCGAACATCCCGACGTGCGCCGCATGTTGATGCGGATGAAGGCGCAGACGATGGCGGCGCGCGCGCTCGTCTATTACGCCTGCGGTCAGGTCGACCGTGCGGGCATGGGTGATGCGCACGCGAAGGATCGGCTCGAGATCACTACCCCGCTCGCCAAGGCGCACGCGACCGATCTGGGCAACGAGATCGCGAGCATCGGCGTCCAGGTCCATGGCGGGATGGGCTTCGTCGAGGAGACGGGCGCGGCGCAATTCTTCCGCGACGCGCGCATCACGCCGATCTACGAGGGCACGAACGGCATTCAGGCCGCCGACCTCGTCGGGCGCAAGCTGTCGCTGTCGAACGGCGGCGCGTTCGCGAGCCTGATCGCGGACATGCGTGCCGAGGCGCAGCACCCGCGACTGACTGCGCTGGTCGACGCATGCGAGGCAGTCGGGCGGCGGTTGCAGACCGTGGATGCGGATGATCGCCAGGCGGCGAGCTATCCGTTTCTCACCATGCTGTCGGTCGCGACCTGCGGCTGGCTGCTCGAACGGCAGGCGCGTGCGCAAGGTGCGGACGCGGTCAAGCAGGCGAGCGTCGCCTTCTACCTCGACCAGATCGTGCCCGAGGCGATGGGGCTGGAGGCGGCGGCGAATGCGCCGGCGAGCCAGCTTTACGCGCTGACCGCCGACGCGTTCTGACGCTTACTCGGTCGACGCGTTCTGACCGGCTATTCGCCCGACGGGCAGCCGTCGGGCGATGCGCTGCGATAGTCGGCGGGGTACCAGCGCGACACGCCCGCGTCCTGGTCGTGGTAGCAGACCGCCGCGTCGCGCCCGTCAGGGGTGATCGCGATCGCCCAATTGTGCGGCCCGCAATTATGCGCCTCGCACGCCCAGGATAGGATGCGCCCGTCCTGTTCGGCGACCGGATTGGCGGTCACGTCGCGGCTGAGCACGGTATCGCGAACCTCGGCATCGGGTACGATCCGCGCGACCGCGGCGCGCACCGCGGGTTCGTCGACGAAGCGCCGACCCGCGACCAGATCGAACGGGTATCGGCCGACATAGCGTGACAGGTTGGTGGCGGCGACGGTCGCACTCGGGGTGGGCGTCGGCGTTGCCGTGGCACGTGTGGGTTCAGGCTGCGGCTCGGGCGCGCGGCTGCACGCGGCCAGCGCGGTCAGCAGCAGGAGCGCGGGCGTGTATCTCATCGCCGGCGCAGCGACGCGCTGTCGATGTGCCACTGCCGCTGTTCGGGCGTCGCGCCGTCGACGTCGTTGACGTGGCGAAGCGTATAGCTGCCCGCGAACACCTGCCCCGTTCCGTTCTTGAGCGTCGCGCGCACCGTCACCGGCACGCGGATGTAGGTCGATCCGGCGGCGCCCTCCGGTCGCGTCGGCGCACCCGTGATGATGCGAGTGTGGCGCGTGTCAGCGAAACCGCGGACGAACTGCGCGTAGCTCTGACGGCTCGCCTGCCCGCCGCGGTCCCACAAGCGATATGCGGTGCGATAGTCGCGCCGGTCGATCGCGGCATAATAACGCTGCACGACCGCCCGCGCTGCGGCGGGGGTGGCGGACGGCGTCGCAACGGCGGCGCTGGCGAACAGGGCGGAGACGAGCAGGATCATGCGTGCGACAACGGCCGAGCCGGCGGCACGGTTTCGCACGCCCCGTTCGGCTCAGGCGTCGTGACGCTCTATCAATTCGGACAGGTCGAGCCCGAGGAGGTCGATATAGCCGCGGATGCGCGGCCATTGATTGGCGACGAAATTCTCGCGCTCGGCAGTGCGCAGCCGCTCGGACGCGCCCGCCAGCACGAACATGCCGACGCCGCGGCGCACCTCGACATAGCCGTCGTCCTGAAAGCTCTGGTACGCTTTCGCGACCGTCAGCGGGTTGGCGCCGTGTTCCGCCGCCAGCGCGCGGACCGAGGGAAGCTGGTCGCCCGCCACGAAGTCCCCGCGCAGGATCCCCGCGGCGATGGTTGCGCGCAGCCGGATGTAAACCGGGCTGTCCTCGTTGCTCAATGCTGCCATGCTGCGTTAATACAGCAAATGGGGCGCAAGTCTACCAGTCGCTCCACACCTGTTCGATCGCGGGACGTGGCCGTTCGTCGAGCGCGCGGCCGGGCGTGCCGACGAACACGAAACCGGTGATCCGCTCGTGCGGCTGGCCGAACGCGTCGCGGACGCGAGGGGAGAAGGCGGGCCAGCCGGTCAGCCAGCCGGCGGCGTAACCGTGCGCGTGGACGGCGTGGAGCAGGTTCATGCACGCCGCGCCGGCCGACAATTCCTGTTCCCACAAGGGTATCTTGTTGTCGGTCTTGGGGGAGGAGAGCGCGACGACCAGCGCCGGTGCCTGGGTCGCGAACTGCACCATCGCGTCGAGCTCGGCCTGCCGCGCTTCGGGCTTCTCGGCGCGGTACGCCTCGACCAGCAGCGCGGCCAGTCGCTCGCGCTGATCGGCGCCGACGATCACGAAGCGCCACGGCGCGAGCTTGCCGTGATCGGGGGTGCGCGCGGCGAGTGCGATCATCTGCACGATTTCGGCGTGATCAGGGCCGGGCGCGACCAGATCGCGGGGTTTGCCCGAGCGACGGGTGGAGAGATGCGAAAGCAGCGAGGAGCGGTCGTTGAACATGGGCGCGCATCTAGGAAATGTTAACGCGTATTTACAGCACGGCTGTTGCCGCTAGTCTCCGCTGCAACCATCGCGCGCGCCGCGTCAGCGTAAGCGCGAACGTGAGTTCAGGGAGCGTATTTCGAACAATGGTGGACACCCCGACGGCCGACAACCGCGCCGAACCCGACATCACCCACACCAATCCCGCCGCGGAGGAAACCTGGTTCGGCCACCCGCGCCAGCTCGCGCGGTTGTTCACCACCGAGATGTGGGAGCGGTTCGGTTACTACGGGATGCGCGCGCTGCTGACGCTGTATCTCACCAAGCATTTCGTGTTCGGTGATCGCGAGGCGACCGGGCTGTACGGCGGATTCACCGCGCTCGTCTACCTGACCCCGCTGGTGGGCGGGTATCTCGCCGACCAGTATCTCGGCTCGAAGCGGTCGGTTAAGTTCGGCGCGATCATGATGGCGGTCGGCTATCTGACGCTCTGCTTCGGCGGCGAGACGGCCAAGCCGTACGCGACGATCGACGGGCAGCGTTACGCGGTGCAGGTCGACGGCTTCCGCGATGCGCCGACGAGTGCCTCGGCCGAGGTGCGCTATCTCGTCACGCCGCAGGGGCGGCTGGAGATCAAGGGCAACGAGGACGGTTCAGTCTCGCTCCTCAACCCCGACAAGAGCGTGTCGCGCACGATTGCGAAGGGCGGGTTCGAGACCGGTGGCGAGCGCAGCGCGCTGCTGACCGCGATTTTGCTCCTAGCACTCAGCCTGATCTCGGTCGGCAATGGTTTCTTCAAGCCCAACATCTCGACCATGGTGGGTGAGCTCTACGCCGGCGGCGACCGCCGCCGTGACGCGGGGTTCACGATTTTCTACATGGGGATCAATCTCGGCTCATTGGGCTCGCAGCTGCTCTGCCCGCTGCTCGCCGACAAGGTCGGCTGGTGGGCGGGCTTCGGCCTCGCGGCGTTCGGCATGCTGATCTCCTGGGCGCTGATCCAGTTCAACGGCGGCAAGCTGAACGGCATCGGCGAGGCACCGGTGCGCGCCGGACCCGACCGCACGCTCGCGATCTTCGCGGGCGCGATCCTGGCGGTGCCGGTATTCTATTTCCTGTTCGTCAACCTGATGAACTCGACCGCGCCCGAGCCCGGTTCGGGCATCCTCGGCTATATCGCGTCCCTATCACTGATGGGTAAGCTGCTGTTCGGCACCTTCCTGGTCAGCGTGCCGGGCATCCTGATCTGGTCCTATGCCAAGGGGAGCAAGGCCGAGTTCCAGATGATGCTGGCGGCGATGATCCTGATCGTCTTCAACGTCGTGTTCTGGACCCTGTTCGAGCAGGCGGGATCGAGCCTGACGCTGTTTGCTGATCGCAACACCGACCTGACAATCGCAGGGAGCTTCGCAATCACCGCGCCGCAGACGCAGTTCTTCAACGCGTTCTTCATCGTGGCACTCGCGCCGGTCATGTCGATTTTGTGGACCAAGCTCGCCGCGCGCGGGATCGAGCCGACGATACCCGTCAAGTTCGGCCTCGCGCTGATCGGCGTCGGGCTGGGCTTCCTGTTCCTCGTCTGGGGCGGGCAGTTCGCGGGCAGCGACTTCAAGGTCGCGATCTGGTGGCTTGCCGGGCTCTACCTGATCCACTCGGTCGCTGAGCTCTGCATCTCGCCGGTGGGCCTGAGCATGATCACCAAATTGTCAATCGCGCGCATCGTCGGGCTGATGATGGGCGTGTGGTTCCTGTCGATCTCGGTTGCGCAGTACGTTGCGGGCATCGTCGCGCAGGTCGCATCGGTCGAGACGGTCGGCGGCCAGGTGACCAACCTGAAGGTCAGCCTCGACACCTACAATCAGGTGTTCTGGACCATCGGGCTGACCGCGGCGGTGATCGGCGCGGTTCTGCTGGCGCTGTCGCCGCTGATCAAGCGCTGGATGCACGGGGTACAATAACAAGCGGAAAGGGTAAGACATGGGGGAAGTGCTGATCGCCGCTGCGGCGTTCGTCGGAACGCACTTCCTCCTGTCGCACCAGCTGCGCGCGCCGTTGGTCGCGCGCGTCGGCGAGCGCGGGTTCGCCGGCATCTACAGTCTGGTCGCGTTCGCGACGCTGATCTGGCTCGCCCGCGCCTACCGCGCCGCACCCGCGGGTGATCCGTTATGGCCGGTCGGTGACGGGCTGTGGGCGATTGCGACGATCGTCATGCTGGTGGCGAGCGTGCTGTTCATGGGCTCGCTGGTGCGCAACCCCGCGCTCCCCGACCCGGGCGGCAAGGCGAAGCCGGTGCCCGAGGCGCGCGGCGTATACGCGATCACGCGGCATCCGATGATGTGGGCGTTCGCTTTGTGGGGCGGGGTGCACATCCTGGTCTATCCCGATCCCTCGAACGTTGCGCTGGCGAGCGCGATCATCATCCTCGCACTGGCGGGTGCACACATGCAGGACCGCAAGAAGGCGCGGTTGCAACCCGATTTCTGGCCCGAGTGGGAGCGGCGGACGAGCTACCTGCCATTCGCCGCCATCGTCGGCGGCCGCGCGCGGATCGGCACGCTCGGGGGCCACGCGCTCGGCGGTGGCGTGGTGTTGTGGCTGGCGGCGACATGGGCGCACGTTCCGCTGGCGGGCTGGGCAGCGGGCATGTGGCGCTGGATCGTCTGAGCGGGGCGCAACAAAAGTTATGTCGGAGGCTGGCGACACCAAACGAAACAGGACAAGGGAGCGTGGAACCGGCATTCAGGAGCGCACCATGACCCGCGGAACCGACATCGCGACGAAGGTCGCCGCGTTCGTGCGCGAGACGGTCGCGCCGTTTGAGCGCGATCCGCGCTGCGGCGCGCACGGCCCGTCCGACGAACTGGTGCAGGAACTGCGCGGGCTGGCGCGTATCGCAGGCGTGCTCACGCCGCACATCCTCGCCGACGGCAGCCACCTGACGCATCGCGAGACCGCAGAGGTATTGCGCGCCGCCGGGCTCTCCCCGCTCGGTCCGCTCGCGGTCAACGTGATGGCGCCCGACGAGGGCAACATGTACCTGCTCGGCAGGGCTGCGAGCGCGGAGCAGAAGGCGCGCTTCCTCGACCCGCTGGTGAGCGGCGAGGCGCGATCGGCGTTCTTCATGACGGAACCCGCAGCGGACGGCGGCGCGGGTTCGGACCCGTCGATGATGCTGACCACCGCGGTCGCGGACGGCAACCACTGGGTGGTGAACGGACGCAAGGCGTTCATCACCGGCGCGGAAGGCGCGCGCGTCGGCATCGTCATGGCAAAGGCGGAAGAAGGCGCGACGATGTTCCTCGTCGACCTGCCTGATCCGGCCATCCGCATCGAGCGCGTGCTCGACACGATTGACTCGTCGATGCCAGGCGGCCACGCGGTGGTGCAGATCACTGACCTGCGCATCCCCGCCGACCAGGTGCTCGGCAATCCGGGCGAAGGGTTCAAGCTCGCGCAGATCCGCTTGGCGCCCGCGCGGCTGACGCATTGTATGCGTTGGCTGGGCAGCTGCCAGCGCGCGCATGAAATCGCGACCGACTACGCCAACCGGCGTCACGCCTTCGGCAAACCATTGATCGATCACGAGGGCGTCGGCTTCATGTTGGCCGAGAATGCGATCGACCTGAAACAGGCCGAGCTGATGATCGACTGGTGCGCCGATGTGCTCGACACCGGCGCGCTCGGCACCGCGGAAAGCTCGATGGCGAAGGTCGCGGTATCGGAAGCGCTGATGCGCATCGCCGACCGCTGCGTGCAGGTGATGGGCGGCACCGGCGTCACCGGCGACACGATCGTCGAGCAGGTATTCCGCGAAGTGCGCGCGTTCCGCATCTACGACGGGCCGACCGAGGTGCACAAATGGAGCCTCGCGAAAAAGGTCAAACGCGACTGGCGCGACAGCCAGCGCCCACAGGAGAGTTGATGCCCATGACGCAGCCGCTGTTCGGATTGATGCAGGACGTACCGCTGACGGTGGACCGCTTCCTCGACCATGCAGCGACGTGGCACGGCGCGCGCGAGATCGTCTCGCGCGAGGGCGACGGCAGCCTGACGCGGCTCGATTACGCCTGGCTGCACCAGACCGCCAAGCGGGTGTCGAACGCGCTCGCACGCGCCGGGATCGGGCAGGGCGACCGCGTCGCGACGATGGGGTGGAACAGCGCGCGCCATCTCGCCGCCTGGTACGGCGCGACCAACATGGGTGCGGTGCTCCACACGCTTAATCCGCGGCTGTTCGCCGAACAGATTGCCTATATCGCCGACCACGCGGGCGACCGCATCCTGCTCGCCGATCCGGCGTGCGCGCCATTGATCGGCCCGCTGCTCGCCGCCGCGCCGTCGATCGAGCGGGTCGTGTTCCTGTGCGCCGCCGCCGAATTGCCCGCGACCGATTATGCCGCGGTGGCGTTCGACGACTGGATCGCCGACGAACCAGCCGAGTGTACCTGGGGCGGGTTTGACGAGCGGCTGGCGTGCGGGCTGTGCTACACCTCGGGAACGACGGGAAATCCGAAGGGGGTGCTCTACTCGCACCGCTCCAACTATCTCCACACGATGATGACGCTCCAGGCCGACGCGCTCGCGCTGACGACGCGCGACACGGTGCTGCTGATCGTGCCGATGTACCATGCCAATGCCTGGGGCGTGGTCTATTCCGCGCCCGCGGTCGGTGCGAAGCTGGTGCTGCCGGGCGCGCGGATGGACGGCGAGTCGATCTATCGGTTGATCGAGGACGAGGGCGTCACCTTCTCCGCCGCGGTGCCGACGGTGTGGCAGGGGCTGCTCCATTACCTGCGGCAGAGCGGCGCGCGGTTCTCGACGCTGAAGCGTGTCGTGATCGGCGGCTCCGCCCCGCCCGAGGCGCTGATCCGCGCATTCCAGGACGAATACGGCGTCGACGTGATCCAGGGCTGGGGCATGACCGAAACGTCACCGCTCGCCACGCTGTCGACGCCCAGCCCCGAGGTGCTCGAGCAGCCGTACGACGAGCAGGTGCGCCGCAAGGGGATGCAGGGACGGCTGGTCTGCGGGCTCGAGTTCAAGCTGGCCGACGACGAGGGTAACCGTCTGCCGCACGACGGGCGCACCGCGGGCCGGCTCAAGATCAAGGGGCCGACGATCACCAGCGGCTATTTCGGCGGCGAGGGCGGCAACGTGCTCGACGAGGACGGCTTCTTCGACACGGGCGACGTGTCGACGATCGACGCGGCGGGCTACATGCAGATCACCGACCGCGCCAAGGACATCGTCAAATCGGGCGGCGAGTGGATCAGCTCGATCGAGATCGAGAATATCGCGGTCGGCCACCCGGAGGTCGCGCTCGCCGCGGTGATCGGCGTCGCGCACCCGAAATGGGACGAGCGCCCGATCCTGCTGATCCAGCGCCACGCGGAGGCGAGGTGCGGTCGCGCCGAACTGCTCGCGTTTTTGGACGGCAAGATCGCGCGCTGGTGGATGCCTGACGACGTCGTGGTGGTCGATGAGATCCCGCTCGGCGCGACGGGCAAGATCGACAAGAAACTGCTGCGCCAGCGCATGGCCGGTTACGTCCTGCCCGAGCTCGCCGCGGGATAGTCGGCGCGGCCGACCCCCGTGCGCGATTTGCATAATCGCGCGATGAGGCGCATCGGGTGCGCGTCGGCGCTCAGAACGTCGGCAACGGAGAGGCTCAACCGATTGGTCGAGATCGCCGACACGCGCCGCCGCGCGCGCCCGTGATCGCCGCGCCCCGCGCGGGAGACCGTGCATCCGGGATCACGTCATGAGATTGCGCCGCCGAGGTCTTGCCTCGATCAACAGTGAGGTTCGCGACGGCATCCTGCCCGCCGCGGACGGGATCGCGCGGGTCGCACTGGCGGACGATGCCGCGGACCACACACCGCGCAACTACCGCGTTACCGCGCTGATCATCGCCTGCGCGTTGTTCATGGAACAGATGGACGCGACGATCCTGTCGACCGCGCTGCCGACGATGGCGCGCGACTTCGGCGTGCCCGCGACCAGCATGAGCTCGGCGCTGACCTCCTACCTGCTCGCGCTGGCAATCTTCATCCCGGCGAGCGGACGCCTCGCCGACCGGTTCGGCTCGCGCACGGTGTTCCGCGCCGCAATCCTGATCTTCGTCGCGGGCTCGGCCTTGTGCGGCATCGCACCGACGCTGCCGTTCATCATGGCGGCGCGCTTCCTGCAGGGTCTGGGCGGCGCGATGATGATCCCGATCGGACGGCTGGTGCTGCTGCGCAGCGTCGCGAAAGAGGACATGGTGTCGGCGATGTCGTGGCTGATCATGCCCGCGTTGATCGGTCCGATCATCGGTCCGCCCGTGGGCGGCGCGATCGTCACCTATCTCGACTGGCGATGGATCTTCTACCTCAACCTGCCGATCGGGCTGCTCGGCGTGGTGCTCGTTACGCGGTTCATCGGCAACATCCGCGAGGATCGTCCGGCTCGGTTCGACCTGCCCGGTTTCGTGCTGTCGGGCGTCGCGCTCGGCTGTCTGCTGTTCGGGTTCGAGATGACGAGCCGGACGGGTGAGCTGCCGACCGCGCTCGCGCTGATCGCGGTCGGCCTTGTCGCGGGCGCGCTCTACATTCGCCACGCGCGCAGCCATGCGCAGCCGATCCTTGACCTGACATTGCTCGCGGTGCCGTCGTTTCGCCTGTCGGTGATCGGCGGATCGCTGACCCGCATTACCCAGGGCGCGCAGCCGTTCCTGCTGCCGATGATGCTCCAGCTTGGTTTCGGCATGACCGCGGCGGCGAGCGGCGCGATCACGGTCGCGGGTGCGATCGGATCGCTGGCGATGAAGGGGCTCGCGCCGCGCGTGCTGCGCCGCTGGGGCTTCCGCCGCAGCCTGATCGTCGGCGGGCTCGGCGCCAGCGCGGGCTATGCGGTGTGCGGGCTGTTCCGGCCGGACTGGCCGGTGCCGCTGATCTTCGCCGTTCTGATGACCTCGGGCTTTTTCATGTCGTTTCAATTCTCGGCCTACAACACGATCGCCTATGACGAGATACCGCCTGAACGGATGAGTTCGGCGACCAGCTTCTACGCCACGTTCCAGCAGTTGATGCTGTCGCTCGGCATTTGCGTCGGTGCCGCGTCGCTCCACGTCGGCATGCGCTCGGCCGGACACGCACGGCCTGAGCTGGTGGATTTCACGCTCGCCTTCTTCGTGGTCACCGCGGTCTCGGCCGCCGCGACGATCTGGAACCGTCGCTTCGCACCCGACGCCGGCGCGCAATTGAGCGGGCACCGCGCCGCGACGGGGCAGCACGCGAGCTCCAGCCCGCGCCGGGCCTGATCACCACCTCGTCCTGAGCACTGCCCGGATGCTGCGGGGCGCACCGGGATAGACCCACACCGGGCTGTACGAGCTCTGCGCATAACGTTCGTCGAGCAGATTGTCGGCCTCGATCCGGACCGACACCGTCGCCGACAAGGTATAGTCGGCGGCCGCCTTCAGCTTCACATAAGCGGGCAGCACCAGGCCGCTCGCGTCGATCGCGCCCGCGCGACGCCCGACATAGCCGATACCGGCGCTGACCGACGCTCCACGCGCATCGGCATCGAGGAAGCGGCCGACCGCAAACAGCGTGCCGCTGTGCGCGGGCACATTAAGCGCACGGTCGGTAGCAAAGGTGGCATCGTCGGTGCGCGCGTGCGTCCAGGCATAATTGCCGACGATCTGCCAGCGCTCACCTAGCCGCAGCGACGCGTCCAGCTCGACGCCGCGGCTGGTGAGCGTACCGACCGGTGCCAGAAATCCTGGATCGGTCGGATCGTTGGTCAGGATACCGTTCTTGGTGATGTCGAACCAGGTCGCGCCCAGGTCGAGCCGAGCGGTCCTGACCGTTACGCCAGCCTCGTAGCCGCGGCCGCGCTCGGGATCGAAGCCGTTGCCGCGCCGGTCGGTACCCGAGTTGAGCAGGAAGCTTTCACCCCAATTGGCGTGCAGCGCGACCTGCTCGCTTAGCTGAAACCGCCCCCCGAAGCGCCCGTTGACCGGCGCGTCCTTGTTCACGCCGGTGACGCCGGTCAGCCGGTTGTGCAATCGCTGACGGTAGGGATCGAGCCGCAGCCCGCCGAGCAACGTCAGCCGGTCGCCGAGCGACCACATGTCCTGCACGTAGAGCGTGCCCGCCCAGCGCCGCTCGCGATTGTCGACGAAGGGCCGCGGTGTCGGTTTCGGCTGGCCGTAGACCGGGTTCTCCACCTCAATCGCATAGGGCGCCGCCGCGGTCGGGCTGACGCGCAGGTATTTGTCGCGGTAGGCGAGATGGTAGCCCTTGAGCCCGATCGCGACGCGGTGCGCGCCGATCTCGCCTGCCAGTTCGGCGCGCGCTGACAGGTCATCGACCGCATAGTCGCGTTGACGGCGCTGACGCCGCAGCACGCGCTCGTCGAGCTGCACCAGAATCGTGTGGTCGGATGAGAAGCCTGCGAGCGTGCCGGTGCGATACGCCGCGCCGGCGTTGACGCTCCAGCCGCCGCCAAGACCGATCAGCCCGGTCACCTGATGGCGCGTGTTGCGGAACCGCGTCAGCCCGTCGCCCGGCTCGCCGTAGAAGCGGTGGCGCGGCACCGCATTGGCATCGCCCGCGATCGCGGGAATACCGCGGTCGAACGGCGCGTCGAACCTGGTCACCTCGCCGACATAGGTGATCCGCACGCGGTCGCTGGGTGCCCAGGTGAGTGACGGCGCGACAACGGTGCGGTCGAGCGTCACGAAATCGCGCCAGCCGTCGCTATGCTCGGCCGCGACGACGATCCGCGCCGCGAGCGTGGAAGACAGCGGGCCGGTTACGTCCGCCTCCACCCGGCGGGTCCCGAACGAGCCGAGGGTGAAGATCGCCTCGGCGCGGGGCACGAAGCGCGGCGTCTTGCTGACGATGTTGACGCGTCCGCCCGGATCGATGTCACCGAACAGCGCGCCCGATGGACCCTTCAGCACCTCGATCCGCTCGGCGATGGCGGGATCTCGCGGCGGCCCCATGCCGCGATTGGCGAGAAAGCCGTCGACGTAATATTCGGCGCCGCCATCGGGCGTGCCCAGAAAACCGCGGATCGCGAAATTGTCGAGGAAGCCACCACGGTTGTTCTGATTGCTGACCCCACTGACCAGCTCAAGCGCATCCGACAGGCGGTGCGCGCCCGACGCGGTCAGCAGGTCGCGCTCGATCGAGCGGCTCGACGGCGACATGCGGTCGGTCACGCCGTCCGATGACAAGGTGCGATCGGTCGGTGCCGCGCGCGTACCCAGCACGACGATGTCAGCATCGTCCGGCTCCGTCTCCGGAGCCGCCGACACGACCTCCTGCGCGTCGGCGATGAAGGGAACAGTGGCGAGCGAGAACGCCGCAATCGTGACAGGAATGCGCAAGAGGTTGCCTTTTATGGTATGATGTAACATCCACTTTCTTATGCCAACGTTCCTGTCAAGCGCATCGGCTGCGGATGCTGCTGCGCCGCGTTCAGCTCGGCCCGCCACGCGCATCCAGGCGATCGATGCACTGCGCGGGATGGTGATCCTGCTGATGCTGGTCGACCATGCGCGCGAATTCTTCTTTCTCGACCATCAGGTCGGCGATCCGATGGACGTCGCGACCACGTCGCTCGCGCTGTTCGCGTCGCGGCTGGCGGCGCACCTGTGCGCACCCGTTTTCGTGCTGCTGACGGGGCTCGCCGCCTGGCTATACGGTGCGGGGCGTGGTCAAGCGACCGAGGGTGATCTGAGCCGGTGCATAAGCGGCGATGCATCGGCGGCGTCGGCATTCCTGTTCAAGCGCGGGCTGTTTCTCGTCGTGCTCGAATGGAGCGTCGTCAATTTCGCCTGGACGTTCGATCCGACGCCGCCGACGATCTTTCTCCAGGTCATCTGGGCCATCGGGCTGTCGATGATCGTGCTGGCCGCACTGGTCCACCTGCCACGTCGCTGGCTGGTCGTGCTCGCGCTCGCGCTGATGCTCGGCCACAATCTGCTCGACCGCATCACGATCGCCGCGGGGCAGCCCGGCCACGCTTTATGGGCGGTGCTCCATCAGCGCGATCATATCGATCTGCCTTGGGGCGCCCGCGCGCGGACGTCTTACCCCGTGCTGCCGTGGATCGGCGTGATCGCGTTCGGCTACGCGCTCGGTCCCTGGTTCGCGCGGCACGCCGATCCGGTCCGGCGTCGGCGCCTGCTGCGCTTGACGGCAACCGCGTCGATTGCGCTCTTCGTCATCCTGCGTTCGATCAACGGCTATGGCGACCCGCATCCATGGGTGACCGGTCAGGACGTGCCGCGCACCGTGATGAGCTTCCTCAACGTGACCAAATACCCGCCCTCGGCCGATTTCCTGCTGCTCACGCTCGGCATCGGGCTAGCGCTGCTCGCGACGCTCGAACTGAGCGGGCGACGATGGCTCGCCATCCTGGCGGTCTTCGGGTCGGCGCCGTTGTTCTTCTACCTGCTCCACCTCTACGTGCTGCACGCCGGAAATCGCCTGATTGGTGCCGCGATCGGGCACGGCGACGCGCTCGTCAGCGTGCCTCAGGTGTGGGGCATCTGGGTGATCGCCGCGATTGTCGCAGTACCGTCATGGTTCGCGTGCCGCGCCTTTGCGGCGGCGAAACGGCGGAGCGATTATTGGTGGATGCGCTATCTTTGATGCGGTGAGGCACGAGGCGCGGCGGCGCTCATCGCTTCGTTTCCGGCATCGCGACCACGTACAGCACCAGCCCCGCGCCCGCGATCGCGGCGAGCGTCAGGAAACTCGCACTATACCCCGCCCAGACGATGATCGACCCCGCGAGCGTCGCTGACAGCGCGGCACCCAGCCCCTGCGTCGTCGCGACCGCGCCCTGGCTGACGTTGAAGCGGCCAGACCCTTCGGTCAGGTCGGCGATCACGACCGGGAACAGTGCGCCGAAAATCCCAGCGCCCACGCCGTCGAGCGCCTGGACGCCGACCAGCCAATAGGGGTTGTCGGAAAAGGTGTAGAGCGCGCCGCGCGCGGCGAGGAATGCGAAGGCGACGAGGAAGATCGGCTTCGTGCCCCATTTTTCGGTATTGCGCCCGACGACGATCGCGACCGGCACCATCACGAGCTGCGCGGCGACGATGCACGCCGCGGTCAGCGAGGTCGCCTGATCCTTGCCAACGCTTTTCGCCAGCAACTGACTGACCGAGGTCAGCATCGCGGCATTGGCAAGGTGGAACAGAAAGGCAATGACGGCGAAGATCAGCAGCGGCTTGTTCTCGACCAGCGTCTTCCACCCGCTCGGCTCCTCGCAGCCCTCTTCGGGCTCGCAGTCGAGGCCGCGCGCGACCGCGTTGTCGATATCGTCGTTACGGATGCGCGTGGCGCTGACGATGCTGGCGACGGTCAACGCGCCCATCAGCCAGAAGACGACAACGGGGCCGAACTTCCACGCCAGCGCGCCGGCGAGTGCCGCCGACACCGCGTTGCCCGCGTGATTGAACGCTTCGTTGCGCCCGACGCGCTTGGCGAACAGCTTGGGCCCGACCAGCCCCAAGGTGATGCCCGAGATCGCGGGCGCGAACACAGCGCCCGCGGCGGCCGCGATCGACTGGGTCGCGGTCACCAGCGCGAAGCCGTGGACGAAGGGGAGTGACACGCTGGTCAGCGTGACGAGCAATGCCGCAAGCATGACGATGCGCGGCTTGTTGCGGCTCTTGTCGATCAGGCTGCCCGCGGGCGTCTGCGCGAGCAGCCCGACGATCCCCGCGATCGTCAGCACCATGCCGACCGTCGCCTCGTTCCAGCCGTGCGCGGGCCCGCGCACCGCGACAAGATAGATCGCCAGATAAGGACCCAACCCGTCGCGCACGTCGGCGAGGAAGAAGTTGAGCGCGTCGAGCGTCCTGCCCGGGCCCGAGCGCTGCGGTGCCGAACCGCTCGCGGTGATCGATGCCGTCGTCGTCGCCATGATCGTGTCCGTTCGTTCGAGGACGTTCAGAATTTCGAGATCAGCGTCACGCCGCCGACCATCAGCGCCGCGCCGAGGAAGCGCATCGGGTTCATCGAATGCTGCTCCATCCGCAGCAGTCCGAAATGATCGATCGCGAGGCTGGCGAGGATGTTGGCGGTGATCGTCACGCCGTTGACCGGGCCCGCGCCCAGTTTCTGGATAAAGGTGAAGCCCGCGAACACCGCGACCGCGCCGACGATCCCGCCGAGCGGGGCCCACCACGGCATCGCCGCGAGATCGCCGACGCTTGGTAACGGGCGGGGCATGCAGGCGAACAACGTGGCAGTGACGAACAGCACCAGCATGAAGGACGCGGAGGTCGCGAGCCACGGGTTGCCGAGCGATTTGTTGAGTTCGCCCCCCATCGCCGCGCCCGCTGCCTGCAACATGCCGGCGACGAAAATGAAGGGAAAGTCCCAGGCAGCGTTCATGGTGTTGGTCCTCAACCCAGCAACAGCCGCGCGCCGAGCGCGGCGATGAATGCGAGCGGCATCGCCACTGCGCCGATTTTCAGGAATGCGGTGAAGCTCACGTCCTCACCCTCGCGCCGGATCACCTGAAGCCACAGGATCGTCGCGAGCGAGCCGGTGACCGAGAGGTTGGGGCCGAGGTCGACGCCGATCAGCAGCGCATCGGTCACGATCTGCGGCGGGTGCGCCTGCTGGATCGCGGTGGCGGCGACGAGCCCGGCGGGCAGGTTGTTCATCAGGTTGCTGACAAAGGCGAGGATCGTGCCCGACGCGGCGGCGGCGCGCACCGGATCGGCCGACGCGGCGCGCAGCCACGCGGCCACCTGCGCGATCACGCCCGTACGGTCGAGCGCCTCGACTAGCACGAACAATCCGGCGACGAGCGGCAACACGCCCCACGACACCTGGCGTGCGAGCCGCAGCGGCGACGCCTTGGCCGCGGCCGACACGACCAGAGTGGTGGTGATCCCGGCGATCGCGGTTGGCAGGCCGAGCTCGCGATCGAGCGCGGAGACGACCAGCAGCAGCGCGGCGGTCACGACGATGCCGAGAATCGCGAGCTTGCCGGGCGTGGTCAGCGCGTCGCGCGCAACATCGCGCGCGCAATCGCCCCCGATCCGCTGCCGCTCGAGCCAGCGCAGCACCAGAAACGTGACCGCGATCGAGGCGATCGAGGGCAGCGCGAACGAGCGCAGCCATTGCCCCAGCGGCGGCATCTGCCCGCCGTAGAGGACGAGATTGGCGGGGTTGGAGATCGGCAGCACGAAGCTCGCCGCATTGGCGATCAATGCGCAGGCGAACAGCAGCGGCAGCGGATCGGCTTTCGCCTTCTTCGCCGCGGCGAACACCGCCGGGGTCAGCACCACCGCGGTCGCGTCGTTCGACATGAAGGTCGTGACCACCACCCCCGTCGCGTAGACGAGCAGGAACAATTTCGGGCGCGATCCGTGCGCGGCGTTGACCGCGGTGGCGGCGATCCAGTCGAACGCGCCATGTTCGCGCGCGGTCTCGCTCAGCAGCATCATGCCGGTCAGGAACAGATAAACGTCGAGCCCCTTGGCGACAGCGCTGCCGGCTTCGCCCAGCGGCATGAGGCCGAGCACCACCAGCAGCACCGCGCCCGCGACCGCCCAGATCCACTCGGGCCAGCGCATCGGACGCGTGATGACCGCCGCGGTCGACAGCCCCGCAATCGCCCAGCTCGCCCCGACCGCCGCGCTCACCACCCGCGACCGTTCTTGTTGGGGCCGAGTTGCGCACCGTCGATCCCGGCGATCGGCCAGCTTCCGATCGCGTGGCAATCCTGCCCCGGCGAGGTCGCCAGCCGGCGCTTGGGGATCGCGTCGACGTCGCGCACCAGCAGGTCGATCGTGTCGATCGCGCCGGCACTCGTGACGGACAGCGTGTGCATGCCGGCGGGGAGTTCCACGTCGCCGCGCCACAGGCCGTCCGCGCCGCGCGTCATGGCCACACTGGTGTCTGGATGCTCAAGGGTCACGCCGGTTTCGTCCACCGTGTCGTCCGCGCCGCCGTCGACCCGCGCCACGATCGTCACGCGTCCGGGGCGCGGCACCTGCGCGTGGTCGGCCGGTCGCGTGACGAGGCGGCGGTCGCACGGTGCGACGATCTGCACGTGCGGCCAGGCCGCATCCAGCGTGCGGAAGCGCCAGCTCGGCACGCCATCGTAGATCGAGACGATCGCGAAACCGGCGCGTCCGCCATCCTCCTCGATCTGTCCGGTCGAGCGCGTCGCGCCGTAGATGACGCGCCCGTCGTTGAGCAATTCGTTGTAATGCGTGTGTCCGGTATCGACGAAGGCGACGCCGCCGTCGATGAACGTGCGCGCTACCACGTCGCCGTCGGCGGCCAGATCGCCGGGATAGGCGTGCATGAAGACGAGCGGCGTCTGCCCCTCGGCCGCCGCACGCGTGAGCTGTTCGGCGATGCGGTTGCGGTCGTGCATCGTCAGCCGGAAGTCGGGGCCGCCCGCACCCGCCGACACCACGTCGAGGAATACGCAGCGGTGCGCTGCGATCACCTCCTGCTCGGGGCGGTTCGCCTCGGGGATGATCGCGTCGTAAGCCGCGAGGTCGCCCGGCTCGATGTCGTGATCGCCAGGGATCACCCGCCACGGCAGCGTCAATCCTGCGAGCGCGTCGACCATCGCGCGATACTGGTCGGGGGTGCCGTGGTTGGCATTGTCGCCGGGCAGATAGACGAAGTCGACGCGGTCGCGCAGCCGCGCCTCGATCTGCGCGACGATCGCGCGCAGCCGATCGAGGCTTTCCCAGCCGTCGGCTTCGTCGAGATGGAGGTCGCCGATATGCACCCATGATATTGCGCGCGCCGGCGCGTTGCCTGGATGCGCGGCGACGGAAGCCTGATCAGACGGCAGCGTATCAACTATCGTCCGATCGGTCATCGCCTGCGCCCGTGGTGGAAGTGGCGTTCAAACCCGGCAACATTCAGAAATGTCCAACCCGGCCAAATTAAAGTGAGTTAGTATGGGCGCACTTGGTTCAGCCTTCCGATTGCCGAGCGTGCCGATGCCCCGCCCTCGTACCGCTACCGTGACATGTTGATGGAAATCAGTGCGGCCTGGTACGTTTCAGCGCCATGCTTGCCAGCCCTCTCGAGGCGCGCCTCGCGCATCATCTCGACCTGACCTTTGCCGAGCGCGACGCGCTGCGCTGGCTGGAGCGGCGCGAGCGATCCTATGGTGCGGGCGAAATCGTGTTCCGCGAGGGCGAGGCGCTCGACTGCCTTTACATCGTCGGCAGCGGCTGGCTGCACAGCTCGATCACCTTGAAGGACGGCGACCGGCAGATCCTGCGCTTCTTCTTCATCGGCGACATCACGACCACGCTGTCGATCGCGTGGCAGAACAGCTCCGCCACGCTGCAGGCGGTGAGCGACACGACCTTGTTCTCGATCCCCAAGGAAATGTTCGGCGAACTGTTTCGCCGCCATCCGCGGTTGGGTGCATTGATGTTCGCGATCTCCGCGGCGGAACAGGTGGCACTGGGGGACCGGCTCACCTCGATCAGCAAGGCCGATGGCTTTACCCGCATCGCGACCCTGCTGCTCGACATCCGGTCGCGGCTGCGCGTGGTCGACGATCTGAAGGGCAGCTCGTTCGAGCTGCCGCTGACGCAGAAGGACATTGGAGACGCGGTCGGGTTGACCAAGACGCACGTCAACCGCTCGTTGAAGGCACTCGAGGCGACCGGGCTGGTGGAGCGTGACGGGCGGGTGATCAGGATCACCGATCTCGACCGTTTGGCCGAGCTGGTCGACTTTCGCGACCGCCATCATTCGATCGCGACCGATTGGCTGCCCGCGGTCGGCGCGCCGGTGCCCGCGCTCACCTGAAAGTGACATAGGTTATACCAGGCGCGAAATCGTGTGACGTAGCGCAGCGCCCGGGAACTTTTTCGCTTTCTCATCCAACACCGCGCGGAACGCAGGGCGATCCGTGCCTTTGATCCCCTACTTCAAGGGTGGGGACGGAACATGGCGGAACGGTTGGGCGTCGCGATTGTCGGCGTGGGTGGAGCAGTGGCGACCACCGCGATCGCGGGGATCGAGATGATCAAGGCGGGCTCGAACAGCCTCGACGGGCTGCCGCTCGCCGATCGCGACGTAGCGGGCATGGTCGCCTACCGCGATCTCGAATTCGGCGGCTGGGACCTGGCGGACGAAACGCTGGGCGCGTGCGCGCTGCGCCACGGCGTGATCGGCGAAAAGGAACTGGCGGACGGCGCAGCGGTGCTCAACCAGATGCGGCCGTGGAAGGCGGCGGGCTCGACCGGTTATTGCGCCAATATCGACGGCACCAACAAGCTGGGCGGCGGGCACCGTGCCGCGATCGAGCAGATCCAGGCCGACCTGGCGCGGTTCAAGGACGAGAAGAAGCTCGACCGCGTCGTCGTCGTCAATCTCGCCTCGACCGAGCGCAAGCCCGGCGACGACAGTGCGCTCCAATCGCGCGACGCGTTCGAGCAGGGATTAGACGCGGACGACGCCGCGATCAGCCCGGCGATGCTTTATGCCTATGCCGCGATCGACTCGGGCACGCCCTACGCCAATTTCACGCCCTCGGTGGCGGCTGACGTCGCCCCACTCGCCGAGTTCGCCGCCGAGCGGGGTGTGCCGGTCGCGGGCAAGGACGGAAAGACCGGGCAGACGTTCATGAAGACGGTGATCGCGCCTGCGCTGCGCGACCGCGCGCTCCACGTCGACGGCTGGTTCTCGACCAACATCCTCGGCAATTCGGACGGCCTGGCACTCGACGATCCGAAGTCGCTGCAATCGAAACTGGGCACGAAGAAGAGCGTGCTCAATCAGATCCTCGGCTACCCGGTCGAGGATCACATCATCATGATCCATTATTACAAACCCCGCGGCGACGACAAGGAAGCGTGGGACAACATCGACCTGACCGGGTTCATGGGTCAGAAGATGCAGTTGAAGCTCAATTTCCTGTGCAAGGATTCGATCCTGGCCGCGCCGCTCGCGATCGAGATCGCGCGCTGCCTCGATCTGGCGAAGCAGCGCGGCGAAGGCGGCGTGCAGGAGCAGATGGGGCTGTTCTTCAAGCTGCCGCAGACACGCGGCGACTATGACCCCGTGCACGGCGTGCCCGAGCAGCAGTTGATCCTCGACAATTGGCTCGACGGCAAGGGCGCGTGACCGACACGCCAGTGCTGGACGTCCTCGCCGCCGAGGCGCCCGGCCTCACGCCCGCGGCGCTGCCGTTTCTGCGCGAGCTGGGCGACCTGAAGCGCATCCGATCGGCCGCCGCGCCGGGTTCGATCGCGGAGCGGTTGTTCGTCGCGGGCTGGGCCGCGCTGGTGCGCGGTGACGATCCCGCCGCGGTGACGATGCGCGTCACTGCCGCGGCGCTCGTCTCCGCACGACTGGGCGACCTCGATGTGACGGCGATGCAGGCGCTCGGCATCGGCGATCGGGCGGTCGCGGTGCTGGAGCGCGCGTTCGACGAGATCGCGGACCAGGTCGCGCCGTCGCTCCACGCGCGCTTGCGTGCCGCACTGCCGCTCGGCCGACCCGAGACGGGCGATACCCCCGCGTTCGTTGGCAAGCTCGCGCGGCAACCGCGCGCCGGGGTCACCTGTCCGGGCCAGCCGCGGATCATGCTGCAACCGCCCGAGAACCACGCCGAACATTGCCTGATGGTCGCGGTCTACGGCGTGCTGGCGAGCGCGTGGCACGGTGCCGATCCGGTGCCGGTCTTTCTCGCCGGCATGGCGCACCATTTCCACAACGCCGACATGCCCGACAGCGGTTATTCGGGCGAGATGCTGCTGGGCGACGCCCTCGACACCGCATTACGGCACGCGCGCGCGGCGAGCATGGCGGAACTCGCGCCCGAGCTCGCGCACGTCATTGGCGACGCGCTCGCCCCGATCGGTGGCGACGAGACACCCGAGGCGCGCGCGTTCCACGTCGCCGACGTGCTCGACCGCGTGCTGGAGATCGAACAGCACACCCGCGCCGCCAAACTGACGATGCAGGTGGTGCTGGGCGACTACGGCCTCGTCCACGACGGTCCGGTCAAGGCGTTCCACGATCGTATCCTGCTCGACGCGGGGTTGATGTGACCGGTGCTGGTGTGGCGGGGGAGGCGAGCCGCTGGCGCTCGCCGCTGACGGGGCGCGTGCTCGTCCACGACACGCCGCACTCGCTGGCGGCACTCGGCGAGCGTTGGCCGGTGGTTGACGGCATCCCGTATCTGCGCACCGAGAGCGAGGGGCTGGTCGCGGTCGCGCTCGACCATCTCGATGCGGGCTGCCCCGACGATGCGCTGGTCGCGCTGCTGACCGATCAGGACGCGTGGTGGACGGGCCCCGCGACCGACCTGACCGAGCTAAAGCGGCTGGTGCGCGAGCGTGACACGCTCAGCTTGCGTGAGGCAATGGCGTTGCTGCGGATGGGGCCGGTGGCGGATTACTTCGCCTATCGCTGGAGCGATCCGACCTATCTCGCCGGGCTCGCGTTGCTGGAGGCGCATTGGGCGGCACCACAAAGCGCGTTCGAGCTTGCCTGCGGGATCGGCCATCACCTGCGTGAGCTGACGCGTGTCGGGGTCGCTTGCGTCGGCGCGGACGTGGTGTTCGCCAAATGCTGGCTAGCGAAGCACTGGGTCGCGCCCGCCGCCGACTACGTCGTGTTCGATGCCGCCGCCGAATGGCCGGTTGCGGATCAGCGCTTCGACCTGGTGATGTGCCACGACGCTTTCTACTTCCTGCCCGACCAGCCGCGCGTCGCCGGGCGGTTGCGCACCGTGACCGCGCCGGGCGGCGTGCTCGCGGTCAGCCACCTGCACAATGCGGGCGTCGCGGGCGGCGCCAAGGGGCCGGCGCGTGTCGGCGCGGAGTGGCGCACGCTGTTCCCGACCGCGCGGGTGCACGACGAGCGCGCCTTGCTCTGTGCGCTGATGAAGCAGGCTGCGCCGCCGGTGACCGACTGGCGCGACGATCCGGTGATCGAGGCATGGTCGCTGGTCGAGGGCGGCGGCGAGCCGCGCGCGGTTACGGGCGGGTTGGCGATGCCGCCCGCGGGCGCGACGCTCAGGCGCAATCCGTTGATCGGCGACGACGGCGAGGTCGAGTGGCCGTCGCCGCGCTACCGCGATGAATATGCCGCCGGGTGCTTCTGGGCGCTGGCCGACGACGCGCTGCCATTCGACGCCGATGACGCGCGGCTGCGGCGCGTGGTCGACCTGCCGGAGCGGTGGTGATGGCCGAGGCGCCGCGCTGGGGGATCGTCGGCTACGGCTGGGTCGCGCGCGATTACATGGCGCCGGGGATCGCCGCGGCGGGTGGAAGGGTGACTGCGGTCGCCGACCCGTCGCTTGCATCGCGTGTGCGGGCGGAGGGCAATGGGCTCGCGGCATTTGCGAGCGTCGAGGACATGCTGGCAGCGGGAATATGCGACCTCGTCTACGTCGCGACCCCCAATGACGCGCATGCCGCGCCCGTCGCGGCCTGCGCGGCGGCAGGCGTGCCGGTGCTGTGCGAGAAGCCGATCGCCGCGACGGTGCAGCAGGCCGAGGCGATGGCCGCATCGCTCGGGGACACGCTCTACGGTACCGCGTTCGACCAGCGTCACCATCCTGCGCACGTGGCCATGGCCGAGGCGATCGCGGGGGGCACGATCGGACGACCGGTCGCGGTGCGGATCGTCTATGCCTGTTGGGTCGATCCGGCCTGGACGCCCGACGGCGGCGAGCATGATAACTGGCGCGCCGACCCCGTTCGCGCGGGCGGCGGCGCGGTGATCGACCTCGCGCTCCACGGGCTTGACCTGTCGGAACGGTTGCTCGGCGAACCGCTCGCCGACCTGTCGATCCAGCTTCAGCGCCGCATCCACGATTATCCGGTCGACGACGGCGGGATGCTGAGCGGGCGCACCGCGTCGGGCGTGCTGTTCCAGAGCCATGTCGCCTACAATTGCGCCGAAGTGCTGCCGAGGCGCCGGCTTGAGGTGCTGGGCGAGCGTGGGTTGCTCGTTGCCACCGACACGATGGGGCAGACAGCGGGCGGCACGCTGGTGCGCCGCTGCGGCAGCACTGGCGAGGAAAGCGCGATGCCGTTCGACGCCGCGACCTCGCCCTTCGCCGCGCAGGCGGCCGCGTTCATGGCCGCGGCGCGCGGTGAGCCGCACGATTTCTCGATGCCGCGCGACCTGGCGCTGATGCAATTGTTCGACCGCGCCTACACGGAGGCTCGCCGATGGCTCTGACCTGGTTCGCCTGCGCCAATTGCGGCTTCTGGCAGAAGCATTTCGCGCCGCCCGACTGTCCCGTCTGCACCGACGTGCGCAACGACTTGCCCGAGGACGGCTGGCATTTCCTGCCTGAGAGCGAGGTCGCGGCCACCCACGACGGCGCGGTGCGCGAGGTGGCGCCGGGGCTGTGGGCGTTCACCACCAGTCCCGCGCTCGGCCTCGCCGGAACGGGCTGGCTGATCGTCCGCGACGGCGGCAACATCGCGTTCGAGGCCGCGCCTTTCTACACCGAGGCGATGCTTGACCGGATCGAGGCGCTCGGCGGCATCGCATTCCTATCGGCCAGCCACGCGCACGGCTACGGCGCGCTGTTCCAGCTCCAGCGTCGCTTCGATCCCGCCGTCGTCGCAATTCAGCGCGATGATCTGAAGATGACCAAGGCGTTCCGCGTCACCGCGCCGTTCGACGACACGCTCGAACTCGCGCCCGGCTACACGCTCCACCACGTCGGCGGGCATTACGAGGGGCAGGCCGCGCTCCACGACGCGCCCGGCCAACGCTTGTTCTGCGGCGACATGTTCAAGATCGACCAGGACGCCGACGGCCGCAGCCACGCGATTTCCAGCCACAAGGCCTTTCACAAGGATATTCCGCTGACCCATGCCGAGCTTCGTCGCTACCGCGACGTCATCGCCCCGCTCGACTTCGACGCGGTCTTGACCCCGTTCGAGTACGCGCCCGAGGTGAACCGCACGGTCGCGCTCGCCGCGCTCGACGACGGCCTCGCGCGCGCACCCGGCGTGCGACGGATCAGCCTGTGAGCGGACTCCCCACCGGGCTGGGCGAAGCCGCGCGCCGCTACCTCGACGCTTTTCCGAAGGGCGACGTGGTCGCGTTTCCGATCCATCCGCTCGACCGGCTCGGCCTGCCGGTGTGGGTCGTGGCCTTGTTCCCCGAGGACGCCGCGCTGTCGGGGATCATGCCCTACGGCGTCGGCTACGGTGCGACCGACGAGGCGGCGGTGCTCGGCGGACTGGGCGAGATCGCCGAGATGGTGTGGCCGACGCTGACGCTCGGGCAACGCACCAAGACGCGCGGCAGCTACGCTGATCTCGTGCGCAGTCTGGGCGCAAGCGCGGTCGCCGATCCGTTCACGCTCTGCCTGCCCGCGGGTTCGCCGGTCGATCACGACACGGTGCTGGAATGGGTCGAAGCGAAGCGCTGGCGCGATGGCTCATCGGTGCTCGTGCCGATCGACCTCGCGGCCTATTCGTCGAAGGAACTGACGCGGGGCTACCAGCCCTTCACGACGATCATCTCGAACGGGATGGGGGCGGGGCCCGATCTCGACTGGGCGATCGGGCATGGGTTGTGCGAGATCCTGCAGCGCGACGGCAACGGGCTGCTGTTCCGCGCGCTCGACCGCGGCGTGACGCTGGAGCTCGACGGGGATCTGCCCGCCTCGACGCGCGCGATTCTCGACCGCTTCGACACGGCGGGCATTCGCGCGATCCCGAAGTTCGCGACCGATCAATACGGCCTGCCCAACCTGTATTGCGCCGGGGTCGACGAACGCGGCGAGCCCGCCGCGCCGATCATGGTCACCGCCTGCGGCGAGGCGTGCCACGCGGACCGCGCCGCCGCGCTCGACAAATGCCTGACCGAGTTCGCCGCGAGCCGCGCGCGCAAGGCGTTCGCGCACGGCCCCGCCGACCTCGTCGCGCAGGTCGCGCCGGAGGGTTATGTCGCGCGCTTCATGGCGCAGGCGGGTGGTGCTGCGAAGTCGAGCGACCGACGCGCGTTCGACGCGATGCGCGACTGGACCGGGCGTAGCGCGGGCGAGTTGCGTGGCTGGCTCGCCGACAACGTCCTCGCCGAGCGATCGTCGCACCGCTTCTCCGAGCTGCCGACGCAGCCTGCCCCCGATGGCCACGCACGCGCCCGCACCGCGCGCGCCGCGGTCGAGGCCGCCGGGTTCGACGTGCTTTACGTCGACATGTCTCCTGCCGATCGTTCGGTCACGGTCGTCAAGGTCATCGTGCCCGGCATGGAAGTCGAGACGATGAGCTATTACCGCATCGGCACGCGCAACACCGAGAAGCTGCTGGCGATGGACTCAGCCCTGATCCAGTTCGGCGAGGAAGGTGCGGCATTGCAGCGCATCCGGCTGCCGGAAGCCGATGCCGAGCGGCTCGGCCATCCGTTGTTCGACACCGAGGCGGCGGACCGGCTCGTCGGCCCGCTCTACCCGCTCTACCGCGAGCCCGAGGCGCATCACGTCGCGTGGAAGGACGTTGGGAAGGTTGAGGCATGACGCTGCGCTACGCCTACAACACCAACGGCGCGGCCAACCATCGGCTGGACGACGCGCTGCGGTTGATCGCCGACGCGGGCTACGCGGGTGTCGCGCTAACGCTCGACCACCACCACCTCGATCCGTTCGCGCAAGCGTGGGAGCAGGAGTGCGACCGTGTCGCGCGGCTGCTCGGCGACCTCGGCCTCGGCAGCGTGATCGAGACCGGGGCGCGCTATCTGCTCGACCCGCGGCAGAAGCACGAGCCGACGCTCGTCACCCCCGATGCAGAGGGCCGTGCGCGTCGCGTCGCGTTCCTCAACCGCGCGCTCGACGTGGCAAGCCGGCTCGGCAGCGAGACGGTGTCCTTCTGGGCCGGGGTGCCGAAGGCGGGTGTCGACCACGCAGAGGCGCGCGTGTGGATGGACGAGGGGCTCGAACAGGTGCTCGACCATGCCGAGGCGGTCGGCGTGGACGCGAGTTTCGAGCCCGAGCCCGGCATGCTGATCGAGACGGTCGCCGATTACGACACGCTCGCCGAGCGCCACCCGCGGCTGCGGCTCGCACTCGATACCGGGCATTGCCTCGTCACCGAGGATATCGAGCCCGCCGACGCGATCCGCCGCTACGCGAGCCGGCTCGGCACCGTGGCGATCGAGGACATGCGCCGCGGCGACCACACGCATCTGCCGTTCGGGCAGGGCGACATGGACATGCCCGCGGTGCTGGATGCGCTGGACGAGATCGGTTTCACCCGGCTCGTGTGCGTCGAACTGTCACGCGAGAGCCCGCGCGCGCACGCCGCCATCCCTGAGTCGATTGACTATCTGCGGACGCTCGCGCGGTGAGAGTGTGTTTCGTTTCGCGCCGCTTCTTCCCGGCGATCTCGGGCATGTCGATTTACGCGATCAACCTGCTCCGGCAGTTGGTTGCGGCCGGGCACGACGTGACAATGGTCAGCCAGTTCTACGGTGATCCCGAGCGCGCCAAGGTTTACGGCGGCGGGCCGCCCCCGTGCGTGGAGGGCGTCCGCGTGATCGGGCTGGAGGCGCTGGGCGAGCAGGGGGGTGGTGACTTCGAGCGCGACGTCGACGCGATGATCGAGACGATCGCGGCGGAGCACGCGCGTGCGCCGTTCGACGTGCTCCACGCGCAATATGGCTATCCGACCGGATGGGCGACGCTGCTTGCCGCGCAGCGCCTGGGCGTGCCGTGCGTCGTCTCGATCCAGGGCGGTGACGGTCACTGGGTCGGATCGTGCTGCGACACGCACCGCATCGCGATGGAACGCGTGCTCGATCACGCTGGCGCGCTGCTGATCGGCGGCAGGAGTTTCGCGCAGGAGGTGCACGACCGGCTCGGCACGCCGATAGAGCGCTTCACGATCGTCCCCGGCGCGGTCGATACCGATCGCTTCGCACCGGGTATGCGCGCCGACGATGGCGTCGTGCGCTTCTTCTACCACGGTCGCGTCGATCGTCGCAAAGGCGTGCTCGACCTTCTTCGCGCGCTGCCGGGTGTCGCGGGCGCGTGGCATTGCACGATCTCGGGTATCGGCCCCGACGTCGACGCGGCACACGCGCTCGCCGCCGAGCTGGACCTCGGCGACCGCGTCACCTTCACCGGCTACGCTGACTACGACAGCGTGCCCGAGCGCTACCGCGACCACGACGTGTTCGTGTCACCCACCTATGCCGAGGGGTTTTCCAACACGATCCTGGAAGCGATGGCGAGCGGGCAGGCGGTGCTGTCGTGCCGGGCGGTGGGCGTGACCGACTGCATCCGCGACGGCGAGAACGGGTTGCTGGTCGAGCCGGGCGACGTGCCCGCGCTTACCGCTGCGATGTCGCGTCTCGTCAGCGATACCGCCTTGCGCGAACGTCTCGCCGCCGCCGGGCTCGCCGAATGCCGCCGCGTGTATAGCTGGCACGCGGTGGGCAGGCAGATCGCGGGCATCTACGAGGAGCTTCGGGGGACCATGCCCGCGACCGGCATCGACCCGCATATTCCGATCACGCCGTGCCGGTTTCGCGCCGAGCCGCATCTGCTGTGACGCCCATCGTATGACCCATGTCGTCGCGATCTCGCCGCACCTCGACGATGCCGCCTTCTCGGTCGGCGGGCTGCTGGCCGCACACGCGCGGGGAGGCGACCGCGTCACGATCGTGACCTGCTTCACCGGCAACGTCGCGCAGCCGACCGGCTTCGCGCTCGCCTGCCAGCTCGACAAGGGGCTGGCGCCGGACGTCGACTATATGGCGCTGCGTCGCGCCGAGGATCTCGCCGCGTGCGCAGTGATCGGCGCGACAGCGATTCACCTGCCGCTGCTCGAGGCGCCGCACCGCGGCTACGCCAGCGCGTCGGCGTTGTTCGCCGCGCGCCGCGACGACGACGGGATGCTCGCGCCGTTGGCCGCCGCACTCGCCGGGCAGATCGACGCGCTCGCCCCCGACCTGCTGCTCGGGCCGCTCGCGGTCGGCAATCACGTCGACCATTGGCTGGTACGCGACGCGCTCGTCGCGATCGGCGCGCCGATGCTGCTGTGGGAGGACTGGCCCTACCTGACGCGTTCCGCCGAGCGCCCGCGCGAGCCGGTCCGCCAGCGACACGCGCTGAGTGACGAAGACCGTGCGGCGCGCACCGCAATGTGCGCGGCTTACACCACGCAACTGGGCTTTCAGTTCGGCTCGGTCGAGCGGATGCGCGCCGCGATCGCACAAATCGACGAGGAGCGGCTCTACGCGCCCACGCCCGACTGAGCCGATGCGTTCACCCGCTCGCCCGATCGGTCAGCCAGGTGCGGAGCAGCATGGTCGTCTCACCCGGGCGTTCGATCGGTGCGAGATGGCCGCAGTGGCGAAGCACGTGGAACTGCGCGCCAGGAATGCGGTCGGCGAGCGCGCGCGCGTCGTCGGGCAGGCAGATGCGGTCGCGGTCGCCCACCGCCACCAACGTCGGCACACGCACCGCCGCAATCGCGGGCGCGATATCGGGGCGGGCGAGCAGCGCGCGCTGTTGCCGCTCGAACACCGGCGCGCCGACGCGTTCGGCCATCGCCTGCACCGGGCCGCTGACGAGGCCGCTCAACATCGGGTCGGCGTGCGGCGCAGTGGCGAGCATCCCTTGTTCGCCGACGGTGCGCGGGCGCATCTGCATCGAGGCGCGGGTCGCGAACAGGGCGACGCGCTCGATCCGCTCGGGCGCCTGGCGGATCATCTCCAGCGCGACATAGCCGCCCAGACTTACCCCCGCGACCGCGATCCGCGGCGGGGCATGCGCGAGCACGCGCGCGGCCATCGCCTCCAGCGTGTCGTCGGCGGTCAGGTCGCCGAGCTCGGGATGCGCGATGTCGCCCAGATCGAGCACCTGTCGCGCCCATAATTGTCCGTCGCACCCCATGGCGGGGAGCAGCACCAGCGGAACCGTCCTGCGGATCATCGTGCGTTCTCCCTCAGCCGACCAGCGGGAATGCGAGCACCAGCATGCCCGCAATGGTCATGACCAGGCAGACGAGCGCGGCGGGGATCAGCGTGAAGCGCTGGTGATCGGCCAAATCGATCCCGGCCAGGCTGACCAGCAGATAGGTTGACGGCACCAGCGGGCTGAGCAGGTGAACCGGTTGCCCCATCAACGACGCGCGCGCGATCGCCATCGGCGCGACGCCGTAATGCGCGCCGGCCTCCGCCAGGATCGGCAGCATCCCGAAGTAGAAGGCGTCGTTCGAGATGAAGAAGGTGAACGGCAGGCTGAGCGCGGCGGCGATCGGCGCCATGTACGGCCCGAGTGCTGGCGGAATGATGCCGACCACTTCCTTGCTCATCGCCTCCACCATGCCGGTGCCCGAGAGGATGCCGGTGAAGATGCCCGCGGCGAAGATCAGCGACACGACCGAGAGCACATTGCCGGCGTGCGCGGCGATCCGTTCCTTCTGCTCGGCGACCTGCGGATAGTTGACGATCATCGCGACCGCGAAGGCGAGCATCATCAGCACCGACAAGGGCAGGATGCCCGACACCAGCCCGGCGAGCAGCGCGATCGTCAGTGCGGCGTTGAACCAGCGCAGATGCGGGCGGCGCGCCTCGGGGAATTGCGACACTGCCATGCCGGTGAAGGTCGCGGGCTCGTTCGCCTGCACGTGCCCGATCCGCGCGCGCTCCTTGCGCCCGAACCAGATGGCTAGGCCGACCAAGAAGGCGAGCCCAGCGATCATGCCGGGGATCAGCGGCAGGAACAAGGTAGCGGGATCGAGCTTCAGCGCACTCGCCGCGCGCGCGGTCGGGCCGCCCCACGGTGTCAGGTTCATGATGCCGCTGGTCGTCATCAACAGGCAGCACAGGTACAGCCGGTTCATGTCGTAGCGCTTGTAGAGCGGCAGCAGCGCGGCGATCGTGATGATGTACGTCGTCGACCCATCACCATCCAGGCTGACCATCGCGCACAAGGCGACGGTGCCGATCAGGATCTTCATCGGGTCGCCGTGAACCAGCCGCAACAGGCGGTTGACCAGTGGATCGAACAGTCCGGTGTCGGTCATCGTCGAGAAGAACAGGATCGCGAACAACAGCATCACGCCGGTGGGCGCTAGGTTCTTGATCCCGTCGATCATCATGTCGCCGAGCCCGGCGGCGAAGCCGGCGATCAGCGCAAAGGCGGTGGGCACGACGATCAACGCGACCAGCGGGGTCATCCGCTTGGTCATGATCAGCGTCATGAAGGTGGCGACCATCAGGAAGCCGTACAGGGCAAGGTTCATGAAACGGGCTCCCGATGGATCAGAAGGTAACGGCGACGCGCGTGCTGACGGTCTGCCCGTCGTCGGCGCCGGTGACCGCGCCGGTGCGGTTGTCGGTGTTCCAGTGGATTGCGTTCAGCTGCAGCCGGACGAAGCTGTTGAGATACCAATTGGCGCCGATCGTCGCGGCCCAACCACGCCCGCCGGTGACGAGATCGGTGTAATCGAGGTCCTCGTAGCGCGCGGTCAGCTCGATGGCGCCCGGACCGCCGTCGAACACGGGCCTGAGCACGCGCGGCTGCCCGAAGCTGCCGAGCCGCGGGTTGTACGGCGGCAGGTCGCCGGTGACGAACCAGCCGCCCGACAGGCTCCACGCCTTGCTGACGAAATCGGGGCGACCGCCGTCGAGCCGCGCGTTGCGTCGCCCGGCCTCACCCATCACCCAGACGGGGCCAGCATAGCCGCCCAGCTCGGCGCCGTAGCCGGTGGTGCCGGTGCCGCCCAGCAGCGGACCGGTGGACACACGCAGCGCACCATTGAAGCGTCCGCCGATCACCGTGTTGCGCGTCAGCGTCGTCGCAGCGGAGGAAAGCGACTCGTCGAAGCCCCATAGCCCCAGATGGAGCACGCCCGTCTCAGTCTTGATCGTTCTCCAGTGCGCGCGCGCCAGGACCGTGCGGCTGTCGCTGACCGCCTGGTTGCCGTCGACGCGGTCGCCCGTGACCGTCAGCGAGGCGTGACCCGTCTTCCAGAACAAGCGCGGCATGATGCCGATGCCGTAAAAGCCGCGCTGCGGGATGATCGCGGTCGACACGGTGCTGCGCTCGAGGAACGGGGTCGAGTCCGATCCCGTCGAGCCCTCGAACGCGCGGTCGTTGAACAGGTGGCCGGCGCGCACGTCATAGTCGAGCCCGGGCGCGATGCGGTTGCGCCAGCCGATGAAGGCGGTGACGATGTCGACCTCGTTTTCGGAGAAGTCGGTCTCGAACTGGTAGAAGAAATGCGTGCCGACCCCGCCCTCGATGCCGAGGCGCAGCGCGCGCATGCCGGTGGTCGTGATGTTGCGCGTGTCGCTTTTCGAGCCAAAGGTCGAGCTGACGTCGGTCAGGATGCGCCCGCGTGGCTTGTAGGTGAACACACCGTCGGCCGAGTGGAACACCGGCAGCCCCGCGCCCCATTCGGTGGTCACGCCCGCCGCATTTGCCTCGCGCGCGCGCGCCACGTCGCGCTCGGCCGGGCCCGGCGGCACGAGCTGCGGCGCGTAGGGCGAGGTGACGTTGGGGCGGCCGCGTTGCGCGACCTGCACCGGAGGGATGGCCTGCGCCGGGGCCTGAGCCAGCGGCGGCGGGCTGGCCTGCGCCACATCGGTGCCGGTATTCGCATTCGCCTCCAGCCGGTCGAGCCGCGCCTTCAGCGTCGCGATCTCGGTCGCCTGCGCGCGTACCAGCGCTTCGAGATCGGCGGGTGCGGGGGTCTGCGCGAGCGCAGGGGTGGCGGCGACAAGCGCGACAAGCGCGCAGCCGCATCGATACGGATTCACTTCGGCGAGGCTCCTTGCGTGAGCATCGCGTTCCATTGGTCAAGGAAACGGCGACGCTTGATCGTGTCGAGATTGACGAGCAACTGCGGCCCGACGCGGATCGCGCGCACCCGCTCGGGCTCCATCCGCGGTGCACGCACGTCGCGGCGGACGGGCAGCAGCCATTCGCGCGCGAGCAACGTCTGCCCGGTGCGCGACAAGAGGAAATCGAGAAACAGCCGCGCGGCGGCGGGGTGCGCCGCGTCGCGCGCGACGAACGCCACGCGCGATGCGAAGATGGTGTAATCGTGCAGGAACGCGACCCCGATCCGGGGATCGCGCTTCGCCCGCGTCAGCGCGTACGGGCCGACGACGTTATAGGCGATCGCCGCGCGGCCTTGTGCGACCGCGTCGAGCATCGGGCTGGTCGTGGCGGCGAGCAGTGGGCGATTGGCGGTGATCGCCGCCAGCAGCGAGCGCGTGTCGCGCGTGATCGCATAATCTTCGGTCAGGTAGAGATAGCCGACATTGGAGCGTGCAGGGTCGTAGGTCGCGACGCGGGCACGGCGCGCGCGAACGAACGCTTCCAGCGCCTCGTGCGTGCGCGGCACCGCGGCGCGCGCGACCAGCGCCTTGTTGTAGACGATCGCGACCGGTTCGGCGGTGACGCCGTAGCCCATGTTCTTCCACACCGCGGTCGCGGGGAGCGCGGGCTTTTCCGGGCTCTGATAGGCTTGCGCGAAGCCGTCGTTAATGAGTTTCGCCTGCAGGTCCATCGCCGAGGACCAGACAAGGTCGGCCCCGGCGCGCCGCGCGGCGCGATCGGCCACGACGCGGCGGAACACGTCGCGCGATTCAAGGTCGCGGTAATCGACCGCGATGTCCGGGTAACGGCGGCGGAACGCGGCGATGACCGGCACCATCGCGGCGGCATCGGCATTGCCGTAGATGCGCACGCGGCCTTCGGTACGCGCGTCCGCGATCAGCGCATCATAGGATCGCGGGTAACCCGCGGGACGCTCCGCCCGCGCCGGCAGCGCGGCGGCGAACAGCAGCAGAACGATCAGGAAACGCATGCCAAAGCTCCTCTCGCTTCCCGGCTCTTCGTTCGGGTAAGCTCACCAGGTGATGCGCTACGCCGCCAACCTGTCACCAACCTTTCACGATTCCCGGCGCGTGCATCGCCCGCGGGGTGGAGCGAGCGCGCCATGCGCATCCTGATCGTCGAGGACGACGCGGCGCTCGCGCGCAGCCTGGTCGCGTTGCTGCGCGGGGCGGGGCACGCGGTCGACCATGTCGGCACGGGCGAGGACGCGTTGATGGTGACGCAGGGCGAGCCTTACGCGCTGGTCGTGCTCGACGTCGGGTTGCCGGGGCAAGACGGCTTCGCGGTGCTCCAGGCGCTCAGGCGGCGCGGCGAGCGTGTGCCGGTGTTGATGCTGACCGCGCGCGATGCGCTCGACGACCGCGTGCGCGGGCTGGACCTCGGAGCCGACGATTATCTGCGCAAGCCGTTCGCGCCCGAGGAGTTCGAGGCGCGTATCCGTGCGCTCGGCCGGCGGCGCGGCGGCGATCCCACCCCCGAACTGATCGTCGGCGCGCTGGTGCTCAACCGTTCGACCGCGGAGGCGCGGGTCGGCGACCGCGCGCTCGATCTGCGGCGGCGCGAATGGGCGGTGCTCGACACGCTGGCGACGCGCGCGGGACAGATCGTGACGCGCGAGACGCTGCAGGCCGAGGTGTTCGGGTTCGACGAGCCGGTCGGCCCCAACGCGATCGAGGTCAACATCACGCGGCTGCGCGGCAAGCTGTCGCCAGGTGGTCCGCAGATCCGCACGGTGCGGGGCGTCGGATATCTGCTGGATGCGGGCTGAGCGCGCGCACGCGGCGATGGCACTGCGCACGCGGCTGCTCGCCGCGATGCTTGGCCCGCTGCTCGTCATCGCGGTGCTGCTGGGCGGCGCGGGCGCGGCGCTGATCGGCGACGTCGTCACACGCAACAACGACCGCGTGCTGGGCGGCGCATTGGGCGCGATCGCGGAAACGGTCGAGGTCGAACGCGGCGAGGTGACGCTCGACCTGCCTGCCGCCGCGTTCGGGATGCTGGAGAACAGCGAACGTGATAACGTTTACTACCGCGTCGGCGTCGGCGACCGGTTGCTGACCGGCTATGCCGATCTGCCCCGTCCGCGCGCGGGCGAGCTCCAGATCGACACGCCGCGCTTCCGCTACGCGCGGTTTCGCGACCAGGACGTGCGGATCGCCGAGGTGCGGCGCGACCTGCCGCGCATCAACGCGCCCGTGATCGTGCAGGTGGCCGAGACGCTGGACGCGCGTACGGCGCTGCGCCACCGGTTGATCGCGGCGCTGCTGATCGGCGAGGCGGTGCTGGTCGGCGTCGCGATGCTGCTGATCCGTCCCGCGCTGGCGTGGAGCTTGCGACCGCTCGCGCGGCTGCGCGGGGCGGTGATGGTGCGCGACACCCGCGCGACCCCCGACCTGTCACCACTCGACACCGGACCGTTGCCCGCCGAGCTGCGCCCGCTCGCCGACGCGTTCAACAATCTGCTCGCCCGGCTCGATGCCGCAACCGCGGGGGTGCGCCGCTTCACCGCCGACGCGTCGCACCAGATGCGCACGCCCTTGTCGGTGCTGAAGGTTCAGGTCGCGCTCGCCAAGCGCGGCGACGCGCGCGCGCTGCCCGAGATCGCCGACGCGGCCGACCGGCTGGAGCATCTGGTCGCGCAACTGCTCGCGCTCGCGCGCGCGGAGGAGGCCGGCACCTCGCCCCCGCTCGAACCCGTCGACCTGCGCGCGCTGGCGGTGGTCGTCATCAATCGCCGCATCGCGCAGGCGATCGAGGCAGGTGTCGAGGTAACGCTGGACGCCGCCGAGGGCGACATCACGATCGCCAGCCACCGAACGTTGCTGTTCGAGATCGTATCCAACCTGCTCGACAATGCGATCCGCTACAATCGGCGCGGCGGCAGCGTCGCGCTGGTGATCGCGCGCGACGGCCAAGACACGCTCGTCTCGGTCGCCGACGACGGGCCCGGATTGCCCGAGGCCGAGCTGGCGCGCGCGGGCGAGCGTTTCGTCCGTTTGTCGACCAGCCGCGATCAGGAAGGCAGCGGGCTGGGCCTCGCGATCGTCCGATCGGCGGCACAGCGGCTGGGTGCCGCGCTCGAGCTGGTGAACACGCGGCCGGGGCTGCGCGTGACGCTGCGGTTCGCGGGTGCGGCGACGATTTTGCATCACCGGGAACCGCTGAACGGTTAGGCCCTTGTTAGTGACCCCGGCCGCGCTTCGCCGCCGATAGCGAAGAGCGCACGCCCATGCCCATTCCCGCCGCCGCGGCTTTCATCGTTGCACTGGCCCAGGGCGCGCCCGCGGCACCCGCGCCCGCTACCGTGCCGACCAGCGGCACGATCACGATCGCGTCGGTCACCGGCGTGGGGTTGACCGACCAGGCGCGACCCGTGTTCGAGGATGCGGTGCAGCGCGCGCTCGCCGCGCGCGGGTTCACGCTGCTGCGCGACGCGGGGCACGGCCGCTACGTCGCCGCGGTCACCGTCAATCGCCGATCGCGCGGCGTGGTCACCGCGGGCCGGGCGAGCGGCGGTCCGCCGGGCGTGAGCCTGAACGGCGGGCTGAGCGTCGGCTTGCCCGCGGGCGGCGCGCGGCTGGACGATCTGGTCGTAACCGAGCTGACGGTCAGCATCTCGACCCGCAGCGATGCACGGGTGGTGTGGTCGGGCGGGGCGGTGACCGCGCGCGTGTCAGGAACGCCCGGAGGCGGCGCGGCGCTGGTGGCGCAGACGCTCGCCAACGCCGCGATCGCGCAATTTCCGGCGCGCACGAGCGAGCCCGTCTCTGTTCCCTGATCCTCCTCGTGCGCTAGGTAGCGCGTCGATGGGGAGGGGCTGAGTGACCGCGTTGCGCAACAGAATAGCGCTGGTGACCGGGGCGAGCGGCGGGATCGGGGGCGCGATCGCGCGCAGCCTGGCGCAGGCGGGCGCGCACGTGCTGATCCAGGGCCGCGAGCAGGAGCGGTTGACCGCGCTGCACCGCCTGATCGTCGAGGCCGGCGGCTCGGCCGAGATGGTGCCGATCGACCTGACCGACGCGGACGCGGCGGCGCGGCTGCTCGGCGGGCGCGAGCGGATCGATATTCTGGTCAACAATGCCGGTGCGCGCGACCGGCGCGCGGCGCACGAGCTCGACCGCGCGGCGGTGCGCCGCGTGCTGGAGGTCAACCTTGTCGCGCCGTTCGACCTGGCGCGCGCGGTCGCCGCGCGCATGCCGGCGGGCGGGCGGATCATCAACGTGTCGTCGATCGCCGGGCAGATCGCGCGCGCGGGCGACGCCGCCTATACCATGAGCAAGGGCGGCGTGGACGCGATGACGCGCGCGCTCGCCGCCGAGCTCGGCCCTGCGGGCATCACCGTGAACGCGGTCGCCCCCGGCTTCATCGCGACCGAGGCCAATGCCGCGATGCTGGATGATGCCGCGATCGACGCGCATCTCGCGCGGCGCACCTCGCTTGGCCGCTGGGGCCGCGCCGAGGAGGTCGCCGCCGCCGTGCTGTTCTTCGCCAGCCCTGCCGCGTCCTATGTGACGGGGCAGGTGCTGAGCGTCGACGGCGGCTATCTCGCGCACTTCTGACCGGCGGCGGGCTCCATCGCCGGTTCGGCTAGCGCTCGCCCAGCCGCACCTTCGCGCCGGCGTAGAAGTAGCGGCCGACGGGTGAGATCGGAACGTTGGTCTGGAACCCGATGTCGGGTTTCTGATCAGCGAGGTTGTTGACCCCGGCGTAGAAGGAGAAGCCGTCGTCGACCGCGATCTGCGCCTGGACGTCGTGCTGCCACAACTCCTTGTAGCGGAAAAAGCGCGGGTCGACGTAGCTGGGGTTGTTGTCAGTCTCGAACCGGCTGAAGCGGCGGACGCCGTCCTGCCAGCGCAGATTGTAGCTGAGCGTCAGCGGGCCGTTGATCCACGTCGGCGAGAAGGTCGCGTTCCAGCGCGGGCGGAAGATCTGGTCGACGTTGTTCTCAACCTGCGCGCCCGGCGTCGCGACCTGTTCGAGCTTGTCGAGATAGCCGCCGACCAGGCGGAGGTCGAACGTGCCCGCGCGCGCGGTGGTGAAGCGGTAGGCGACGTTCAGTTCGGCACCCGCGGTGCGGAACGCCGAGACGTTTGCCGGACGGATCGTGTAACCGTTGATGTAGCCGCTGCCCTGCCGCCGCGAAATCTGCGCGCAGAACGGATTGTCGAGCGTCGGCTGATCGACGCACAGTTCGGCGATGCTGTTGGCAGCGCCACCGTCGGGGTTGTTGATCGCGCCGCGCAGGTTGATGTTGTACCAGTCGACCGCGATCGACAGCCCGGGCACGAAGTCCGGACGCAGCACGACGCCCGCCGTCCAGGTGCGCGCGACCTCCGCTGCCAGATCGGGATTGCCCGACACCGAGCCGGGGATGAAGATGTTGGCGTCGGGGTTGTTCTGCGCGGTGAAGGTCGCGGGATTGCCGCCGAGGCCGTTGATCAGTGCGACGCAATTGGCGGCGCGCGACGCGCTGCCCGCGTTGCGGTTGCCGACGTAGCACGGGTCGGAGAAGAACGCGCTCGACCCCGTGCTCGGGCGGAACAGCTCGCCGATGTTGGGCGCGCGCACCGAACGGCCGTAGGAGCCACGAAAGCTGATCGCCGCGATTGGCGCCCAGATGCCGTTGAACTGGTACGCGCGGGTCGAGCCGACCGTCGAGTAATCGGAATAGCGCCCCGCCGCGCCGACCGACAGCAGGTGAAAGAACGGCCGGTCCTTGACCAGCGGGGCGTTCAGCTCGCCGAAGGCTTCCCACACGTCGAACTTGCCCGACGAGGGCGTCGGGATGATGTATTCGTCATATTGGTAGAATTGGTTGTCGACGAGCGCCTGCGCGGGCGAGAAGCGGCTCGTCTCGCGGCGATATTCGCCGCCCGCCGCGAAGGCGACCGGGCCGCCGGGCAGTTCGAAGAACTGGCCGAAGTCGCCGGTCAGCGAGGCGTTGACGACGTTCTGCGTGATCCGCGCGTTGCTCTGCGGGTTGCTCAGGTAATAATCGAACGAGGCCGGGTCGACGGTGTCGCCGCCGAAGGTGTTGACCGGCACGCAGCCCGCCGCGCGCGCGCTCGCCGATCGGCAGACGATCGTGCCGTTCGGCCCACGCACCGCGTCGAGCGCTTCGAGGAAGCGGGTGTTGAGGCGGTCGTTCAGCTTGGTCGCGCGGACGTCGGTCTGGCCGTAGGTGTAATAAACGTCGTAGTTGGCGTGATCGCTGATCCGTCCCGCGACGTCGATCACGCCGCGATAGGTGCGGCGGCGATCGGTCTCGCCGCGGCGCGGAATGTCGAAATTGTTGCGGTTGACGTCGACCGAGGTCAGACCGGCGCCGAGCGCGGCATTCAGGATGCTCGCCGGGATGTACGGATTGTCGAGCGCGATCGTTGCGGGGTAATTGCCGCCGTAACCGCTGAAGCTGGTGACGGTCGACTGGACGAACTTGCCCTCCAGGCTGATCTTGAACGCGTCCGACGCATCGTAATGCGCGAGCGCGTTGACCGCGTGGCGGCGGGTGCGCGGGTAGATGTCGCCGATATAACCAGCGACCGGGGTGTCGTCGCCGCCGATCGTGTAACCGTCGTTGGCGAGGAAGCGCCCCGGCGTGTAGATCGCGCCGTCGCCGCGGAACGTCTGGTCACCAATGTACACGATGCCCTGGTTCGAGCTGTACGGGTAACGCAGGTCGCCGACCGGCCCCTTCTGGTAACTGCCCGCGCGGGTCGGATCATAGCCGTCGACGTTAACGAAATACTGCCGCTTGCCCTGCGCCAGGTAATCGCGGTCGTCGTTGGCGAGCGGCTGGTCGGCGTTATATTCGTACGCGAGCGTCAGATTGCCGCGGCCGTCGGCGAAGTTGCGCCCCGCGACCAGCGAGGCGAAGCGGTTGGCGGCGTCGCCGCGCTCCGACACGCCGAATTGCGAGCGTGCGGCCACGCCGTCGAAGTCGCGGCGCATGACAAAATTGACCACGCCCGAGACGCCGTCGGCACCGTAGACTGCGGAGGCCGCGCCCGTCAGCACGTCGACGCGCTCGATCAGGTCGACAGGGATGGCGTTGATGTCGACCGCGGCGGTGTCGGGCTGGCCTGCGACGTGGCGGCGTCCGTTGACGAGCACCAGGGTGCGCGTCGGCCCGAGCCCGCGCAGGTCGAGCAGGTTGAGCCCGACCTGGCCGAAGCTGCCGTCCGACTGGTTGCTGCCCGCGGTACGGGTGTTGTCGAGCGAGTTGGTGAGCGCGGGCACGCGTTGCAGGAACGCGGTGACGTTGGTGTTGCCCGACTGTTCGAGTGCGGCGGCGCCGAACGACACGATCGGGGTCGGCGCCTCGTAATCGGGGCGACGGATGCGCGAGCCGGTGACGACGATGTCGCCGCTCCCGGCCGGCTCCGCGCCGGGCACTGGATCGGCCGCGGGTGTCGGCTCGGCGGTGGATTGCGCTACAACGGGCGCGTCGCTTGGCGGAACGGCCTGCGCGTGCGCGAGCGGCGACACGAAAAGCGCCGCGCCGGAAAGCCAGCGGCAGCGGTGGAAACGCGACATGGTATTCTCCCTGTTGCCTCGTGGGCGTGCGCCGGCTTGTCCCCTGCCGACGTGTTACACTGATCTTACGACGGTCGGCCCTAAGAAAACATAGATTAATTTCGCCGCCGGGTGGTGCGCGGCCGGGCGATGCGTCATGGTCGCGACGATGGGGCAAGGGACCGGATGGACGCGGCGTGCCGCGCTTGAGCTGATCCCCGCGCTCGGCCTCGCGGGATGCGCCGGCCGCGGCGTCGACACGAGCACCGCCGCCCCGCTCAGCATGTGGGCGATGAGCTGGGAAGGCGATTATTCGCCCTTCCTCATGCCGCCGTTCACCGCGCGGACCGGGATCGAGGTCGACGTGCAGTCGCTGCCGACGACCGCCAGCCACGAGAAATTGCTGACCGCCTTTGCCGGCGGCGCGATGCCCGACGTGCTGATGCTGTTCAACACCTGGATAAAGGAATTCGCGACGATCGGCGCGCTCGCGCCGGTCACGGCCGCGCCGCTGGTGGCGGACGTGTTCCCCGCGCTGCGTGCGTCGACGCGGGTGGGCGCGCACGATTACGCCGTACCCTGGTCGGTCGCGCCGCAGGTGCAATTCTACCGCCGCGACATTCTGGCGGAGGCGGGGTACGACGCGCCGCCCGAGGACTGGGCCGGGTGGCGGGCGATGGCGCGCGCGATCAAGCGGCGGCGGCCCGACGATTACGTGTTCCTGATGCTGCTCAACTGGCCGACCGCGCTCGTCACGATGTTGTCGCAGGCGGGCGCGGCGATGCTGCGCGATCACGACACGCGCGGCGATTTCCAGACGCCCGAGGCGCGCGAGGCGTTCGCTTATTACGTCTCGCTCTACACCGACGGTTACGCGCCGATGGTGCTGTCGACCGAGATGCAGGACCCGGTCGCCGCGTTCGCGACCGGTTACTGCTCGGTCTGGCCGAGCGGACCGCCGACGCTGAAGGACTTCGCGCGGCGTGCCGACCTGATCCCGGCCGATAAATGGGGCACCGCGCGGCTGCCGGGCCCGAACGGTCATGGCGCAGTATCGGGGTTGAGCGCGAGCCTGTGCGTATCGACGCAGACCAGGCGCCCGCACGAGGCCTGGGCGCTGGTGCGCCACCTGACCTCGATCGAAAGCGAGCTCGACTATCAGCGCCTGATCGGCAATTTGCCCGCGCGCACCGATGCCTGGGGCGCGCCGCAACTCGCGTTGCCGGTGCTGCAACCTTTTGCCGAACAGACGCGCGCGCTGTCGGTGACCCCCAACGTCATCGAATGGGAGCGCATCCAGATCGAGATCCAGTCGGCGGCGGAGCGCGTGATCCGCGGCGTGCAGACGCTCGACGCGGCACTCGCCGCGCTCGACGAGCGGGTCGACCGCCTGCTCGCCAAGCGACGCGCGCTGCTCAATCGGGGGGTGATCGCGTGACGCGGCAGGAACGCGCCGGCTGGCTGTTCGCCGCCCCCGTGCTCGCGATCATCGCGCTGGTGTTCGTGCTGCCGACCGCGCTGGCCTTGTGCCTGTCGGTCACTGATTATTCGATCTACGCGCTCGCCGACTGGTCCAACCTGCGCTTCGTAGGGCTGGGCAATTTCACCGACCTGCTCTCGACCCCGCTGTTCTGGCGCGCGCTTGCCAACACGCTGATCTTCGCCGGGCTGGGCGTGCCGATGGCGATCGGCACGTCGCTGTTCGTGGCGCTGCTGCTCAACGACGCGACCGTCCGGTGGAAGCCGTTGTGGCGCGTGCTGCTGTTCGCGCCCTATGTCACCAGCATCGTCGCGACCGCGGTGGTGTGGCGGTTCCTGTTCAATCAGCGCTTCGGGCTGATCAATCGCGCGCTGGGGGCGATCGGCGTTGCGCCGGTCGACTGGCTCGGTAACCCGCATTTGTCGATCCCCGCGATCCTGATCTTCGTCACGTGGAAGGTGTTCGGCTACAACATGATCGTCTTCACCGCCGCGCTCGCCGCGGTGCCGCAGGACCTGATGGAGGCGGCGCGGCTCGACGGCGCGTCGCGCTGGACTCGGTTCCGTCACGTGACGCTGCCCGCGATCGGCCCGACGCTGCTGCTGGCGACGGTGATGAGCGTCGCGGGGTTCCTGCAAATCTTCGCCGAGCCATACGTGATGACGATGGGCGGACCCGCGCAGAGCACCACCACGCTGCTTTATTTTATGTTCGACGAAGGCTTCAAATGGTGGAACCTGGGGCAGGCGAGCGCGGTCGCGTTCGTGCTGTTCGTGATGACGCTGGCGGTCACCGTCGTGCAGACCCGGCTGGGACGGCGACGCGAATGGCTGTGACGGGGCGGATGGCTGTGACGCGGCTGCGCCCGTACCTCGCGACCGCGGCGGTCGCGCTGCTGACCACGCTGACGGTGCTGCCGCTCGCGTATATGGTGATCGTGTCGTTCATGCCGCGCGGTGAATCGACGACGCTGCCGACCCCGCTGTGGCCGTCGCGCTGGAGCATCGAGAATTATTACGAGCTGCTCGTCCGGCGGCAGTTCGACGGCGCGTGGTTCGATTACCGCATCTTCCCCGCGCTGCTGAACAGCCTGCTGGTCGCCGCGATCTCGACCCTGCTCGGGCTCGTGCTGACGGTGCCGGCGGGATATGCGTTCGCCAAGCTGCGCTTTCGCGGACGCGCGCGGTTGCTGCAGATGCTGGTCGCCGCATTGGTGGTGCCGGGACAGGTCGCGATGCTGCCCCTGTTCCTGATCTTCAAGGAGTTGGGGCTGGTCAACAGCTACGCCGGGGTGATCCTGCCGAGCTTGGCGGGCATTTTCGCGGTGTTGTTCGTGCGGCAGGCGACGCTCGCCATCCCCGACGAGATGATCGACGCCGCGCGGATCGACGGGGCGAGCGAGCTGCGCATTTTCGCGCAGATCGTGCTGCCGCTGCTCACCCCCGTCGTCGTCACGCTGGCGGTGTTCATGTTTCTGGGAAGCTGGAACGATTTCCTGTGGCCGCTGATCGTGCTGGTCGACCAGCATCTCTACACGCTGCCGGTCGCGGTCGCCGCGATCGCGCGCGAACATGCCGCCGACGGCGAGCTGATGATGGCCGCCGCGGTGGTGACGACGATGCCGGTGCTGCTGCTGTTCCTGGCGCTCCAGCGTTATTACCTGACCGGGCTGCTGGGCGGCAGCGTGAAGGGGTAAAGGGGTTCAGGGGGTAGACGGGTTTAGGGGATAAGCGCGGCCGTCGGGCGCGAACAGGTGGGTGTTGGCGGGATCGACCGCGAAGCGCAGCGTCTCGCCCAGCGTGACCGCGCGCTCGCCGGGCAATTGCGCGACCAGCGTATCCGCCGCACCTCCCGCGCCCAGATGCGCGAACGACAGCGGGCCGAGCCGCTCGAACAGCTCGACGGCGCCAACGAAGGGTCCGTCGTCGGCGGTGAACAGATGCTCGGGCCGGACGCCGAGCGTGGCGGGCGCGCCGATCGCCGATGGGGGCACCGCCGCCGCGGTTCTGACCAGCGCGCCGTCGGGTAGCCGCACGACCGTGCCCGCGTCGTCGCGCGCGCCGATCGTCACCGCGACGAAGTTCATCCCCGGCGAGCCGATCGCGGTCGCCACCGCGAGCGTCGCGGGGCGGCGATACACGTCGAGCGGCGCGCCCACCTGCTCGATCCGCCCCGCGCTCATCACCGCGATACGGTTGGCGAGCGTCATCGCCTCGAGCTGGTCGTGCGTCACGTAGATCATCGTGCTGCCGAGCTGCTGGTGCAGCCGCGCGAATTCGTGCCGCATCCGTGCGCGCAGCGCGGTGTCGAGGTTCGACAAGGGTTCGTCGAGCAGCAGCACGCGCGGGTTGCGCACGATCGCGCGCGCGATCGACACGCGCTGGCGCTGGCCGCCCGACAGCGCGCGCGGGCGCCGATCGAGCAAGGCGCCCAGGTCGAGCATCGCGGCGACCGCCGCCACGCGCTCGGCGATCTCGCGCTTGGGGACGCCCGCAACCTTCAAGGGAAAGGCGATGTTCTGCGCGATCGAGAGGTGCGGGTAGAGCGCGTAGGATTGAAACACCATCGCGACGCCGCGGTGGGAGGGTGTCGCATGCGTGACGTCGCGCCCGGCGATCGAGACCGATCCCGCGCTCGGCTCCTCCAGCCCCGCGATCATCCGCAACAGCGTCGACTTGCCGCATCCCGACGGCCCGACGAGGACCAGGAACTCGCCCTCCTCGATGCGCAGATCGGTCGGGTGCAGGACGACCGCGTCGCCGAATCGCTTGCTCAAACCGGCAATGTCGACAGCGCTCAATCCCGATCCCCTCCATCGCCTGCGCGCGCACGCGCGGCCCGCTTCGCCGCTATTCCTTAGGGCAGGGGACGGGTGTTGTCTCGGCCTGGCATGCGGGCAGGGCCGCTTGCGACGGAACGATCAGGCTTGCGCGCGATGCGAGGCCACGCGCACCCGGCTTATCGCAGCATGATGAAATTGGTCGGGGAAAGAGGATTCGAACCTCCGGCCCCTGCCTCCCGAAGGCAGTGCTCTACCAGGCTGAGCTATTCCCCGACCATGTGCCGAACCCGACCAGGTCGGGGGCAGGCCGCGGCTTATATCAGCGATTTCCGCGGCTGCAAGCGGCTCGTCTCGCTATTTCGCCCGCGCCGTGCGGCTCGGGCCGGTGCAGGTAAGCGTCGGCGCGAGCCGTGTCACGCAGCGGTGCGGATAAGGGCCCGCGTGTCGCGCAGTCCGATTCTGTCGGAGTCGACACGCGATTGGTTTCCCCGCGATTTGGTCCCGATGCAGTCGCCTAGGTCCGCGCGACGGGCGCGACGAGCGACACCGCGCTGACCTGCTCGGCGAAGTGCAGCGCGAACCCGTGCATGTCCGCGATTGCCTTTGCCAGGCTCAGGCCAAGGCCGGCACCGTCGCAGTCACGACGCCCGCGGTAGAAGCGCTGCGTCACGAGGTCGCGCTCGGCCGCTGGAATGCCGACGCCGTTATCGGTGATCGTGACGGTGATCTGCCCCGCCGATTGCGCCGTCGTCAGCAGCACGCGTCCGCCGCCGGGGCTGAACTTGATGGCGTTGTCGAGGAGGTTGGCGATCACCTCGATGAGGAGACTGGCGTCTCCCTCCACCGCCTCGACCGGCTCGATCACGCAGACGAGGTCGATCCCGCGATCCTCGGCGATGGGGCGGTAAAGGTCGCACGCGTCAGCCGCGACCTGGGCGAGATCGACGGGGGCGAAGCGGCTGCGGCGTTCGTGATCCTCCAGTTCGCGAATGCGGAGCAGCGCGGCGATGATGCCGAGCAATTGGTCGATCTCGACCAATGACGCTTCTGCGACGAGCTGAAATTCTGCCCCGTCGCGCGCTTCGCGCATGCCGCGTTCGACACGCGCGCGCAGCCGCGTCAACGGCGTTCGCAACTGATGCGCGATGTCATCGCCGACGGCGCGCACATCGGCCACCAGCGACTGCAAACGCGCCAGCATGTCGTTGATATGTACCGCGAGCAGTCCGAAACTGTCGGGGCGGCGCGATACAGGCAAGCGCTCGTCGAGCGCGCCCGCGACGATGCGTTGCGTGACCTGTCGAACGGTGTCGACCTGGCGTGCCGCGCGCCGACCTGCGATCAAGCCGAACCCGATCGCCAGCGCGAAGCCGGGCACCAACCCGATCAGCAGCGCGCGTTCCGCGATCCGCAGCGCTTCTTCGGCGTCGTCCAGATCGAAGCCGGTGAGCAATTGCTGGCCGCCCGGCAGCGCGCAGAGCGTGACGCGCGCCACATCGCGCTGTTTTCCTGGCAGCTCGGTCGGGGTGACCGTCGTGGTGAAGAAGCGGGCGTTGCTCGCCGGGATGCGCGGTCGACCGGCGACGTTTCCTTCGATCAGCCTTCCCGATGCATCGAACAGGCCGAGGAACCGCTCACGATGGATATCGCGGGTCAATACCTCGCGCAGTTCCTCGGTCCGCTCCGCTACCGGGGTCAGCGCGAAGAAGCGGCAATCGCCCGCCATCGATTGTTCGAGATCGCGCGTGTGATTGGCATTCAGCAACGCCCAGAAGATCGCTGCGGCGACGAGCGATTGCACGATCAGCAGCGCCGCGATCGCACCACCCCAGCGAAACGTTGCGCGCGTGCGAGGATCAGCCGGGAACATTGAAGACGTAACCCTGGCCGCGGATGTTTCGGATCAGCTGCGTTTCGCCCTCTCCGTCGACCTTTCGCCTTAATCGGCCGATGTGAACGTCTACGACGTTGCTGTTGGGCTCGAACGTGTAGCCCCAGACGTCGCGCAGCAGCAGCGAGCGCGTGACGATCTGTCCTGGGCGCCTGACCAGATATTCCAGCAGCTTCAACTCGCGTGGCAGCAGGTCGAGAGGACGCCCCGCGCGGCTTGCCGTGCCAGCGAGCAGATCCAGATCGAGCGGGCCGACGATCAATCGCGTCTCGCGCGTATCGTTCGGACGGCGCAGCAAGGCTTCGACCCGCGCGACCAACTCGATCAAGGCAAACGGTTTGGGAAGGTAATCGTCGCCACCCGCGCGCAACCCCCGCACGCGATCGTCGAGACTTCCGAGCGCACTCAGCACGAGCGCGGGCGTACGGCTGCCGGCAGCGCGCAGATGCGCGATCAGGTCCAGTCCTTCACCATCGGGCAATTGGCGATCAATGATAAGCAGATCGACACCGTCCGACAGCGCCAACGGCAGCGCCCGGCCAATCACGTCCGCATGCGTTACCGAATGACCGTCTCGCGTGAGTTCCAGGACGATTTCCCTCGCGGTACCGGGATCGTCCTCGATCAATAGAATACGCGCCACAAAGCCTAGTCCGCTCGCCGCGTCGATGCGTCAACTGAATTGCGGTTCACAAAGTGAACGGTGTTTTAGTCGTAGGCCGCCGCCGAAAAGCTTACCTCTTTGCCGGTGGAAGAAAGAAGCGCTCTGGTGCGAACGCTTGTACGCAACAAGCCGGCCACAAGGTCCGCGCTCAACAATTGGCGCGCCGTCCGTTGGTTGTCGCTGAGCGCAGCGACGCTTCTGGTGCCGATGCCAGCGCAGGCGCGCGGTCATGAGTGGGGTCACGCAAGCGGCATCGCACGCGATGCGCTCGTCGCGGCGGCGCTCGGGGTGCCAGCGGTCAAGGCCGACTGGCAGGGTGACGTGATGGCGATCGGCAGCATTGCAGCGGCCGGCGGCACCACCTTCGCGCTCAAGGAACTGGTGCACGAGCGTCGACCCGATCGCAGCGACGATCGCAGCTTTCCTTCGGGCCACACCTCCGTGTCCTTTGCTGCTGCCGCGACATTGGAGAAGCGGTATGGCTGGCAAATAGGCCTGCCCGCGTTTGCGGTTGCGAGCTTCGTCGGCCTCGCCCGCGTCGAAGCGTCCAAACATTATGTCCACGATGTTCTGGCGGGCGCCGGTATCGGAATGGCGAGCGGATTGCTGCTGACCCGCACCCATGATGCGACGGTCCGACTGACCCCGTGGAGCGCGCATCGTGGCGGCGGCATCAACGTGGCGCTGCGGTTTCGATGAACCACGAGTCGCTACGTGACATCGGCGCGCACGTGACCGGTAGCCCCAGCGAGGCATTGGACCGCTGATGCAGCACGACGCGAGCATGACCGAGGAACGACGCTCGATCGAGCGGGACGGCACTGGCGAGCCCTGTCAGACGAAGTCGCTGATGCCGCAACCGCGCTCGGATCCACGATCGAAGCTCGATCTGAGCTGGATCGACGAGACGCCGGGCCGTGTATCCTTTCCGCGCGAATTCTACTTCTACGCCACCTGGGGCGTGATGCTGATCATCATGTCGGTGCTGAGCCTGCCTTTTTAGCAGACTCCGCGCGAGGTGATCGAGCCGAGATCCTGAACGGCAGCTCCAGAGGGCGGCATCGTTGCCTGTCGGCGTTCCCGACAGTTCCCGCACCTCGATGGAACCATCTCCGCGAGCGATACCCTGAACCAGGCGGCGGAGGAAACGCGCAGCACCAACCAAAATTATAAATTAAAGTTTAATCAACGATCGGGCGCAGGGCACGTTTAACGCTCTTTCCGCGGCGAGAAGACGATGTTCGATCCAGCAGGTTCACCGGTCCAGACGGTTGCTCGTTGTGGTGCTTGAGTGGCTGTTCCCTCGGCTTGACGGGGCCGACTCCCGCCTCACTCGATCGCTGATCCCGACCGTCGATGCGCATATGCTTCAACGGTCCGCCACGTGCGCGAAGGAACAATGGGAAGCGGTCCCGCTGACCGAGCCGTGGTCCAACGAGCCGGCCGCACCGACCTTGCCGAACGTCGCAAGGTGACCGCGTTCACCACCATCTCGGCATTATCCCAGGCTTACAACGCGCGCAGCGTATCGCCGGTCGAGATTGTCACCGATCTGCTCCAGCGTGCCGAGCGACTAAACTCCTCGCTACATGCCTTTGTCCGGCTCACCCCGGAACTTGCGCTGCACGAAGCCCGGCTCGCGGAGGCGCGGCAGATGGCAGGTCGCCGGGTCGGGCCACTCGACGGCGTACCGATCGCGCACAAGGATAATTTCGACACGGCGGGCATCGTGACCACCGCAAATTCGGCGCGCTACCGGGAGCGAACACCCGTTCGCGATGCCGCAGTCGTCGCCGCGTGGTCACGCGCTGGTTGCGTCACACTCGGCAAGACCGCCTGCTACGAAGCCGCTTTCGCCGGCCCCGACTTCGATCTGCCCTGGGCACCGCCGCGGAACCCGTGGGACCCCGACCGGTCCACCGCCGGGTCGAGCAGCGGCAGCGCTGTCGCGCTCGCCGCCGGGCTGGTGCTGGGTGCGTCGGGTTCCGACACGGGCGGCTCACTGCGCGACCCTGCGGCATTGTGCGGCGTCACCGGGCTGAAGCCAGGGTACGGCACCGTTTCCGTAGAGGGTTTGCTTCCTTTCGCGCCATCGCTCGACGTGGCAGGCCCGATGGCACGGACCGCACGTGACGCGGCACTGTTGCTCGGCAGCGTCCAGGGGATCGATTACCGAGGAACGATCGACCGGCCGGCCGCGGGCTTGCGGATCGGGGTCGCTCCGTCGTGGAGCGAGGAAGCGCAGATATCGGAGGCCGTGCGGCGTGTCCTTGATCGTGCCGAGGACGCGTTGCGCGATGACGGCGCCGCGATCACCCGGGTCGAATTGCCGCCGCTCGCCGACTTTCGAGCATGCGGCTGGACGATTGCCCTCGCCGAATTGCTGGCGACGCATAGCAGGGCATTGTCTGACGACGGGGGTGACGGCTTCGGCCCGCTACTGCGGCGAGGATTGATCACGGCCGAGGCGATCCCGGCTTATCGTTACATCGCTGCCTTGCACCAGCGGGTAGCCTTGACCCGGCGCATGGCGAACGCGTGCAGCGACATCGACGTCCTCCTGTTACCCGCGCAGGACGCGGAGGCCGACCTGATCAGCGCGGTAAAGGGAGAGCTGCCATTCGAGAAGAAGACGCTGACCTTGCCCTTCTGCGTGACTGGTGTGCCCGCCATCGTCATCCCCGGCGGGCTCGGCGACGCCGGATTGCCGGTCGGCGTTCAGCTAGCCGCGTGCAGCGATGTCGGCACGATGCTTCGCGCCGCTTGCGCGCTGGAGCGGGTCCTGGAAGGGCATCTGTTGATGCCTCCCGATCTCGTCAGCGCTTAGCGGCAACGTCGAACAGCGCCGCGCGCAGCGCCTGCTCGGCATCGTGTTCGTGCTTGTGCGCGGTGCGAAACGTGGCGGCGGCATCGGCGAGTTGCAGCCGGTCGGAGACGGCCACCGCCGTTTCGTAGGAGACGAGCGAGGCGTTCACCATCTTTCGCACCGCACCGATCAGCGCGAGGTCGAGCAGCGGACCCGGTTCTTCGGTTTCCATGTCGCCCTCCGCGTCGGTCAACATGCCATCCATCCAGATATTCTCGTCGCCCATCGGGTTGATTTCCAGCGTCCGGCCGAGGTCGTCCAGGAGACTTGCCCGCTCGCGCGCATCGGAGAGGCGCTGCTGCATCGCGAGCTGTGTTGCCGAATCGCGGACGGCGTTAAGGACCGCGGGAAACCGCTTCAGCGTCTCCTCTTCGCCTTTCCGAAGGTCACGCAGGCACGTGACCATCAACCCGTGAAGCGAGCTAACTTCTGGCATTTCTCTCATCCCTGACATGTCGTGTACCCGACCGGCCAAGCGCGCGAAGGTTCCCCGCGCCGAGGAGCGCCGCCGAGAACGTCGCATGCCGCGCGCATGATCCAGCGGTATTTGTTTCGAAATTTGTTCGCGTCGTCACCAACCAAGAACACAGCTTTCTCCGGATGGACGTGACCCTCCGTTTCTCGATCCACCTGGGCCTAGAAAGCGATCTCTTGAAGGGATGGATAGAATCAAGCGGGAGCAGTTCGCCCAAGGAGCAGATCAATGGTTTCCTGAAGAAAGCCGAGGCGGGTGCGGTGGTGACGCAATTGTGCCGCAAGCACGGGGTGTCGAGCGCCAACGAATATGGTTGAAAGGCCGAGTTCGACGCACTGAAGGAACTCAGCGCTAAGCGGTTGCGGGCACTCTGAAAAGTGGACGCTAAGCTCAACCGGCGCCGTCGGGACGGTATCACGATCAGCCGCGACAAGGCTCAGCGGCTCTACCGTGAGGAGGGTTGACGGTCAGGCTCGCGCGACCCTTGCCCGCCGGGTCGACCGTTACACCGGCGGAGTTAACGCCCGTTGCTTCACCGACAACCCCAATCGGTCTCTGGCTGCCGCTGGATGAAGGGCCGGGGTCACGTCACCATCGTCCTACAGCGCCACGGAAAACGATACCGTGGCATAGGGCACGATCGTCGCGGTGGTGCCGCCAGGCGCATCGAGGCGGCGAAGCCGGTCGTCGCGCAGCAGTCCCAGCATCTCGGCCTGGAGCGTGGCGTTCGCCCGGCCCAGGCGCATCGGCCGGGCGAGCGACACACCCGCGCTGCCGAACAGCCGATCACCGCTGCCAGCGGCGTAGAAACCGCGCCAGCCGATGCCGATCGTCACCGGCAGGCTGATCGAGGGACCGCGTTCGCGCTCGCTCAGGTCGAACGACGGTGCGATGCCAGCGATGGTGTAGAAGCCGCCGTCGCCGCGCGTGCGGCGCGTGACGGCGGCGCGCGGTTTCAGCCGTCCCAGGCCGTCATCCGCGGAATAGAGGACGGTGAGGCTCGCTTCATGGGTGGTCGGCGCCACGCCGTTGGGGCTGATCTTGATCGTATAGGTGGCCGCAGCGTTCAGCCCGTCGACCGGTCGCCACGCGAGGCCGAGGAGATTGTTGCTCTCGTACCACGCCCGGGGCCGCGCCCGCTCGTCGTCCGCCGGCGCGTGGAAGCCGTTGGAGCTTTGCCCGATCAGGAACACGTTTGCCCGGCCATCGGCTCGCCGGTGGATCGCCGCCGCACCACCCAGCGCGACATGGAGCGGCACGCGGCCGAGCCCCGCATCGTCGTCGTCCAGCGCGCCGCGCGCGTAATCGCCGTTACGCAGGTCGACCGAGACGACCGGGTGGAAATCTGCATCGTCGACCTCGATCTCGGATAGCGTCGCATCCTCGGTGTCGGCAAAGGGGATCGATTGCGCGGCGGCGGGTGGCGCCGCGACCATCGCCGCGGCGAGCAGCATCCACCAGGCGATCAGCCTCACGACGTACGGCGCACCATCCAGATCGTGTCACCGGCATCGTCGACCACGAAGATCGCACCATCCTCGCGCGTCTGCACGCTGACTGGTCGCCCGTAGACGTCACCCTTTTTCGCGTCGGCGACAAAGCCGGTCAGGAACGGCTGCGGCGCCGCTGCCGGGCGACCGGCGGCGAAGGGTACGGCGAGCACATCGTAGCCGATGAAGCTCGACCGGTTCCACGATCCGTGGCGGGCGACGTACGCGGTGTTGGCGTCCGCACCCTTGGCAAACGCGATGCCAAGGGCTGCGGCGTGCGCCCCGACCGCGACATCGGGCAGCAAGGTGGTGGCGAGCAGGTCGCGGCGTTCATTGGCATGGCGCGGGTCCTGCTTGCCGTAATAGCTGTACGGCCAGCCGTAAAAGCCGCCTTCGCGCACCCCGACGAGGTAATCGGGCGAGATATCGTCGCCGAATTCGTCGCGTTCGTTGACGGCCGCCCATAAGGTAGCGCCGCCCGTGCCGGTCCCGGGCGCCCATGCCATACCGACGGGATTGCGCAGCCCCGAGGCATACAAGCGCTCACGCCCCGTTGCGAGATCGATCGCCAGGATCGCGGCGCGGCGCTTCTCCTCGGCCATGCCGTGTTCGCCGACGTTGGAGGCCGAGCCGACCGAGACGTAGAGCGTGCGCGCGTCCGGGCTGAGCAGCAGGTTGCGCGTCCAATGATTGTTGTAGCCGCCGGCCGGCAACGAGGCGAGTGCGGTCGGTGCCGCGGTGATGCGCGTCTGCCCGGGCTGGAACGGGAAGCTGACCACGCTGTCGGTGTTGGCGACGTAGAGCCGACCGCCGGCATATTGCATCCCGAACGGCTGGTTCAGTCCTTCACGCAGCACGAAGCGCTGCTCGGCGACGCCGTCGCGATCGGCGTCGCGCAGGAGCGTCAGCCGGTTGGCGCTGTAGCCGGTGGTTTTCGACAACGCCTGTCCGCGCTGGACCTCGGGCTCGGCATCGAGCTTGGGCTTGGTGCGCGCCTCGGACACGATCACGTCGCCGTTCGGCAGCAGCAAGGCCTGTCGTGGATAATCGAGGCCGCCTGCGAACTTCACCACCTGATAGCCGCGCGGCGCGACCGGCGTGCGTCCCTCGGGCCAGCCGATCGTGCGCGGATGGTTGATGACGGATTTGGTCGCATAAGGCTCGGGCTGCGGCTCCAGCCCAACGATCTTCTTCGGCGCTTGCGCATGAACGCTGGTGGCGAGCGCTGCGGTTGCGAGCAGCAGGTGGCGCGGCACGATCCTGACCATGAGAACTCCCGGTTTGATGGCCGCAGAACCATCCGATGTGGCTGCATATCCACGGCAGCCGATTGAGACACACGATGTTACCCAGCAGGCCGGCACAACATATCAATCCAGCGAACCTCTGACCTGCTCGCGTGTTGTGAGATGATGACCGCGCTGCCTGTGAACCAATCGTGAGGGCCGGAAGCGCGGGGCGGCTGACGCTGCTGCTGGTCGTCGCGCTGCTTACGGCGCTGCTGCTGCTGCTTCTTACCTATCGGCCCTCGATCGCCGAGGTTCCACGCCCCGATCCCCGCTCGTTCGACGCTGCATTGGTCGCGCGCGGCGCGAACCTGGCGCGCGTCGGCAATTGCGTCAGCTGTCACCAGTCGAGCGGAGGGCGACCCTATGCCGGTGGATACCCGGTCAAGACGCCGTTCGGCACGATCTACGGCAGCAACATCACGCCCGATCCCGACACCGGGATCGGCCGCTGGTCGCGCGCCGCGTTCGCGCGTGCGCTGCACCGCGGGGTTGGGCGCGACGGCAGCCATCTTTACCCGGCTTTTCCGTACACCCATTATGCCGGGATCACCGACGCCGATGTCGATGCACTTTACGCTTTTCTGATGACGCGCGCCCCGGTGAGCGCCAAACCACCCGCCAACGATCTGATCCCGCCGCTCGGCTTCCGCCCGTTGCTCGCCGGATGGAAGCTGCTGTTTTTTCGTCCACGGGCGGTCCGCGCCGACGCATCGCAGTCGGCCGAATGGAACCGCGGACGTTACCTGGGTGAAACGCTGGCGCATTGCAGCGCCTGCCACAGCCCGCGCGGATTGTTGCAGCAGGAGAAGCGCGGCGAAGATGCCTATAACGGCGGCTGGTCGGGCGGGTGGTATGCGCCGCCGATCAACGCGCGCTCGGCCGCGGTGCGCGCGTGGACGCCCGAGCGGCTGGACGCGTATCTGCGCACGGGATTGAGCGTTCATCATGCCGCGGCCGCCGGACCAATGGGTCCGGTCACCTACAATCTTGCGCGGGCCGCTCCCGAAGACGTGCACGCACTCGCGACCTATTACGCGTGGTGGATGCGCCAGGCACCCGCCGCGCGTGCCGAACCGCCGCTGCCGGACCGTCGCGCGTCGGCGACGCGCGCGCATCCGATCGGCGCGAGGCTGTACGAAGGTGCATGTGCCGTTTGCCACGAACCCGGTGCGCCGATGGTCGTGGCCGGTCGACCGCTGCTGCCGCTCGGCACGCCGCTGCACGAGGACAATCCGCGCGACACGATCCAGATCATCCTGCAAGGCCTGCGCCCGCCCGTGTCGGCGAGCGGCCCGTACATGCCGGCTTATGCCGACGCGCTGAACGACGCGCAGATCGCCGAGATCGTCGCGTATCTGCAGGCGCGTCACGGCACCGGCCCGGCGTGGAAAGACCTGCCAGCCGAGGTCGCAAAGGCCAGAAAGGAAGGCGAGTGATCGAATTGACCGTCAATGGCGCGAGAGCGCGCGCCGACGTCGATCCCGCGACGCCGCTGCTCTACGTGCTGCGCGACGATCTGCACCTGCATGCCGCCAAGTTCGGGTGCGGGCTGGGTCAGTGCGGCGCCTGCACCGTGCTGGTCGATGATCGTCCGGTTTTTTCCTGCCTGCTGCCCGTGGGGGCGGTCGGCGGTCGCGCGATCACGACCGTCGAAGGGCTTGGCACCGCCGAGGCGCCCGGCGATGTGCAGCAGGCGTTCCTGCACGAACAGGCTGGCCAATGCGGTTATTGCATCCCGGGCATGATCGCGCGCGCCGAGGCGCTGCTGCGGTGGACAATCACGCCGAGCGAGGATGAGGTGCGCACCGCGATGGCGCCCTCGCTGTGTCGCTGCGGCACGCACATGCGCATCCTGCGCGCGGTGCGCCGCGCCGCGGTCGCGCGCGGCGGTGGCGTGGTCGAGCCTGCGGAGCCGGTCACGTGACGCCATCGCGCCGCGAGATGCTCGGCGGGCTGATAGTCGCCTTTGCGATCACCCCGGCCGCGGCGCAGACCGGCGGCGGCGAAGGTAGCGGCGGTCCGCCGACGGTCGCGCCCGACCTGCCCGGCACGCTTTCCAAGTTTCCCGACCTGGACGCCTGGATCCGTATTGCACCGGACGGTTGCGTCACGGTGTTCACCGGCAAGGCCGAGCTCGGCACCGGCATCAAGACCGCGATCGCGCAGCTCGCCGCGGACGAACTCGACGTCGCGATGGCTGACGTGAACCTCATCACCGCCGATACCGGGCTGACGCCGAACGAGGGCGTGACTGCTGGCAGTCAAACGCTCGAACAGAGCGGCACGGCGGTCGCCAATGCCGCCGCCAACGTGCGCCTCCTGCTGGCGGAGGCGGCGGCCGCGCGCTGGGGTGTTGCGGCAACCGACCTGTTCACGCGCGACGGTGCGGTGCTTGACGGACACGGACGCCGCCTGTCCTACGCCGACTTGGCCGGGGCCACGTCACTTGCCGTTCGTGCGCGCGCCGACGTTCCGCGCAAGCGTGTCGCGGCACGCCGGTTGATCGGACATCCCGTGCCGCGGGTCGACCTCCCCGCCAAGCTGACCGGGCAGGCCGCCTACGTCCACGACATGCGCCTGCCCGGCATGGTGCACGCACGCGTGCTGCGCGGGCCGATGTCGGGCACCCGCGCCAAGCTCGACGTGGCAGCGATCGCACAACAGCCCGGCGTCACCCGCGTCGTTCAACTGGGGAACTTCGCGGCGATCGTTGGTCCGCGCGAGTGGCCGCTCGAACGTGCACTCCAGGCCGCGGCACGCGGCGGGTCGATCGCAACGCCGCCCGCGCAGCTTCCCGGCGCGCTGCCGGGCGCGTTGCTGACGATGCGGCGCGAGAGCCAGACGATCGCGGAGGAGCGCGGCGATCCCGCGGCCCGCCCTGTTCGGCGGCTGTCGGCCCGCTACGACCGCCCGTACCTGATGCACGGCGCGATCGGTCCGTCGTGCGCGGTGGCGCTGTTCCGGGACGGACAGATGACGGTGTGGACGCACAGCCAGGGCGTCGAACCGCTGCGCCATTCGCTCGCCGAACTGCTGTCCATGCCGGTTGAACGCATCCGCTGCGTCCACCGAGAAGGTGCGGGCTGCTACGGTCACAACGGTGCCGACGACGTCGCGGGTGACGCTGCCCTGGTCGCGCGTGCCGTGCCCGGCGTGCCCGTGCGGTTGCAATGGAGCCGCGCGCAGGAACACGGCTGGGAGCCGCTCGGCCCAGCGATGCTGGCGCAGCTCGACGCCGCGCTCGACGCCGCGGGCCGGATCGTCGACTGGCAGCACCAGGTTTGGAGCAACACGCACAGCACGCGCCCGACCGCGGCGGGTGATCTGCTCGCCGGGCAGGAGATGGTGCCGCCGTTTCCGGCCACCCCGCCAAAGCCGATCCCGCAACCCAATGGCGGCGGGGATCGAAATGCGATTCCGCTGTACCGCTTTCCCAATCAGCGCGTGGTCAGCCATTTTCTGCCCGACATGCCGATCCGCGTGTCGGCGCTGCGCGGATTGGGCGCACACCTGAACATCTTCGCGCTCGAAAGCTTCATGGACGAACTCGCCGCGGCGGCGGGAGAAGATCCGGTCGCGTTCCGGCTCGCGCATCTCGACGACCCGCGCGCCGCGGCGGTGATCAGCCGGACAGCCGAGAGGTTCGGCTGGTCGCGCTACCGCGTCGCCCCCAACCGCGGCCGCGGGTTCGCCTTCGCGCGCTACAAGAACCACGGCGCCTATTTGGCGGTCGCACTCGACGTCGAGCGCGTGCCGGTTGAAGACCGCCTGATCGTCCACCGCGCGGTCGCGGCGGTCGACAGCGGCGAGGCGGTCAATCCCGACGGCATCCGCAACCAGGTCGAGGGCGGGATCGTCCAGTCGCTGAGCTGGACCGCGTTCGAGGCGGCGAGCCACGACGGCGCGCGCCGCACCGCCTATGACTGGAGCACCTACCCGATCCTGCGCTTCGGCAACGCGCCGCGCACCGTCGCGGTCGAGATCATCGACCGCCCCGGTACGCCGTTCCTCGGCACCGGCGAATGCGCGCAAGGGCCGACTGCTGCTGCGCTGGCGAATGCCTTGGCGATGGCCACGGGCTCGCGGCAGCGATCGCTTCCGCTGCTACCAACTGGTGCCGATCGAGGATGATCCGGCGGTAGCCGTTGAAGACCACTTCTCGGTGGCGGCGAAAGCGGCGGTTCGTTCATGTGAGCGCGTGGTGTTGACAGCGCGAGGTCGACACGCAGGTCAGGTGCCGGCTGGCACCGCATAGTCGGTTTCGGCGAGGTCGGTGAGCAGATCGGGTCCGATCGGCTCCCAGCCGAGCCGCGCCCGCGTCCAGGCGTTCGACGCAACCATGTCGAGCCCGGCGAACGGCGCCATCCAGCCGAAATATCGCTCAATCTCGTCGTCAGAGATCGAACGGACTGGCAGCCCTGTGCCGCGGCCGATTGCCTCGGCGATGTCGCGCGCGGGGACGCCTTCCTCGGCGCAGGCATTGTAGCGCGCGCCCGGCTCGCCCTTCTCCAGCGCCAGGACGTAGAGCCTGGCCACGTCGCTGATATGTGCGGCGGCCCAGCGCGTCCGGCCTTCGCCCAAATAAGCAATCGCGCCGGCCCGGCGCGCTTCGGCGATCAACGGCGTGATGAGCCCGGCCTTGGTCGTGTCGTGCACCTGCGGCAGGCGTATCGTGCGTACGTCGATGCGCCGCGCGGTCAGTGCCGCGCCCGCAAGTTCGGTCGCGATGCGCGGATTTGCATGGCGCGGATTGAGCACGTCCTCAGTTGCCACGCCGCCCCCGAGCGGCGTGCCGATGCCGACGCCCGAGGTGATGAGCAGCGGCTTGTGAGTTCCGTCCAGCCCGTCACCCATCGCGGCGATATTGCGTTCGTCCTTGCGAGTGTTTTCTACAAAGGTGCTGAAGTTGTGGTCGAAGGCACAATGGATCACCGCGTCAGCCATGGCCGCCCCGTTGGCGAGCGTTTCGGGCTGCTCAAGGTCGCCGCGATGGATTTCGGCGCCTGCAGCCTCGAGTTGCCGCGCACCCGCGTCGGAGCGCGCCAGGCCAAGTACCCGGTGACCGCGGCCAAGTAGTTCGGGAATGAGATGCGAGCCGATGAAGCCGGTCGCGCCGGTCAGGAACACGCGCATCGTTAATCTCCTTCTTGCCGGAGAAGGATGTCGCAGCCGACGGCAGCATGTTAAAGTAGTGACCTTATCATGGTAAAACGACCAACAGGATCGGTGATGGCCAGCACAACGCCCAATCTGCTCGGCGTGTACCTGCGCGATCGTCGCGCCCGCCTGGATCCGGCAACCTTCGGCTACACGGGTGGCAGGCGACGCACGCCGGGGCTGCGCCGGGAGGAAGTGGCCAGCCGCGCCAACATCAGCGCAACTTGGTACACCTGGCTGGAACAGGGGCGTGGCGGTGCGCCCTCCGCCGACGTGCTCGATCGCCTGGCCAAGGGACTGATGCTGACTGAGCCCGAGCGCGAACACCTTTACATGCTCGGCCTCGGTCGTCTGCCGGACAAGCGCTACCAACCGATCGACGGCATCACTCCACGGCTACAGCGCGTGCTCGATGGGATGCCGTTCAGCCCGGCGATCATCAAGACGGCGATGTGGGACATCGTCGGCTGGAATCGCGCCGCCGCGGCACTGCTGACCGACTATGCACTGCTGCCGGCCGACGGGCGCAACATCCTGCGGCTGATGTTCACGGGCGGCAGAAGCCGCAGTCGCAACGAGGATTGGGACAGCGTGGCGCGCTTCGTCGTTGGCGCATTTCGCGCCGACGTGGCGCGGGCTGGTGCGCACGGCAGTGCGACGGCCGCCCGACTGGTTGAGGAGCTGAGCCGTCTGAGCCCGGAGTTCGCGGCATTGTGGCGCGACAACGATGTCGTCGCGCACAGCGAAGGCGTGAAGCGGATTCGCCATCCGGAGGTCGGACTGGTGAAGCTCGACTTCTCATCCTTTGCGGTCGAGGGCAGGCCTGAGCTGGGCATGATCGTGTACAATCCCGCAACACCGGCCGACGCCGACAAGGTTCGCGGGCTAATGGGCGCAGCCGGCGGCTGACCGCTTCAGAGCCCCGTCATCCCAGCGCTTTGACGTGATCCACGAACGCGCGCAGCGGCTGCGGGACCAGCCGGCGCTGCGAATAATAAAGGAACGGGCCCGAAAAGGGCTGCCACCATTCCATCAGCACAGGCTCGAGCGTACCGGTGGTCAGATGGGGCATCAGCCAGTCCTCAAACAAGTGGATCACGCCAGTGCCGCCCAGCGCCGCATCGATCGCCAGGTCCGTTGCCCCGTTTACCCGCACGACCAGGCGACTGGACGGTTCGACCTTTACCACCACGCCGTCCCGCTCGAACTCCCATGGCGAGGTCAGCGCGCCGCTGGCAAAGCGACCCAGGATGCAGTCGTGCGCCAGCAGGTCGCGCGGGTGTGACGGCCGCCCGCGTCGGTCAAGGTAGGTCGGTGACGCCGCGGTCGCGAAGCGCTGCACCCGTGGCCCGATCGGGATCGCAATCATGTCCTGCTCGAGCCGGTCGTCGTAGCGGATCCCCGCATCGCTGCCCGCCGCCAGCACGTCGACGAAACTGTCCTCGGCATCGACCTCGACGCGAATGTCGGGATAGGCCGCGAGAAAGCCTGGCAGGATCGCGGGTAGCACCAGCCGCGCGGCGCTGACCGGCACGTTCAGCCGCAGCGTGCCGGCAGGCCGACCTTTGAGCTCGTCCACGACACGCAGCGCGGCCTCCACCTCGGCCAGCGCGGGACCCAGCCGCTCGATCAGGCGCTGGCCGGCCTCGGTCGGCGTCACACTCCTGGTGGTGCGGTGAAGCAGCCGTACGCCGAGCCGCTCCTCAAGCCGGCGCACCGCCTCGCTCATCGTCGACGCGCTTGCCCCGCTGCTCCGCCCCGCCTCACGGAAACCACCCGCCTTGGCCACCGCCAGCAGCGTTTGAACGTCGGAAAGATCGGCGGGCATCGTACGGTTATCCGAACAGGGCGTGCGGATCGTGGCCGCTAATCGCGTGAAAGTCATGCGCCTAAATCGTGTTCACGCTTTGAGGAGAACGACCATGCGCACGATTGACCACGCAGGAACCTACAAGCTCGGTGACCGACAGGTCCGGCGGCTCGGCTACGGCGCGATGCAGCTAGCCGGGCCCGGTGTTTATGGGCCACCACGCGACCGCGACGCCGCGCTTGCGGTGCTGCGCGACGCGGTGGCAGCGGGTGTCGATCACATCGACACCAGCGACTTCTACGGTCCCCACATCACCAATCAGCTGATCCGCGAGGCGCTGTCGCCCTATCCGGACGGCCTCGTCATCGTCACCAAGGTCGGCGCCATCCGCGGCGAGGATGCGTCGTGGAACCCGGCGCAAGAGCCGGCGCAGTTGCGCTCGGCGGTAGAGGACAATCTGCGCAACCTTGGTCTGGAGCGATTGGAGGTGGTCAATTTCCGGGTGCATCCGGGTCACCACGGTCGCGGAAATCAGTCGATTGCCAGCAGCTTCGAGGCGATGGCCGCGATGCAGGCGGAAGGGTTGATCCGCCATCTCGGCACCAGCAACGCGACCCCCGCGCAGGTCGCCGAGGCGCGCGCCATTGCGCCGATCGTCTGCGTGCAGAACCAGTACAATCTCGCGCATCGCGAGGATGACGCGCTGATCGACGGGCTTGCAGCGGACGGCATCGCCTTTGTGCCCTTCTTCCCGCTCGGCGGCTTCAACCCGCTTCAGTCGGCATTGCTCCTGGCCGTGGCCGACCGGCTCGGTGCCACGCCGATGCAGGTGGCGCTCGCCTGGTTGCTGCGTCGTTCGCCCAACATCCTGCTGATCCCTGGCACATCGTCGCTGTCTCACCTGCGCGAGAACCTGCAAGTCGCCGACATCGAGCTGCCGGACGAGGCGATGAGCGAGCTGGACACGATCGGCACCGACCAGGGCTGAACCCGCGGGCGAACACGTTCAAGGCGGCGGGTGACTCCGAGCGTTCGCCCGCCGCGCATCTTTCAACATCTAGGTTTTGTTCACGGGGGAATGCATTGGTGTCGGCCAGCCGGTGTTGCCCCGGCTGGCGCACGGCATCAGATTTGCGCCAGACCACCATCGGTGAACAGCTCGCTTCCCGTCATGAAGCTGCTGTCCGACGACGCCAGAAAGGCGGCAGCGGCCGCTACCTCCGACGGATCGCCGACATGGCCGATCGGCGTCGTCGCACCCATCTCGATCATGGCGTCGCGCCCGACCACCTCGGCGGCGAGTTCGGTCAGGGTTGGTCCCGGCGACAGGACGTTGACCCGGATACCCGTTCCCCGCAGGTCCTGCGCCCAACTGCGCGCGAGATTTCGGACCGCCGCCTTGGATGCGCTGTAAACGCTGAACGCGGGCGTGCCCATGACGCCGGTGGTCGATCCGGTCAGAATGACCGAGCCGCCTCGCTCCATCAGGGTAAGGCCTTTCTGCACCGTGAAGATGGTGCCCTTCACGTTGACGTCGAACGTCGCGTCGACGTGCTCCGGCGTGATCTCGGACAAGGGCAGCAGCGCACCGGTGCCGGCATTGGCGAACAGGATGTCGAGTCTGCCATGCTCGCGTCGGACGGTGCCGAACAGCCGGTCCAGATCAGCCGCGTCGCTGACCGATCCCGCGACGGCCCGCGCCTGAGGCCCGAGCATGTTCGCAGCCGCCTGGAGCTTATCAGCCCTACGTCCGAACAGATAGACGAACGCACCTTCCGCGACGAACCGCTGCGCGGACGCCAGACCGATACCGGTGCCACCGCCGGTGATGAGCGCGATTTTTCCTTCGAGTCTGGTCATACATGCCTCCACTGATTGGTTGCACGCAGCTGACCATCCGCATACCTCAGGACAAGTATGCACCTTTTGGTAAGTATGAGATATGTCTGAAGCCCGCCACGCCGATCAGCCAGGCGCGACCATCGCTGCTCCCGCCTTCACCTGCGGGCTCGACGCCACGCTGAAGATCATCTCGGGCAAGTGGAAGCCGCTGATCCTCTACTTCTTGCTGCGCGGCCCGACCCGGTACGGCGAGTTGAAGCGGGCCATTCGCGACGTCAGCGACAAGGTGCTGATCCAGCAGTTGAAGGAGCTGGAGGCGGACGGTGTGCTCAGCCGAAACGACTACAAGGAAGTGCCGCCCCGGGTGGACTATATGCTCACGCCTATTGGACAGAGCCTTGCCCAGGCACTGGAGCCGTTATGCCAGTGGGGGACGGAGAACATGGCGGAGATGCAGAAGCTTTTCGCCGAGCGCGCCGGCTGGGGACGGGCGCAGCGTTGACGACCTGATCGCTCCGAACGACGCTCAAGGTTTCGCGCGGGCGTGGAGCGCGCGCACCGCGTTGGCGAACGCCTTCACCGGGCCCTCGACCTCGGCGTCGGGGATGACGTCAGCGGCGCAGAAGCGAGAAATCGCGTTCATTCATGACCGTCTACCACTTCACTCGCAGAGATCGGGATAGCTGTACGTTGATGGCGCAATCGGCACATGCTCGCGGCGAAGGCCGCGTTGTCGCCGCCTACGATCTCCTGCTTCGCCCAGCGGTCCCGACCAACACGGAGGACGCGGGTTTGCCGAAAATGCGAACGGCACGGAGATTTGTCGCCGCGAACGCGCGATCATGCGCCGTGACGGACGCAAACGGGAACGACCGGCGCTCACGTTGGCCTGACCAACTCGCTTCGTACCAGGCACGGGCATTCAGATTTTCACAGCTACCACCTGAACGAACCGGCTTTCTCCGCAGCCAACTGCCCGATAGCGGACAGGCGGCTTTGCAGCACACGCCGTCACTCGCCATTACCGCTGAGAGGCGATAGTTACAGGTCGAGTTAGGGTCAGGACTCATTGGTGTGAGGCGCGAGATCTGATTCAGACTCCAAGAGGAGACTTTAACGAGCGACCTGTACTGGTTGACGGACGAGATAGAGCGGCTTCGGCCGTCCTCCCAAGAGCCATGGCAAGCCGGGGGTGGACGACCGGCGGGTGCTGAGTGGTATTGTGTTCGTCAATTGCAACGGGCTGCGCTGGCGAGGTGCCCCCAGGGACCATGGTCCGCACAAAACGTTGTACAGCCGTTGAAAGCGCTGGGGCGAGGCAGGCGTGTTCACGCGGATAATGGAGGGCTTGGCTGCGGCGGACGCCGAGCCGAAGACGGTTATGATCAACGCGACTTACCTGAAGGTGCACCGCACGGCACCGAGCCTGCGGGTAAAAAAGGGGGGCTTCGGCCGCCTGATCGGGCGCAGCAAAGGAGGCATGAACACCAAGCTCCCTGCCATCGCCGATGCGAACGGGTGCCCTCTAAGCTTCTCCATGACAGCAGGCCAGGTCAGCGACTATACCGGCGCGGCAGCGCTGCTCGATGATCTGCCAAACGAACAGTAGCTGCTTGGTGACCGCGGCTACGATGCAGACCGGTTCAGAGACGCCCCTCATGCCAAAGGCATCCAGCCCTGTATCCCAGGCCGGAAATCCTGTAACGAGCCAGTCAGATACGACAAGCGCCGCTACCCACGACGCAGCCGCAGCGAGATGATGTTCGGCCGCCTGAGAGACTGGCGCCGCGTCGCCACCCGCTACGATCGCTGCCCCACCGCCTTTTTCTCCGCCGTCGCCTTCGCCGCTACCGTCACCCTTTTGGCTGTGATCAACAGGGCCTGACCTTCGCATGCGAGCGGGGTTGGGCGGCTGCCTGCTTCTTCGCACCGGCTTCGGAAGCGGCGAGCAGCGTGTCGTTTGCGGGGTGGCTGTGATGCGCCGTGCTGGTGACGTCGGCGTCCCGGACTCCGATAACAACGCCGCCGGAGTCACAAACGCAAGCTGAGCCACCCCGCCAAAAAATCCGAGCTGCGGTACCCCGCGTCGGTCAGCGCCGCCTTTGCCCAGAGATGTTCGTACCGTCCGGTGAACGACAGACGCGGCGAGATCGACCAGACGAGCTGCGCGCGCGCGGTGTCCGCGATCTGGCGGCCGCTGACATTCTGCGTCCCCGCGAACGCCTGTCCGTTGGCGCGGTAGACCGCGTCGTTGACGCTGTCGCGCCAGGATAGCTGGTATTCCAGCGCCACGCGCACCTTGGCAACCGGCTGAAAACTGACGTTCGGCGCTGCCGCGATCAGGTTGGTCGGCGTCGCGTAGAGCTGGTAGCTGTAATAAACATTGTTGCCGAACGGGGCGAGCGCGTTACGCAGCGTGCCGCGGCCATAAGCGCCGCTGCCGCTCGCGTAATCGACGTGGAAGCCAATGCGGGGCGCCTGGCGGTCCTTGCCAAGCCGGTAGCTCTGCGCGAGCAGCAGCAGCCAGGCCGAGATGTCGCGATTGTCGTAGCTGCCGCCCTGGTGGTTGATCGTCCAGTCGAGATTGACCGGCCCCGCGTCGCCCCAGACGTGCAGACCGTAGAAGGTGCGCACCTCGCGCGCGGGCGCGCCGCCCCACACCGCGGCGCGATTGCGGAGCCGCCACAGGAATGGATCGACGTAGAGCTTCGACCCGCCGAACAGGGTAGTGGGTAGCACGAAGCCGGATGACACGCCCGAAAAGCGGCGCCCGTCCTCGTTCCGGTCGTCGCCGGTGCCGCCGTTGCCGAGCCGGGTCGGGGTGAAATCGAACACGTCGACCCGTGCTTTGGCGACGCGGCCCCAGGCGCGCACGCCGTTGAACGTCAGGAAGATCGTATTGTTGTCGCGCGGCACCACCAGCAGATTGGGCCCGTCGGCAAAAGTCTGGCGACCGACGCGCACACCAAGATCGGCCGCCCCGACGGTAGCGGTGAGATCGGCAAAGGATTGCTGCACCACCAGGCGGTTGCGCAGGAAGCCCGATGGTGCGCCGATGTTCGGACCCGAGATGCCACCGTGCGCGATCTCGCCGAACAGGCGGACATGCTCGCCCAGGTGGAGGTCGGCGCCGGCGACGAGCCGGTCGATGTCCTGGCGTTGCGCTTCACGTTCGCGCAGGTCGGGATTGGTGGTGAGGTTGACGCGCGCGCGCGCCTCGCCCGACAGTGTCAGGTAGAAGTCGTCGCGACCCAGCGGGATGTACTTGAGCCGGTCGAACACGTCGCGGCGCTTGGCGGGATCACGCAGGCGCGTCCAATCCTCGACCCAGCGCGACTGGTTGTAGCCGCCTGCGGTGACGCCGTCGCCGACCGCCTCGATCGGATAGGATTCGGACAGCGGCGCCGCGAGGCTCTGGCGCGCGCGCTCGTTCTGGATCGTCGCGGGCGGTACCGCGCTAGTGCTGGATTGAGCCACGGCGGGAAGCGCCGTCAGCAGGGCGAGCGAGGAGGTGGCAGCGGCGAAGCCGCGCGAACGGATTGGCATGGGTGGCAGTCCTTGCTGGCGCAGCGGACGCGTGGGTTTCGCGCGTCCGCCCGGGCGCTTATTCGGCGGGAACAGCGTCGGCGGGCAGCTGGTCGATCCGCGCGAGGGCGCGGCCCGACAGCGCGGCAGCGAACTGTTCGCGGTCGAGCTTCCCTTCCCAACGCGATACGATCACGGTCGCGACCGCGTTGCCGATGAAATTGGTGAGGCTGCGGCACTCGGACATGAAGCGGTCGACGCCTAGGATCAGCGCCATGCCCGCGACCGGCACGGAGGGCACGATCGATAGCGTGGCGGCGAGCGTGATGAACCCAGCGCCCGTCACGCCGGCCGCGCCCTTCGACGACAGCATCGCGACCGCGAGCAGGAGGAGTTGTTGGCCGATCGTCAGATCAACGTTGCATGCCTGCGCGATGAACAGGGCGGCCAATGTCATGTAGATGTTGGTGCCGTCGAGGTTGAACGAGTAGCCGGTCGGCACGACGAGGCCGACGATCGACTTGGGACAGCCGGCGCGCTCCATTTTCTCGATCAGCGAGGGCAGCGCGCTCTCCGACGACGAGGTGCCGAGCACCAGCAGCAGTTCGGCTCTCAGATACGCGATCAGGCGGAAGATCTAGAAGCCAGCCATGCGGCTGACGAGTCCGAGTACGATGACGACGAACAAGAAGCTGGTGAGATAAAAGGTGCCTACCAGCGTCGCCAAGTTGACCAGCGTACCGACGCCGTACTTGCCGATGGTGAACGCCATCGCGCCGAACGCGCCGATCGGGGCCGCGCGCATCAGGATCGCCACCACCTTGAACACCGCGAGCGACACGTCCTCCAGCGCCGACAACAGCCGGTTGCCACGCTCGCCGATCAGCGCGAGGCCGATCCCGAACAGGATCGCGACGAACAGCACCTGGAGGATATTACCCTCGGTCAGTGCGCCCAGGAACGTGTCAGGGATGATCCCGGTCAGAAATCCGGTGATCGTCGTTTCATGCGCCTTGCTCGCGTAATCGGCGATCTTGCTGGTATCAAGCGTCGCGGGATCGATGTTGAGCCCCGCACCCGGACGAACGACGTTGGCAACGACCATGCCGATGACGAGCGCGAAGGTAGAGAAAAACAGGAAGTAAGCGAAGGCCTTGCCGGCAACACGCCCGACCGAGCCGAGGTCGCGCATACCCGCAATTCCGGTCACGATCGTCAGGAAGATGACCGGTGCGATGATCATCTTGACTAGCTTGATGAAGGCATCGCCAACGGGCTTCATCGCTTCGCCGACCTGCGAGTAAAAATGCCCCAGCAGCACACCCAGCGTGATCGCGATCAGCACTTGGATGTAAAGCTGCGCGTACCACGGCTTGGCGGCCGGCGGGATCGCGTAACCGGGATCGGTGACCTGGATCATGCGCTTGAACCTCTCCTTTCCACCACTTACGGGCGGGTCGTTGATGGCATGATGGTGAAGGACGATCGTGGCGGGCCGTCATGTTTTCGTGCCGGCGATGATTTATATGGTAAAACAAAGACCTATGTGCCGGCTCAAGCCGCTTCGAACATCGGATTGATGTAAAAACTTGCATTCTCATCTTGGCTAGAATGCAAAAAGTTACACACCGGCTAAGCCGTCCTACAAGGACAGGGATGAGTCGCAATCTCGTTTCATCCGCTCGCTGGCTCATCATGATCGTGGCCGCGTTGGCGATCGTCGCCGTTGCCGCGCATGTCGCACGCGGCCGAGCGCGCGACGCGTTGGCCGAGGGCGTGCTGACCGACGCACGCCTGCGCGCATCACTCCTCGACAGTGAGATCGCACGCTTTCGCCTGCTTCCGCTGGCACTCGGCGACGACCGCGACGTGGCGGCCACGTTGGCGAAGCAGTCTGGCGCATCGGTCGCGCTCGATCGCAAGCTGGAGTCGCTGGCGCGAACAACCGGCGCAGCCGTCATCTATTTGGTGGATCCATCGGGACGCGCCGTGGCGGCAAGCAACTGGCGCACGCCTTCGAGCTTTGTCGGCAATGACTACCGCTTTCGTCGCTACGTGCGTGATGCACGACCGTCGGGGTCGGCGGCGCAATTTGCGCTCGGCACGGTCAGCCGCCGACCAGGGTTGTTCCTCGCGCGGCGCACCGCAGCAGGCGGCGTGGTGGTTGTGAAACTTGAGTTCACGCGCGTCGAGGCGGATTGGGCGCGTGCGGGCGGCGATACGTTCGTGCGTGACTCCAACGGCGTCGTGGTGGTGAGCAGCCGTCCGGAGTGGCGCTTCGCGGCGACCCGCCCACTGTCGCGGCAACGGCTCGCCGCGGTGCGGGCGGAGGCGAGTCTGTCCGCGGGTACGTTGCGAATGCTGCCCACGTCGCCGGACGACGTCGTCGCCACCGTGCCGACGGGGCATCCCGGTTGGACCTTGACCCTGCGCCGCGCAGCCGGATCGGTTGAACGTACAGCGGCACGTAACGCGGCAATCGGTGCCGCGCTCGGCGTCGTCGCGCTCGCTGCGCTGCTCTGGGGACTGCGACAGCGCATCAACCTCACCCGCCGCCGCACCGCGGAGCTGGAGGAAGCGGTGGCCGCACGTACCGCCGCACTGACCCGCGAAATCGACGAGCGTGCAGCTAGTGAGGCGCGCGCCGCCGATCTGCGCGAAGGCTTGCGGCAGGCCAATCGACTGGCAACGCTGGGTCAGGTGACGGCCAGCGTGGCGCACGAGACTGCGCAACCGGTAGCGGCGATCCGCACCTATGCGCAGACCAGTGCGGCGCTGCTCGACCGCGGCGATATGGCAGCGGTGCGCGAGAATCTGACCGCAATCGCGCGCCTGTCCGATCGGATTGGCGCGGTGACGCAGGAACTGCGCGGCTTCGCACGGCGTCGGGCGGGTGCGCTGCGTCCGGTGGCACTGGCGGAGGTGATCGACGGCGCGCTGCTGATCCTCAAGGAGCAACTGCGCGGCGTGACGATGGCGCGTGAATCCATCCATCCGGGCCTGATGGTGATGGGAGGACGAGTCCGGCTGGAGCAGGTGCTGGTGAACGTACTTCAAAACGCGATCGAGGCGGTCGCCAACACGCCGGACCCGCTCATCTCATTGACGCTTCAATCGAGCGGATGCCGCGTTACCCTTTCGGTGACGGATAATGGTCCCGGCATCGCCGAGGAAGTCGCCGCGCGATTGTTCACGCCTTTCATAACCAGCCGCAGGGACGGGCTCGGGCTCGGGCTCGTCATCGCGCATGACATCATGGTCGAACTGGGCGGCACGCTGCGCAACGCGCCGTCTCTCCACGGTGCACGCTTCGAGATCGACATGGTGCCGGCGTGAGCGCGATCGCAGATACAAGCGCTTCGATCGTCGCATTGGTCGACGACGATGACGACCTGCGCCTAGCCACCGCGCAACTGCTGTCGCTCGCGGGATATGATGTGCGCGGCTTCGCTGATGCATCCTCCGCCTTGGCGGCAATCGACACCGATTTCGCCGGGGTGGTCGTCACCGACGTGCGGATGCCGGGTATGTCGGGTATCGAACTCTTTCGCGCACTCGCCGCGCGCGATGCCGAACTGCCGGTCGTGTTGATGACCGGGCATGGCGATATCGACATGGCAGTGTCCACGCTGAAGGCAGGAGCCTGGGACTTCCTCACCAAACCGTTCGACCCCGATGCCATGCTTGCCGCAGTAGCTCGGGCGGCGAAGGCACGCGCGTTGACGATCGATAACCGCCGCCTGCGCGCGCTGGCCGAGGCCTCCAGCGCGGATGAACTGGTTGGTCGCAGCCCGGCGATCCGTCGAATTCGGGAAATGCTACCCACGTTGGCGGACGCCGATCTCGACGTCGTGATCGAAGGAGCAACCGGAACCGGGAAGCAGTTGGTCGCCCGATTGATCCACCGCAGCGGTCGACGCGGGCGTCATCGCTTCATCACGGTCGATTGCGCGTCATTGCCATCGGCCGCTGAGGACGCGTTGTTCGGTGCTTATGGCGCGATCTCGCAGGCGCATCGCGGAACGCTGTTCCTCGACAACGTCGATCGGGCCGAGGGACGTGTACAGCACCGCCTCACGCAATTCGTCGAACGCCGCGTGGTGGCGCTCGACGCGCGCGAGCCGGTGCCGGTCAATGCGAGGATCGTCGCGGCGATCGACGCGGGCGGGCGCGAACGCGTGGTGCCGGCATTGTTTCACCGGTTGGCAGCGATAACGTTGCAACTCCCGCCGTTGTCGGAGCGGTCTGAGGACATTCCGCTTTTGGCCATGCACTTCATGGCGGCATGCGCGAACGGTGTGACGCGATCGACGATGACGGCGTTCGACGTGGCACATCTGGCTGCTCGGCTCGCATGGCCCGGCAATGTTCGCGAACTGGAGATGGCGGTGGAACGCATCGTCCTAGGCCTTGATGACAAGGTGGACACTGGCAATGCATTGTCGCTGCCGGAACGCGTACGCGCGTTTGAACGGACGCTGATCGTCGAGGCGATGATGCGAGCAGGAGGCGACGTGACTGTTGCAGTAGACCAGCTCGGAATACCGCGGGACACCTTCTACTACCGCGTCAAACGGCTAGGAATCGATCTGCGACGGATTCGGGCCGGCGACGGTGCCGGCGATAGCAAGCGTTGAATGGCGTAGCCGCCGTCGAATTCGCGCGTGATGTTGGCTTTGATCTGGCCTCCGCGCATCGCATCATAGCCAACGTCGCGCGGACCATCGCCCAATCGGTAGAAGCCGTTCAGTTCGTAGCGCATCGCGTCGTCGATCCGGCCGCCATAAGCGAAAGCGGCGCGGTATTCGCGATAGTCGAGGCCGCAGGAAAGCTGGAACGAGCCGCCTTCCTGCTCACCCGTCTTCGAGATGAAGTTGATGATGCCACCGGGCGAGTTGCTGGCGAAGGTCGACGCCGAGCCGCCACGCACCTACTCGATCCGCGCGAGCGACAGGTCGTTGCGGATGAAGATGTCGGTGGCCGAAGATGCCGAAGATGATGTCGCCGAACTCCAGCACGGGCAGGCTGTCCTCCTGCAATTGCAGGAATTTCGCGCCGCCCGACGCAACCGGCAGCCCGCGCACCGAGATGTTGGCGTTACCCTCGCCACCCGACGCTTCGACGCGGATGCCCGGCAGATTGCGCAGGATCTCGGCGGTGTTGCGCGGTGGCAGCTTGGAGGTGAGCTTCGCATCGAGCGAACTGACCGCGACTTACGTATCGAGCCGGTTACGTCCCTGCGCCACGCCGGTGGCGACGATGTCCTCGCTCGCGGCCTCTGCTTAAGCTGCGGCGGCGGACTGATACGTCTGCGCGGCCTGATCGGACGGGTTGCTTTCGGCGAGGGCGACCTGCGCGTGCGCGGCGGATGCGGCAAACAGCGCAACGGTGGTCAGCACGTGATGGTGAGCCTCCATTCGATCCTCCCTGCCGGACGGCTCTCTGCAGAAGCCGACTGCCAGCCTAACTTACGTGTGATCGATTTCCTCAGGTCGATGCGCGAACGATCAGCTGCGAGGCGATGATCCACGACGATGCATTGCCGCCGCCGATCTTCGCCAGCCATGCGTCGACCATCAACCGCGCACCCGTTTCGGCATCGTGGTGAGCGGCGGCGAAGCGTGGGCGGCGAGCGTCACGTCGTCATAGCCGATCACTGCGGTGTTGCCCGGCACGTCGATCCCCGCCTCGGCAAGTGCGCGCAGCGTGGTCATCGCGACGATATCCGACGCGGCGAAGATACCGGCAGGGACATATTTATGCGCGAGCAGCTGACGCACCGCCGCATGGACGGCATCGGGCGTCATCATGGTTTCAAGCACGTCGACCGTCCGATCGGCCGCCGCCGCGCCATCGCAAAATCCGGCGAGCCGGTCGGCGAACTCGGGTGGAGCCGAATCGCCGATGAACAACAGTCGGCGGCAACCCTTGCGCCAACAAGTGCCGTGCCGCGAGGTGCCCGCCCGCCACATTGTCCAACCCGATCGTCACCTGGCGCTGATCGGGGCGATTGGCGCCCCAGACCACGAGGGGCGCGTCACGCGCGGCCGCGCACTCGATCGCCGCGGTCTGGTCCGACTGCCCGACCAGCAGCAATCCGTCGTCCCGGCCGCTGTCGATCAACCGGTCGAGCTAAACGTCACGATCGGGGATCAGGCGGGACAGGGGAACGTCATAGTCGCGCTCGACGAGCAGATCGGCGAGGAAGCCGAGCAAGGTAAGGGAGAACGGGTCGGTCAGATGCTGTGTTCGCGCGCGGTCGAGCGGGAGCGCGAGCTCGATCGCGCTGGTAGTCTTCAACCGCAGGTTGCGCGCGAGCTGGTGGGGCCTCACGTCATGCTCGCGCGCCAAAGCCTTCGCGCGCGCCTGCGTGGCCGCGCTGATCGATGGATGCCCGGCAAGCGCGCGCGACACGGTGGAGGTGGAAACCCCTGCCAATTCGGCGAGATCGGCTAGCTTCATCGGTCTGACCTACCGCGCTTACTGGTGATGTGCCACGCCGAGTTGAACAAGAGGCAGGCGATCAGCAGGGTAGCCGCGCGCGGCAGACGCACGTGTGCGAACCAACTTACTTGCAGATCGGCTCGCCAACAGCCGGTATCAGCGCCGCATCCCAACCGATCGGACGCGGGCGCTGACGTACGTTCACGCCGTGATACCGCCGTCGATGTTGAGCGTGGTGCCGGTGATGTAGCTCGCATCCGGTCCGGCGAGGAACGAGACCGCACCTGCGACCTCGTCGACGTGGCCGTAGCGACCCAGCGGAATGGTGCCGAGCATCTGCTGCGCGAACTCACCTTCGGCGGGGTTCAGGTCGGTATCGATTGGGCCAGGCTGCACCGTATTGACCAGAATCTTGCGCGGCGCGAGATCCTTTGCCCATCCGCGCGCCAATGCCGCCACGGCTGCCTTGGTCGCGCTGTAGACCGTAGTCGCGGGGAACGCCATTTCACCCGAGATGCTGCCGATCAAGATGATGCGGCCGCCGTCGTTCAGATGCGGCAAGGCAGCGCGCGTGCCGACGTGCAGCCCCTTCACGTTGACGCCGAACTGGCGCTCGAAGGCCTCGTCGGTGTCGTCCACGATCGTGGAAAACTCGGCGACGCCGGCATTGTGGACGAGGATGTCGATCGCACCTAGCGCTGCCACGGCCTGCTCGATGCCGCGACGCTGTGACACCGGATCGGCAGCATCGGCCTGGAACGCGAAGGCGGTGCCGCCCGCCTGCTCGATCGCCGCCACGGTCGCGTCCGCCGCAGCCTTGTTGCCGGCATAGGTGATCGCGACTGCTGCGCCGTCGGCCGCCAATCGTTTTGCGATCGCCGCTCCGATGCCGCGCGATCCGCCGGTGACGAGCGCTTTCTTGCCCTGAAGTGACATAATAACCTCCGATATCTCGCCCGCGATCACGGCATCGTGCGCGGTCGGCAGGGCGAAAGATGGAGTAGGTTCGCAACATTTCAATAATGCCGAACTGTTAAAATGACGGTAGCTGCCTATATGCGCTGTATGCCGCGCTTCACACATCCGAGATTGGAGGACGTTCCGCTCGACCTGGCACTGCACGCATTGGCCGATCCCAACCGCCTAGCCATGGTGGCTCGCCTGGTCGCAACCGAGCGGCTGAGTTGCACCGATGCAGCGCCGTGCGATACGATCCCGAAGAGCACGCTGTCGAACCATTTGAAACTGTTGCGCGCGGCGGGGCTGATCGAGACGACACAGGTCGGTCGCGAGATGATCAATACGTTGCGCCGTTACGACTTCGATCGCCGCTTTCCCGGCCTGCTCGACGCAGTATTGGCTAACAGACCCACCTGAGCGCGTCTCGCGAAGGTACGCGACCGACATGGCCGCAGAGGTTGGTCGGCCGTCAACCAGGCGCACCCAATGGTGTTCGGGGGAGGGGAGGGCAGGTGCGCGGCTCGTGTATGCGAACCGGCCGGTCCGATTGGCTTTTTCTTTACGGTGCTCGCACCCACAGGATCGGCGCTTCGATCTAGCGTCCGCTGCACGACCCCGCACCGTTGACAACATGGCGCCCGCGTGGCTGATTGTCGTCATGGGGTTCGCGATCTCCCCATGAGGCGTCAGCTAGAGCATCGCGTCCAGCACAAGCCTTGCAAGGGACGCGTCATGCCTGCGCCGAACATCATCACGCCAGACAAACTCGCCCGCCTGGTCGCTGTGGCCGGCGCGCCGCATGTCGTTGATGTGCGCGACGCGCCATCTCTGACGATACCGGGGGCGCTGTTGCCCGTGCACCCGGACCCGATCCGATGGAATTATCGCGCAGGATCAAGCGTCGTGATCGTCGATGCCGACGGCGCTGGTCGGGCGATCGCCGCCGCGGCGATCCTGCGCAGCGACGGTATTGCGGCAGAGGTGCTGGACGGCGGCTTCGCGGCCTGGGCGGCGAGGGGGCATCCCACCGTCTCGCTCGCACATCTGCCGCCGCGCCACGAGGACGGGCGCACCTGGTGGGTGACGCGCGCGCGCCCGAAGGTCGATCGCATCGCCTGTCCGTGGCTGATCCGCCGTTTCGTCGATCCAGCCGCGCGCTTCCTGTTCGTCGCGCCGGGCGAGGTGTTGAGCGTCGCGGCGCAGCAGCAGGCCGAGCCGTTCGACGTCGCGGACGAAGGCGTGTTCTGGAGCCACCGCGGCGAACGCTGCACGTTCGACGTCATGGTCGACGCGTTCGGGCTGGAGACGCATGAACCGCTCGCCCGTCTGGCGACCATCGTGCGCGGCGCCGATACCGACCGGCTCGACCTCGCGCCGGAGGCCGCCGGCTTGCTCGCGATCTCGCTCGGTTTGTCACGTATCCACAGCGACGATCACGCTCAACTCGAGGCCGGGATGGGGTTGTACGACGCGCTCTATCGCTGGTGTCGCGACGCGCGCGGGGAGAGACATGACGGGTCCTCGCACCAGTCATCGCGCAGCGCGGTGTCGGCATGAACGCGGCGGCGCCCGATACCGCAAGCGCGCGCCCGGCGCCAGTCACGCTCGGCGAGGCGTTCTGGGTGTGGTTGCGGATCGCGCTGCTGTCGTTCGGCGGACCAGCGGGGCAGATCGCCGTCATGCACCGCATCCTGGTCGACGAGAAGCGCTGGATCGGCGAGCAGCGCTTTCTTCACGCGCTCAATTATTGCATGCTGCTGCCTGGTCCCGAGGCGCAGCAACTCGCCACCTACATCGGCTGGCTGCTGCACCGCACGCGCGGCGGGATCGTCGCCGGCGTGCTGTTCGTCATCCCCGGCGCGGTCGCGATCATGGCGCTGAGCTGGGTCTATGTCCTCTACGGCCGCGTCGGCATCGTCTCGGCATTGTTCTTTGGTCTGAAATGCGCGGTGCTGGCAGTCGTGCTCCAGGCGGTGGTGCGGATCGGTGGGCGCGCACTCAGGAGCTATCCGGCCAAGGCACTCGCGGCGGCAGCCTTTGTGCTGATCTTCTTCGCCAGGGTACCGTTTCCATTGATCGTGCTGGGGGCCGGGCTGATCGGCTGGTGGTCGGCGCGGCGCGGCAGCACGGTCTTCGGTGGCGGCGGGCATGGCGCGTCGAAAGGCGTGACGGTGGCCGATGCCGATACGCTACTGGGTGAGGAACTGCCGCCGCATGCGCGCCCGACATGGGCGAACACGATCCGGACGGCAGCGATCTGGCTCACGCTTTGGCTGCTGCCGGTCGCGGTGTCGCTGCTCGCGCGCGGCCCTGACGACGTGTTCAGCCGTGTCGCCACCTTTTTCTCGACCATGGCGACGGTGACGGTCGGGGGTGCCTATGCCGTGCTCGCCTATGTCGCGCAGCAGGCGGTGGAGCATTACGGCTGGCTCGGCCCGAGAGAGATGCTCGACGGGCTAGGCATGGCGGAGACGACGCCGGGGCCGCTCATCATGGTATTGCAGTTCGTCGGCTTCCTGGGCGCGTTTCGCGATCCCGGCGGCCTGTCGCCGCTCGTGGCGGGCACGCTCGGCGGTTTGCTGGCGACCTGGGTGACGTTCGTGCCGTGCTTCCTGTGGATCTTCCTCGGCGCGCCCTTCATCGAGCGGCTGCGCGGCAACGTCGCGGTGGCTGGTGCACTCTCCGCGATCACCGCCGCGGTTGTCGGCGTGGTCCTCAACCTCGCGATCTGGTTCGCGCTCCACACGCTGTTCCGCCAGACGCGGCTGGTCGCGGCCGGGCCGCTGCGCTTCGATGCGCCAATCTTGTCAAGCATCGATCCGGCGGCAGTCGCGCTGTCGCTGGGGGCGGGTTACCTGATCTTTCGGGCGCGCGCGGGGGTTATCACGACGCTGCTCGCCTCGTCGCTCATCGGCCTCGGCTTGTACGGCGTCGGTTTGATGCGATAGTGCGATCCGGGGTGTTGGCGCGGCTCATGCTGCGTCCTCCGCTTCCTGTTCGGTCAGCACGATTGTCAGCGCAAGGTCGGCGGTGACGTTGGCACTCGTCGCGAACATGTCGGGGATGGTATCGACCGCGAGGAACAGCGGCAGCAGGTCGATCGGCACGCCGACCGCGAGCGCGACGGGCGCGTAGGCGGCGAAGAAGCTGATCTGGTTCGGCAGCCCCGCGATCACGAGGTTGTTGAGCACCGCCAGAACCGCGATCAGCGCGAGTTGCGGCACGCCCAAGTTGACGCCGTTCAGCCGCGCGAGCGCGAGCACGGCAAGGCTGATCGCGGTCGGTGCGCTGATGCGGAACAGCGCGACAGCCAGCGGCAGCACCGTGCCGACCGACCGCTCGGGCAGGCCGAGCGCGCGCGTCGCGTGCAACATCGCGGGCAAGGAGGCGAGCGACGATTGCGTGCTGAACGCGACCGACAGCGCGGGTGCGCCGGCGCGCAGGAACGCGGACAGCGACGTGCGCGCCGCCACCGCGACCAGCAGAACGAACGCGCCCGCCAGCATCAGTCCGCCGACAATACGCGCGACGACGTACCAGGCGAGCAGCGCACCGACCGCGACCCCGCTGCGCGCCGCAGCGTCGAACGCGAGCGCGAAGACGCCGACCGGCGCCGCCAGCAACACCCAGCCGATGATGACCAGCAGCGTGTCGGCGACGGTGCGGAAGAAGTCGATCACCGTGGCAGCCTGCGCGCGCTCGATCCGGCGCAGCGCGAGCGCGAATAGCAGCGCGAAGATTACAACCGGCACGATCGCGCCGCCCGCCGCCGACGCGATCGGGTTGACCGGCACCAACGCGCGCAGCGTGTCACCGAGCGGCGGCAGCGCGGGCAATGTGTCCTGCGCGCCGCGCACCGCATCTAGCCCGGCGACGTGCCAGTTGCCGAACATTGCCGCGCCGAGCGTAACGCCGAAGACGGCGGAGGCGAACAACAGGACGACGAACGCCGCCATCGCGCGCCGCACCACCGCGGTCGAACCGTCGAGCCCCGACCCGCTACCCAGCCCCGTCACCACCAGGGCGAACACTAATGGGATGATCGGCATCCGCAGCGCGTCGAGCCACACGCCGCCGACCATCTGCAGCGCGGGAAGAAAGGTGCTCGCCGGACCGGCGACATACCCTGCGCCCAGCCCCGCCAGCAGTCCGACCAGGATGCGCGCGGCGACCGGCACGCGCGTGATTGCGAACCGCCGGGTTGTCGAAGGATAGCGTGCGGAAGCGTCGATCATGTACGGAGCCATGCCGGGCGCGGGCGATAGTGCAAAGCAGCGTGCGCTACACCGCGGCCAAGAAGAGCTTGTGCATGGCGCAGCGAATGCGCCAGCTCGGTAGAGCTACAACAATCAACTCCCGGTGTCTCCTGCCCTTCGGTGGCGAGGTGTGCCGCTTCGCCGACGCCGATCGCGCGCCCGATCCGACCCATGTTGCGCGAGATAGCAGGCGCTGCCGAGTGGCTCGACTTCACCCAGACTTCAGCGGGGACCGGGGGCAACGCCGAGCTGATCTCCCTGCATGTCAACCTACCTGCGCTGGCAAAACGACGCTGCGGCCGATCCGCTCGTGGTTCGATGCCGTCCGCTGGCTCGGGTGACGCCCGCTGCGGCTTCACACGCAAGCGACCCGCGCGCGAACGCGACACTGGACCGCGCCGACCCATCGCGTATCAGCATCCCGGCCGCAACGGGGTCGGCCGTTAGCCGTTGGGAAACGCTTGCACTGTGGCGCGTCTCGCCGAAGGAGAGTGAACATGAAGACCGCGATCGTCACCGGTGCGACTTCCGGGATTGGTGCTGCCACCACGCGCGCGCTCGCGCGTGCCGGGTGGCAGGTGATCGTCACCGGGCGCCGGGCCGAGCGGCTCGCCGCACTGGCCGACGAGTTGGGCGACCGCATCCACCCGGCGATGTTCGACGTGCGCGACGATGCCGCGGTCGAATCCGCGCTCGCCGCCGTGCCCGAGCGCTTCCGAGGAATCGACCTGCTCGTCAACAATGCCGGACTGGCGCTCGGCACTTCGCCCGCACAGAAGGCCGATCTGGCACAGTGGCGTACCATGATCGACACCAACGTCACCGCACTGGTCGCGATCACGCATCGGCTGCTGCCGGGACTGATTGCGCGCAAGGGTGCAATCATCAACATCGCCTCGGTCGCGGGTACCTATCCCTATCCCGGCGGGAACGTGTACGGCGGGACCAAGGCGTTCGTGCAGCAGTTCACGCTCAACCTGCGCTCCGACCTGCACGGCACCGGTGTGCGCGTCAGCGCGATCGATCCGGGAATGGTGGAAACCGAGTTCACCTTGGTGCGCACCGGCGGCGACCAGGGCGCGTCCGACACGCTCTACGCCGGGGCCGAGCCGATGACCGCCGACGACATCGCCGCCACCGTGCTGTGGATCGCGACGCTGCCGCCGCACCTCAACATAAACCGGCTCGAGCTGATGCCGGTCAGCCAGTCGTTCGCGGGCTTCCAGGTCGCACGGAACGGCTAAGCGGCGCACGCGGGTGTAGCGGCCACCAACCCGCTCGCGCCGGCGAGGGTACGAGCACTTCCTGTTCCCCGCTCAGCATGCTTGCGCGCGTGGGAACGACGGGCGGCGTCAGCATGACCGCCGCCCGTGCAAGCCCCGTGGCCATCGATTACGGCGGCGACAATCCGCGCCATTCACCGTCTGCCGCTTCCTGCTCGCAAGCATACTATCTCCAGCTCATGAGAAATCGGCCCGAACCGCACTCAGGTTAATGCCGCCGCACCCGGCACGTCCGATAACCGCCCACTGCGGACATGAACCTTGAGCGGTGATCCATCCTCCTTCGAACCGGCGTGCCTCGCGGCCGTGCAGGCGGCGCTGGCCGCCGCAGAGGCCGAACGCGACCGCTACCGGCTGTTGTTCCAGACGATAGGGCAAGGCTATTGCTGTTTCGAGCTGGTCAGGGATGCGAACGGTCGCGCGATCGATCAACGCTACCTCGAGTTCAACCAGGCATTCGAACGCATCTTCGGCATCGCGGTCGATCGCGCCACCGGACGGTTGGCAAGCGAGATCTTTCCCGATCTAGACCCTTCCTGGACGCAGGCGTTCGACCGCATCGCGCGGCAGGGTGCGCCCGAGCGGATCGAGCAGCCGTTCAGCGCGATCGACCGCTGGTTCGAGGTGTTCGTTTATCCCGACGGAACCGATCGGCTGAGCGTCACCTTCGAGGATGTGACCGTGCGCCGCGCGGCCGAGGACGCCTTGCGCGCGAGCGAGGAGCGACAAGCCTTCCTGCTCCGGCTGAGCGATGCGCTGCGCGCCGAGGAGGACGCCGACGCGGTCGCACACCGCGCGATCGCCCTGGTGCAGGACCATCTGGGCCTCGATCGCTGCTACATCACTTATTACCGCCCGGCGAACGATGCGGCCGACTTTCCGTATCAGGTCGGCAACGACACGGTGCCCGCGCTGCCCGCGACGGTGCGCTTGTCGGATTTCCCCGACGCTTATGAGCAGGTACTGCACCACACGTTGGTGATCGAGGACGATTTCGATCGACGTGGGCTGTCGCCTGCCGAGCGTGCCAACAGCAAGGCACTCGGCATGCGCGCGATGCTTGCCTCGACGGTTCGGCGCGGGGACGAGTGCCCGCTCAGTTCGATGGTCGCGGTGTCATCCACGCCGCGCCGCTGGACCGCGGCCGAGATCGCGCTGGTGGAGGAAGCAGCGGAGCGAACCTGGGCCGCGATCGAGCGCGCGCGCGCCGATGCGGCGCTGCGCGACAGCGAGGCGCGCTTCCGCCAGTTCGCCGATGCGAGTTCCGACGTCATCTGGATCGTCGACGCGGCCACCCAGCGGCCCGAATTCCTGTCGCCCTCGTTCAATCGCGTGTGGGGCGTGTCGCGCGAGGACATCATCGATGATCCGGCACGCTGGGCCGAGATGCTGCACCCTGAGGACCGCGAACGCGTGCTGCAAGCCTTGCCGCGCGCACTCGCGGGGCAGCAGGTGACCGAGCATTATCGCATCGTGCGCGGCGACGGCGAGCTGCGCTACATCGTCGATGTCGGCTTCCCGATCTTCGGTGCCGACGGACGCGTGATCCGCGTCGGCGGTATCGCGCAGGACCTGACCGAGCGCCGCGCGGCGGAACAGGCGCTGCGATTGAACGAGCGCTGGCAGCGCGCGCTGATCGAGGGCATTCCCCAGCTCGTCTGGCGCGCGGTCGACGGCGGGCATTGGACATGGGCAAGCCCGCAATGGTCGGCGTTCACCGGGCAGGCCGAGCGCGACAGTCACGATCTCGGCTGGCTGGGTCCTGTCCACCCCGACGATCGCGACCGCGTCATGGATATCTGGGCCGGCGCGACCGCGCGCGGCGCATTTCACGCCGACTATCGCCTGTGGCACGCCGACGAACAACGCTTCCGCTGGTTCCAGACCCGCGCCGCGCCGGTCCGCAACGAGGCAAGCGAAGTGGTCGAGTGGCTCGGCACCTCGACCGACGTCGACGATCTGCGCGGACTGCAGGCGCGCCAGGCCACGCTGCTCGCCGAGTTGCAGCACCGTGTCCGCAATATCCTCGCGATCACGCGCGCGATCATCAGCCGCTCCGACGACGGCCAGCGCTCGCTCGAGGATTATGTCCAGCATCTGCACGGCCGGATCGGGGCGCTCGCGCGCACGCAGGTGCTGCTGACGCGCGCGGCGGGGCAGGCGATCGATCTGGAGACGATCATCGCCGACGAACTGCAATCGCAGGCAGCCTCGCAGACGCAATACGCCTTGTGCGGGCCGGCGGTGTGTTTGTCGCCCAAGACCGCGGAAGTGGTCACGCTCGCGATCCATGAACTGGCGACCAACGCGACCAAATATGGTGCCTTCGCGCGCGCCGATGCGCGGTTGAGCGTCAACTGGCGACTGGAGGATCGCGGCGATCGGCGGTGGCTGGTGCTGTTATGGCAGGAACGCGGCGTCCCCGTGATCGACGCGGCACCCAGGCATCGCGGCTTCGGGGCCGAGCTCGTTACCCGCCGTATTCCTTACGAGCTGAAGGGGCACGGCAGCCTGGAATTGCGCGCCGGTGGCCTTGAGAGCTGCATCGAATTCCCGCTGATCGACGCGGAAAGCATCCTACAAACCGACGCGGGCGGACGATGACCGACGACAAGCGCAGGCTGGAGGGCGTGAGCGTCCTCATCCTCGAAGACGATTATTATCTGGCGACCGACTTGCAGGACACGCTGGAGGATGCCGGCGCGCGCGTGCTCGGCCCGTTCGCCTGCGTGGCGACCGCCACCGATGCGCTCGCGGCCGATCGGCCCGATTGCGCGCTGCTCGACCTGAACCTCGGCAACGGCATCTCGCTCGACCTGCCGCGCCTGCTCGCGCGGCAGGCGATCCCGTTCGCGTTCGTGACCGGCTACGATCGCGCCGCGATCCCGTCGAGTTCGCGTCGTACGCGCGCGCGGAGAAGCCGATCGCACTCGGCCGCGCGGTTCAGCTCGTCGAGGACATGTGCGGCGTCAGGACACCCGTCGCGTGAGCGCCACCGAACGATCACGTGGCGCGCCGAGGCAGAGGTAATCGGCGTCGAACTCGCCGATCGACGCGAGTGCGCGCCAGTCCCGGATCGTGATCTCCGATCGTGCCCACAGGATCAGCCCCTCGTCGCGCAGCGTCTTGATTGAGCGATTGACGTGCACCGCGGTCATGCCGACCGCGTCCGCGATCTGCTCCTGCGTGATCGGGAAACAGAAGGTCCCGTGGCGCAGCCGGCCGATCTGATCGTAGCGCAGCGCCATCTCGCACAGCAGATGCGCGATGCGGCTGCGCGCATTCTTGCGCCCGACGTTGACCAGCCAGCGCGCCAGGATTGCGCTGTCGACGATGCAGTCGCGCCATAGCGCAGCCGACAATTCCCCGTGCGCTGCGACCAGATCGCGCAGCGCATCGTGCGGCACCTTGATGATCGTCGAATTGGTCAAGGCATGGAGTGGCGAAGCGGCCTGCGCCAGCATCAGCGTGTCCAGCCCGACCATGTCGCCGGGCAGGTGGAAGCCGACGATCTGCCGGCTGCCGTCCTCCAATTGTGCGAAGCGACCGATCAGTCCCTCGACCACCAGGCAGCAATGCTCCACCTGCTCGCCGACGCGCACGACATCGCGGTGCGCGGCGACGGTCTGCGGATATCCCGGCAGTGCGAGCACAGCGGTGCGTTCTGCCTCACCGAGCTGCGAGCGCGCGCCCAGCCGTTCCAGGAACAATGCCAGCGCCTTGCGCCTTGGTCCGATTTCCATCAGTCTCTCCCAGCGCCAACCAAGATCAGTGTCTCATAGAAGAAGTTTTCAGGCTTTAGCGCAGGTTAAGTGGCAGCGCTGTTTGGCGCCTCCTTTCATGCTGTTTGACTAACCCAGGCTATTTGCACTGTTCAGATACCGTTTCGGGCATCGATCGGGCGCAACGCGAGATCAGGTGGGCGCACTCGTGGTCGTGTGGTCTACCATGCCGGGCGCCACCACTTCTTCACCGTCACCGTCGCCGTGTACCGTCACTGTGGCATTGTCACTGGGATGGACTTGGCGGCGGGTGTCTGGCTGCCCGCCGCATAATGCCAGATCTGTTTACGTGGGCGACACCCCAGCCGCCAAGGTCAGCGTCGCGCCGGCGGGATTGCCCGTGCAGCGGTCGGTTTGCGCGTTCATTGTTCCCGTTTGCCGAGCGATTGGCGTGGCGGGCGGGCCGCTGCCGGCTGCTCGCGATCGAGCCTCTGCCCAACACCTTACCCACCGTCATCACCAATCGCGCAATTCGTTGGCACGGTGATGAAGGTCAGGCGCGGATCAGCTCGTCTTTTGGATAAGCGGCTCGATCCTGAGATTGACGACGTCGCACGTCCGCGAGCGGGTGAGCACGAACAGGATCGCGTCCGCCACCTCGTCGGCAACCAGCATCTTGCCCGCCGACACTGCCGCGCGTTTCTCCTCGTCGCTGCATTCCTGCATCTCGGTGTCGACCGATCCGGGCTGGATCACGCTGACCTTGATCCCCTTGTCGGCGACCTCCTTGCGCAGTGTCTCGGCAAAGGCCTGGATGCCGGCCTTGGTCGCGGCATAGACGCTCTCGCCCGCCGCCTTGATCTCGGTGCTGATCGATCCGACGAACAGCAGGTGCCCGCCCGCTTCCTCCATCCGCAGGATCGCGCCGCGCGCGCAGGCGAGATAGCCGGTGAGATTGGCGTCGATCACGTAGCGCCAGTCGTCGTCGGCCATTTCGTGGATCGGCTGCGCGCCGAGTGCTGCGCACGCGACCAGCATGTCGATGCCGCCCAATCGCTCGTCAACCGCAGCGAACACCGTCTCGATGCCCTCACGCGTTGCGCTGTCGGCGACGATGCCGATCGGTGCGTGCGCACCGTCCGCGGCCGACAGCGCATCGTCGAGCGCGGACTGATGCCGCCCGAACGTCAGCACGTGCGCGCCCGCCGCCACCAGCCGCAGCAGCGTCGCACGGCCGATGCCCGTCGTGCCGCCGGTCAGCAATATGCGCTTGCCGGCGAGATTGGTGGTGTCGATGCTCATGGTCACTCCCAGGTCAGGATCAGCCGGCCGTTCGCGGGCACGTGATAGTCGACGCGGTCGCGCGTTGTCGCATGTGCACGGATCGCGTCGCCGCCCGCGGTGGTCAGCGTACTCTTGGTCAGATGCTGGCGCTTCGATCGCACCAGCCGCAGGTTCGCGACGCAGGTGTCGCCACCGTCGAGGTGGATCGTCAGCACGCGGTCGCCGGTCCGCTCCACCGCGCGCAGCAGATTGTCGCAGAACAAGAGGAACGGCGCGCCGTCGATACGGTGGAACGCGCGCGAGGCGAAGATGAACGCCGCGCCCGCGCCGTACACTTCCTGCCCGACCTGCCCCGCCTGCTGCCCGTCGGGGTACAGATCCTCGAGCGGAAAGGAGAGCGCGCGGTCGACGTGGCCGTTGGGCTCGCGCTGCTTGTCGGCGATCGCCTCGCGCGGCAGCGCATCGGGATAATAGAACCACGCGCGCGACAATGCATATTTGCAATATTCGGCAATCAGCATCCGTGCCTCGGGATCGAGATCGGGGCCGCTGTCGCTCAGGTAATGTTCGAACGCGACGAAGCTGTCGAAACACTCGTACATCGCCATGTACGGCGCGTCCTGAAGGCAGGTGACGCCCATGAACGTCTCGTACGTCGCGGCGTGATCCAGCTTGCTGTCCCAGATCACCGCATTGTGCAGGAAGCTGGCGAGATAAACGTAGCTCTGTTCCAGATACACGTCGCGGTTGGTGATCCGCCACAGCCGCATGCACGCCGCCGCGCCCCAGGCGGTCAGGTTCGCCTGATAGTTGATGTTGAACCGCAGCCCCATCGCCGCGTCGATCGCGGCGCGTGCTTCGTCAAGGAACGCCTTGTCGTCGGTCAGCTCGAACGCTTGCAGCATCAGCCAGGCGTAGATGCCGCCGACATCGGTCTGCCCGCGTCCGTCGACCGGCGCGGTTTCCTCGATGATCGAGAAATCGGTCACGTCGAACTGGACCGGCCAGCGATAGTCGAAATGCCGGGCTGCCTTCACCGCATAATCGATCCCGTCGAGAAACAGCGCCCGCGCGTCCTCGTCGCCGTCCAGCGCCAGCGCGCCTAGGTTGATCAGCGGATGGTAGAGGTACCAACTGTCGACCGCGTCGGCGTTCTTGTCGTCGCCGACGTTGGGCAGGTAGCGACGAAGCGTGCCGAGCTTTGGGTCGAAGAACTTGCGCACGCCGGCCTTGAACTCGGCCTCCAGCGGGTGCGGTTCGCCGCGCCATTTGCCCCAGTCGTGCAGCGCGGCGACGACCGACATCTGCACCATCACATCGGGATATTCGGCGGCGACATAAGGGTGGACGTAGCGGTGGCCGTAATGGCGGATCGTCGCCTCGGGCGCTTCGTCTAGGTCGCGCGCCGAGCGCTCGGCGCGATCGACCCAGTCGCGATACTCGACCGGCGGCAGCTCGAGCATCCGATACGCGCTGCCGAGCATCTGAATGAAACGCCGCGCCGACTCGCGCTCGTGCGGGGGCGCGTCGTGGCGGAACACCAGGATCGTGTCGGACAGCGTCACCACCTCGCCGGCGTGCAGCGCGACCTCGTTCGGATCGGCCTTGGATGATGGCACCGGCAGGTCGTAGCCGAGCTCGGGCCACGCACCGCCCACCGCCTCGCGAGGCTTGGTGCCCGTCGCGCGGAAGTAATCGTTCGAGGCAGTCAGGTTCTGAACGTAGAGCACATTGCCGAACGCGGGTTCGTCGATGCTGAAATACAGCAGCCCGGTGTTGATCCCGCGCTGCAACGCCTCGACATTGCCTTGCACGTCCAGCGGATCGTCATTCTTGCCGAGCGGATACAGGTCGCGCGGTGCGAACGGCAGCACCATTGCTTGCATGGGCGTGAAGCGCGTGGTGATCCGAAGATGCTCCAGCGCGTCGTGGCGCGCGGTGACGCTGATGACATGCTCGCCTATCGCGCTCGTCAGGCGCAAGCGCGCCGCCTCGCCCGGTGACGCGCGCACCGCCTGCGCCTCGAACGGGACCGTCAGATATGCCGCGCGGATCGCGAGCCCGCCTGCCCCCGCACGCCGCACGATCGCGAACACCGAATCGTGGGTCGTCCGCACTTCGACCGAGAGCTCGCCGATGTCGAAGCGGTGCAGCGGCTTGCCGCCCTCGCGCAACACCGCCGCGAGCGCGAGCGCATGCGGGCTGACCGGAGTGGGTGCCTCGATGGTTGCGATGTTCGACATTGCCTTTGCCGCCTTGGGACAGATGCCATGTGAAGCGCCGCGGGGCAGGGGAGTTCCGGCTTGTGCCTGGCTCTCCAGCATGTTGCTAATACAGGCTAGGCAGATTGTCGGCCGCGCTGTTTCGCCGCTTGTGCGCGGCGCAACCGGGCGCGCAGCCGCGCATCACGCAACAGCGCGCCGGGCAGGTCGGTCGCCGCGCGCAGCCCTGCAACGCTGGAAATGTTGCGGATGGTGCGGCGTGTCTCGTTGAGCAACTGCCCCACCATCTCACGCCGCTCGATCTCGCCGCGTTCCTCGACCAGCGACAGCCGGTGCACCGCGTAGAGCCCGATGATCCCTGCGATCAGAAAGTAGAAATCCCACTGGCTGAGCACGATCGGCAGCGCCAGATCGCCGTTCGGGCCGGTCCAGCGCGCCACCAGCTCCAATCGACGTTTGGCGAAGAATTCCGCCAGCAACCCGCCCAGGATCGGCGCCAGACCGGCCGCAATCGCGGTCACCATCGCGTTGGTCGCGACATAGGCGGTAGCCGATCCCTTGGGCGACAGCTTCAGCGCGATGTTGGTGCTCGTCAGCGTCACCCCCGCGATCGTCGCGCCCATGACAAGGTGGAGCAGCACCAGCCACAGCTTGACCGCGGTGCGATCACCCAATTGCGACGCCCCGATCATCGCGACGATGGCGAGGATGTACGCCGGCGCGCACACCGCGAGCACCGACTTGTTGGCGAACCGATCGCTCAGCGTGCCCCACGACCTGAGCGCCAGGATGTTGGCGATCTGGCTCGCGACGCTCAACAGCAGCACGAAGCTGATGTTGAAGTGCAACTGGCGCACGATGAACACGGTGAAGAACGGCGTCGCAAGATTGATCGCGAACTGCCAGCTCGCCACGAACACCAGCAAGCGGCGGAAATTGAGGTCGCCGAGCGGTTGGCGCAGCAATTGACGCAGGTCGAGCCGGATCGTCGCGGGCAGCATGGCGGGTTCGGGCATCATCGCGACGACGCGCGCGCTGGCGAGCCCGGTGACGCAGCCGATCGCGAACATGCCCGCGAACACGAGGGCGCGCTGCGGTGAACCCGGCTTCGTCACGTCGAGCGCCAGCGCGGCGACGAGGCCGAGCGCCAGGCTGATCGCCGTCAGCCACACCGTGCGGCGCGCAAACAACTGACCCAGCCGCTCCTCGGGTGCCAGATCGCGCATCCAGGCGTTCCACGCACAACTGCCGACCGCGCCCAGCCCGCACAGGATGGCCTGCGCGACCAGGAACACTGCGAGCGGCACGGTGCCGTGGAAGAATGCCGCGGCGGCCATCACCGCCAGCATCGTCCGCCCGATCAGGCTGGATACCACCGCGATCTGCTTGCGCCGCCGCCAGCGTTCGACCAGCTGGATCGCGGGCAGTTGCAGCAGTTGCGCGAGAAAGGGAATGCTCGCGAGCACGCCAACCATCGCGGTCGATGCGCCCAGATGAAGCGCGAAGGCGGTCAGGATGACACCCGTAGTCAGCGCCGCCGCGCCGCCCGAGAACACCGCCTCAATGATGAGCAGCCGCAGCCCACGCTCCTGCTCAGCAGGCGTTACCTCAGGCTGTGGAGACAGGCTCATTACGGCACGCAACGTTGCGTCCGGGTACGCGGTTGCGTGCGGACTACCTGATCCATGTTGCTGTGAAATAGGGGAAATTGGGCGGATCGGTGCGTGATCGTTGCGCGTCTGAACGGTTCACACAATCAGGAGTGAACCCAATGGCGACAGCATGAGACACCATGCGCGACCTGTTCGTGACCGGTTTGACCAACGCGCACGCAGTTGAGAAGCAGGCGCTGTCGATCATGACGCCGCAGGTGTCGCGCATCGTCAATTATCCCGAGGTTGCCGACCGGTTGCGGCTCCACATCGAGGAAACCAATGCGCAGATCGCGCGGCTCGACGAAATCCTGGACGGCTTCGCGACCAGCGGATCGGCATTGAAGGACATGGGGCTGAGCATGTCGGGCAGCATGGCCGCGATCGTCCACAGCGCGGCGGGCGACGAGATCGTCAAGAACAGCTTCGCCAATTACGCCTTCGAGCATTTCGAGATCGCGGCGTACAAATCGTTGCTGGTCATGGCCGAGGACGGCGGCTTCCCCAACGCGCTGCCGCTGCTGCGCCAATCGCTGGCCGAAGAGGAAGCGATGGCCACGTGGATCGATGAGTCGCTGCCGATGGTCACGCGCCGTTACGCCAGCCTCTACGCCGAGGCAGGGTCGAGCGCGGCGAAGGTCTGATACCGGTCGGGTACAGGTGGATGCAGCGGGTGATCGCGGGTGGCTATGCCGAGGCGGGTACCGAGGGACTGTACCTGCTGGAACATGGCCCAGGCAGCCTCTTGGTCAGCGATGTCGTCGCGCCGGTGCGCAACGTGTCGGCCGGCATCGCGGATGTGACGGGCACGGGCTGGTTCTTCGTCGATGAGATGGCGGGCGAGCTGGTGCTGCTCGACGCAGCGCGCGATTGGCGCGAGCGCGCGCGCGTGCCGTCGGGTGGCGAGCAGCCATGCCATCTCGCGCTCGCGGCCGACCGTCGTCACCTCGCGGTCGCGCATTACGGCAGCGGGACTATTGCGCTGTTCGCGCTCGACGGCGATGGCGCGCCCTGTTCGCCGCCCGCGCGCTACCAGCATCACGGGGGTGGATCGAATGCCGAGCGGCAGGACGGCCCGCACGCGCACTGGGTCGGCTTCGACGCGGCGGGACGATTGTACGTGACCGATCTCGGCACCGATCAGCTATTGGTGTTCGGCCCCGACGATCACGCGCTCGCCGCTCCGCGCGTCGCTTACCAGGCGCCGCCCGGCTCCGGTCCGCGGCAGATCGCGTTCCACCCGACACTGTCTGTGGTCTATCTCGTCAGCGAACTCGCCGCGACGATCACCGTGCTCGATGTCGCGGACGACGGAACGTTGCAACAGCGGCGCATCCACGCGACCCTGCCGGACGGCGTCGAGCGGGGCGACACGCTGGGCGGCGCGATCCTGCTTCGCGGCGACCGCCTGTTCGTCAGCAACCGCGGCCACGACAGCGTCGCCACCTTCGCGATCGACGATGCCGGCGACCTTCACCTGCTGGCGGTGCCGCATAGCGGCGGCGCCTCGCCGCGCTTCCTGTTGATCGACGCGGGCCACCTGCTGGTCGCGCACGAGCAGGCGGGCGGCGTCACGCTGCTGCCGCTCGGTGACGATGGTGTGCCGGGCGCGGTCATCGCCCGCGCCGACGTGCCCGGCGCCGCATTCCTGGGAGTTCTGTGATGAAAGCCGCGCTCAAGACCGCCGATGGTCGCTTCGAGATCCGGCAGGTGGACGAGCCGGTGCTGCCCGCCGCCGATTGGGTCAAGGCGCGCGTGCGAATGGCGGGTATCTGCGGCACCGACCTGCGCCACTGGCAAAAGGCGGAGGAGGAGCTGCACTGCTGCATCATGGGCCACGAGCTCGCGGGCCAAGTGGTCGAGGTCGGCGGTGATGTGACGAACGTCGCGGTCGGCGACCGCGTGCTGATCGAATCGGTGCTGGGCTGCGGGCAGTGCGAATGGTGTCGCGTGCAGCAATACAATCGCTGCCCCGATCTCTATCCCACGCGGCGCGCGAGCGTGTCGCGCGCTTATGCCGAATATGTCGTCGGCCCGGCGCACAAGTTCCACCCGCTGCCCGACCATGTCGGGTTCGATGACGCCGCGCTGCTCGATACCTATGCGGTCGCGCTCCACGCGCAGCATCTGTCGGGGCTGACCATCAACGCGCGCGTCGCGATCATCGGGGCGGGGCCGATCGGGCTGGCGCAGACGATGCTCGCGAAAGCGAGCGGCGCCGACGTGCTGATCATCGACACCGTGCCGCACGCGCTGGCGCTCGCCGAGCGGCTGGGCGCCGACCGCGTCGTCAACTCGGCCGAGCGTGATCCGCACGACGCGGTGATGGCGATGACCGGCGGGCGCGGCGCCGACGTGGTGTTCGAATGCGCGGGCGGCACCTCGATGCCGGAAACGCTGCCGCTGGCGACCCGGCTGGTGCGGCGTGGCGGCAGGGTGGTGATCGTCGGCGGGTTCGACGCGGGCGAGACGACGATCCCGCTCGAATGGCAGCGTATTCAGATGTCGGAGATCACGCTGATCCCGAGTGCGAGCTTCGCCTTCCACGACATCGACGCGGAGCAGGTGACGGTGTTGGAGCTGGTAGCGAAGGGCAAGCTGAAGACGCAGGAGCTGATCACCCACCGGTTCCCGCTCGAACGCATCAACGAAGCGTTCGAGGTGGCGCAGAACCGGCGCGAGACCGGCGCGATCTTCGTCGGACTGGAGGTCTGACGGCGACCCTGGGCAACAGCCACGACCGCCGTGCTACCATCGGGGCGGGTGCTGCGTCCGATCTCCGACGCTTCGAATGCCACGCGACGATGCAAAGAGGCGGTGCTCAGGCGATCGCGGATCGCCCGAGCACCTGAGGCATCATCCCAAGCCGACGCGCAGCGACGCGTTGGGGTTGTTGGTGCCGTTGGGGAAGAAGCCGCCGCCGGTCCGGTTGGCGCCGGTCGCGTTCAGGTACACGATGTTGTGCACCTGCTGGCTATTGCGGCTGTACGTGATCCCGTTGACGTTCGCGGGCACCAGGTTGGCGGCGTTGTTCGCGCCGACCAGGCCCTGATCATCGTCCGATCCGATGCCGCGCACGTCGTCGTTCGTCGGCGTGCCGTCGAGCAGGTCGCGCGCGTCGGAGATCTTGGTCGTCGCGGTGATGAGCGACGCGGTCGACATGCCCTTGGCATAGAGCACGGTGCGCACGATCCCGGCGTGATACGCCTCCGCCGCCAGGATGCCCGCCGCGGCCTCCAGGTATGTCTTGTTGCTGAGCAGCGGCGCCGCGCCCTTGTAGGCGGTGACGCCCACGTCCTCGAAGAGGAATGCGCCGAGCAGGAAGTTCTCCGGCGAGGCGTAAGGGTTGAACGTGTCGGTCGCACCGATCACCCCGGCCGCGCGCGCTGCCGCGGTGAAGGCGCCGTTCGCGCCGCCGTCGATGTTGATGTTGGGCATCGCCACCGCAGCCGATCCGAGCGCGGTGCGCAGGAACGCCACGTGCGCCGCCTCGTCCGCCGCGATCTCGCGCGCATAAGCGCCGACGACCGGATCACCGGAGAAATTGACCTGCGCGCCACCGGTGACGGTGCCGCCGGCGGTTCCCGTCCCGCTCGCGGTCTGCGCCGCCGACAGGCCGGTGCCGTTGACCGCGTAAAGGTAGAATTGCGCTTCGAGATATTCGAGGTTGAGCGCGAGGTTCAGGATGTCGCTGTCCGACACCGTGGCCGAGGTCGGCGTGGGGGTCGGGGTCGGCTGCGGCGTCGGTGGGTAGTTCTCGTCCTCCTTACACGCCGACAGCAGCGATGCGCCGCCCAGCAATACCGCGCCGCCCCCGGCGGCCTTCAGGAAGCCGCGACGCGCCGCGCGGCGGTTCTCCGCGGCGGAGAGGATCTCGATGGCTTTGAACGGGTCGATCATGTGAAACTTTCCTTGAGAACGTCGGTGGAACATCAGCGAAGCAGCACCCGTCAGGTGGTCGACTTGATGTTTCCGTTGACGCCGTTGGGGAAGAAGCCGCCCATCGTCGCGGTGCCGGCGTTCAGGTACACGATGTTGAGCACCTGGCCGGGCGTGCGGCTGTAGGCGAGGCCGTTGCTGTTGAGTGGCGAAAGGTTGGCGGTCAGCGTGGCGCCGCTGCCCGAGGGTGCGATGCCCTGATCGTCGTCGGGGCCGATGCCGCGCACCGCGTCGAGCGTCGGATTGCCGTCGAGCGTGTCACGCGCGTTCGAAATCTTCTCGGTCGCGTCGATCAGCCCTTGCACGCCCTTCGAGTAGAGCGTCGTGCGCACGATCGCGGCGTGATAGGCTTCCACGGCCAGGATGCCGGCGGCGGCCTCCAGGAAGGTCTTGTTGCTCAACAGCGGGGCGGCGCCCTTGTAGGCGGTGACGCCCACGTCCTCGAAGATGAACGCGCCGAGCAGGAAATTGGTCGGCGAGGAATAAGGATTGAACGTCTCGGTCGCGCCGATCACGCCTGCCGCGCGCGCCGCCGCGGTGAAGGGGCCGTTCGCATCGGAGCTGATGTTGATGTTGGGCATCGCCACCGCCGCCTGGCCGAGTGCGGTGCGCAGGAACGCGACGTGCGCGCGCTCGTCTTCCGCGATCTCGCGTGCATAGGCCCCGACCAGCGGATCGCCCGAGAAGTTGACCTGTGCGCCACCGGTGACGGTACCGCCGGCCGCGCCGGTGCCGCTGGTGGTGAGATTGCTGGCAAGCCCGGTGCCATTGACCGCGTAGAGGTAGAATTGCGCTTCGAGATATTCGAGGTTCAGCGCGAAATTGAGCACGTCATTGTCGGTCACCGTCGTCTGCGCCAGCGCGGGATCGGCGTAGGCGAAGGCACCGCCCACCGCCGCGACGCCGAGTGCCGCGGTGAAGAATGCACGGCGATCCGCCCGGCGGCGCGCGCGCCCGTCAAATGTCTCGATCAGTTGATCCTGCTCGGCTCGAACGTCCTGCATCGTCACTAGGCACCTCCCAGCCCACGAAAATCGTCACGGAACGGCTTCCATCACATGGGCGCTTGGAGATACGGGGCTAATCAGGGTTAGGATGCGGGCACGGTCATAAAAAATGACGGTCGATAAATCGGACGCGTTGGCACGCCGTACGGCGCTGATCACCGCACTCGCTGACAGTGCAGCGGGTGATCAGCGCGCTTTTCGCCATGTCTACGACATGACCTCGCCGAAGCTTTTCGGCATTTGCCTGCGTATCTGTGGTGAACGACAGGCAGCCGAGGACGTGTTGCAGGAGGTATATCTCATTATCTGGCGGCGGGCGGGGGCATATGAGCCCGCGCGCGGCAATCCGGTCACCTGGCTGTGCACCATTGCGCGCAACCGCGCGCTCGACTGGCGGCGGTCGAGACGGCCGATCGCGCTGGTGTCGAGCGATCCGACCGACGAGGCCGCGGCAGCGGCGATCGCGGACGACAGCCTGCTCGCCGACGGTCTGCTGATGGTCGCCGAGGAGCACGGCCGGCTGCGCCATTGTATCGGCAGCCTCGACGATCGCCCGCGCGCCGCAATCCACGCTGCCTTTCTCGACGGAATGACCTATGCCGAGGTCGCCGAGCGATCGGCGGTGCCGCTGCCAACGATGAAAAGCCTGATCCGTCGCGCGCTGATCCGTCTGCGGGAGTGTATGCGCGATGACGGATGAGGATCGCCTGCTCGCCGCCGAACTGGCGATCGGGCTGCTGGCGGGCGAGGAACGGTCACGCGCAGAGGCGCGGGCGAGCGATGACGTGAACTTCGCGCGCGAGGTGGAATGGTGGCAGCAGCAGCTCGCGCCGCTGCTGGAGACGGGGGCGGACGTGCCGCCGCCCGAGCACCTGCGCGAGCGGATCGACGCGCGCCTGGGGGTGCCCGTGCTCGACACGCCTGCGCTTGACGAGCTTTTGCGCGGCAGAGCGGCGGACGGGCGGCGGGCTGCGCGGTGGCGCTGGATCGGCATCGGCGGTGCGCTCGGCGCACTCGCTGCCACGATCGTCGCCTGGGTGGTCACGCCGCCGCCGCCAGTGGTCCCGCCACCCGTGATCGCGCGCGCGCCGTCGCTGCTCGTCGCGTCACTCGCCTCCACCAGCGGAGATGCGAAGCCGGTGACAATCGTGATCGAGCGCGAGCGGGCGACGGTTCGGCTCGCGGGCGCGATCGAGGTGCCGGCGAACCGGGTCGGTCAGCTATGGCGCATCGCACCCGGCGGCAAGCCGATCTCGCTGGGCGTGCTGCCCGCGGCGACCGCGTCGCGCCTGCGGCTGGCGCGCGCGATGCTGCCGGTGGCGGGCGATCAGGTGGCGATCTCGGTCGAGCCCAGTGGCGGTTCACCGACCGGCCAGCCCACCGGGCCCGTCATCGCGGCGGGCGCGCTCGCCGAAGTCTGACCCGCGGCGTGCGTCCGCGGTGCGGAACGGCCGCCGGTCAGCGATCCGGGCTGTCGATCATGCCTTTCACCATTTGCGTCAGCGCGGCGCGGCGCGTCTCGTCGAGCGCCGCGGGGGCGGGAAGCAGGCCCGCGGGCGCGAACAGCGCGTCGGCGATCCCGTCCGCGCCTGCCTCGCGCCACGCCGCGGCGAGCCGATCGGCCAGCGGGTCGGCGATGGTGCCGCGGTCGCCGCGCACGAACACGATCCAGGCGGCGAGCGCCTGCAGCGTCGCCTGGCACGGCGTGTCACGCCCGCGCGCGCTCGCCAGTCGCTCTAACCAGCGCGGGCCGATCTTCTGCGAGCCGTCGGTCGCGATCTGGTCCAACCGGTGCGCGAGCGCCGGGTTGGCGAAACGGTGCAGCAGCGCGTCGATATAGGCGGGCAGGTCCTGCCCGGCGGCGGCGTCGATCGTCGGCGCGGCCTCGACCCGCATCAGTCGTTCGACCAGCGGACGGATCGCGGGGTCGGCCACCGCCTCGTGGACGAACGACAATCCGCGCGCGAGCCCGAGATAGGCGAGCGTGGAATGCGCGCCGTTGAGCAGGCGAAGCTTCGCGGTTTCATAAGGAGCGACATCGGCGACGAATTGCGCACCGCCCGCTTCCCAACGCGGACGCGGGGCGGCGAAACGGTCCTCGATCACCCATTGACGGAACGGCTCGGTGAAGACCGCTGCCTCGTCGCAGACGCCGAGCCGGTTCGCGAGCGCATCGATCTCGGTTGGGGTAACGGCGGGAACGATGCGATCGACCATCGTCGACGGGCACGCGCACTCGGCCTCGAACCACGCGCGCAGATCGGGCGTGGTGACCTGCAGGAACTCGGCGATCGATCGCTGCAGCGCGGGGCCGTTGGCGGTCAGATTGTCGCACGACACCAACGTCATGCCGGCATGCCCGGCCGCACGCCGCGCGGCAAAGGCATCGCGCAGATAATGATAGATCGTGCGCGCGCCGCCGGTCGCCACACCGGGATCGAGCGTGCCGTCGGGCCGGCGGTGATAGCCTTTCTCGGTGATCGTCAGCGTGACGACGCGCGTGTCGCGCGCGGCGAGTGCGGCAACGACCGCGGCAGGATCGCGCGGCGCGACCAGCACGTCGCGGATCGCGCCGATGACGCGCGTCCGCTCGGCCGATCCGTCGCGCTCGCTTAGCGTATAGAGGCCATCCTGCGGCGCGAGCGCGTCGTGCACCTGCGGCGAGCGCAGCGACACGCCGGTGATCGCCCAGTCGCGGTCGCCCGCCGCCATCGCGCGGTCGGTATTGGCGGCCTGGTGCGCGCGGTGGAATGCGCCGATGCCTAAGTGGACGATGCCGCGGCGCTGAGCGGTCTGGTCATAGTCCGGGCGTTCGACGTCACCGGGCAGGCGCGAGAGCGTGGCGGGCGAGAGCCTCACAGCCGGTATGCCCGGCGTGCGAGCCCGACCGTCAGCTCGTGCGCGAGTTCGGCGGCCTCCCAGTCTTCCAGCCGGTGCTCGGCGACCAGGCGGGCCAGAAACGCGCAGTCGACGCGGCGCGCGACATCGTGGCGCGCGGGGATCGACAGAAACGCGCGCGTGTCGTCGTTGAACCCGACCGTGTTGTAGAAGCCCGCGGTCTCGGTCGTCATCTCGCGGTAGCGCCGCATCCCCTCGGGCGAATCGTGAAACCACCACGCCGGGCCGAGCCGCAGGCACGGGTAATGGCCGGCCAGCGGGGCGAGTTCACGCGCGTAGGTCGATTCGTCGAGCGTGAAGAGGATCAGCGTGAAATCGCGCTCGTTGCCGACCACGTCGAGCAGCGGCTTCAGCGCGGACACGTAATCGACCCGCATCGGGATGTCGGCGCCCTTGTCGCGGCCGTGGCTGGCGAACAATGCCGCATTGTGGTTGCGAAACGACCCCGGGTGCAATTGCATCACCATGCCGTCCTCCACGCTCATCCGCGCCATCTCGGTCAGCATCTGCGCGCGGAACAGGTCGGCATCCTCGGGCGAGGGATCGGGGCCCGTCACGCGCGCGAACAAGGCTTCGGCCTCGCGCGGGGACAGGTTGGCGGTGCGGGCCGCGGGGTGGCCGTGATCGGTCGCGGTCGCGCCGGCAGCGCGGAAGTCGGCGCGGCGGCGGCGATGCGCGGCGAGATAGCCTTGCCACGACCACACGTCCTCGCCGGTCAGCGCGGCGAAGCGCGCCATCGCGGGGGCGAATTGTTCGTGCTCGACGTCGATCACGCCATCGGGGCGATATGTGGTGACGACGCGCCCGCCCCATCCCGACGCGCGGATCGCGTGATGCGCCGACAGATCGGCTTCCGCGCCTTCGGTGGTGGCGAGCAGCTCGATCCCGAACCGGTCGAACAGCGCGCGCGGGCGGAAGGCGGGCGAGGCCAGTTTCTCGGCGATCGCGTCGTAATAAAGGTCGGCGGTCGCCGCCTCCAACTGCACGTCGAAGCCCATGATCTCGGCAAAGACATGGTCGAGCCACAACCGTGACGGCGTGCCGCGAAACAGGTGGTAATGCGCGGCAAAGGTCCGCCACGCCGCGCGCGGGTCGGTCGCAGGCGCGCCTTCGCGCGACGGTACGCCGAGCTCCTCGAGCGGCACGCCCTGACTGTAGAGCATGCGAAAGATGTAGTGATCGGGTGTCAGCAGCAGCTCGGCCGCATTCTCCCATGCTGCGTCGGTCGCGAACCAGTGCGGGTCGGTGTGGCCGTGCGGCGAGACGATCGGCAGGTCGGCGACCGCGGCGTACAAGGTGCGCGCGATGTCGCGCTGGACCGGATCGCTCGCGAACAGCCGGTCGGGGTGGAGGCGCAGCGGGCGGGTCATCGGCGCGGATCGCGCGTGATGATCGGGGCGCTTTCTCGCATATCCTCTCTCCTTCCACGTTGCCGCTTGCTAGCCAAGCCTGACTCATTTTACCAGAGCCGCGACATTGGTCAGGCAAGATAGGCGCACAATGACGATCGTCGTGGTGGGAGAGGGGATGATCGAGCTGTCGCCCGCGGGTCAGCCGCGCGCGTGGACGCTCGCATACGGTGGCGATACGCTCAACACCGCGATCCATCTCGCGCGGCTGGGGCACGACGTCGGCTTCCTGACCGCGCTGGGTTCCGATCCGTTCAGCGACCAGTTGCGCGCGGCGTGGGTCGGCGAAGGGTTGCGGCGCGAGTTCCTGCTGGCCGACCCGGCGCGCCGTCCGGGGCTGTACGCGATCAGCAACGATCACCGCGGCGAGCGGCAGTTCACCTATTGGCGCAGCGACAGCGCGGCGCGGCAGGTGTTCGCGCTGCCGGGGAGCGCCGACGTGATCGCCGCGGCGGCGCGGGCTGACCTGCTCGTATTCTCGATGATCTCGCTCGCGATCCTGCCGGCCGCGGGACGCGCCGCGCTGCTCGATCTCGCGCGTGCGGTGCGCGCCAACGGGGGACGGGTCGCGTTTGACACCAATTTCCGCCCAGCCTTGTGGCCCGACATAGAAGACGCGCGCGCGGCCTACCGCGACGCATTGGCGGTCGCCGACATCGGGCTGCCCACGCTGGAGGACGAGGAAGCGCTGAGGGGGGCGGAGACGGAGACGGGGGCGGATGCGGCGAACGCGATCCTCGATGGCTGGGCGCGCGCCGGCGTTGGGGAAGTGGCGCTGAAACGCGGCGCGGACGGTTGCCTGGTCAATGGGACGCTGGTGCGCCCCGCGGCGGTGCTGTCGCCGGTCGACACCAGCGGCGCGGGCGACGCCTTCAACGCAGGCTATCTCCACGCGCGGCTCGGTGATCAAGCGCCGCGCGCAGCCGCGCGCGCGGGTCATGAGCTGGCGGGGTGGGTGGTCATGCAGCGCGGCGCCATACCCGACCGAACCGCTGGCGCACCTTATGGGCAGATGATTGGCCCGACCAATATGGACAGGCCATAGCGAATGCGCTAGTCGATCCGGTGACGTCGAACACGGCGCGAGGCGGCAGGAGCCGGGGAGGAGACAGGCGTTGCGCGTACGGAACCTGCGCTGGTGGATCGTGGCGCTAATCTGCGCCGGTACGATGGCCAATTACCTCGCGCGCAACTCATTGGGCGTGCTCGCCCCCCAACTGAAATCTGCGCTGCATATGACGACGCAGCAGTACAGCTACGTCGTGGGCGCGTTCCAGCTCGCCTACACGATCATGCAGCCGATCGCGGGTGCGCTGGTCGATCGCTTCGGGCTACGCATCGGGTTTGCGATGTTCGGGCTCGCCTGGTCGGCCGCCAACATGCTCCACGCGCTCGCGTTCGGCTGGCTCAGCCTGGCGCTGTTCCGCGGGCTGCTCGGCATCTTCGAAGCCGCGGCGATCCCCTCGGGGATCAAGGCGGTGGCGGAATGGTTTCCGGCGCGCGAACGCTCGGTCGCGGTCGGCTGGTTCAATGCGGGCACCTCGCTCGGCGCACTGATCGCGCCGCCGGTGGTCGCCGCGGTCGCGATCTGGGCCAACTGGCGCTGGGCGTTCATCGTCACGGGTGCGGTCGGCATGATTTGGGCGATCGCCTGGTACGCCTGCTACCGCCCGCCCGAGCAGCACAATGCCATCACCGCGGACGAGCGCGCGATGATCGCCGCCGACAGGCCCGCCACGCCGCCGGCGCGCGCGCGTCCGCGCGAGATCCTGCGCAGTCAGCGTTTCTGGGTGATCGCAGTCCCGCGCTTCCTCGCCGAGCCGGCGTGGCAGACGTTCAGTTTCTGGATCCCTCTGTATCTCGCGACCGAGCGCGGCATGGACCTGAAACAGATTGCGCTGTTCGCGTGGCTGCCGTTCCTGGCGGCCGATTTCGGCGGCATCCTGGGCGGCTATCTGTCACCCTTCCTGATGCGCCGCGGCGTCGCGCTGATCCCGTCGCGCGTCGCGGGGATCGCGCTCGGCGCGGTGCTGATGATCGCGCCCGGCTGCATCGGCCTGGCCGCGAGCCCGTATACCGCGATCCTGCTGTTCTCGATCGGTGGCTTCGCGCATCAGATGATCTCGGGGCTCATCAACACGCTGTCGGCGGACGTGTTCGCGCCCGGCGAGGTCGGTACCGCCAACGGCTTCATCGGGCAGGCGGGCTGGATCGGCGGGCTGATCTTCTCGCTGCTGATCGGGCAGTTCGCCGATACGGTCGGCTATGGTCCGCTGTTCGGCGTGCTCGCAGTGCTCGACCTGATCGGCGCGGCGATCTTCATCATCTTTATCGGCAAGCTGACGGCGCCGACCCCAGCCGAGACGAATTCAGCCAAGGAACTCTCCGCATGAGGCGCGCGACGCTATCCCGCCCCCCGATCTTTACGCTGTCGGCGCGCGTGCCGGGGCGCGTCACGCTCACCGCCGATACGGGCGCCGTCGCGCACGTCTTCGTGCTCGAGGACGACGTGATGCGGTTGCTGTTGCTCGCCGAGGGGCGCGTCACCAGCCCGCCGAGCTGGGCGATCGCGCCCGGTGCAAGCGACCTCGCCGAGCCGGGGCGGGACCGGATGAATACCGCCGGTTTCGCCTTGCCCGATTTCAGCTGCGAGGAGCAGGACGGCACGTTGGTCGTGGCGACCGCGCGTATCCGCGTGACGATCGCGCTCACCGGGCTGCACTGCGTCTGGGAACAGCGCGACGCGGAGGCCGGAGACTGGTGTTTGATGGCGGCGGATCGCCCGACGCAGGCGTATGACTTCGGCTGGTGGGACGGGCGCGCGCACCATTATGTCGCGCGTCAGCCGGGCGAGCGCTTCTACGGCCTGGGTGATCGGACCGGCGACTGCGACCGCGCCGGGCGGCGCTTCCGGCTGACCAACGTCGACCCGATGGGGTTCGACGCCGAGCACAGCGACCCGATGTACAAGTCGATCCCGTACCTGCTCGTCGCCGATAGCGCGGGTCGTTGCCACGGCGCGTTCTACGACAGTGTCGCCGACGTGACGGTCGATCTGGGGCGCGAGCTCGACAATTATCACGGCCTCTATCGCCACGTCGTCGCCGACGCAGGCGACCTCGACCTGTGGATGATCGCAGGGCCGGACCCGCTGGCGGTGACGCGGCGCTTCACCTGGCTGACCGGGCGTCCGGCGATGATGCCGCGCTGGTCGCTCGGCTATTCGGGCTCGACGATGACCTATACCGATGCACCCGACGCCGCGGTGCAGATGGCGGGGTTCCTCCACCAATGCGCCGAGCATGATCTGGGGTGCACGTCGTTCCACCTGTCATCGGGTTACACCTCGATCGGCGACAAAAGGTACGTGTTCCACTGGAATCGCGAGAAGTTCCCCGATCCCGCCGCGTTCGTCGCCGGCTATGCCGCGGCGGGCGTGCGGCTCGTCCCCAACATCAAGCCCGCGCTTCTGCGCAGCCATCCGCGCTACGACGAGGTGGCGGCAGCCGGGCTGTTCGTGTCCGACGAGGACGGCGTGCCGGTCGAGGCGCAATTCTGGGACGAAGTCGGCAGCTACCTGGATTTCACCAAGCCCGCCGCGGCCGACTGGTGGCGCGGTGAGGTCGGCCGAGCCTTGCTCGATCACGGCATCGAGGCAACGTGGAACGACAACAACGAATATGAGCTGTGGGACGCGCGCGCGCGCTTCAACGGGTTTGGCACCGCGCAGGCTGCGGCGGCGATGCGCCCGGTGCAGCCGATGCTGATGACGCGCGCGTCGCGGCGCGCGCAGGTCGAGGCGAAACCCGATCAACGTCCCTATGTCGTCACCCGCTCGGGGATGGCGGGGCTGCACCGCTACGCGCAGACCTGGTCGGGCGACAACCGGACCGAGTGGAAGACGATCCGCTACAACGCGCGCCAGTCGATCGGGCTCGCTTTGTCGGGCGTGTCGAACAGCGGGCACGACGTCGGCGGCTTCTCCGGCCCGGCGCCGTCGCCCGAACTGCTGGTGCGCTGGATACAGGCGGGCATTCTGATGCCGCGTTTCAGCATCCATAGCTGGAACGACGATCGCAGCGTCAACGAACCGTGGATGTACCCGGAGGTGCTGCCCGCGATCCACCGGCTGATGGCGCTCAGGCAGACGCTGATCCCGTTCTTCTACGATCTGCTCCACCGCTACGCGCGCGACTATGAGCCGATGGTGCGCCCGGTCTGGCTCGACTTCGCGGATGACGCGCGAAGCTGGGACGAGTGCGACGAGCATCTGCTCGGGCCCAACCTGCTCGCCGCCCCGGTGATGGAGCCGGGCGCGACGACGCGGCGCGTGCGCGCGCCCGCGGGCGCGGACTGGATCGACGTTTGGGGCGGGCAAGAGATCGCGGGCGGCACGGAGGTGTTGCTCGACGCCCCGCTCGACGGCGCCCCGCCGCTGCTTGCGCGCGCAGGATCGGCGATGCTGGTCGATCTGGCGCGCGGTGGCTGGCGGCCCGAGCCGTATCGCCGCGGATTGTGGCTGTTCCCGCCGCGTGACGGCACGTTCGCCTGGGATGCGGTGGAGGATGCGGGCGACGGCGATGGGCCGATCGACCGCTGGCTCGTGACCGGCAGCGCCGACGCGGACAGCGTGTCGGTACAGGTACGCCGCGATGGTCCCGGCACGTGCGGCGGCTCAGATGTCACGCTGCTGCTGCCGCCCGGCGACACGCGACGGCTGATCGTGAACGACGGCGCGGGCAGCGTGGTCAGGCACGACAACCGCGTAGGAGTAAAGATCAGCCTGGTCTGACCACCCGCTGGCGTCAGACCGAGACGCGGCGCGCCAGTGCGCTGCGTTTCTCCTCCAGTTCGGCTCGCGTGCGTTCCATCGTATCGATCTCGGTCGCCTCGAGCAGCCCGTCGATCACGCGCGCCAGATGGTCGCGCATCGCGGTGCGTGCGGCGGCCGGATCGCGGTTGCGCAGCGCCTGGATGATGACGAGGTGCTCGTCGATGCGCGGCTGCACGCCGACCTTGCGCGCGCGCTCCAGCATCTCGGCGCACAAGGGCGAGCTGTAGCGCGCATCCCACAACGACTCGATCACGCCAACGATCGCCGAATTCGCGGTCGCGCGCGCGATGACCAGGTGGAACTCGCGATCGGCGCGCTCGCCGCCGACCTGCTGCTGGTTCTCGCGCTCCATGTCGCTGATCAGCTCCTCCAACCGGACGAGATCGGCCTCGGTGATCGACAGCGCGGCGAGCGCGGCGGTTTCTCCCTCGAACAGGCGGCGCGCTTCTGTCAGCTCGAACGCGCCGATGTCGAGGCTGAGCGACAGCGCGTCGCTGCTGGGATTGTCGACGACGAAGATGCCCGAGCCGTGGCGCGAGCGGACGAGGCCCGTGACCTCGAGCGCGATCAATGCCTCGCGGATCGTCGGGCGGCTGACCTTGTGCTCCTCGGCCAGGTCGCGTTCCGACGGGATGCGCTGCCCGGGGCGATAGTCGCCGCGCTGGATCGCGGCGGCGATCGCGGCGGCGGCCTGCTGATACAATTTCCGGCCGTCGGGCTGGAGGAGCGACGGCGACGCGCGAAGTGGTCTTATCAATGCAACTCTTCCCGGATGGCTGTGCAACCTAGCGGGTTGGCTACACCGCTGCAACGCGCCGTCTTGTCGGCGTAGTCGACGTGACGGTCTTACCAGCTACGAATCTCGCTTGCCAATGGTAAGGCCAGTTGGTACGCCTGCACCATGTCCAGCCGACCGAGAGCGGCGACACGTCAAAGGGAGGATTTCGATGAACCTGCGCACGTCCGCCGCGACCATCGCTATTTCGGTTGCACTCGCCACCGCTGCCACGCCGGCCACGGCGCAGACGCAAACGCCGGCGACCCCCGACACGACATCAGCCGACGCCGCGTCCGCGCAACTGACGCAGGATGGGCAGGGCGCACCCGGCGGCCCGACCTCCGCGGTTCAGGGCGAGGCGACGACGGGTGAGATCATCGTCACCGCGAACAAACGGGCCGAGAATATCCAGCAGGTGCCGCTCGCGGTCGCGGTGGTGACCCCGGCGCAGCTCGCCAGCGCGGGCGTTCGCAACTTCACCGACATCGGCAAGATCGCGCCCTCGCTCGTCGTGCGCCCGGCCGAACAGCCGCAGAATTCCAACATCTCGCTGCGCGGCGTCGGGACGTTCGCCTTCGGCATCGGCGTCGAGTCGAGCGTCGCGGTGCTGGTCGACGAGGTGCCGCTCGCATTCCAGGCGCGCGCCTTCACCGACCTGCCCGACGTCGAGCGGATCGAGGTGCTGCGCGGACCGCAGAGCACGCTGTACGGCAAGTCGGCGTCTGCCGGTCTGGTCAATCTGATCACGCGCAGCCCGACCAGCACGCTGCGCGTGCGCGCGAACGGCGTCGCCACGACCGACGACGAATACGGCCTGAACTTCAGCGTGTCGGGGCCTGCTGGCGACGACTTCGGTTACGTCATCTCCGCCGCGTACAACAATTGGGACGGCAACGTGAAGAACCGCTTCAACGGCAAGACCGTGAACGGCCGCGAGACGCTCAACCTGCGCGGCAAGGTGCGGTGGGAGCCGGTCGATGACGCGTCGCTGACGCTGTCGCTCAATTACGTCAACGGCAACACCGACGTCGGTCGCCCGTTCGTTCGTTTCGGCCCCAACGCACGGCTGCGCGGCACCGCCGGCCTCACCCCGGCGGTCGTCCTGCCCGGCGTCAGCGTCGAGGAATATAACGACGAGATCAGCAACAACTACAATTCGCGCACCAAATACGAGGGCGGCGGCGGCTATCTGCGCGGCGAGGTCGCGCTGGGCGAGATGAACCTGGTTTCGATCACCTCGTATGATCGCTTCCACCTCGACGATTTCCTCGATCAGGACGATACCTCGGCCGCGGGCGCGATCGGCAACAACAACCAGATCGGGCAGTTCGACTCGGAGCAATATACGCAGGAAGTGCGCTTGCAGTCGCCGGGCGACAAGCCGTTCCGCTATACGGTCGGCGTGTACCTAGCGAGCAACGCGTTCGAGCGGCCGTTCCAGCGCGGCCCCGTCTTCTCGCTCGCCAACTGGTTCGCGACCTCGAAATCGCGCCAGATCGCGGGCTTCGCGCAGGTCGATTGGACGTTGACGCCTGGGCTTACCCTCACCGGCGGCGGACGCGTGCAGAATGAGCGGGTCGCCTATACCTACCGCGAAAATCTGACCAATCGCTTCTATTCGGGTGACGCGAGCGACACCGCGGGCACCTACCGCGCGAGCGTCAAGTACGACCTGACGCGCGACATCAACGCGTTCTTCACCTACGCGACCGGGTACAAGGGTCAGACCTACGACCTGACCACCGGGTTCAATCAGAACCGCGCCGCTGCCGGCCCGATCCGCCCCGAACGCTCGCGCGACAAGGAGCTCGGCATCCGCAGCCATTTCTTTGATCGGCGTTTGACCGCGAACGTCACCTTGTTCGACACCAATTATCGCAACCTGCAGGCGCAGACGATCGAGACGCTGGCCGACGGTACCTCCAACTACCGGCTGACCAACGTCGGCAAGCTGAACACCCGCGGCATCGAGTTCGAGGGATCGCTGCGCCTGTCCGACGACCTGAACGTGAACGGCGCGGTGACCTACCTCGATGCCACCTATAAATCGTTCCCGGTCGCGCAATGCTATCCGCTGCAGACCGCAGCGCAGGGCTGCACCGGCACGCCGGCGAGCCAGAACCTGAACGGTGAGCGCGTCGCGCAGGCGCCGGAATGGAAGTTCAACGTCAGCGGCGATTACTCGCCCTCGCTGACCACGGGGCTGCGCGGCGTGGCGCAGTTCAACTGGCAATATCAAAGCAGCCTGTATTTTGCGCCGCGCGATCCGCAGCTGTTCCAGCCCGCGTTCCACATCGTCAACGTCGGGCTCGGCGTGCGCGACGAGGAGCGCCGCTGGGAGCTGGTTGCCTTCGTCAACAACGTGTTCGACCAGCAATATTACGGTGCGCTGGTCAACACCGCGGGCAATTTCGGCAACAACATCGCGACCCAGGCCGTGCTGCCGCGCGATTTCAAGCGTTACGCCGGACTGCGCCTGGGCCTGAACTTCTAAGCGCGGGCGGGATACGAGCGGGAATTGGTGATGACAGTGAAGCAGGTGCTGCTGGCGGGTGCGGTGCTGGCCGTGACCGGCGCGGCGATCGCCGCCGAGGTGCCGCGCGCCGCCGGCCCGGGCTCTACAGGGCCGCGCCCCATCAGACCGGGTGGCGTCCAGCCGGCGGACGACGCGCAGGCCCGCCCACCGGTCGACGGGCCCGAGCTCGCGCGGTTGGGCGCGCATCCGGTCGGGCTCGCGCGCGTCGAGCTGGTGCAGCCGGGGCAGGCCGACCCGTTGCAGGGCACGGACCAACCGCTGGTGACCGCGCGGCGGCTGCCGACCCTGGTCTGGTACCCGGCGGCGCGCGGGAGGTCAGGTACCGAAACCGGCACGACCTACCATGCCGCGATGTCGGGCGCGGACGGGCGCGACGTGCCGTTCACGCTCGCCGGGCTGGCCACCCCCGACGCGCGCGCGGCGCCGGGGCAGTTTCCGCTGGTCATCCTCGCACATGGATACGGCAACGCGCCCGAAGCGCTCGCCTGGCTGGGCGAGAATTTGGCGAGCAAGGGCTATGTCGTCGTTGCGCCCGCGTTCGGCGATCCGCCGATCAGCATCCGCACCGCCGCGGCGCGGTCGGGGCCGATCACGCGGCGTCCGCTCGACATCGCGTTCGTGGCCGCCGAGGCGCAGCGCCGCGCGGCGCGGCGCGACGGCGTGTTCGCCGCCGCCGACGCATCGCGGACGGTGCTGATCGGTTACTCGATGGGCGGCTACGGCGTGCTGACCGCCGCGGGCGCGCCGCTCAACCCGCAGATGGGATCGCTGTCGCGCGGGATCCTCGCCGATTATGCCGCGGGTGGCGCGCGCGCGGCATCGCTCAAGGTCGCGAACGTGAAGGCGGTGGTCGCGATCGCGCCCGCCAGCCGCTTCGGCGAGATACCGGCCTGGTCGCCGTCCGGGGCAGGCGTCGGCGCGATCACGGCGCCGACCTTGTTCATCGCAGGCGATCACGATCATGCGGTCGGCTATGACGCGGTGCGTGCCCTGTTCGCGCAAGAGCGGCGCGCACCGCGCTACCTGCTGACCTTCAAGGGCGCGGGGCACAGCATTGCACTCGCCGGCGCGCCCGCCGAAATGCGGGGCACCTTCTGGGACATGGACTGGTTCGAGGATGCGGTGTGGCGCAAGGACCGCCTGCTGCCGATCCAGACGCACTTCATCACCGCGTTCCTCGATCGTTTCGCCAAGGGTGAGACGGCCAAGGCGGCCTATCTCGACGGGCTGGTGAGCGATGCCGACGCCGGCAACTGGCCGAACGCGCCGATCGGACGATACGACGGGTTCAGCCCCGGCGCGCCGGTCGCAACCGTGTGGAAGGGGTTCCAGCCGAGCCGCGCCACCGGCCTGCGGTTCGAGGCGGAGCCCGCGTCGTGAGCGACGAGGGGAGCGGCGACGCGCCACGGATGACGCAGACGATGCGCTGGTTCGGCCCCGCCGATCCGGTCGCGTTGCGCGACATCCGCCAGGCCGGCGCGACCGAGGTGGTGACCGCGCTGCACGACATTCCCAACGGCGAGGTCTGGCCGCTCGAGGCGATCACGGCGCGCCGCGCGATGGTGCAGGCGGTTGGGCTCGACTGGACCGTGGTCGAGAGCCTGCCGGTGCACGAGGACATCAAGAAGCGTGGGCCTGACTGGGACCGGCTGATCGAGGCGTATCGCATCAGCCTGCGTCACCTCGCCGCGGCCGGGATCCGCGTCGTCACCTATAATTTCATGCCGCTGCTCGACTGGACGCGCACCGATCTGGCGTGGCCGATGCCCGACGGCGCGCTGGCGCTCAGGTTCGAGCTCGAGATGGTGGCGGCGTTCGACCTGTTCATGCTCGCACGGCCCGGCGCACAAGGCGATTACGCGCCCGACACGCTGGCGGCGGCCGAACGCCGGTTTCATGCGATGGACGAGGCGGCGCGCCACCGGCTCGAGCGGACGATCATCGCCGGTTTGCCGGGCAGCGAGGAAAGCTTCACCGCCGCAGCGTTCCTGGACGCCGTACGCGGCTACGACGGTATTGACGCCGACACGCTGCGCGCGAACCATGTCGCGTTCCTGCGCGCGGTCTGTCCGGTCGCCGACGAGGTGGGTGTGCAGTTGGTCGTCCACCCCGACGACCCGCCGTTTCCGATCTTCGGCCTGCCGCGCGTCGTCAGCACCGAGCACGACGTGGCCGCCCTGTTCGACGCGGTGCCCAACCGGTCGAACGGATTGTGCATGTGCACCGGATCGTTCGGCGTCCGCGCCGACAACGACCTCGCCGGGATGGTCGATCGCCTGGGCGCGCGGATCAACTTCCTCCATCTGCGCTCGGTGCAGCGCGAGGCGAACGGCGCATTCCACGAGGCACCGCATCTGGCGGGTGACGCCGGCATGGCGGCGGTGGTCGCGGCAGTGCACCGGCTGCAACGGCGTGAAGCACGCGCGATCCCGATGCGCCCGGACCACGGGCACCAGATGCTCGACGATCTGAGCAAGGTGACCAATCCGGGCTATTCGCTGCTCGGCCGAATGCGCGGCTTGGCCGAGTTGCGCGGGCTGGAAGCGGGGATCGCGCACGCGACACATTCTGACGAGTAACACCGCGGCGAACGACCGCGGGCGATGAAGAGGCGGGAGAGGCGATGATGTCGAGCAGGTTCACGCTGGTAGGTGCGGGATTGATCGCGGCGCTGGCGATCGGTCCGATCGCGGCGCAGCAGACATCACCGCCCACGCCGGCATCGGGCGCGGTTCAAGCCCTACCCAATGCACCGCTGCCGCCCCCGACGCCGTTGCTCGTCGCGGCCGACCTGCGCGACGGCACCGACCTGTCGGGCCCGTGGCATTATTCGATCGATCCGTTCCGATCGGGCATCGCGGGCTTCCACGGTGAAGCGCCCGATAGTGGGCAGCAGCGCTGGCGCGACGTCGACGTGCGTCAGGCGATGGCGAGCGACAGTCGCACCTTGTACGAGTTCGATCTCGCGCGCTCGCCGCTCGCTTCGCTGCCATCGTCGTGGCTGACCCATGCCGCCGAGCTACGCCATTACGATGGACTGATGTGGTACCAGCGCAATTTCGCCGCGCCGACAAAGCGGCAGGGGCGGTATTTCCTGCGCTTCGGTGCGGCGAATTACGCGACGCGTGTGTACTTGAATGGGCAGGAGGTCGGCCGACATGAGGGCGGGTTCACGCCCTTCGCCTTTGACGTGACGCGGCTGCTGCGCGACGGCAGCAATCAATTGACCGTCGGGGTCGATTCGCAGGCAACCGAGGCGACGGTGCCGCCGCCCGTCACCGATTGGGAGAATTACGGCGGCATCACGCGCGCCGTGCGGTTGATCGCCACCCCTGACACCTATGTCGACGATGCGTGGGTGCGGCTGACCCGCGACGGGCGGCTGGCGGCCGACGTCCATCTCGACGGGCCGCAGGCGGCGAACCGTGCGGTGCGCTTGCGGATCGCGGCGCTCGGGCTCGACCAGACCGGGCGCACCGACGCTGCGGGCAACTGGCGCGCGACGATGGCCGCACCCGCCGCGCTGGTGCGCTGGTCGCCCGAGCGCCCGCAATTGTACGACGTGAGCATCGAGGCGGGTGCGGACCACTGGCGCGACCGTATCGGGTTCCGCACAATCGAGTTGCGCGGCGCCGATATCCTGCTGAACGGCAGGCCCGTCTACCTGCGCGGCATCTCGATGCACGAGGAGGAGCTGGGCGCCGAGCCGACACGCGCGATGACCCCGGCGGCTAGCCGCGCGCTCCTGTCGGAGATCAAGGACGGGCTGCACGGCAATTTCGTGCGGCTGGCGCATTATCCGCATTCCGAGGTGACGCTGCGGCTCGCCGACGAACTCGGGCTGATCGTGTGGAGCGAAGTGCCCGTTTATTGGCGCGTCGCCTGGGGCAACCCCGACACGCTCAGGCGTGCGCGGACGATGCTGGCGGAGAACATCCTGCGCGACCGCAACCGCGCCGCGATCGCGATCTGGAGCGTCGCCAACGAAACGCCCGTCAACGATCAGCGCAACGCCTTCCTGCGTACGCTCGTCGCCGACGCACGGCGGATGGACGACACAAGGCTGGTCAGCGCCGCCTTGCTGGTGGAGCGCGAGCCGAACGTGAACCATCCGGTGATGACGCTCGCCGATCCGCTCGCTCCCGCGCTCGACGTGCTGGCGATCAACACCTACAACGGCTGGTACACGCCCGACCGGTTGCGCGACCTGCCCGCCAGCGAGTGGCGCGTGCCCGCGGACAAGCCGTTGATCTTCTCGGAATTCGGCGCCGACGCGCGCGCGGGCTTCCACGATCCCGCCAACAAGCAGAAGTTCTCGGAGGATTATCAGGCAGATTATTACCGCGCGAAGCTGGCGATGGCGGCGCGGCTGCCGACCCTGCGCGGCATGTCGCCGTGGATCCTGAAGGATTTCCGCTCGCCCAGGCGGCAGAACCCCGATTTCCAGCAGGGCTGGAATCGAAAGGGGCTGATCTCAGAAACGGGTGAGCGCAAGGAAGCGTTCGGCGTCCTCTCCGATTTCTATCAGGCAAGGGCTGCCGGCACGCCCGCCGGCCAATAGGATCGCGCCGACGATCAGGGGCGCTGCACGCGGCAGCGCCCCCGCCGCGTCAGAACGCGAAGTGGATCGATCCGATCACGGTGCGCGGCGCGCCAAAGGTATAGCGCGTGGTGCCCGACGCACTCGTCGCGGTCGAGAGATTGCCGAAATAGCGCTCCTCGAACAGGTTGGTGACGTTCAGTTGGAGAAAGGTGTTCTCCAGCCCGAACCGCGCCAGGCTGGCGCGCGCGTCGAGATCGACGGTGGTGTAGCCCGCGACGAGCAGGTCGTTGACGTCGGTCACGTAACGGCGTCCGACGTGCTTGACCTGAACGCCGAGCGAGAAGGGATCGAGCTCGACCTGCGCGCGCCCGCCATATTGCCATTTGGGCGTTTCCACCACGAACTTGCCCGCGGTCGCGAGCAGGACCGCGCCGTTCGCATCAAGCACGTCGTCCTGCAGCCGCGCATCGGCGTAGGAAGCAAAGCCGTAGAGCGACAGATGCTTGTTCGGCGTGATCCCGATGTTCGCGTCCACCCCCTTGCTCTCTACCGTGCCGACATTGCGGTCGGTGGTCAGCGTACCGCCGCCCTCCAGCGTCGTCGTGGTCGAGACGATGCGGTTGGTGTAATGGATGTACCAGCCCGCGACCTGCGCCTGGACCAGTCGCGAGGAATAACGCAACCCTAAGTCGAAGGAGTCGGTCTTCTCGGGCTTGACCGCGCTGGTCGGGACGATCGTCACGTCATCGAACGCGTAGAGATTGTCGGTACGCGGCGCCGAGAAACCCTTGGCGTAGCTGGTGAACATGCTCAGGTGCGGCACGAACTGATAGGTCAGACCGACGTTGGGCAGCACGGCATTGTAGGTCTTGATACGATTGGCATAAGGTGCGCCGTAGCTCGCGGTTGTCGCATTCGCCGCCACCTGCGCCGCGGTCTGCGAGGTGCAGTACGCGTCGCTCGAATTGCCGGGGATGGTGTAGCAATAATTGGTCAGGTTGCGGCGGAAGAACGGCGCGCGAACGCCGAGCGCGACCTTCAGCCGATCTTCGAAGAAGCTACCGCGATATTCGCCCGAGACCTGGTGCAGGATTGCGTAGGATAATCGGTTGCGTTTGTTGACGACGTTGCCTGCCGCGTCGAGCACCGCGTAATCACCCTCACCGTCCAGGGCGCTGAACACGTTATAGGGCGTGCCGGTCGCGTCGAGCAGACTGGCCTCCCCGGTTTGGCGGTGGCGCGCACGGTCCCAGGTATAGGCGACGCGCACCGCATTACTGGCGTCCAGTTCGTAGCGCAGCCCCGCGATCGCGGTGAAACGCTGCGTTCGTGTGTTCGACGGAAAATAGACGCGGACGTAGTCGAGCGTGTCGCCGTCGCCGCTCAGGTCGACCGCGCTAGCGACACCGGCGCCCAGCCGCTGCAACTGATAGGTGTAGACGTCGGTCGCCGCCGCGGTTCCACTCGCGTTGGTGGCGCTGCCATCGCTTTCGGCCAGCACCGTCGACCCACCGCCGTTCGCGCGCGTGAAGGTGTACGCGCCGTCAAAGGTGAAGGTCAGCCGATCGCTCAGCGTCTTGCGCGCGTTGACGCGGAAGTTGCCGGTGTTCGACGGATTGATCGCGGTCGCCGCGACGTTGCCGCACGCGGTGCGGTCGTTCTGGCTCGTGCCCGAGACGCCGCTCGCCGATGGCAGCGCGCATGAAGCGTCGTAGAGGTAGCTCGACGAGGTGTCGCCGAACACCGCGTCATATTGTGCCTTGTTCAGGTCGAGCGTGTAAGGCGTGTCCGCGCTCACCCCGCTCGACGGGACGACGCCGGTGCCGAGCACCGTGCGGATGTTGGCGAGCGTTGGGTTGCTGTACGAATTGTTGCGGTTCTGATTGTAGTGCGCCGCGACCGATATGAAGTCGCCGTTCGATCCCAGCGGCTGGTAGATCTTGGCGTTGAACTGTTGTTTGTAGATTTCCCCCGAGCCGCGATATTGATCGTAGCGCTGCTCGCTTGCCGACACCCACGCCTTGGTGCCGAACGTGGTGAACACGCCGGTGTTGATCAGCCCGAACACGCGGTTCATGTCGAAGCTGCCGTGTGAATAATCGACGATGGCGCCCAGCTTCTCGCTCGGGATCAGCGAGCGGTAGTTGACGGTGCCACCCGACGCGCTGGCGGTCGGGGAGTCGACGTCGGTCGCGCCGAAATTGACGTTCACCTGCTCGATCAACTCGGGATCGAGCTGCTGGTTGGAATAGATCGCGTAATTGCCCGAGTCGTTCAGCGGGATGCCGTCAAACGTCAGCGACACGCGATTGCCGTCAAAGCCGCGGATGCGCAGATTGCCGCCGGAACTGCCGTAGGGATCGCTGTTGGTGAAGTTGACACCGGGCACGAGGTTGATCGTGTCGAGGATCGACTGACCCGGCGTACGCCGCTCGATCAGTTCCTGCGTCAGCACCGCCTTCGCCTTGGGCGTGTCGGGCAGCTCGATCCCGTTCACGTCGCGCGGGCTGCGCGATCCTTCGACGACGATCTCGTTTTCCGCGTCGACCGTTCCGGTCGACTGCGCTGCCGCCGCCAGCGGCGTGACGAGTACCAGCGCCATTGCGCTGCCCGCTAATACATGAAACATCAAATCTTCCCGCTCTGAGTTGACTGGCCGCGTCGCATTGTGCTCCGGCAGTGCGTCTCAAGTGGTGGGGCAATATGATGTTTTGGTGAAAACTATGGATGGTTTGACGATGCATGATATCATCATCGGACCGTGTGGAAAGCGTGCCGCACTATATTGCCAAATAGCTTTACAAAAATACGATCCTGCTGAGGAGTTACGAAGGATTGCGGCACAATCACGTTACTGGGCGGTGCCGGTCCAGCGTGACACGAGCGCGAGCGATCGTTGCAACATCGTGCAATCTGCCGGAAATCTGACGCTGACACGGCAGTCTTGCTGCCCGTTACGGGCCCGTTAGCAAGGAAACGCTCATGTCATTCGCGCACTCGTCCGTACGCCTCGTCCCACACGATGTGACAGGCGGCGCCCGATGACCGCCGCCTGCCTAGCCACGACCGGCTCGCCCCCCAGCGTTCCTGGTGCCGGCGCGCCAGTGGCGCCGCGGATCGTGATCGTCGACGACGATCCCGGCATCCGTGAATTGTTGACCGATTACCTGACCAGCCACAGCCTAGGCGCGGAGGCGGTCGCGAGCGGGGCGGCGCTGCGCGAGCGGTTGTCATATCGGCCGTGTGACCTGATCATCCTCGACATGATGATGCCGGGCGAGGACGGTTTGTCGATCCTGCGCACGTTGACGAGCGCGGCCGATCATCCCAGCGTGATCATGTTCTCCGCGGTGACGAGCGAGGTCGACCGCGTCGTCGCGCTGGAACTGGGTGCTGACGACTACGTGTCAAAGCCCAACAGTCCGCGCGAGATGCTGGCGCGGGTGCGCGCGGTGCTCAGGCGGCGCGGGCTGGCGACCGGCGGCAGCGACAAGGAGGAAGCGGACAGCGGCGCTTCGCCCGCGCTGTTGTTCACCTTTGCCGGCTGGCGGCTCGACCGGCTGTCCCGCCGCGTCGTCACCCCGGCGGGCGAGCTGGTGCCGCTGTCGGACAGCGAATTCGAGATGATGCTGCTGTTCGTCGAAGAGCCGCACGTCGTCCACTCGCGCGAGAAGCTTGCCGATTTGCTCCACAGCCGGGAAGGGGGGATCAACGACCGTACCATCGACGTGAAGGTCAGTCGTTTGCGCGCCAAGCTGATGGCGGGCGGCGGCGACGAGATGGTGCGCACCGTGCGCAGCCGCGGCTATCTGTTCCTGCCGCAGGTCCGCGCCGCCTGACGCGACAGGTCGGGGCGGCACGCGCGACGTGCCGCCCCCAACGCATCAGAACCTCAGCTTCGTCGCGACGAAGAAGGCGCGACCGTATGGGTCGTAGGTCGAGGGATAGGTGTTCGCCTGTTCCTGATTGTCGCCCAGGACCGGCGGCTGGCGGTTGAACACGTTGTTGACGCCGACCGACCAGGTGAAGCCGCCCTCGGTCTCGAACGCGGCCGACAGGTCGAAGTAATTGTACGCCTTGATGTGACTGACCGAATAATCGCCTGAGTCGTCGTCGACCGGCGACAGGTAGCGGTGCAGCACCGACAGCGTCACCGGGCCCGATGCCCAGGTCAGCCGGTTCGACAGCCGCCACTTGGCATACGGGTTGCCGCACGAATTGCCGAACTTGCCCGCGCAGTTGATCGTCAGATCGGGGATCGCCGACAGCGGATTGAAGTCGAACGAGATCAAACGCGTTCCGCTGGCACGCAGCGTCAGCCGGCTGTCGCTCGCCCCGAATGCGCCGAAGCCGAGCGGCATGCTGTAGCGCCCTTCAAAATCTACGCCCTTGGTGATGACGCCGCCAGTGTTGGCGAGCGTACTGACCGCGTCGGTGATCGTGTAACTGTTGCCGTCGCGCGGCAGCGAGGCGCAGTAGCTGGTGTCGAACGGCACGTAACCGTTGCCCGAATTGCCGTAGCATGCGTTGATCAGGTTCGCGGTGCCCGGCGTCGCGATGTAATTGTCGATCTTGATGCGATAATAATCGGCGGTGAACGAGAAACCGGGCAGGAAGCGCGGCTGCAGCACCACGCCGCCGGTCCAGGTGTTGGCGGTTTCCTCGCGCAGGCTCGCGTTGCCCCCCTGGATCGTCTGGATCTGCGTGCTGCCGCCGTCATAGGCGGTGCCGATCAATGCCGCGGGCACACCGGTCGAGAGGCAGCTGGCGTTGAGCGTCGCGTTGGTCAGCGCGACCGCGAGCGTGCACGGATCGGTCGCGGCGGGGAAGTTCTGCGTCGATCCGCTGAACAGGTCCGACACGGTCGGCGCACGGACCGCGCGGGAATATTGCCCGCGCAGGCTGATGTCCTTGATCGGCGCCCAGACGAGCCCGCCCGAATAGGTGCTGACCGATTTCGCCGCGGTGGAATAGTAACTGTACCGGTACGCGCCGTTTGCCTCCAGCCGGTTGAAGAACGGCTTGTCCGCGATCAGCGGCACGTCGACTTCGGTGTAGAGCTCCTTTACGTCATAGCCGCCGCTCAAACCCTCGCCCGCATTGAAGCCGACGACGTCGCCCGACGACAGCGAGAAGTCGGGATTGTAGCTGCCCGCTTCCTTGCGATATTCGGTGCCGAACACGATCCCTGCAGGCCCCGCGCCTAAATCGAACAGGTTCTTGTTGGTGATCGACGCGCTCGCCACCTGTTCGCTGATCGTGCTGCTGTTCTGCACCGGGATGGTGATGAACGCCGCTGCGGCCGAGCTGATGTTGCCCGCGCCAAAGATGTTGAGCGGGACGCACCCGTTGGCGGTGTTCGAGCAGACGAGGTTGCCGCTCGCGTCATAGGTCGTGCGCAGCGCCTGCAGCACGCGGCTGCGCGACACGTTGCCGGTCTGCGTTTCCTGCGACTTGGTGCGCGAATAGCTGTAATAAGCGTCGTACGACCAGTCGCCGCCCAGATTGCCGCGCCCGCCCAGCACGACACGGTAAGCGTCGTTGTCGATCGAGGAGATGCGCGGGCCGACCTCGCTCAGGCGGCGGTAGATCGTCGAGGTCACGTAGCCGTCGCCATCGGTGTCGAGCGACCGCAGCAGCGACTGCGACGAGGCCGACAGGAACGAGGAATCGACGTCGAGCGCGACCGATCCGGTGAACGGCGTCGGCGCGAGCTGATTCTTGACGCGGTTGTTGATGAACTGCCCTTCGGCATAGACGGTCAGCCTGTCACTGACGTCATAATGCGCCTGCGCGCTCAACAGGAAACGTTCCTGCGGCACCTGCAGGTAATTGTCGGGGGTATAATTGTACGCGTCGGTCAGCGAGCTGTAGCTCGAATAGCTGCCATCCTGCTCGAACTTGCGGTTGACCCCGCCGACCACGAAGCGCGTGCCCGGGATCGACCCCGACCCGCCTGCGATCAGCCCGCCCGAGCCGTCATCGACCAGCGCCTGCTGCGAATAGCTGCGCGCGTTCTGCTGCACCGCGTTGCGCTTGGTATAATCGAAATAGATCGTCGCGTTACCGCGGCCTTCGTCGAAATTGCCGCCGAGCAGCAGGTTGGTGTTGAAGGTGCCGCCGTCACCCGCCTGGTTGATGCGATAATCCGCACTCGCCTCGGCACCGGTGAAATCCTGCTTGAGCACGAAATTGACCACGCCCGAGATCGCGTCGGAGCCGTATACCGCCGACTTGCCGCCGGTGACGATGTCGACGCGCTCGATCAGCGCGGTCGGGATCGTGTTCAGATCGACCACCTGATTGGCGTCGTACGAGACGTATCGCCGCCCGTTGACGAGCACGAGCGTGCGCGTCGAGCCGAGCCCGCGCAGGTCGGCGGTCGCGACGCCGCCGCCGGGATTGTTCGACGCCCCCGTCGTGCTCGGAATGAGTTGCGGCAGGTCCTTCAGCACGTTCTCGACGTTGACCTGCCCCGATAGGGCGAATTCCTGCGCGGTGACGGTCGAGATCGGCGCGGCCTGCGTCAGCTCGGGCCGGGCGAGGCGCGAGCCGGTGACGACGATGTCGCCTTGCGCGGCGGCATCGGACGGCGTGCCATCGGCGGCGACCGCGCTGGTCGCGGAATTGGTCTGCGCGAGGGCGGGCGACGTGACGGTGGCGAGCAGCGTCGACGCCAGTAACCACCGGCGGTTGGTAGGATACATCAATGAACTCCCCGAAGGCCACTCTGTGTCGAGTGGTTGAGCGATATGTCGCGCAGCAAGTGTCTGCGGTTCGCATCGGAGCACTTCGGGTTCGTCGTATCAACGCTTGATCAGCTACGTCTTTCTGCTTAGCCAATTCAGTGTTGTAGTCACCACGCTTTATTACGAGGAGTTACATCGTCTGTAGCAAGCGTTGCTTTGCCGGTGCATCAGAACGTCGTGCCGATGTTGAAGGTGATGAGCTTGGTGTCGTCGCCCGGCTGCTTGAGCAACGCCTTGGCGATGTCAATCCGCAATGGACCGAACGGTGAGCTCCAGTCGATGCCGAAGCCGACCGACAGTCGCGGGCTCGCGCTGTTGCCATAGTAACGCTCCTGATAGGCGCTGAGCGAGTAGGTGTAGGGCGTGCCGGTGTTCGTGGTGGTCGAGGCGCCGCTCGAATCGAGGTACAACAGATCCCCCGACGAGTTGGTATATTGACGTGTCGTCGTCGTGCACGCGGTGCTCGCGGCATTGGCGGTCGCGCACGTGTCGATTAGCGTCGGCGTCTTGCCGCCGAACACCGCGCCCACATCCATGTAGATCAACGGGCGAAGTTCCAGCTCGCGTGCGCCCGCTCCCAACGGCAGTGCGAGTTCGGCGCGGGCCATGTAATAGGCCGTACCGCCCAGCGCCTCGCGCGTTTGGTAATCCGATCCGGTATAGAGCGTCGCTGGCACGGTCGACGTGTCGTAGGTCGTGCGCGTCACGCTCGGCCCGATGCCGCGGATGTCGAATCCGCGCAGTTGCGGTTGTCCGAGGAAGAAACGATCGGTCAGCCGCACGTCCTGCCCCAATCCGTCGATGTAGCCGCCCTCCGCGTGAGCCGAGAAGACGAACTGCTTGCCCAGATCCCAGTATTTCGTCGCTTTGGCGGTGGTGCGCAGATAGCGCGTGTCGCCGCCCAGTCCGGCGAAATCCTGGCTGAACGAGAAGGTTGTGCCGCGCGTCGGGCGCGTGCGGCTGTTGGTTGTGTCGTAGATGAAGGAATAGCCGACCTGCGAGGTCCAGCGATTGCCGACCGCCTCGCACAGATACGTGCCCGCCAGCGCGGCATCGCAGACGCCGTTGGTGTAATAAGTGTCCTGGTCGAGGGAGACCTGATCGTAGCTCAAACCATAGCGGATTGCGGTTGACCAATATTCGTTGATCGGCGTGCCTGCGCGAACCTGAAAACCAGTGCTGATCTGCTGGTAGGTGGTGTCGTTACTGGTTGTGGTATTGTAAGATTTATAGTCGCGCCGGAAGATGTCGCCGCCTAGCGCAATGTTGCGGTCGAACAGATAGGGTTCGGTGAAGCCGAGCTGGACCGACTTGGAATAGGCCGAATAGCTGCCGTTCAGGCGCAACTCCTGCCCCATTCCGCGGAAGTTGCGCTGCGTGGTGCCTGCCTGGACGATGAAACTCTCGAGCGAGGAATAGCCCGCCGACAAGGAAAGCTCACCGGTCGATTTCTCCTCCACGCTGGTTTGCAGCACCACCGCGTCGGGGTTCGACCCCGGCACCTGCTTCACCTCCAGCTTGTCCTGGAAATAGCCGAGCGAGTTGATCCGGTCCTGGCTGCGCTGGACCTGGACGCTATTGAACGCATCGCCTTCCGCTAGCCGCAACTCGCGGCGGATCACCTTGTCGCGCGTGCGCGTGTTGCCGGTGATATCGATCCCTTCGACGTAGCTGCGGCGGCGTTCGGCGATGTGAAACGACACCGACATGGTGTGCGCCTCGCCGTCGCGCTGGAACTCGGGCGACACGTCGGCGAAGGCATAGCCGAACAGCCCGGCGGTCTGCTCCAGGCTCTCGACCGTGTCCTCGACCAGCTTGGCGTTGTACCAGTCGCCTTGCTTGAACGGCAGCGTGGCGGCGAGTTTCGTGCCATCGAAGTCGCGGATGTCGCTCTCCACGCCCACATCGCCGAAACGGTAGCGCGGTCCTTCCTCCACCACATAGGTGATGACGAAGTCGCGCTTGTCGGGGGTCAGCTCCGCCACCGCCGAGGTGACGCGGAAATCGGCGTAGCCTTGCGTCAGGTACAATTGCCGCAGCTTCTGCTGATCATAAGCGAGCCGATCGGCATCGTAGGTCGTGGTCGACGACAGCAGCCGCCACGCGCGCGCCTGCTTGGTTGCCAGCTGCGCGCGCAACGCGTCCTCGCCGAACTGATGGGCGCCGAGGATGTTAATCTGGCGGACCTTCGACTTCGGCCCTTCGCTGATCACGAACACGATATCGACACGGTTCTGGTCGAGCAGCACCATCTTGGGATCGACGCTCGCCGCGAACCGCCCCTGGCGGCGGTACAGTTCGACGATCCGGGCCACGTCGGCGCGCACGTTGCTGCGCGAAAAGACCTGCCGCGGCGCGAGCTTCAGCTCCTTGGTGATCTTGTCGTCCTTCAACCGCTTATTGCCTTCCAGCACGATGCGGTTGACGATCGGATTTTCACGCACGCGGATCGTAATCGCGCCGCTCGTCACGCCCTCGATCGTCACATCGGCGAACAGGCCGGAGGCCTGGATGTCCTTCAGCGCCTGATCGAGCGTCTCGTTTGAATAAGGAACGCCGACGCGCAGCTTGGTGTAGGCGATGACCGTCTCGGGCTCGATCCGCTGGGTGCCCGCGACGGTCAGCGACGCGATCACCTTGGCGGTCGGTGCCGCGTCGCGAGCGCTGTCGCGCGCAGCGTCCGGGACAGGGCGCGGCAACGCGGTAGCGGGTGCGGCGAGCAGAAGAGTGGCTATCAACGCGAACGATTCCTGTGCTTGCCCTGTTGCGGTGCTTGCCCCCGCCGGCGCTGGCAGTGCGGCGGGCGCGTCGCCGCGGGATGTCGCCGCGTCTCCGCTTCGTTGCCGAGCGCGACCGAATGTGATGACGCCATCACATTTGCGCCTCCGGGTCGTGTGCGCGGGCCCGCAGTGCGGCCGCGGCGGCGGTGCGCGCACCATGTGTCAGGCGTGCGCGTATCCGACACGCAAGCTGACATATCGCGGCGACGCAGTGACGCGACACGGTGGCGGTCGCCTTTGCATCCCCGGGCGACGCCAAGAGGAAGTTGTTCGATGTTCATCACCAGCAAGCAGCCGTCGATCGCCGCGCCGGTCCTCGCCGCCCCTCAGCCCGCGCTGATCGACAATCCGTTCGCGCCCGAAGTCTATGCCAACGGCCTGGCGGGGTTCGCCAATATCGGCGGGCTGATCGCGATCACGCTGGAAAGCGGACGCTGCGACCATACGCGCGCCGAGCCGGTGATGGAGCGCGTCGTCGTCGGCCGCCTCGTGTTGCCGATATCGACCGCGCAGGCGCTGGTCGCGGCGCTCAACAACTTCCTCGAGCAGCAGGGGCTCAGCCCCTCGGCGGCGATGGCTGCGGGCGCGACGTTCCAGTAGCGTGCTGTCATAGGGCGCGAGCGCGGAGCGTGGTTCGGACGCTCCGCTCCGCTTGTTCCCGCCACGTCGCCTTTATGTCACGCTGTTATCGACCGCGCCGCTTCGTACGCCAGAAATCAGTCGTGCTGATCGTGTGCTATAATGGACACAGCCTATCGCTTTTTGGGCATATTGCAGCGCTGCAATGCGGGCGATACGCCGGACCTCGATGTCCGACCCATGTTCCAGACCCACATTGGTGTCGACGATCTGATGGATCGCGGCGGTCGCCTCCTGATCGTCGACGACGATTCCGACATTCGCGAGCTGACCAAGCAGTTCCTGCAAGCGCACGGTTACGACGTCGACGCAGTCGAGGACGGTGTCGCGATGCGCAGTGCGCTGGCCAAGGACAGCTATTCGCTGGTCGTGCTCGACGTGATGATGCCGGGCGAGGACGGTTTGTCGATCCTGCGCTCGCTCGATCGCGCCACTGCGCCCGCGATCATCGTCATGTCGGTGATCGGCGAAGAGGTTGACCGCATTGTCGGGTTGGAGATGGGAGCCGACGATTACATCGCGAAGCCCGCCTCGCCGCGCGAACTGCTCGCGCGGATCCGATCGGTGCTGCGCCGACAGGGCGAGCGGCCGCTCGCCGCAACGGCTTCACCCAGCCGTCACTTCCAGCGGTTCGCTGGCTGGCGGCTCGACCCGATCGCGCGCCAATTGTTTGATCCCGACGACGTGGTCATCAACCTGTCCGATGGCGAATTTCGGTTGTTGATGACCTTTGTCGATCATCCGCGCCGCGTGCTGACGCGCGATTTCCTGCTCGACCATTCGCGCGGGGCGAACGCGGAACATTTCGATCGCGCGATCGACGTGCAGGTCAGCCGATTGCGCCGCAAGCTGATGCGCGACGGTGGCGGAAGCAGCGGACGCGGCGACGAGTTGATCCGCACGGTCCGCAACGAAGGCTATATGTTCGCGGCCGATGTCGAGCGCCGCTGAGCGCCGCGTGGGCGGTCGCACGATCGCTTGGCCGATCTTTGCACTGGTGATCGTCTCGGTCGTGGTTGTGGCGACGACGATCTTCGCGGTGACCTTCAGCGGTCCGCCGCCGCGCCGCTTGGGACAATCGCTGTCGACGGTGACGCAGGCGCTGCGCACCGGCGAGACGCCGCGTGCCGCCGGTCCCGATCTGTCGGTCACGACACGCGACGCGCCGCCCGCGCCGGTCCGTAGCATGCGCGTCGATCCGATCGCACGGCAGGCGCTGGCGACCAGCCTGGGCATGCGGCCGGACGACATCATCGCCTACACCAGGCGGCCTTCGCCGCAGGAGATGGGCGCGTTCGGGCCCGATTTCGTCTTGGCGCGGCGTACAGCGTCCGGCTGGCGGGTGGTGGAGACCGCGCGGCCGTGGCTCGCGCCGTGGCACATCAAGACGTTGCTGGCGATGCTGATCTCGGTGATCGCGCTGGCGATCCCCGCGTGGCTGATCGCGCAGGCGATCTCGCGTCCCGTACGCGCGGTGGCGCGTGCTGCCGAGCGCGCGCGCGCGGGTGCCGAGCTGTCGACGCTGCCGAGCGGCGGCGCGCGCGAGGTGCGCGCACTGTCGAACGCGGTCGCCTCGATGCACGAGCGTTTGGCGAAGCACGCCGAGGGGCGCACCACCATGCTCGCCGCGATCGCGCATGACCTGGGCACGCCCTTGTCGCGGCTCGCGTTCCGCGTCGAACAACTGCCCGAGGCGGCGCGCGACCGCGCTGCCGCCGACATCGCCGAGATGCGCGGCCTCATCGCGGCGGCGCTGTCGTTCGCGCGCGACGAGGCGGTCGGCGCGCGCGAACGCCTCGATCTCGGCAGTCTGCTGGAGAGCCTGGCGGATGACGTGGCCGACGCCGGTAGTGCGGTGACGGTGACGCCGGGTCCGCGCGCGATCATCCGCGGCGATAGCGTCGCGCTCCGCCGATTGTTCGGCAACCTGGTCGAGAATGCGGTGCGTTACGGCCAGCAGGCGGCGATCGCGTGGTGGATCGAGAGCGGTCTGGTAGTGGTCACGATCGACGATCACGGGCCCGGCGTCGACCCCGCGCAGGTGGAACGCCTGTTCGAGCCGTTCGTGCGCGGCGATCCGTCGCGCAACCGCGCGACCGGGGGAACGGGGCTCGGCCTCGCCATCGTGCGCTCGATCGCGGCGCGCCACGACGGCGAGGCGCTGCTGGAGAACGGACCCACCGGCGCGCGCGCGCGTGTGACCCTGCCGCTCGCCGCCTAAGCGTATGTCACGACGGACACGCGGCGCAGCCGATCCGTCACGCGCGGCAACAATCGCTGTGCCTGGCGACATACAGGGGTGAGCCATCGCGTCCAAAAAGGCGATCGACCTTCTGGGAGTAGGCGATGCACGACCACGACACGATCGAACACGACCACGGCCACCGCATGGCCGACGACCTGCCGCGGCTGCGCGCACTGCTTGAGCGCCGGCGCGCGCTGAAATGGTTCGCGGGTGCAGGCACCGCAGCGATCGTCGCAGGCTGCGGCGGCAGCGACTCCGACACCGTTACCACCGCGGCGACGACCGCGAGTGCAACGGCGACACCGACCCCGTTACCGACGCCGACGCCGACCTCCGGAACCGCTGGCTGTCTCGCCGACCCGGCAGAAACCGCCGGACCGTATCCCGGCGACGGCACCAACACCGCGAGCGGATCGACCTCCAACGTGCTGACGGTCAGCGGCATCGTCCGCTCCGACATCCGGGCGAGCTTCATCTCGTCGACGACGATCGCGGGCGGGGTCAAGGTCGTGCTCACGCTCACGCTGGTGAACGTCAACGCCGCGTGTGCGCCGCTCGCGGACTACGCGATCTACCTGTGGCACTGCGACCGATCGGGCAACTACTCGCTCTACACCGCGCGTACCGAGAGCTACCTGCGCGGCGTCCAGGTGACTGACGCAGCAGGGCAGGTCACCTTTACCACGATCTTTCCCGGATGCTATGACGGGCGCTGGCCGCACATCCATTTCGAGGTCTTCTCCAGCCTGTCGAACGCACTTTCGGGGCGATACGCCGTGCTGACGTCGCAGCTCGCCATGCCAGCGCCGACGTGCACGACGGTGTACGCGGATACGACTACCTATCCCTTGAGCAGCAGCAACTTCGTCCGCGTGTGGCTGTCCTCCGACAATGTGTTCGGCGACAACAGTGCGGCGCAGATCGCGCAGCAGACACCGGTGTTCACCGGCAACTCGACAGCGGGCTACACCGCGGCCGCGACGATCGGCATCGCGCTATAGGTGACGGCTCATGCGATGGATGGGCGCAGCCACATAGAAGGTTGCGTCAGCGTCATCGGTGTAGGGGAGCATGTGGTGCCCAGGGACGGGATCGAACCGCCGACACTGCGATTTTCAGTCGCATGCTCTACCAACTGAGCTACCTGGGCCGGACCGCGCTATCGGCGGTGAGCGGCGTCCTTAGTCGGCGTTTCCCGGGCTGTCCAGCGCTTCTTCGTCAGCGGCAGGGCCGGGGATGCGATAACCCTCGCCCAGCCATTGCAACAGGTCGCGGTCCTTGCAGCCGCGGCTGCAGAAGGGGGTGTGGGGCGGGACGGCGGGAGCGGCGCAGATCGGGCAGCGGGCGGCGGTCATGCGCTCAATATAGGCGTGCGGCCGGTGCGCTGCACCAGTTCGTCGCGCCACATGGATCGTGTGTCGAGGTATGCGTGGACGGCGGGCGACAGGCGATGCGCGTTCGGTGCGCCGGGCGGGGTTCGCTCGATCTGGCGCAACGCCGCGCGGGTCGCGGCGGCGACGGGATCGTCGTGCAGCAGCTCGGGCAGCGAGGCGCGCGGGCGCGGGCGGACGATCTGGAGGAAACCGAAGCCATTGACCGCGGTACGCTCGAACGGCGGCGCCAGATGCGCGTCGATCGCGGCGGCGACCGCGTGGCGTGCGGCCTTGCCGGTGACCGTCGGAAAGTCGATGCCGATCGATCCGCCGATCGCATGCCTGCGGATCGCGAGCGCCACCACGACAGCGGCGCGCTGTGCCAGCGCGTCGAGCGGGCCGTCGCCGTCGACGTCGAACAGCGTCATCGCGGGCGTCGGTGACATCCTGAGCGCGCCGCCGGCGAAAGCGATCTCGCCGCTCATCGCCTCGTCGAGTACCTCGGACCAGCCAGCCTGTTCGAGCCGATCGAACTCGTGCGCGCGCAGGTGGTGCACCGGATGCCCGCTGGCCGTGATGCGCGCGTGCAGGTCCGGACCGGGCATCGGGGCGGCATCGCTCACGCGCGCGCGCGCGCGCTTGGCACGGCCGGGCTCAGGGATCGCCTCGCGCGTGATCTCGATTGTCAGCGCGGCGCCGAGCGTCACCCCCGCGGGTCGCCGGTCGAGCATCACCTGCTCGCCGGTGTCGAGCGTGGCGAGCTGGAACTCGGTGAGGCGCGCACGCGCGACGGTGCCGAGCCGCAGCCGGTCGGGCAGTTCGATGCGTGCGGCAAGGATATGGTCGTCGTGGACCAGCGCGGCGCGCGCCTCGCCGATGCCGTCCTCGTAGAGCCAGTGTGGCCCAGTCATGAAGCCGTCAGGCAAAGATGCCGGCGGTGACGAGCAGGGCGCGTGTCTCGAACAGCGGCAGGCCGACGACGCCCGAATGACTGCCCGACAGGAAGCGGACCCAGCCCTCGGCGCGCCCCTGGATCGCGTAGCCACCCGCCTTGCCCAGGCCCTCGCCGCACGCGACGTACGCATCGATCTCGCGCGCGGTGAGCGGCTTGAACGCGACGATCGTGTCGGCGAGCCGCGTCCGCTCGGTGCCGTGCGCGTCGATCACGCAGACCGCGGAGAGCGCGTGGTGGCGGCGGCCCGACAGCGCCGCGAGCAGGTCGCGCTGGATCGCCTCGCTCGTCGCGGGCGGCAGAATGCGGCGGCCGAGTGCGATCGTGGTGTCGCCGGCGAGCACGACTTCACCCTCGCCGCGGGTGACGGCGCGTGCCTTCTCCACCGCCAGGCGCAGCGCATAGGCGCGCGGCAGCTCGCCTTTCAGCGGCGTTTCATCGATCTCGGGCGCGGCGACACGATCGGGCGCGGCGCCCAGACGCGCGAGCAGGTCGCGCCGGCGCGGCGAGGAGGAAGCGAGGACGAGCGGCATGAAAGACACGGGCGGAAACCGCCCGCTAGATTATTGCGGGCCGGGGCCGCCGCGGCCGGGCATGAAGCGGTATGTGATCCGCCCCTTGGTCAGGTCGTACGGGGTCAGTTCGACCAGCACCTCGTCGCCGACGAGCACGCGGATGCGGTTCTTGCGCATCTTGCCCGCGGTATGACCGAGGATTTCGTGATCGTTCTCGAGCCGGACGCGGAACATCGCGTTGGGCAGCAGCTCGACCACCTGGCCGCGCATTTCGAGGAGTTCTTCTTTCGCCAAACGGTGTCTCTTTCGGGATTGGACGTGCGCGCCCTTAGCCGACGAGCGAGGAAAAGGGAAGGAGCGACGGACAAGCAACAAGGACCGGACCCGCGCGTGGAGAGTCCGGTCAACTCCATCGATATGGGCGCTCGGCCACGATCGGACAAGGCGAGCGGCGGCTGACACCGCGTCCTTGCCCGAGCTGCTCTCAGCCCACACCGCCCGCTAGCGCGGCGAGCAGCAGCAGCGCGACGATGTTGGTGATCTTGATCATCGGATTGACCGCGGGGCCGGCGGTGTCCTTGTACGGGTCGCCAACGGTGTCGCCCGTCACCGCAGCCTTGTGCGCGTCCGATCCCTTGCCGCCGTGGTTGCCGTCCTCGATGTATTTCTTGGCATTGTCCCACGCGCCGCCACCCGAGGTCATCGACAGCGCGACGAACAGGCCGGAGACGATGACGCCCAAGAGCATCGCACCGACCGCGGCAAAGGCGCTTGCCTGTCCGTCGACCGCGCGCACGATGAAGTAGAGCACCAGGGGCGAGAGGACGGGTAGCAGCGAGGGTACGATCATCTCGCGGATCGCGGCGCGGGTGACGAGGTCGACGGTGCGGCCGTAGTTCGGGCGGCTGGTGCCCTGCATGATGCCGGGATTGTCGCGGAACTGTCTGCGAACCTCCTCGACCACAGCGCCCGCCGCGCGGCCGACCGCCGTCATCCCGAACGCGCCGAACAGATATGGCAGCAACGCGCCGAGCAGCAGGCCGACGATGACGTACGGGTTGGACAGGCTGAAATCGACCGTCAGGTCAGGAAAATAGGTCGCGAGGTCGGTGGTGTAAGCGCCGAACAGGACCAGCGCGGCGAGGCCCGCAGAGCCGATCGCATAGCCCTTGGTCACCGCCTTGGTCGTGTTGCCGACCGCGTCGAGCGCGTCGGTTCGCGCGCGCACCTCGTCCTCAAGCCCCGCCATCTCGGCAATACCGCCGGCATTGTCGGTGACGGGACCGTAGGCGTCGAGCGCGACGACCATGCCCGCGAGCGCCAGCATCGCGGTCGCACCAAAGGCGATGCCGATGATTCCGGCTAGCTTGTAGGCGGCGATGACGGCGATGACGATGACGATCGTCGGCAGCGCGGTCGCCTCCAGGCTGATCGCGAGGCCCTGGATCACGTTGGTGCCGTGGCCTGTCTCCGACGCCTTGGCGATCGACTTGACCGGGCGATAGTTGGTGCCGGTGTAATATTCGGTGATCCAGACGATCAGCCCGGTGACCGCGAGGCCGATCAGCATGCACCAGAACAGGTCGTTGCCGGTGAACGAGGCGAGCGTGCCGCCGGCCTGCGTCGCAGCCTCCGCGCCCGTCGTCAGATCGTCGCCCGCGGGGTCGAGGAAGCCCGCGCCGCCGATCACCGCGTTCATGTCGCCCAATGTCCAGCGCGTCACCGCGTAGATCGCCGGGATCGACAGCAACGCCGAGGTCCAGAACCCCTTGTAGAGCGCGCCCATGATCGACCCGCCGCGCCCCAGCCGCACCATGTAGGTGCCCAGGATCGAGGTCACGATGCAGACGCCGCCGACGATCAGCGGCAGGCTCATCAACCGGAGCAGTTCGACCGCGTCCGCGCGGATGAGGAGCGCGATCGAGATCATCGTGACGCCCAAGGTGACCACGTACGTCTCGAACAGGTCGGCGGCCATGCCGGCGCAATCGCCGACATTGTCGCCGACGTTGTCGGCGATCACCGCGGGGTTGCGCGGATCGTCCTCCGGGATACCGGCCTCGACCTTGCCGACCAAGTCCGCGCCGACATCCGCCGCCTTGGTAAAGATGCCGCCGCCCAGCCGCGCGAAGATCGAGATCAGCGACGCGCCAAACGCGAGCGCAGTCAAAGCTTCGACGATCGCGCGGTCGTTGGGGGCGCGCCCGCCGGGGCCGACGAGATACCAGAAGAAGCCCGCGATCGCGAGCAGGCCGAGCCCGGCAACGAGCATGCCCGTGACCGCGCCTGAGCGGAACGCAGTGGTGAGCCCGCCCTGCAAGCTGCCCCGCGCGGCCTCGGCGGTGCGCACGTTGGCGCGGACCGAGATGTTCATGCCCACATAGCCCGCGGCCCCCGACAGCAGCGCGCCGATGACGAAGCCGGTGGTCGACAGCGTGCCGAGCGTCACGAACAACACGGCTGCGACGATCACGCCGACGATCGCGATGGTGGTATATTGCCGGCCGAGATACGCCTTGGCGCCCTCCTGAATCGCCGCCGCGATGTCCTGCATCTTGTCGTTGCCGGCGGGTTGTCGCAGCACCTGGCCGCTGGTGAGGATGCCATAGGCCACGGCCACCAGGCCGCAGAGGATGGCGACATAGACGCTCGTCATGCCCGTTCTTCCCTCCTATTTTCACGAACGGCGCGTTTGTTCGCTCGCGCTCGCCCGCCGCAGAAGGGGCACCCAACGACGCGTTAAGTCAAGCGCTGTGCTGATAACCCAGATGGTCGGGCAGGCGAACGGCCATGCCGCGATCGGTCAGCGACAGCCCGGCCCCGGCCGCGAAGCGTCCGGCCAGAGTGGCGGGCGCGGGCGGTGTCCAGTCGAGGGGGGCGGCGAACAGCAGTTCGTAATCGTCGCCCGCGGTCGCGGCGGCGAGCGCGTCGAGCCCGTAGGCGCGGGCCGCGGGCGACAGCGGCACCGCGTCGAGCTCGACCGTCACCGACAACCCACTCGCTTCCGCCATCCGCGTCGCGTCGAGCAGCAGGCCGTCGGACACGTCCATCATCGCGTGAACGTGGGGCGCGAGCGTACGACCTACGGCGAGCCGCGGCGTCGGTCGGCGATAGCGCGCGAGCAGATAGGCCTCGTCGTCGCCGCGCGCTTCGCCGCGACGCGCGATCGCGAGCCCCGGTGCGGCGTCGCCGATCGTGCCGGTGACCCACAAGCCGTCGCCGGCGCGCGCGCCCGAGCGCGTCGGCGCGGGCGCGTCGGCACCGAACGCCGTGAGCGTCAGCACCCGCGGCGCACCGCGCGGCAGCGTCACCGTGTCGCCGCCGAGCAGTCGCGCATCGAACCGCGCGAGCACCTCGCCGAACCCGCGTAGGAACGCGTCGTCCCACGCCGCGTCAGACAGCGGATAGTTGAGCAGCACGCCCTCGACCCGCGCGCCCTTGGCGGCGAGATCGGACAGGTTGGTCGCGACCAACCGCCACGCGACATCGCCTGCCGGGTCGGAGGCGAGGAAATGAACACCCTCCACCATCGTATCGGTGGAAACGACCAGCCCGGCGAGCTGCGCCGTATCGTCGCGCAAGCCCCCTGCGCCGGGATGGAGCGGCAACGCGCGCAGCCGATCGAGAAACGCGCGCTCGTCCACGCTCAATTCTCCTCGATGCGGCGATCCTCGTCGCCCGACACGGTCAACTGGCGCCAGTCGAGCGCTTCCTGGAGCAGCAGGTAGGTGTCGCTGCTGATCGCCTGATCGCAGCGCAGCGCTTCCAGCCGCTCGCGCTGTGCCAGCACCGCCGCGATCGCAAGGCCGTGGCGGCGGTTGAGCGTGTCACGGTCCTTGCCCGACACGCCGTCGCGAATGTCCCGATATTCGCGCCGCAACTGCTCGGCGGCATCGCCCGGCTCGCCCTCCAGCCGCGCCAGCGCTGCCTCGGCCAGGTCGAGGCGGGCGTGGTCGATCTCCGCCTTTGCCTCCTGCTCGCGCCCGATCCCCAGCGCGCGGATCAAGGGCGTCAGCGTGGCGCCCTGGATCACCACGGTTGCCAGCACCACCGCGAAGGCGGCGAGCACCACCGTGTCGCGCTGCGGAAACGCGGCGGGCAGCGCGAAGGCGGTGGCGAGCGTCACCAGTCCGCGCATCCCCGACCAGCCGATCAGGAACGTTTCGGCCAGGCTGATCTGCTTCATCTGCTGCCCGCGGCGCACGCGCCACAGCACGACGCCGCGGTAACCGAACGCGATCAGCAATCGCGTCATGACCACCCCCAGCACGACCCACAAGGCGAGCCAGCCGGCGTTGATCAGTTCCTGCCCCGACATCGCGGCCGGGATGTTGCGCGCCTGCTCGCCCATCAGCAGGAACGCGAACACGTTCAACAGGAACACGACCGTGGTCCACACCGCGTAGGAGTGGACGCGCATCCGCGGCGAGCTGCCGCCGCCCGCGCTCGCCGCGATCGTCATCGCGCTCGCAACCGTCGCCAGCACCGCGGACAGGCCCAGATGCTCGGCGACGATCCAGGCGATAAAGGCGTGGAGAAACTGCAGCAACGTGCCGCCGACCGTGTTCTCGACGTGCGGCTGCACCCGCCGGACGAGCAGACCGTAGGCGATGCCGAACAGGATGCCGCCGGGCGCCGCCAGCGCGAAGCGCACCCCCGTACCCCAGTCGAACGTGCCGCTCATCTGCGCGGCGAGCGCGGCGTTGAACAGCAGCAGCGCGGTTGCGTCGTTGAACAGGCTCTCGCCCTTCAACACCGCCTCGATCCGCTTGGCGACGGGCAGGTTGGTCAGCACCGCGGTTGCGGCGGCGGCGTCGGGCGGCGCGACGATCGCACCCAGCGTCAGCGCGGCGGCGACCGGCAGTCCGACCGTGTACCAGCCGATCCAGGCGACGAAACCAGCGGTCGCGAGCACCGCCAGCACTGCGTAGACGAACAATGGCAGCATCAGCCGCCGCGTCGCGCCGACGGGGAAATCGAACGCCGCATCGACCAGGATCGGCGCGATGAACAGCGCGAGCGCGGTCGCAGGATCGATCGACAGCACCGGCGCACCCGGGATCGCCGCCACCGCGACGCCCGCCGCCGCCATCACGGTCGGGTAGGGGAGCGACAAGCGCCGCGCGACCTGGAGCATCGCCACCGCGGCGAGCATCAGCGCGAGAAGGCTCTCGAAAAAGGTCACGAGCAGACGGTAATCGCGCGCGCCGCGATGTCACGCATCGCCGCGCCGGAAGCCCGCGCCCGCGTCAATCCTCGCGCCGTGCGCCGTCGAGCGCCCGCGTCGCCCGATCGCGCTCGGCCGCGTCACGCTGCTTCTCGGCCTTGGTGCGGCCGAAGGCTGCGCGGTTGCCGGCGGCGGTCGCCTGCGCGTCGGCACACAGCTTCGCCTTGCGCGCGCGGCGGAGGCTGACGACCTCGCCCATGGATCAGTCGGCTTTCGCCGGCGTCACGGGCGCACCCGCGCCGCGTACGTCCTTGGCGACCGCATCGAGGATGCCGTTGACGAAACCCTTCTCGCGGCGTTCGTAGAACGCGTCGGCGACGTCGATATATTCGCTGATCGATGCGCCCACGGGCACGTCGCTGCGCGCGAGCAGTTCGTAGGTGCCGACGCGCAGGATCGCCTTCATCGGCTTGTCGAGCCGGTCGAAACTCCACCCCGACGACAATCGCGCCGCGATCAGCCGGTCGATCTCGTCCAATCGCGCCTGCGTTCCCTTCACCAGGTCGTCGAAGAAGGCGGTGTCGGCGTCGGCATATTCGACGTCCTCGATCGTCGCACCCAGGCGGTGGTGGTGGAATTCGGTCAGCAGCTGGGGGATGTTCGTCCCCTCCATCTCGTGCTGGTACAGCGCCTGAACGGCGGCGAGGCGAGCGGCGGCGCGGGCGCGCGAACGGGCAGCGGTGCGGGACATAAGCGCCGGCGTGTAGCCGCGCGCGCACGTTTCGTCACCCCTCCGTCGCATCGCAACGTGCGCGCGCCCGGCTCGTTGGTGACGCATCGATCACGAGGAGGAACGATCATGGGCCTGTTCACCAAGGACATCAAAACCTTCGACGACCTGTTCCTGCACCAGTTGCAGGACGTGTATTACGCCGAGAACCAGATCACCAAGGCGCTGCCCAAGATGATCAGCAAGGCGAGCGACGCGGGATTGAAGGCGGGCTTCGAGCAGCATCTGAGCGAGACGCGCGGACAGATCGACCGGCTCGACCGCATCTTCGGCCTGATGGGCGAGAAGGCGAAGGGCGTCACCTGCCCGGCGATCGACGGCATCATCAAGGAAGCGGACGAGATCGCTGGCGAGATCGCCGACAAGGCGGTGCTCGACGCCGCATTGATCGCGGCGGCGCAGGCGGTCGAGCATTATGAGATCGCACGCTACGGCACGCTGATCGCCTGGGCCGAGCAGATGGGCCGCGGCGAGATCGCGTCGATCCTGAAGGAAACGCTGGCGGAGGAATATGCCACCGACGACAAGCTGACCGCGATGGCGACGGGCAAGGCCAATCGCGAGGCGGAGATGGCATCGGCGGGGTGAGCCGGAGTACACGTCCGTCATTCCGGCCTTGAGCCGGGATCCCGCTTCCTTTCGGCGTCCGGAGAAGAAGCGGGACCCCGGATCAGGTCCGGGGTGACGGGTGGTCAGGAGTTGGTCCTGATCCTGAGCGCGACCGATTTGGCGTGCGCGGGCAGCCCTTCCGCATTCGCGAGCGCGACCGTCGCGGGGCCGAGTTCGTTCAGTGCGCTCTCGTCGAGTTGCAGGAAGCTGGTCCGCTTCATGAAATCGGTGACGCCGAGCCCGCTGGCGAAGCGCGCGCGGCGCCCGGTTGGCAGGACGTGGTTGGGCCCGGCGACATAGTCGCCGATCGCCTCGGGCGTGTGGCGACCGAGAAAGGCGCTGCCGGCGTGGCGCAGGCGATCGAACAGCGCGCGGGGATCGTCGCATGCGAACTCGACGTGTTCGGGTGCAAGCCGGTCGACCAACGGGATCGCCTCGGCTAGGCTCGACACGACGATTACCGCGCCATTGTCCGCCCACGCGACGCGCGCGGTGGCGGCGGTCGGCAGCTCGGCGAGCTGGCGCTCGACCGCTGCCTCGACCGAGGCCGCGAAATGAGCGTCGTCGGTGAGCAGGATCGACTGCGTGGTGACGTCGTGCTCGGCCTGGCTGAGCAGGTCGGCGGCGATCCATTCGGGGTCGTTCTGCGCATCGGCGACGACGACGATCTCGCTCGGCCCCGCGACCATGTCGATGCCGACCACGCCGTAGACCTGGCGCTTCGCCTCCGCGACCCAGGCGTTGCCGGGGCCGGTGACGACGTCGACGCGCGCGATGCGGGGCGTGCCGTAGGCGAGCGCGGCGATCGCCTGCGCGCCGCCGACGCGCCAGACCTCGTCCGCGCCGACCAGATGCGCGGCGGCGAGAACGAGCGGATTGACCTCGCCATCGGGGGTCGGGGTGACGACCACCAGCCGTTCGACACCCGCGACGCGCGCGGGGATCGCGTTCATCAGCAGCGTGGAGGGGTAGGCCGCGCGTCCGCCCGGCACGTAGATGCCCGCCGCGTCGACCGCGCGCCACCGCGCGCCCAGCCGCACGCCCGCGGCGTCGGTGAAGTCGGTGTCGGTCGGGCGCTGGCGTTCGTGATAGGCGCGGATACGCGCGGCGGCGAGTTCGAGCGCGGCACGCAGCTCGGGCTCCAGCCCCTCGAAGGCGGCAGCACAGTCGGCTGCGTCGACGCGCCAGCCGGTGTCGTTCAGATCGTGGCGGTCGAGCTTCTGCGTGAAGGCGTGGAGCGCGGCGTCACCATCGTCGCGCACCGCGCGGATGATCGTCGACACGTCGCGCGCGACATCGACCGACGTTTCGCGCCGATCGTCGACCAGTGCGGCGAAGGCGGCCTCGAACCCCGCGTCGCTGGCGTCGAGATGGATCATGCCGCTACCTCTTGTGAAGCCGCGGCGCGGCGGAACGCCTCCACCAGCGGGAAGACGTGCGCGCGCGTCTTCATCGCGGCGCGATTGACGACCAGCCGCGCCGACACGTCGAGGATCGGCTCGACCTCGACCAGCCCGTTCTCCTTGAGCGTCCGCCCCGATGAGACGAGGTCGACGATGCGCGGCGCGAGGCCGAGCAGCGGGGCGAGCTCCATCGCGCCGTTCAGCTTGATGCACTCGGCCTGGACGCCACGGCGCGCGAAATGCTGCGCGGTCAAATGCGGGTATTTGGTCGCGACGCGGACGTGGCTCCATCCGCGCGGGTCGTCGTGCTCGGCGAGTGCGGCGGGTTCCGCGACCGACAGGCGGCAATGGCCGATCCGCAGGTCAACGGGGGCGTAGAGTTCGTGATAGTCGAACTCGGCGAGCACGTCCGACCCGACGATACCGAGCTGCGCCGCGCCGTGCGCGACGAAGGTCGCGACGTCGAACGCGCGCACCCGGATCAAGGCGATGCGCGGGTCCTGCGTCGCGAAGCGGAGCGCACGGCTGTTCTCGTCGGAGAAGGCGGCCTCGGGCACGACGCCCGCGCGCGCGAGCAGCGGCAGCGCCTCGGCGAGGATACGGCCCTTGGGCACCGCGATGACGGTCACGTCTTGCTGGTCGGCTGGCATGATGCGCGGGCTTTACGAGCGCCGGGGAGGGGGCGCAATGTCGCGCAACGGGACAGGAGACGCGCGATGGCGAACGAGGCGGAGAACCGGGCGGCGTTCGAGGTGCAGGCGGGTTACTGCGACGCGATGGCGGCACCGATCACCGCGCGCGTGTCGCGTGCGCTCGGTCGCGCGCTGACGCGGGAAACGCAGGTCGGGCGACGCGTGCTCGACTGGCCGGGCGAGCCGGTGGCGGACGCGCTGGTGCTACGGCTGATCGGCGGGCTGCACGCACTTCATCGACGTGGTGCAGACGCGGCGTTGTCGCAGGTGTTTACCGGCACGATCACGAACGAACAGGCGATCGACGCGGTGCTGGCGGGCGCCGTTGCGCGCCACGATGCGACATTGCTGCCGTGGCTCGACGGTCCACCGCAGACCAACGAGGCGGCGCGCTCGGCAGGGTTGATGACGGGGCTGCTGCACGTTGCGGAGCGCTTTGGTCCGCAGGTCGAGGTGTTGGAGATCGGGTCGAGTGCCGGGCTGAACCTGCTGATCGGACGGATGCGCTTCGATCTCGGCGGCGTGCAGGTCGGACCTCCCGGCTCACCGCTCTCGATCAAGCCCGAATGGCGCGGGCCACCACCGCCCGCGATGACGGTCAGCGTTACGCACGCGCGCGGCGTCGACATCGCGCCCGTCGACGTTTCAGACCCGCGCGCGGCGGAGCGCTTGCAGGGCTATGTCTGGGTCGACGCCGGCGAGCGGCAGGCGCGGCTCGACGCGGCGATCGCGACCGTGCGCGCGCACGGCGTCGATCTGGTACAAGGCGATGCCGCCGACTGGGTCGAGGCGCGCCTTGCCGAGCCGCAGGCGGCGGGCGTGACGCGCGTGCTGATGCATTCGGTGGTGTGGCAATATCTGCCGGTGGAGGGTCAGGCGCGCATCCGCGACGCGATGGAGGCGGCGGGCGCACGCGCGAGCGTGGAGCGGCCGCTCGCCTGGGTGATGATGGAGCCCAACCGCGATCTTCACCGCCACGAGGTGCGCGTGCGGTGCTGGCCCGGCGACACCCCGATGGAGCTGGTTGCGCTCACCCACGCGCACGGTGCCTGGGTCGAAGGGCTCGCTCCGCCGTACGAGACGCGCGATTACGTCATGCGGCGCGAGGCGACTGAGGCGCGCTAACGCGGTTGCGCGTGGAGCGCCTGCGTCGCGGGGCCGATCGCGGCACCACGCGCAACGACGCTCGCCGCCATAAAGGTCGTGCCCAGCGCCATGAAGCGGCGCGGCGTGGTGCCAAGGAACGTGTTGGCATCGCGCAGGAAATGCGACGCGTCATAGTAACTGCTGTCGATCAGGTGATAGGCCATCGGCTCACCCGAGCGCAGCAGCGTGACAAACGAGCGCAAGAAGCGCGCGCGCCGGAGCAGCAATTTGGGCGGCATGCCGAAGGCGTGAATGGCGATACGGCGCAGCGTCGTCGCGGGCAGCGCCAGCCGCTCGGCCGCGTCCGCGATCTCGATCACGCCGTCGACCAGCATCAATTCGGTGAAGCCGCGGATCGCGTCCTCGTGTGGGTGGCGCTGCGTGAACAAGGGCGCGAGGATCGCGTCGAGCGTCGGCGCGATCAGCGTTTCGTCATCGAGCGCGCTCAATTCCTCCACCATCTGCTGCGCGATGCCGGGGTGAAGCAGTTGACCGAGCGGCACGACGCGATTGTGGAACGTGCCCGCGGGCCGCGCGAACATCCGCACCCAGCCGAGCGCGGTCAGTCCGATGCCGGCCTGGATGCCGCCCGTGGTGGAGGCGCGAAGCGCGTTGCTGGTCGCGCCGTACAGGCTGACGGGCGCGGGCGCGAAACGGTGGTTGCGGATCTGGATCTCGACCGGCCCGGCATCCAGCAGCACGCAGATCATCGGCGGCGCGGGCAGGAACCAGTTGATCATCTCCGCCCGCTCGCTCGCCGCATAGGTGGCATAGCCGCTGACGAGTTCGCGCAGGTCGGCCGCGGGTAGATCGTAGCGGATCGCGCAGCCGGGCGGCATCGCGAACGCCGTCGCCGCGACGCCCGGACGGTTGGTGCCGCCGCGCATGTCTTCCGCTCTCATCTAACCCCTACCGCGTGCGCGTACGTTGAAGCAGTCCCTTCCATCCGCTCTGGCGACAATGGCAACCTGGATCAAGCCAGTCACCGTTCTCCGTCAGGGATAGCTGACCGTTTTCGGGACCTCGGGGATCGGGATCCATTCCTTGTCGTCGCCGGGTACCGCGGCGAATTCGCCCGCCTTCCACGCGCGGCGCGCCTCGCGGATGCGGTCGCGCGACGAGGAAACGAAATTCCACCATACGTGGCGTGGGGTCGAAAAGGCCGCGCCGCCCGCCAGCATGACGCGACCGCCCGTGTCTGACCTGAGCGTCGCCGCGGTGCCGGGGCGGAGCACGTAGAGCCGCTGCGGCTCCAGCGTCATGCCGTCGAGCGTCGCCTGCCCCTGTGCCAGATACACCGCGCGCTCGTCGGTCGAATGGTCGATCGGCACGCTGCCGCCCGCGTCCAGCGTGATGTCGGCGTAGATCGTGTCGGCCCAGGTCGTGGTCGGCGCGCGTTCGCCCCAGAGCGACCCCATGATGACCCGCGCGCGGGCGCCCGCGTAGGCAATCTCGGGCAGCGCCTCGGCCGACACATGCTCGAACGCGGGGTCGTGCTCCTCCAGATGGTCGGGCAGTGCCAGCCAGGTCTGGATGCCCGCAAGTGCCGGGCCGCCGGCGCGCACGTCCTGCGGCGAACGCTCCGAATGGACGATGCCCGAGCCGGCGGTCATCAGATTCACCGCGCCCGGCGTGATGCGCACGTCGCTGCCGAGCGAATCGCGGTGCTGGAAGGCGCCGTCGAACAGGTAGGTGACCGTCGACAAGCCAATATGCGGGTGCGGACGCACGTCGACGCCGTCGCCAGGCGGCAGATGCGCGGGGCCCATCTGGTCGAAGAACAGGAACGGGCCGACCATTGTCCGGTCCTTGTGCGGCAGCGTGCGATAAACCTTGAACCCGCCCAGATCGTGCGTCGCGGGCGCAAGCGTCTGGAGGATCAGCGCGCTGCCGTCATTGGGTGGCGTGGACATCGGTTTCCTCCAGCATGGCAAGCAGATCAGCGGGATAGATCACTTCGGGCCAGTCCGCGAGTTCGTCGCGCGCGAACCAGCGCGCCTCCGCCATCAGTTCGCGTTCCTGTTCGGTCAGTGCGGCACCGGACACGTCGTGCGCGTCGACGTCGACGCGGAACCAGCGTTCGTCATCGGTCACCTCCACGCGGTCGAAGGTCAGGAAATCGATCACGCGCCGCGCGACCTGCGGGCCGCAGTCGCAATCCAAGCCGGTTTCCTCCCACAATTCGCGCCGCGCCGCCGCCTCGTAGCTCTCGCCCGGATCGACCGCGCCGCCGGGCGTACACCACAAGGGCGCGCGGTCGGGCGGGGTGAAACGGAACAGCAGCACACGGCTGCGCGCATCGACCAGCAGGATGCGCGCGGCCGGACGCGGCACGCGCGTGATCGTCGCGCTCACCCCCTTACTCGCCATCGAGTTCGGGATAATGGCGGAAGATACCCTGTTCGTTGAATGCGATGCGGCGCGCGCTGCCGAGATAGGCGTGCACGCCCGGCAGCTTGGCGACCAGATCGTGGACGCGCGCGAGTGCGGGGTAGCGGGGTGCCAGCGTCGCCATCCGGCGCGGCAACATGTAGCGCAGCCCCTCAATCAACTGAAAGATCGAGGTGTCGGCATAGGTCCAGCGGTGATCGATCATCCACGGCCCGTCGTTGCACTCGGCGGCTTCCTCGAAATGGTCGAGGTATTTGACCATCCGCTCGTCGCGGAACTGTTTTGCGGCGCGCGCGGCCTCCGCTTTCTGATCGTCGTAATAGTCCATGACCGCGACCGGATGGTGAACGTTGTGCGCCTCCGCCACTATGTCCGCGATCGTGAGCTGCAATTGGTGCACCCAGTAGCGGTCGGCGATCGCCGACGGCGCCAGGTCGCGGCGATCGCCGAGGTAGAGCAGGATGTTCGCCACCTGCGCGATCACCAGCCCGTCGATCTCGAGATAGGGCGGAGCGAACGGTGCGCGTCCGGCGCGCGCCGCCAGATCGGCGATCAGCGCCTCGGTTCCTTCCGCCCGTGCGCCATCCTCGTAATCGATCCCTGCCGCCTCCAACGCCAGGCGGACAAACTCGCCGCGCCCCTGGATGTGCGGCCAGTACCACAGCCGCGGCTTCATCGCCCGATGTCCGATTGCCCGATGCCCGCTACCTCAACGTTCGGCGCGCGGGCCTCGATCGCTAGCGCGTGGATATGCTCGGCGAGCAGGTCGGCCAGCGCGCGATTGACCAGCCGTTGCTGCGCGACGCGTGACTGGCCCGTGAACGCCGCGCTCTCGATCACGACGCGGAAATGGCTCTCGCCCGATCCGTCGTCGCCCATGTGGCCGCGGTGCTGCGCGCTCTCGTTGATCACGCGCAGGTGCGTCGGCGACAGCGCGGCGGTCAGCCGCTCGATCATCGCGCGCTCGACGGGGCCGGCGTTCGAGTCGGCATCGGAGGCAGTGGCAGGGTCGTTCATGCGCCCCATATAGGCGGTTTTCGCGGGAAAGGCGCCAGGCTCGATCATCGTGACCGTCAAGAAGGACAGACCCAACACGCGGTTCCACGGCCGCGTCGAGAACAGCGAGCGTGGCTGCGACCATCCCGGCTGCGCCGAAGCGGGCGAGTTCCGCGCGCCCCCGCTGGAAGGCCCGGGGAGCGCCGACGGACCGCCCCGCTTCCGCTGGTTCTGCCTCGACCATGTCCGCGCGTTCAACGCCGGCTACAATTACTTCGAGGGCATGACCGCCGACGAAATCCACCGCGCGCAAAGACCGACTGCCGGGTGGGAGCGCGAAACCCGCGCGTTCGCGCGCGCAGGGCAGGGCGATCACCCGCCGCGCTGGGCCGATTTCGCCGACCCGCTCGACGCGATCGGCGCGCGTTTTCGCCGCACGGTCGCGCTCGAGCGGCGCGACGGCAAGCCGTTGTCGGGCGAGGATCGCCGCAGCCTCGACGTGCTCGGCCTCGCGCCCGACGCCGATCGCCCCGCCTTGCGCAAACGCTATTCCGAGCTGGTCCGCAAATATCACCCCGACCGCAACGGCGGCGACCGCAGCCACGAGGATCGGCTGAGCAAGGTGATCGCCGCTTATCAGCAACTACGCCAGGCGCCCGCCTTCGCCTGACCGCGCTACGCGCCAGCCTCGCCGCCCGCCGCGATCGAGAACGGACCCCAGCCGTGCCCGTCAAGATCCTCAAACGCGCGGCTGTACATGAAGCCGAGATCCTCGGGCTCGTGCAGCTCGCGCCCACCCGCGGCGAGCGCCGCTTGCGTGATCGCATCGACCTCTGCGCGATTGCCTAGGCCCAGCGCCAGCAACGCCCCCGTCTCGGTGAACGGATCGATGATCCGCTTGGACGTGAAGGTCGCGAACAGATCGTGGCTGAGCAACATGACGTTGATCGCCTCCGACCACCGCATCGCGGCACCCTGGTCGCTGGAGAATTGCTCGTTCTTCTCGAAGCCGAGTGCCTTGTAGAACGCGGTGGCGCGCGCCACGTCGGTCACCGGCAGGTTGACGAAAATCGTGCGCGTCATTACAGCGTCTCCGGCGCGAGTTGCCCGCGGAGGGTCAGGATGCGCCTTTGACGGGCGAAAGCAACCATTCGTGCTCGGTCAAGGTGGGGCAACCCGGCGGCCCCCGACGCGTTATCCCACCCGTTCCACTTGCCGGCGCAGGCCGGGCCGACGCCCACGCCGGGTTGACGCGAACGCGATCCCTTCGCACTGATTGCGGCAACTCATAACAAGCGGCTCAAGCTCGATGAACGATCTCTCCAACACCCAGCCCGACAGCCGGGACAGCACGATCATGGACGCGCCCGACAAGATGGTCGGCGTGCGCGAGCTGTTCGGGATCGACAGCGACATGGAGGTGCCCGCCTTCTCCGACGCCGACGAGCGCGTGCCCGATCTCGACCCCGCATATGTGTTTGACCCCGATACGACGCTCGCGATCCTGGCGGGCTTCGCGCACAACCGCCGCGTGATGGTGCAGGGCTATCACGGCACCGGCAAGTCGAGCCACATCGAGCAGGTGGCCGCGCGGCTGAAATGGCCGTGCATCCGCATCAACCTCGACGCGCACATCAGCCGCATCGACCTGATCGGGCGCGACGCGATCGTGCTGCGCGAAGGCCAGCAGGTAACCGAGTTCCGCGAAGGCCTGCTGCCTTGGGCGCTGCAGACGCCGACCGCGCTCGTCTTTGACGAATATGACGCCGGCCGCCCCGACGTGATGTTTGTAATTCAGCGCGTGCTCGAAACAGAGGGCAAGCTGACCTTGCTCGACCAGAACCGCGTGCTGCGACCGAACCCGTGGTTCCGCCTGTTCGCGACCGCCAACACGGTGGGTCTCGGCGACACCAGCGGCCTCTATCACGGTACGCAGCAGATCAACCAGGGTCAGATGGACCGCTGGAACATCGTCGTCACCTTGAACTATCTGCCGGCCGCGACCGAGGCGAACATCGTGCTCGCCAAATCGGGCGAGTATGACAAGCCCGAGGGCAAGAAGACGGTCGAGAACATGGTCCGCGTGGCCGACCTGACGCGCAAGGGTTTCATCAACGGCGACATCTCGACCGTCATGAGCCCGCGTACCGTCATCACCTGGGCGCAGAACACCTTGATCTTCAAGGACGTCGGCTTCGCCTTCCGCCTGTCGTTCCTCAACAAGTGCGACGACGCCGAGCGGCCGCTGGTCGCGGAATATTATCAGCGCGTGTTCGGGAAGGACTTGCCCGAGAGCGTGGCGGCCAGGGCGTAGTCGCATGACGCGGGCCGAGGCATTGAACAGGCTGCGATCCCACCGTGCGTCGCTGCACGCGATGGGGATCGAGCATGTCGCGATCTTCGGCTCGACCGCGCGCGACGAGGCGACGCCGACCTCGGACCTCGACTTGTTCGTCACCTTCCGGCGCGATGTTCAATTGGGTTGGGACTATCTCGATCTGGACGAGCGGATCGGGCAATTGTTGGGCGTGCCGGTGGACCTGGTCTCCGATCCCGACCGCCGGCCCCGGCTGAAGGCTGCTATAGAACGTGACCGCGTTGATGCTTTCTGAACGCACAACGGATCGGTTGCGTGACATAATCGAGGACGCACGGCGGATCGAGACGTTCATTGATGGCATGACGCTTGACGATTTTCTCGCGAGCGAGAAGACGCTGTTTGCGGTTGAGCGGTTGCTGCAGCGGATCACCGAGGCCGCAATCCAGATCGATCCGTCGGATGCGGCGGTGCTGGGCCGTGACCTGCCGATCGACAAGATGCGCGGGTTGGGTAATCGGCTGCGCCACGAGTACCGCGATCTGGATCGTGCGGTCGTGTTCGAAATCGCGCGCATCGACGTGCCTGCGCTGGCCGTGGCGGCGGACATGGCGATTGAGAGTGGACTGACTGATGGCGACTGATACCCCGCTCGACCGGTTCAAGGCGGTCCTTGGCGGCACCGCGCGCGCGTTGTCGGATGAGGCGGAGGTGGAGCTTGCCTTCACCGCCGACGCGCCCTCGGCGTCGGGCAAGCACATCCGCGTGCCGATGCCCGCGCGCTCGCTCCCCGCCGATCAGGTGGCGGAAGCGCGCGGGTTCGCCGACGCGTTTGCGCTGCGGTTGAAGCATCACGACACCGCGCTCCATGCGCGCGGTGCGCCGGTCGAGGCGGTGGCGCGCGCGGTGTACGATGCGGTCGAGACCGCGCGGGTCGAGGCGCTCGGCAGCCGCGGTTACGCGGGCATTACCGACAATCTCGCCACTGCGCTCGACGTGCGGCTGCGCTCCGACCCGATCACGCGTGCACGGCAGCAGAGCGAGGTGCCGCTGTCGACCGCGCTCGGATTGATGGTGCGTGAGGCGCTGACCGGCCTTCCGTCGCCGGTCGCGAGCGAACCCGGCCTCGCGCTGGTGCGCGACTGGGTCGGTGAGCGCGTCGATCTGGACGCCCTGTCGCTCGTGCTCGATGATCAGCGCGCGTTCCAGGGCCTGGCGCGCAAGCTGCTCGAGGACCTCGAACTCGTCGAGGGCGAGCAGGTGCCCGAGGAGAGCGACGAGGAAGGCGGCGAGGACGAGGCCGGCGGCGAGGGCGAGGACAGCGACGAGGCCGATGAGGGCGAGGTCCAGGGCAGCGAAGGCGAGGCGCAGACCGAAGCCCGCGGCGAGGAACGCCAGTCGGACGAGCAGGACGGCGAGGGGCAGGAAACCGACGGCGACGACATGGACGACGTCGACGGCGAACCCGGCGACGAGGGCGAGGAGGGGATGCAGCCCGTCCGCCCCAATCGCCCGCCCGCCGATCACATGCCGCAGTTCGACTATAAGGTGTGGTCGACGCAGTTCGACGAGGTCGTGGCGGCGACCGACCTGTGCGACGCCGACGAATTGGTACGGCTGCGCGGTTATCTCGACCAGCAGCTCGTTCACCTGCAATCAACCGTGTCGAAGCTCGCCAATCGTTTGCAGCGGCGATTGATGGCGCAGCAGTCGCGTTCGTGGGATTTCGACCAGGAGGAAGGGCTGCTCGACGCCGCGCGACTGGCGCGCGTCGTCACCGCGCCGGGTCAGTCGCTCAGCTACAAGATCGAGCGCGATACCGAGTTTCGCGACACGGTGGTCACGCTGTTGATCGATAATTCGGGGTCGATGCGCGGGCGTCCGATCTCGATCGCGGCGATCAGCGCGGACATTCTCGCGCGCACGCTCGAGCGCTGCGGCGTCAAGACCGAGATCTTGGGCTTCACCACGCGCGCGTGGAAGGGCGGACAGAGTCGCGAGACGTGGCTGTCGGCAGGTCGTCCGCCGCAGCCCGGCCGGCTCAACGACGTGCGTCACATCGTCTACAAGAAGGCTGACGAGCCGTGGCGGCGCGCGCGCACCTCGCTTGGGCTGATGATGCGCGAAGGGCTGCTGAAAGAGAATATCGACGGCGAGGCGCTGATGTGGGCGCACGCGCGGATGATGGCGCGGCCCGAGGAGCGTCGCATCCTGATGGTCATCTCCGACGGCGCGCCGGTCGACGATTCGACGCTCAGCGTCAATTCGGGCAGCTATCTGGAGCGTCATCTGCGCCAGGTGATCGACTGGATCGAGCGCCGCTCGCCGGTCGAGCTGGTCGCGATCGGCATCGGCCACGACGTGACGCGCTATTACAGCCGCGCGGTGACGATCATGGACGCCGAGCAACTGGGCGGCACGATCATCGAACAGCTCGCGGCGCTGTTCGACGCCGAGTGAGCGGCACCGCCGGGCCGATCGTCGCGCCGCCCGGCGGGTTCGTCGGGCCGGTCAAACGCTCGATCACGATCGCGGGGCATCAGACTTCGATCAGCCTCGAACCCTTGTTCTGGCACGCGCTCGAACAGGCCGCAGTGGCGCGTGCGCTGCCCCTGTCGGCGCTCGTCGCGCAGGTCGACGCGGTTCGGATCACCGCGCCCGACGCGCCCAATCTCGCCAGCGCGCTACGAACCTGGATCCTGGCACAATCGCGCGACAAAGATGCGATTGGATCGCATTAGCGTTGACAGTGCGAGTGACTCTCAATAGCTGAACGCCCATCACAAGGGGGTTCGTTTCATGTCATCAGCCGCTTCGTCGTTTCTGGCGCTGTCGTGCATCGGCGTCATCGCCACCGCGCCCGCGATGGCCGAGGTACCGGTGCCGAGCAGCGACACGCGGGCGCAGGACGGCCGCGCGCAGATCGACCGCGACGACATCGTGGTCACTGGCACGCTGGAGGCCAAGCCTTCGGCGGTCGAAAGTCCCAAAGCCACCTCGGCGCTGATCGACACGCCGCAGACGATCACCGTCATCTCCGACCAGACGCTCAGAAAACAGAATCTACTGACGCTGCGCGACGCGTTGCAGACGATCCCCGGCATCACCTTCGGCGCGGGCGAGGGTGGCGGAGGCTACGGCGATTCGATCAACCTGCGCGGTTTTTCGGCCAACAACGACATCACGATCGACGGCGTCCGCGACAGCGCGCAATACAGCCGCACCGATCCGTTCAACCTTCAGCAGATCGAAGTCTACAACGGCGCCAATTCGGTCTTCAACGGATCGGGCAGCGTCGGCGGGACGATCAATCTCGTTAGCAAGGAACCGCGACCCGAGGACCTGACGATCGCGCAGGCCGCGATCGGCAGCGACGATTATCATCGCGCCGCGGTCGACGCCAACCAGCGCGTCGGCGATCTGGTCGCGGTGCGGCTGAACGGCGTGTACCACCGCAACGACGTGCCCGGGCGCGATATCGAGCGGATGAAGCGTTGGGGAGTCGCGCCCGCGGTGACGATCGGCATCGGCGCACCGACCAGCCTCACGCTCGCCTACGTTCATCAGGAGGATCGCAACACGCCGATCTACGGCGTCCCTTACTTCGCCACGCCGGTGAACGACGGCCCGCTGCCTGGCACCAGCCACTCCGATTATTACGGCATCGTCAATCTCGACCGGCAGGACGTAACGGTCGACCGGCTGACCGCGACCTTCCGTCACGCGGTCAACGATCAGATCGCGGTCCGCAACCTGACGCGGTGGCAGCGCGTCGGGCAGAACAGCGTGACGAGCGCGCCGCAGGGCCTCTTCTGCCTTGCCGGCACGAACCGTCAACCGGTGACGGCGGCGATCAACGGCACTGAAGGGGCGGCTTGCCCGAGCGGATTGCAGCCCGGTTTCTGGTCGCCATCGGGCCCGCGCGGATTGCTGCGCGAACAGGAGAACCAACTGCTGTTCAACCAGACCGACCTGCGGCTGGAGCATGGCAAGAAGGGCGGCGTGCGCAACGTCGCCAACATCGGGGTGGCGGGCACGATCGAGGATTACGACCTCGTGCAGGCATCGCTGACGCGCACTGCCGCGGGTGCTGCGGTCACGCTGCCGCCGCTCGGCATCGTTTCGCCCGACACGACCTATACCGGCCCGGTCAACCGCACCGTGACCGCGATCTCATCGGCGGAGTCGCGCAACCTGGCGGTCTACGCCTTCGACACGCTCGAACTCGGTCCGCTGTTCGAGCTGAACGGTGGCGTCAGGTGGGAGAGCAACCGCGCTACGTTCCGTGCGCACCCGCTCGCGTTCGTGCCGCCGGGTTCGATGCAGGTCACGCCGCTGGCGCAACTGCCGCAGGTCAGCCGCGAACGCTTGTTCTCCTACCGCGTCGGCGGCGTGTTCCACCCGGTCCGCGACGTCAGCGTCTACGCCGGTTACGGCAATGCGCGCACGCCCTCGTCGGCGACGGTGCGGCTGGGATGCGGCACGCTCGCGACCGCCGGCGCGGCCGATCCGTGCGCGGTCGCGCCCGAGACGGCGCGCAACTACGAGGTCGGCGTCAAGGCCGGGCTGTTCAGCCGCCGGTTGGAGCTGACCGCCGCCGCGTTCCGCAACGAACGCACCAACTACCGCGTGCCCTCCAACGACCCCGCGCTGCCTGCGTCGCTCCAGGTGCTCGACGGTCGCAGCCGCGTCGACGGCATCGCGCTGGGTGCGAGCGGCAACGTCACGCGCAACTGGACGATCTTCGCCAATTACACCTATCTCGATGGGCGGGTGCGGCAGTCGGTTTCGGATTATTGCCGCGCCAATCCGCGCGGGTCGGCCGCCAATCCGCTCGGCAACGGATGCACCAACTCGGTCGCGATCCCCGACCCGCAGGCGGGCAGTCGATTGGTGCAGACCCCCGAGCATTCGGGCAGCCTGTTCACCACCTATCGCCTGCCGTTCGGGTTGGAGCTCGGCTACGGGCTGACCTACCAGGGATCGTTCTACGCCAATGCGCCGGTGGTCGCCGCCGACAGCCAGATTGCGCCGCAATACAAGGTCGACGATTACCTGATCCACCGCGCGTACATGGCCTACAGCTTCCGCGAGGGCGTGACGCTGCAGCTGAACGTGCAGAATTTGACCGACGAGCGTTATTTCACCAGCGTGCGCAACAACGTCAACGCGACCAGCGGCGTCGTGACCGGCGGCTGGGCCGCGCCCGGCGACCGGCGGCAGGCGGTGCTGAGCCTGTTCTACAGTTTCTGACGCAGGAGATGCCGCCATGCTGATCGCGATCCCCGACGTGCTCGACCCCGCGGGCGTCGCGCGACTGCGCGGGGTGATCGATGCGGGCACCTGGGCCGACGGCAACGCGACCAGTGGGCCGCAGTCGGCGCTCGCCAAGCGCAACGAGCAATTGCCCGAGGACGATGCCGCCGCGCGCGAGGGTGGCGGACAGGTGCTCGACGCACTCGGCCGCTCGCCGTTGTTCGTCGCCGCCGCGCTGCCGCTCAAGGTCTTTCCGCCGCTGTTCAACCGCTATGCCGGCGGACAGGCGTTCGGTATGCACGTCGACAATGCCATCCGGATGCGGCGCGGCAGCGATTTCCGCCTCCGGTCCGATCTGTCGGCGACGCTGTTCCTCGCCGACCCCGACAGTTACGACGGCGGCGAGCTGGTGATCGAGGATCAGTTCGGTGAACAGCGCGTCAAGCTGCCAGCCGGGGACATGGTGCTCTATCCCGCCTCCAGCCTCCACCGCGTCGAACCGGTGACGCGTGGCACGCGCATCGCATCCTTCTTCTGGGTTCAATCGATGGTGCGCGACGATGCCGCGCGGCGCATCCTGTTCGAGCTCGACCAGAGCGTGCAGGCGGTCGCCGCCGACAAGGGGCAGGGTGACGCGACGGTGATCCGACTGACCGGGGTGTACCACAATCTACTGCGTCGCTGGGCAGACGCGTAAGCTGCGATTGACTTGCAATAGCCTGCGTGTCAGCGCGACGCGCAGGTCGGGGGACGAACAGCATGAACAAGCTCAAGTGGCGCAAGGCGTGGTTCCAGGTCCACAAATGGATCGGGCTGCTGCTGGCGGTGCTGATCATCCCGATCTCGCTAACCGGCGCCGCGCTCGTCTGGCACGACGCGCTCGACCGCGCGGTTCATCCGTCGCGTTACGCGATCAGCGGTCAGGCGCTCTTGCCGCTCGACCGCTACGTCGCCGCCGCCCGCACGCGGATGGCAGCCGATGGCCGCATCGCGAATCTCGTGCTGCCCGAGGATGGGCACGGCCCGGTCACCGTGACCGTCGCCACTGCGCCAGCCCCTGGCGCGAAGCCGCGCGGGGGACCGCCGCCGCGCACGATGATCTACCTCGACCCGCCGAGCGCGCGCGTGCTTGATGTGGCCGACAATCGCGCCGGGCTGGTGCGTATGATGCACGTGATCCACGGCAGCCTGATGGTGCCGGGCGTCGGCCGCAGCATTGTCGGCTGGATCGGCGTCGCGATGATGCTGTCGAGTTTCACGGGTCTGTGGCTGTGGTGGCCGACCGTGGGCCGCTGGGCGCGGGGCCTGCGCTGGCGTCGGCACCGCAACACCGACACCAATCTGCATTATCTGACCGGCTTCTGGGTCGCGTTGCCCTTGTTCATCCTGTCGCTGACGGGGGCGTGGATCAGCTTTCCCGCATTTTTCGGCGCGCTGGTGGGTGAGGGCGCGCGGGGGCCGGGTGGTCCGGGTGGTCCGGGTGGTAGCCGCGCCGCGATGATGCGCGCGCGTCCGCTCGAGCGACCCGCACTGCCGCTGGCGCGCGTGGTCGCGCTCGCCAAGCCGCTGGCGAGCGAGGCGCGGCTGCGCACGATCGTGTGGCCGACCGATCTGAAGGCCGACTGGACCGTCTCCTATGATACGCAGCCGATGCGCGTGGTGACGGTCGCCGACGACAGCGGCGTCGCCGCGCCCGAGCGCAGCCGAGAGGGGGTGAGCGTCGCACGCTGGATGCGGCGCATCCACGACGGCACCGACATGGGCTGGCTGTGGCAGGCGATCATCTTCGCGGGCGGTATCATCCCCGCGCTGCTCGGCGTCACAGGCATCATCATGTGGTGGCGCGCGCGCGGGTGGAAGGCGGAACTCGCCGCGCGCCAACGTGCGAAACGCGCCGGAGCAGAGCCCGCGAAGGCGTAGAGCGCGCCGCGGGCCAGCCGGCGCTTTCGCAATCGCGCCGCGGCGGCTATCGCGCGCAGCCATGACCGATCACACCCTGTCGCCCGCGCTCAAGGCCGAGACCCTGGTCGAGGCGCTGCCGTACCTGCAACGCTACGCCGGCAGGACCTTTGTCGTGAAATACGGCGGCCACGCGATGGGCGACCATCAGGCGCAGCGCGACTTCGCCGAGGACGTGGTGCTGTTGAAGGCGGTCGGGATCAACCCGGTGGTGGTCCACGGCGGCGGCCCGCAGATCGGCTCGATGCTGAAGCGACTGGGGGTCGAATCGCGCTTCGTCGATGGCCTGCGCGTCACCGACGCGGAAACCGCGCGGATCGCCGAAATGGTCCTCGCCGGCTCGATCAACAAGGAAATCGTCAGCTGGATCGGCCGCGCGGGCGGGCGGGCGGTCGGCATCTCGGGCAAGGACGCCGGGCTGGTTCAAGCGGAAAAGGTCGGCAGCAGCCGCGACGCCGATCCGCTGCAGGGGATCGAGCGCCACGTCGATCTGGGGTTCGTGGGCGAGCCGGTCGCGGTCGACCGCCGCATCATTGACACGCTGTCGGCCGACGGGATCATCCCGGTGATCGCGCCGATCGGCATCGGCGCGGACGGCCACACCTACAATATCAACGCCGACACGATGGCGGGCGCGATCGCCGCCGCGCTCGGCGCTTCGCGCTTCTTCCTGCTGACCGATGTCGCCGGCGTGCTCGACAAGCAGGGCGATCTCCTGACCGATCTCGACCCCGCGCAGGTCAAGGCGCTGCGCGACGACGGCACGATCAGCGGCGGCATGATTCCCAAGCTCGAAACCTGCGTCGCCGCGGTCGAGGCGGGCGTCGACGCCGCGGTGGTGCTGGACGGCCGCATCCGCCACGCCATGCTGCTCGAAATCTTCACGCGTCGCGGCGCGGGCACGCTGATCCGGCGCGGCGACGACGCCGAGAACTGACGCGGGGCAATGCAGACGCCGGGGGTCCGAGACGCAGGTACCCTGCCGTCCGGCGTCCCCCCACGACACCCCAACACGACGACGCGCGCGCAAGCGCACGTCTGTTCACGTCCTGAGCGAGCTCGTGACGGATGCGCAGGAGCTTGCGTTTTCAACTAATCCAGCTCGGGAGGCATCGCGCTGACCACGCGTGATTCAAGAATCGCGTCGTGCACAAAAAGCCATAGCCAAAAATTCCTTCCTCCCGAAGGGATACCTCGACAAGTGCGAGGTGCCTGTCTTTTGAGAAAACTGGACTAGTAAACGTCACAAAGGCAGAGTGGCCCTCATCATCTACATTCGGACCTATTTGTCCTGACCACCTGCAAGACGGTTTGAAAGTTTTGTCATCATAAACATCCTGCTGAGCGGCCAAGTCTGTCAATTCGTTTTCAGTGAGTTCCATACGAGCGCGGTAAGTCGGTTCGATCAGGCCGATCTTTACCAAGTCACGATTTGAGGCGCGGATATCTGGCGGATAAGCGGGCGCAGTCCGATTTACTGCGGTCGTGTAAGCAGCTTGCAGGACCGCGCACGTGCTAGGCGCCGATGCGAATGTGGTGACTGGCTCTTCGGGGGCTGACGGCTGTCCGATGGCACCCACCACCAATAGGCTCAAAGACCAGCCGTTCGTCATACGATGCCCCAACGAGATTGTCTGTGACGTGCCAAGGTTGCGCTACCAGATGACGATCGTCTCTGCATCCGAACGGTAGACTGGCTCTACTTAATGCGCACCTTTCGGCCTCCTCTTCCGCCATCGCCTCCGGAACCACCGTCCCGCGTCTCGCGTAGGGCGTTCCGTTCCACGTCCGCATCGGCTAGAACCCATGCCACCCGTTCGGAGATGAAGCCCCCGTGTTGACGCTGACCATCATTCAGATCCTCCAGGTCCTGCTCAACGTCGTGTGGTGGGTGATCATCATCCAGTTCGTGCTGTCGCTGCTGATCGCGTTCAATGTCATCAACACGTCGAGCCCGTTCATCCGCTCGCTCTACGACGGGCTCGATCGGCTGACCGACCCGCTGTACCGGCCGATCCGGCGTCGCTTGCCCAACACTGGCGGGATCGACTTCGCGCCGATGATCGTGCTGGTGCTGATGGCGATCGCGAACATCATTCTGAACAATGTCGGCACGAGCGTGATGGCGAGCGGCAACGCGATCTGACGCTGTTGCGGCCTGGCCGGCGCCGCAGCGCTGGCGAAGGCCGCCGCCGCACCCTAAGGAGGCGGGCATGAGCGCACGGATCATCGACGGTAAGGGATTCGCGGCCGGCCTGCGCGAGCGCGTCGCAGCCGAGGTGAAGCGGGTGGTCGCCGCGTGCGGCCGCAAGCCAGGATTGGCGGTGGTGCTGGTCGGCGAGGATCCCGCCTCGTCGGTCTACGTCCGCAGCAAGGGCAAGGCGACGCTCGCCGCCGGTATGGAAAGTAGCGAGCATCGGCTGCCCGCTGACGTTGGTGAGGAGGAGCTGATCGCGCTGGTCGATCGGTTGAACGCCGATCCCGCGGTCGACGGCATCCTGGTGCAACTGCCGCTGCCGCGCCACATCGACGAGCGCCGCGTGATCACCCGGATCGATCCAGACAAGGACGTCGACGGTTTCCACCCGGTCAACGCCGGACGCCTCGCGACCGGGCTGGCGGGGTTCGTGCCCTGCACCCCGCTCGGCTGCCTGATGCTGTTGAAGGATGTGCACCCGACGCTCGCGGGGCTCGACGCGGTGGTGATCGGTCGCTCGAACATCGTCGGCAAGCCGATGGGGCAGTTGCTGCTGGCGGAAAGCTGCACCGTCACGATGACGCATAGCCGCACGCGCGACCTCCCCGCCCATGTCCGCCGCGCCGATATTGTGGTCGCGGCGGTCGGCATCCCCGCGTTCGTCAAGGCCTACTGGATCAAGCCCGGCGCGAGCGTGATCGATGTCGGCATCAACCGCACCGATGCGGGTCTCGTCGGTGACGTCGATCCGGCCGCGGCCGAGGTCGCCGGCGCGATCACGCCGGTGCCGGGTGGGGTAGGCCCGATGACGATCGCGGTGCTGATGCGCAACACGCTCGTCTCCGCGGCCCGCCGCGAAGGCGTGACGCTGGACGACGATCTGTGAGGCCGCGATCGGGTCGGCGCGGCTGATGCTCGAACTGTTCGTCTCCTCGTTCGTCACCTTCTTCGTGGTGATCGACCCGCCGGGTTGCGCGCCGATCTTCGCCGGGCTGACCGCGGGCGCGACCGCGGCGCACCGGCGCGCGATGGCGGTACGCGCGGTGATCGTGTCGGCGATCATCCTGCTCGTCTTCGCGCTGGTCGGTGAACCGCTGCTCCACGGCCTCGGGATCGAGCTCGCGAGCTTTCGCATCGCGGGCGGCATCATGCTGTTCCTGATCGCGCTCGAGATGGTGTTCGAGAAACGCACCCAGCGGCGCGAGGATCGTGCCGCCAAGGTCCAGGCAACCTCAGAGGTCGAGGACGTGTCGATCTTCCCGATGGCGATGCCGATGATCGCGGGGCCGGGGTCGATCGCGACCGTGATGCTGCTGATGGCGCGCAACAACGGGTTCGAGCGTTCGGTGGTCGTCTTCGGCGCGCTGCTCGCCAATCTCGCGCTGATGCTCGTCGCGCTGCTGGCGGCGGGTCCGCTGATGCGCGTGGTGGGCGCGAAGATCGAGGCGGTGGTGACGCGTATCCTCGGCGTGCTGCTCGCCGCACTCGCGGTGCAGTTCGTGATCGACGGCGTGATGGAGCAGTTGCGCTAGCGGCGTCGCAGCCGGCCGGCGCAGGCGATCAGGCGATTGATCAGCCACCCGATGCCGGATGCGGCAGCGCCGATCACGATGGCGCCGGACAGGAACTTTACCGCGCCGCCGCCGCACGGGCCATCGACCCCTTTGCACGCCAATGCGCCGCCGACGAGGGTGACCAGCGCCCAGAGGCCCAGTGCCGGCAACGCGAGCACGACCGCGGCCATCACGCCCCAGTTGATCGACAATTGATCACGGTAGGCCATGCCCGCCCGCCTAGCTGATGCGGAAGGCGCGGAACGGCGACCGGGCCGGCAGCGGCACCGGATCGAGCCAGTCGAACGACTTGCCGTGCGCCAGTTGGTCGTAGAACCCGCCCTTCGCCTTGGCGCGGTAATTGGTCGATTCCGCCATGTTGGGGCACACGAGCAACAGCGTCGCGCCGTGCCGGCGCATGATCGCGCGTGCTTCGGCCGGCGAGCGGCTGAAGGCGTGCTGCACGTCGAGGATCGCGTCGCCGTTGCGGTGGTACGGGCCCGCGATCGCGTCATGGTGCGTCAGCGTGATGAGCCGCGGGCCCAGGTCGACGAAGGTGAACACCGTCTGCGCCGGGATCGCGTTCAGCGGCGCCATCGCCGGGATCGTCAGGCAGCGCCCCGTCGCGCGGTTGACGCGGGTGACATAAGCGTTGGGCCGATCGATCGGCAGGTAACGCACCGCCAGCGTCATGAACCAGCCCGAGACGAGGACATAGGCCATCGCCGCCGCAGCGAGCTTCGCCGGCCACCAGCGTGGGGAGGCGACCCACGGCAGCATCGCGACGGCGAGCGCGACCGCGCCCGGGACCGCCATCAACTGCGCGGCGGGCCCGGCGCGCGCCTGCCACAACAGCATGACGCAGGAAAAGGCGGTGAACAGCGCGACGCAGGTCCAGCCTAGCAAGGCGGGGGTCCGACGCGCGCGCCAGGTGGCAAACAGCGCGCCGATGAGGCCGATGATCGGCAGCGCGACGATCGGGGCGGCGCTGCGCAACGGGTGCCGGTAGATCGGCTTAGCCTCGCGGACATTGGCGAGCCAGCTGGAATAAAGTTCGGGCGAGACTTGCTCGGGCCGACCGAGGCATTGCGGAAAGGCAAGCGCGAAGAAGGCCGCGACGATGCCGCCCGCGACGAGCGCGGCGGCGATCCGTACCCCGCGGTGGCGCGGTGACCAGAAGGCGAGCGCGAGCAGCAGCGCCGCGGCGACCACGACGGTCGATAGATACACCGGGGTCAGCGCGTCGCACCGCATGACACGGTTGGCGTAGGAGGCGAAGCCAGCGAACCCCGCCGCGGTCCCGCCGCCGAGCGACAAGGCGTAGGCGGCGAGCCGCGCGCGCTCGGCCCGGTCCCACACCCAGCGCAAGCCGATGATCGCACCCGCCATCGCGGCATACGGCAACAGTTCAAGTCCGATCGATAGCGAATACGCGCTGGCGAGCCCGACGATCACGCCGCCGCGCGGCCCCTGAGGATCGCACAGTCCGGCCACCGTCAGGCACAGCATCGCAAGCTGCCAGCCGTGGTGATCGATCCGGTCGGGCATGTACATGCCGAGCGCGACGTTGGTGACGAGGACCACCGCGATCGCGATCGGCCAGGCGAGGGGGGACACCAGCCGCCGCACGGTCGCGCCGAGCCCCAGGAGCGCGAGCGACAAGGGCAGTAGCGGCGCGATGCCGCACGCCAGCCGCTCCGCCTCGGCCACGCCGGTGAAGGGGCGAAACAGCAGGATCAGCGCGGCGATCGGCAGGTCGACCAGCCGGCTCCAATGAATGTTAAAGCCCGCGGGCGGGTTCAGACGGTAATTGGTGAGGTCGAACCATCCCTGTCCGGCGAGAAGCGCACGCACCTGCATCAACCGCATGTTGTCGTCGGTGTCGCCGAGGCTGAGCCACTGGATCGCGGTCCAGCGCTGCCCGACGTACCAGGCCGCGATCATGATCCAGGTGATCAGCGTCAGATTGATCCAGCGGCGGTCGAGCGTGGCCGCAATACGGGGTGGAACTGCGCGGGGCAGGATGGTCAAAACGCTTCCTTCATGGCGCGCGAGCTAGTACGGCCGCCGCCGCGCTCCTGACGCGGGGCAGCGCAAAGGGCAAGATGGTGGCGGCGAGCGTTGATCGGTTGAACAATGGGGCAGACGGGCGCGGCGCGGGGTCACGCGAGGCGTTCTGGCAGCTCGTCCGCTTCGGTATCGCCGGCGGCATCTCGACGCTGATCTACTCCGCGGTCTATCTGCCGCTGACCGCGTGGGTGCTGCCGCGTGCCGAGGCCGTGTGGGCGGTGCCACCGTCGTTCCTGGTCGCGGTGACGTGCGGGTTCTTTCTCCACAGCCGCTGGAGCTTCAAAGGCCAGGGCGCGCACTCGTCGGGTCCGGCGCAGCAATTGAAGTTCGTCGGGGTGCAGGCGAGCGGCATGGCGTTGAACGCGCTGGTCACCTGGATCGGGACCGCGCATCTCGGGCTGGCGGCGTGGGTGCCGTTGTTGCCCGCGGTCGCGCTGGCGACGATCGTCACCTTTCTGCTCAACAAATATCTGGTGTTCGTCTGATGGATCGCCGCGTCTACGACCGCATGGCCGAGCATGATTCCACCCATTGGTGGTATCGCGCGCGTCGCGATATCCTGTCCGATTACATTACGCGCGAGGGGAAGCTGCCCAGTGTTGCGCGCATTCTGGAAATCGGCTGCGGCACCGGACACAATTTGCCGATGCTGTCGCAGTTCGGCGAAGTCGACGCGATCGAGATCGATCCCGCGGCACGCGCCATTGCTAGCGCCCGGCTTGGTCGCCCTGTGGGCGACGCGCCGCTGCCGGTGCTGCCCGGCGTCGAGCGGGGCAAATACGATATGATCGCGGTGCTCGACGTGGTGGAGCATATCGCCGACGACGTGGGTGCATTGAAAGCGATGCGCGCGTGCCTGGCACCCGGCGGCAAGATCCTGATCGCGGTTCCGGCACATCAATGGATGTGGAGCGCGCACGACGTGGTGAACCACCACGAGCGGCGTTATTCGAAGAGAACGCTCACCGCGGCGATCCGTGCGGCCGGGTTGCGGCCGCGCAAGCTCGGTTACTTCAACTCGATCCTGTTTCCGCTCGCGGCGGCGGCACGGATCGCCGGGCGGCTGACCGGCCGCGACGACAGCGACGATTCACCGCCCGCCGCACCGGTCAACGCGCTGTTCGAGCGCATCTTCCGTGTCGAGCGACACCTGGTCGGGCGCCTCCCGATGCCGATCGGCGTGTCGATCCTATGCTTCGCCGAGCCGGTCTGACCTGATCGGCGCGCTGCGCAATCCTGCCCTCAGCCGCTTCTTTCGAAGCAGGCGAGAATAGGGGCGGTGAAGCGCACCCTTGCACCACGCGGGTGAAGCGGCCACGGCGCGGCGCATGTCCGATACGCTTCCGCCGCCGCCCGCCGACCTGCTGCGTAACGCCAGCCTGTTTCTCGATTTCGACGGTACCTTGGTCGAGATCGCCGCGACGCCCGACGCGGTTCACGTTTCGGAATTGCTGCGCCAACTGCTGCGTGACCTGTACGCGCGCATGGATGGGCGCGTCGCGATCATCAGTGGGCGTTCGGTGGCGGAGATCGCCGCGCTGCTCGACCCGGTCCGTCTGCCCGTCGCGGGCAGCCACGGTCTGGAAATCGCCGCTGCGGGCGAGGCGCCGCTAGTTCCCCAGCGAACCGCGGGCATCGACGCGGCACTCGACGCGCTGCACGATTTTGCCGCCGACCGCCCTGGTGTGCTGGTCGAGGACAAACCATTCGGGGTCGGGCTGCATTACCGCCAGGCGCCGGCTGCGGAGGCGGACGCGCGCGATCTCGCCGCGCGACTGGCCGACGAGCACGACCTCCACCTGCAACTCGGCAAAATGGTCGCCGAGCTGCGGTTGCCGGGCGCCGACAAGGGCAGTGCATTGAAAACACTGATGGCGGAACCCGCACGTGCCTCCACGCGTCCTGTGTTCATGGGGGATGACGTAACCGACGAGGCGGCGTTTGCCGCCGCACGTGAGCTTGGCGGAGCAGGTATCCTGATCGGCCCGGCGCGTGACACCCACGCCTGTTTTCGACTGGACGACGTAGCAGCCGCACTCGGCTGGCTACGTCACGCGGCGGAGGCGCTGGCATGAGCGATCTTGATCTCTGGCCGATCGGCAACTGCCAGGTCAGCGCGCTGGTCGATCGTGCCGGGCGCTTCGTCTGGGCGTGCGTGCCGCGCGTGGATGGCGACCCGTTGTTTTCGGCGCTGCTCGGCGGAGAGGCACCGGAGACGGGGTTCTGGGAGATCGGAGTCGAAGATTCGGTTTCGGTCGAGCAGCATTTTGTCCGCAACACCCCCGTGCTCGTGTCGCGCCACACCGACAAGCACGGCGGCGTGATCGAGGTAACCGACTTCTGCCCGCGCTACATTCGCAATGGGCGCACCTATCGACCCGTCGCGTTCGCGCGGATCGTCAAGCCGATCTCGGGTAGCCCCCGGCTCAAGATGCGGTTGCGCCCAACCTGCGGCTGGGGCGGCACCTGCCGCGAGCAGGTGGGCGGATCGAACCACGTCCGCTTCCTGCTGGATGCGCTGGCGATGCGGCTGACCACCGACGCGCCGATTGGCATGGTGCAGCAGGAACGCTCATTCCGGGTCGAACGACCGCTGCATTTCTTCCTTGGCCCCGACGAGAGTTTCGCGGGTGATTTCGCCAGCACGCTCGACCTGATGCTCCACGACACGGTCGCGGAATGGCAGCAATGGGTGCGCGGGCTCGCCGTGCCGCTCGAATGGCAGGAGGTGGTGATCCGCTGCGCGATCACGCTGAAACTGTGCCAGCACGAGGAGACGGGCGCGATCGTCGCCGCGCTGACCACGTCCGTCCCTGAACACGCCGGATCGGAGCGGAACTGGGACTATCGCTACTGCTGGATCCGCGACGCTTATTACACCGTGCAGGCGCTCAATCGGCTCGGCGCGCTCGACGTGCTGGAAGGATATCTCGGCTATCTGCGCAACATCGTCGACGCGGCGGGTGACGGCGACGACGACGGTCACATCCAGCCGCTCTACGGCGTGCTGGGCGAGCCGCACCTGCCCGAGCGCGTCGCGCCGCTGCTGCCGGGATACCGCGGCATGGGACCGGTGCGCGTCGGCAACCAGGCGGCTGAACAGATCCAGCATGACGCTTATGGTCAGATCGTCTTGTGCAGCGCGCACGCGTTCTTTGACCACCGCCTGTTCCGCCCGGCCGACGCGGCCGATTTCGAGCGGCTGGAGCATGTCGGCGAGCGCGCCTGGAAATTCTACGATCAGCCCGATGCGGGACTTTGGGAGCTGCGCACACGCCAGAGCGTCCACACCTATTCTTCCGCGATGTGCTGGGCGGCGTGCGACCGGTTGGCGAACGCCGCCGAGCGACTGGGGCTGGAGAACCGACGCGCCTTGTGGTCGGAGCGCGCCGACACGATCCGCGACGTGATCGAGCGTTCGGCGTGGCGCGAGGACACGCGACGAATGTCGGCGACCTTCACGGGTGACGACCTCGATGCCAGCGTGCTGCAACTGCTCGACCTGCGCTTCTTCGCCGCCGATGACCCGCGCTTCGTCGATACGCTGACCGCGATCGAGAAGGGATTGCGGCGGGGCTCGACGATGCTGCGCTACGACACCGAGGACGATTTTGGCCTGCCCGAAACCGCGTTCAACGTGTGCACCTTCTGGCTGATCGAGGCGCTGTTCCTGACCGGGCGCCACGACGAGGCGCGCAGCCTGTTCGAGGAGATGCTGTCGCGTTGCACCGCGGCGGGGTTGTTGTCGGAGGACATCGACCCCACCAGCGGCGAATTGTGGGGCAATTATCCGCAAACCTACTCGCTGGTCGGCATGATCAACTGCGCGGGAATGCTCAGCAAACCGTGGAGTGCCATTCGATGAGCCGAACCAACGACGGCCGCCTGATCGTGATCTCCAACCGCGTCAGTGCGCCCAAGGGATCGACCTCGGGCGCGCATGGCGGACTCGCGGTCGCGCTCGCCGCGGCGCTGCGGGAGAATGGCGGCATCTGGTTCGGCTGGTCGGGCGAGGTGACCGATCATTATACCGGGCAGATCGATTTCCAGCGCAACCAGGGCGTGACCACCGCGGTGGTCGACCTGGAGGAACAGGACGTCGAGGAATATTACGAGGGCTATGCCAATCGGACGTTGTGGCCGCTGTTCCACTATCGCATCGACCTGGCCGAATATGAGCGCGACTTCGCGGGTGGTTACCAGCGTACCAACGAACGCTTCGCCAACACCGTCCGCCCGCTGATCGAGCCCGACGACCTGATCTGGATTCAGGATTATCACATGTTCCCGCTCGGCGCCGAACTGCGCAAGCTGGGATGCCAGAACCGGATCGGCTTCTTTCTCCACATCCCCTGGCCGCCGAGGCGCCTACTCGGCACGTTGCCGGGCGCGAAAGCGCTGGTCAAATCGATGTTCGATTACGACCTGCTCGGTTTCCATACGCAGGAGTGGCTCGACTCCTTTTGCGACTTCGCGATCCACGACATGGGCGCGACCGTCGAGGGCGATCTGATCCGGTTGGGCGATCGCTGCGTGCGACTGCTCGCCGATCCGATCGGGATCGATGCCAAGGAATTCGCCGAAGCATCCGCAGGCGTCCAGGCGCGGCTCGCGTTTCGGCGGATGCGCGATTCCGCCGACGGGCGCGACATGATCGTGGGGGTCGACCGGCTCGATTATTCCAAGGGCCTGGAGGAGCGCTTTTCGGGCTACGAACGTTTCCTGATCGAGCATCCGGAGGAGCGCAAGGAAGTGTTCCTCCTTCAGATCGCGCCGCCCAGCCGCGTGTCTGTGGAAACGTATCGCCGCATCCGCAACTCGCTTGAAGGGCTCGCCGGGCGGATCAACGGTGAATATGCCGACGTCGACTGGGTACCGATCCGCTACGTCAACCAAGGCTATTCTCGCGACGTGCTGGCGGGCATCTACCGTGCGGCGAAGATCGGATTGGTCACGCCCTTGCGCGATGGAATGAACCTGGTCGCCAAGGAATATGTCGCGGCGCAGAACCCGGAAGATCCCGGCGTACTGATCCTGTCGAAATTCGCCGGCGCGGCCGAGCAGATGGCCGACGCGTTGCTGATCAACCCGTATAGCGCCGAGGAAATATCCGACGCGATCCACCAAGCGTTGCGCATGCCGCGCGAGGAACGGATCGCGCGCTGGCAGGCGTTGATGGAAGGCGTGCAGAAAGAGGACGTGACTTGGTGGGCGTCGCGCTTTCTCACGTCGCTCCGGCAGGCGCGTCCATTGCTGGCGGACCCGGCCTGATCGAGGGCGCGGTCGCGGCATCGGCGAGTGACACGTCGGCGCGGCGGCGTAGAATTGCCTCGGGCATCTCGCGCTTGATGTAGTCGAGCAACGCTTCACGCACGTCGCAGCGCAGGTCGAATGCGTTGCTCGCGTCCTTCGCGGTCATCAATCCGCGCAGTTCGATTGCGCCATCGGGCTTGGAATCGGTGACCTGCAAGTTCCAGAAACGGCCGTCCCACCGCGGGTTACGCGTCACAATCGCGCCGAGTTCCTCACGCAACCGACCGATGTCGGCCGCGGGATCGACATACCAGAAGACGCTGCCGAGTAATTTCGCCGACTGGCGGGTCCAGTTCTGGAAGCTGTCTTCCAGGAACTTCGACACCGGCACGACCAGACGGCGATCATCCCACACGCGAATGATGACGTAGGTCAACCGGATTTCCTCGACCCGGCCCCATTCGCCTTCGACGATCACCACGTCGTCAAGCCGGATCGGTTCGGTAAATGCCATCTGCACACCTGCGATCAGATTCTTCAGAGCGGGCTGCGCGGCAGCGCCGACCGCAATGCCCGCGACGCCTGCCGATGCTGCAAGCGTTACGCCAAGTGTTCGGACGCTCGGAATGCTCATCAGCATCATGCAGATGGTCACGAGCACGATGACGAAGGCGCCGATGCGTTGCAGGATGCCTAGCCGCGTCCGACGGCGCCGCGCGCGCAGATTATCTTCGACGCTGATGTCGGCGCGCCTGGACAGCACGTCGACGACGTTGCCGAGCGTCACCACCGCGAACCAGCCCATTAAGCCGGGAATGACGAGACCGGCAGCGCGCGCCCATAACGTCGCCTGCGCCCGCGTCAGCCCCAGCGCAGGCTGCACCAGCGCCAGCGCAACGGCGACCAGGATCCAGCGCGCCAGCCCGCGGGTACGCGCGATGATTGCGGCGCTGCCCTCCCGTTCGGTTCGCTTGGCCGTGCGCTCAACCAGCCCGAAGACTAACGTGTGGATCAGCAGCGCGGTGAGCACCGCCGCGGCGACGATGCCCAGATCGACGATCCAGTCGGGAACGTCTCGCATCGGTAAGTCGCGCAGAAATCGCGCCATGATCACTCCTCATGCCGTGACGTGGAGGAACGGTGACCGGCGGCGGCGTGTTCCTGCATCCAAGGGGCAAGGCGATGAGGGGTGTCCCGCGCGCGGCGTGGAGCGTTAGATTACGTACCGCCTCGGGCGCGATCAGCGCGGTCGTCAGCAATACGATTATGATTACGCGTCGGCGCCGTTGTAACGAGTCGTCAACACTGGTGCCGTTGGCGCACCCCCGCGCCGCATTTTAGAGTGCGGCGGTGGCGGGTCGCGCTGGCTTTGGTACACGCAACGGCGCGCCAAGCTGCGTTACTGCGACCGTGCCGCGTTGTCGTGGTTGCGGCTCCCATCTGTCCGAGCCGCAGTCGGCGGGTTCGGGAGGGCGACAAAAAAGAGCGCGGAGAGCAGCGCTTCCCGCAAGCGGTCAGCCATGGAGTCGGACGGCGTCCGCGCTGACCAGCCGGGCGATCTGCGGCAGGATGTTGGCAACGGCGAACTCATGCAGCGCGGCCGAGCGCGAGGTGCACGCGTTCTCCACCACCACGACGTCGTAGCTCAGCTCCCACGCTGAACGAGCGGTTGATTCAACGCCGAAATTGGTGGCGATCCCCGCCAGCACGAGTGTGCGCACACCGCGCCGCCGCAGGTGCAGGTCGAGATCGGTACCGGTGAACGCACCCCAGTGATGCTTGAGCACGACGATGTCGCCCTCGTGATAAGTCCGTCGACCAGCGTCTCAAATCCGGCCGGGGAAGTCTCGGGCAGGGTGGAGTTATCGACCTTTCGGCTGGGCGCGTTGCCTGGCGCGAAGGCAACATGGACGAGGATGACGGGCGCGCCGGCAGCGCGAAACCGGTCGGCAAGTGACTTGGCAGTCTCGACCACCTGCTCGCCGGAGCGCGGGCCCTTGTCGCCGGCAACGATCCCGTGCTGGAGGTCGATCAGGACAAGTGCGCTGCTGCGGGGGTCGAGTTGCATGACGCTCCGAACCGGCGGCACCGGGCAGTGTTCCGGTGCAAGCTCCAGTGCGGGCCGGTCGAACCGGTCCAGGTTGCAGCGGTTTCAGGCACGTTGCACGCGCCGCATCATTTAGAAGCGGCAGCGCTGCGGTTTGGTACACACAATGACGGCGCGGGAGTGAAGCTTGCGCCGTCGAACGTGACGCTCGATGAGCCACGTCGCCCGCTCCCGCTAACCGGCGCGTCGCCTCGACGACGCGCCGTGCACCGGCCTTTACCAGATCTTCACGCGGTCCTGCGGTGCGAGATACAGCTTGTCGCCCGGCTTCACGTTGAATGCGGTGTACCAGGCATCGACGTTGCGCACGACGCCGTTGACGCGGTTGTACGGCGGCGAGTGCGGGTCGGTGAGCAGGCGGCTGCGCAGCGCATCCTCGCGGACCTTCGATTGCCAGGCTTGCGCGTAGGCGAGGAAGAAACGCTGGTCGCCGGTCAGTCCGCCGATCACCGGCGCCTTGCCGTGCGTCTGCTGGTACTTCTGATATGCGCTGTACGCCGCCTCGACGCCGCCCAGATCGCCGATGTTCTCGCCGAGCGTCAGTGCGCCCTTCACGTGCGTGCCGGGGATCGGCTCGTAAGCGTCATACTGGCTGACGAGCACGCCGGTCCGCTTGGTAAAGGCCGCACGCGTTTCGGGCGTCCACCAATTTTCGAACTTGCCGGTCGGGCCGAACTGGCTGCCCTGATCGTCGAAGCCGTGACCCATTTCATGGCCGATCACCGCGCCGATCGCGCCGTAATTGACCGCGGCATCCGCCTTGGGATCGAAATACGGCGGTTGCAGGATCGCCGCGGGGAAGGTGATCTGGTTCGACAGCGGGTTGTAATAAGCGTTCACCATCTGCGGGGTCATTTCCCACAGCGTGCGATCGACCGGTTTGCCAAGCCGCGACAGATCGAGCTGGTGCTGGAATTCGCCCGCGCGGATGTTGTTGCCCAGCGGATCGCCGCGCACGACCTTCATCGCCGAATAGTCGATATATTTGACCGGATGGCCGACGCGCGGGTCGAACGCCGCCAGCTTGGCGAGTGCGGCCTGCTTGGTCTTCGCGTCCATCCAGGTGTTGCCGGAAATACGCTCCTGGTAACCGGCGCGCAGATTGCCGATCAGTTCGGCCATCTTTGCCTCGGACTCGGGCGGATAGTGGCGCTTGACGTAGACCTCGCCGACCGCCTCGCCCATCGCGCCGTTGACCAGCGCGATGCCACGCTTCCAGCGCGCGCGCTGTTCCTGCTGGCCCGACAGGGTGCGCCCATAGAAGTCGAAGCTCGCGGTATCGAACGCCTTTGGCAGCACCGAGGCGTTGTTGCTGGCGAAGCGGAACTTCATCCAGTCCTGCCACGTCGACACTGGCGTCGCGGCGTAGATCTTGCCAAGCGCGATGAGCGCGGTTGACGTGCCCATGATAACGACGGGAAATTGCTGGTAGCCTGCGGTGCGCAGCATCAGCGGCCAGTCGAACTCGGGTGCGAGTGCCGTGCGCTGCGCCGCATCCATCGGCTTGATCATCGCCTGCAGATCGCGCTGCTGGACCGGGGTCCATTGCACCTTCGCCATCGCGGTTTCGAGCGCGACGATGCGGTCGGCGCGAGCCGAGGCGTCGACGACGCCCGACAGCGTCAGGATGCGCTCGACATATTGGCGATAGGCGCCGCGGTACGCGTCATACTTCTGGCCGGGCAGCAGGTAATAATCCTGCGGCATGCCGAGCGAACCCTGGCTGGCGATCGCGATATATTGCGTCGGATCACCCGGGTTCGGCATCTGTCCGATCTCGACCGGCGAGGCATAGCCGACGCTGGCGAACAGCGTCTGGAGCTTGGTCTTGTCGTTCGCGGCGTCGATCTTGGCGAAGTAGGGCTTGAGCGGCGTCGTGCCGGCACGCTCGATCGCGGCCTCGTCCATGAAGCTGCCGTACAGATCACCGATCTGCTTGCCACCGGCGCCAACGGAAGCGGGATCGCGCGCCGCATCGGTCAGGATGTCGCGCACCTGACCCTCGGCCTCGTCGGCAAGCGTGACCATGTAGCCGGCGGAGGTGCGGTCGGCGGCGATCTGCGTGCGCTTGTCCCAATTGCCGTTCGCAAAGGTCCAGAAATCGTCGCCCGGCTTCACCGACGTGTCCTCGGCGGTCAGATCGACGCCGAAGGTGCCGTAGCGCGGACCCGTCTTGGCGGTGACGGCGCTGGCAGTGGCAGGTGCGGCCGTTTGCGCGAGCGCCGGTGCGGCAATGGCCAGCGCGGCGACCCCAAGCGAGAGACGCGCGAATACAGAGACTTGCATATGATCCCCTTCCCCAACAGTGTATCACTGACTTACGACAGTGATATAACCGATGCAACTACATCGTGCTACGCGCCGACGCGGTTGGCGACGAGGTCGTCGACCACCGCGGGGTCGGCGAGCGTCGAGGTGTCGCCCAGCGACGCGGTGTCTCCTTCAGCGATCTTGCGCAGGATTCGGCGCATGATCTTGCCCGAGCGCGTCTTGGGCAGGCCCGGCGCGAATTGCAGCGCATCGGGTGTGGCGATCGGACCGATCTCCTTCCTGACCCATGCCTTCAACTCGGCAGCGAGCGCATCGGACGGCTCCACCCCGGCCTTCAAGGTCACGTAGGCGTAGATACCCTGACCCTTGACGTCATGCGGCATGCCGACGACCGCGGCCTCGGCTACAGACGAGTTGAGCACCAATGCGCTCTCGACCTCGGCGGTGCCCATGCGATGCCCGGACACGTTGATGACGTCGTCGACGCGGCCGGTGATCCAGTAATAGCCGTCCTCGTCGCGCCGACAGCCATCGCCGGTGAAATACTTGCCGGGGTAGGTGGTGAAATAGGTCTGGAAGAAGCGGTCGTGGTCACCCCACACGGTACGCATCTGCCCGGGCCAGGACGCGGTGATGCACAGATTGCCGCTGGTGGCACCCTCCAGCACCGTGCCCTGCTCGTCGACCAATTGCGGCTGGACGCCGGGCAGCGGTTTGGTTGCGGAGCCGGGTTTCAGGTCGGTCGCGCCGGGCAGGGGCGCGATCATCGCGCCGCCGGTTTCGGTCTGCCACCAGGTGTCGATGATAGGGCTGCGGCCTTCGCCGACGACGTCGTGGTACCAGCGCCATGCCTCGGGGTTGATCGGCTCGCCGACCGTGCCGAGCAAATTGAGCGAGGCGCGGCTGGTCGCCTTTACCGGCGCGTCGCCTTCCTTCATCAGCGCGCGCAGCGCCGTGGGTGCGGTGAAGAGCGTGTGGACGTGGTGGCGGTCAACCACCTGCCAGATGCGGCTCGCGTCGGGCCAGGTCGGCAGCCCCTCATACATGAGCGTCGTCGCGCCGTTCGCGAGCGGACCGTAGACGATGTACGTGTGCCCGGTGACCCAGCCGATATCGGCCGCGCACCAATAGACGTTCGGCGCGCGGTAATCGAACACCAGCCCGTGGGTATAGGCTGCCCACAACAGATATCCGCCGGTGGAGTGCAGCACGCCCTTTGGCTTGCCGGTCGAACCCGAGGTGTAGAGAATGAATAGCGGGTCCTCGGCCGCCATCGGCTCTGGCGCGCAATCGTCCGACACGTCGGCGACTGCCTCGTGGTACCAGACATCGCGATCGCCGATCGGCACCTCTCCGCCGGTCGCGCGGACGACGAGCACGCGCTCCAGCGTCGGCGCACTCGCCGCCGCGGCGTCGACGTTTGCCTTGAGCGGGATCGTCTTGCCGCCGCGCCGGCCCTCGTCGGCGGTGATGACGATCCTCGACCCGCAATCCTCAATCCGGCCGGCGAGCGCGTCGGGGGAGAAGCCACCGAACACGACCGAGTGGATCGCGCCGATCCGCGCGCAGGCGAGCAGCGCGAACGCGGCCTCGGGGATCATCGGCAGGTAGATGGTGACGCGGTCGCCTTCCGCGACGCCCTGCGCCTTCAACACATTGGCGAAGCGGCAGACCTCGCGGTGCAGCTCGGCGTAGGTAAAGCGGCGCGGCTCCTCGGTCGGAACATCGGGTTCCCAGATGATCGCGACTTGGTCGGCGCGTTCGGCAAGGTGGCGGTCGATGCAATTGACGCTAGCGTTGAGCGACCCGTCGGCGAACCAGCGGATACGGAAGTCGTCGGCGTCGAACGACCAGTCGCCGGCCTGGGTTGGCGGCGTCATCCATTCGAGTTGTTGTGCTTGTTCCAGCCAGAAGGCGTCGGGCTCGGCGACGCTGCGGCCGTACACTTCCTCGTAGCCGGCGGCATCAACACGCGCCTCGCGCGCCCATTGCGCGGGAACGGGGAACAGGTCGGTCTCGGACACGCGCAGGGTTCCTTTCCTTGGTCGCGGGCTGCATGCGCCGCACGATCGCGCGGGGCAAGTATCGTGGCCGCTCGGCCGTGATCAGTAGCGTCTCGTTAGCGAAATGGTAACGTTTGGGTGGGTAAGGCGCGAAGCGCCATGCAACCGATCTCGATCCTGTCCGCCGACGAAGCCGCCGCTCGCGATCCGCGTACCAGCGTGATGCTGAGCGCCGAGGTGGTGCGCAGCGAGAGTTCGGCACCGACGCAGCACCGCGTGCTGAACGTGTCGGTATCGGGCGTGTGCATCGCCAAGCCGGTCGGGCTGGTCGCGGACATGCCGGTGATGGTCTCGCTTGGCCGGGTCGATCACGTCGGCGCACGTGTCAAATGGGTGCGCGGCGACCGTGCGGGGCTGCGCTTCGACGAAGCCATCGACCTCGACGCCGCGCGGCAACGCCGGCCGGGCAATAGCGCGCCGCCGCCGCCTACCTCGGGTTGGATGGCCGCGGCGAACGAGCGTTTCCGGCGTCAGATCACGCTATAGGGCACGACACGCCGTGTCGCCGGATCGACGCGGATCGCGCGGTCGGTCGGCGGGAAGGCACGCTGGTCGCAATCGCTGCGCGGGCACAGCCGGCACGAGATGCCGATCGGCGTCGGCGTTCCCGACAGCCCGTGCGACACGCCCCCCTGCCATATCCCGAGAGCGTCGGCGTAGACGAAGTCGGCGGCGTGCATCGCTTCGCATCCCAGCACGACCGCGTAGCGCCGGGGGGCGCGCGCGAAGCGGCCGGACGGCTTCACCAGCCCCTTCGCCATCGACACGTAGCGGACGCCGTCGGGTGTCTCGGCATGCTGGACGAGGATGCGGTCGGGGATCGCTGCCGCTTCGTGGACGTGCCACAGCGGACATGCGCCGCCGAAGCGCGCGAACTGTAGCCGTGTCGCCGAGTGCCGCTTGGTGATGTTGCCCGCCATGTCAACGCGGCAGAAGTAGAAGGGGATGCCCTCCGCGCCTGGGCGCTGCAGCGTCGAGAGGCGGTGACACGCTTGTTCAAAGCTGACGCCGAAGCGCCTGGAGAGCCGGTCGATGTCGTGGCGCACCGCCTTCGCCTCGGCACGGAATGCGGCGTAGGGCATGACCAGCGCACCCGCGGCGTAGTTGGCGAGGCCGATGCTCAGCAGCCGCCGTGCCTCGTCGTGCGCGAGCGGCGCTGCGGCGACGATCTCCGCGATCGGCGCGGCGAAGGCGAGCGCGGCGAGGCGGTGCGCGACGAGGAAACGCCGCGTCTCCGGCGGGGTCGCGGCGGCAAGCGTCAGCATGCGGCCATCGAAGCGCGCGAGCGGGGCTGCGTCGTCTGGGTCGAGCGCCACCGCCACGCCGTGGTCGGCGAGGCGCTGGTCGAGCGCGCCGCCGCTCGCGAGCGCCTCCGCCGCGCGGTCGAGCACGTCGACGTAATTGCCCGCGTCGTGGAACCAGTCGCGCACCGCCTCCCACGGCAACCGCGCGCCGGTGCCGGTCAGCCCGGCGCTGGTGATCATCGCTTCCTCGGCGAGCGCGGCACGTTCCTCGGCGGCGCGCTTGGCGGCGTGGAGCGCGACGAAGCGGTCGGCGAGGTCGGGGCGCTCCTCCGCCAGCCGCGCGATGCTCTCCGCGTCGAGCGGCGCGACCGCCGGGTCGGCGAGTGCGGCGGCGAGCGCGGAGTGGCGGCGCGCGGGTACCTCGCCCTCGATCCCGGCGAGTGCCGAGGGGAAATGCCGCGCCAGCGCCGCGCTGACCGCCGCGGTCAGCGGACGCTCGCCGCTCTCCAGCTGCGACAGATAGCTGACCGATAGTCCCAGCTTCACTGCCATTGCGCGCTGATTGAGTCCGGCGGCGCGGCGCAGCGCGCGCAAGGTATCGCCGGCGTAGAGGCGGGAGCGGGGCATGCCGCTCGCGCCTAGTTTGCAACGTGACCGTTCGCAACTTCGCAACTTCACATTTGCGCGCGCAGTCGCGAGGGCGCAGGAGGACAGGCACAGGAGATCAGGATGTCATCGACGCTCGCCGAACTCGAGAAGAAGCGCGCCGCGGCGAAGCTGGGCGGCGGGCAGAAACGCATCGACGCGCAGCACGCCAAAGGCAAGCTGACCGCGCGTGAGCGGCTCGACGTACTCCTGGACGAGGGTTCGTTCGAAGAGCTCGACATGTACGTCGAGCACAATTGCGTCGATTTCGGCATGCCCGAGCAGGTGATCCCGGGCGATGGCGTGGTGACCGGATCGGGGACGATCAACGGCCGGCTGGTGTTCGTCTTCTCTCAGGATTTCACCGTGTTCGGCGGCTCCCTGTCGGAGCGTCACGCGCAGAAGATCTGCAAGATCATGGATATGGCGATGAAGGTCGGCGCGCCCGTCATTGGGTTGAACGACTCAGGCGGCGCACGCATCCAGGAGGGTGTCGCCTCCCTCGGCGGCTATGCCGAGGTGTTCCAGCGCAACGTGCTGGCGAGCGGCGTGGTGCCGCAGATCAGCCTGATCATGGGGCCGTGCGCGGGCGGCGCGGTCTATTCGCCCGCGATGACCGACTTCATCTTCATGGTGAAGGATTCGTCCTACATGTTCGTGACCGGCCCCGACGTGGTGAAGACCGTCACCAACGAGGTGGTGACGCAGGAGGCGCTCGGCGGGGCGGTCACGCACACCACCAAGACGAGCGTCGCCGACAATGCGTTCGACGACGACATCGAGGTGTTGCTCGCCACGCGCGACTTTTTCGACTTCCTGCCTGGATCGAACCGCCAGCCGGTGCCCGAGCGGCCGAGCGACGATCCGTGGGACCGCGTGGAGCCCAGCCTCGACACGCTGATCCCCGCGTCCGCCAACCAGCCGTACGACATGCACGAGCTGATCCGGAAAACGGTGGACGAAGGCGACTTCTTCGAGATCCAGCCGGGGCATGCCGCCAACATCATCTGTGGCTTTGGCCGGGTCGAGGGGCGTACGGTCGGCGTCGTCGCGAACCAGCCCATGGTGCTCGCCGGCGTGCTCGATATCAATTCGTCGAAGAAGGCGGCGCGGTTCGTCCGCTTCTGCGACGCGTTCGATATCCCGATCATCACCTTCGTCGACGTGCCCGGCTTCCTGCCCGGAACGAGCCAAGAGCATAACGGTATCATCAAGCATGGCGCGAAGCTGCTGTTTGCCTATGCGGAGGCGACCGTGCCCAAGATTACGGTCATCACGCGCAAGGCATACGGTGGCGCCTATGACGTGATGGCCTCGAAGCACCTGCGCGGTGACCTGAACTACGCCTGGCCGACCGCGGAGATTGCGGTGATGGGCGCGAAGGGCGCGGTGGAAATCATCTTCCGCGGCCGCACGCCGGAGGAGATCGCGCAGCGCACCGCCGAGTATGAGGCGCGCTTCGCCAACCCGTTCGTCGCCGCCTCGAAGGGGTTCATCGACGAGGTGATCATGCCCCACTCCACCCGCCGCCGCATCGCGCTGGGCCTGCGCAAGCTCCGCGGCAAGGCGCTGGAGAACCCGTGGAAGAAGCATGACAACATCCCGTTGTGATGCGACTGCGTGCACATTATCATGTCCATGATAAAGGAGATGTGATGTGCAGACCGAACGCGTGACTTTCCTCACTACCCCCGACCACAAGGCCGCGCTCGACGCTTATGCTGCCTCGAACGGCAAGTCGGTTGGTCACGTGGTGCGCGAGGCGACGAGCCAGTATATCGCGCAGCCTGCCGGTGAAACGTCGGCCGGCGAAGACGCGGAGTTGGCGGCGCTGGTCGCGGAAGCGAATGCGGCGATCCCGCAGATACGTGCTTCCATCGACCGGATGATCGACGCGCTCGACGCCTCGCACCGCAAGGTCGATGCGTTCCTGCGCGAGGCAGGGGTGCGCGCGTGAGTGCGATCAGCGACGCGTTGGCCGCAATCCGTCAGCTTATCCTGATGCAGCAGCGGATGGATCAGCTCGATGGGCGGATCACGCAACTGGTGGCGGATGTCGACGGGCTGACCGACGCGCTGTCAAACATGCGTGACCGCGTCAGTCGCTTGGAAGGCATTATCGAGGGCGCAGCGTTGGCAGCGCGACAGCGGAGGATCGAGGAATGAGCGGCATGGCGCTGGGACGGCTCAATCACGTCGGGGTCGCGACGCCGTCGATCGAGCGGTCGGTCGCGACCTATCGCACGCTGCTGGGCGCGGAGGCGATCGGCGAGCCTTTCGACCTGCCCACGCAGGGCGTGCGCGTGTGCTTCGTCGACGCGCCCAACACGCAGATCGAGTTGATCGAGCCGTTTGACGAGCAATCTCCCATCGCGGGGTTCCTCAGGAAGAACCCGGCCGGCGGGCAGCATCACGTCTGTTTCGAGGTGCCCGACATCCACGCCGCGGTCGCGCACCTGAAGGCGGAAGGCGCGACCGTGCTCGGCGAGCCGCGGCTCGGCGCGCATGGCACGCCGATCGTGTTCGTTCACCCGAAGGATTTCGGCGGATTGCTGGTCGAGTTGATGGAAGCGCCGGCAGGCGACCACTGAAATTTATAAGCGGGAGAGGTGCCATGACCGATTACCAGACGATTATCGCCGAGAAGAAGGGCGACGTGCTCGTGCTCACGCTCAACCGGCCTGATCGGTTGAACGCCGCCTCGATCGACCTCGCGCAGGAACTCACCGAGGCGCTGTACGACCTGCAGGGCGCGCGCGCGGTGCTGCTGACGGGCGCGGGACGGGCGTTCTGTTCGGGTGCCGATTTGCAGGCGCGCGGCGGCGAGAGCGCGGTCAGGGGCGGCAACGTCAGCCACCGCGCGCTGATGAACTTCTACAATCCGCTGATGAGCCAGCTGCTTCATCTACCCGTGCCGGTCGTCACCGCGGTCAACGGCCCCGCGGCGGGGGTCGGTTGCTCGATGGCGCTCGCGGGCGACTTCGTGCTCGCGGGCAAGAGCGCCTATTTCCTGCAAGCGTTCGTCAACATCGGGCTGGTGCCCGACGGCGGATCGACCTGGCTGCTCGCGCGTGCGATCGGCAAGGCACGCGCGACGCAGATGATGATGCTGGGCGAGCGGATCGGCGCGGATCAGGCCGCCGACTGGGGGCTGATCTACCGCGCGGTCGAGGATGCGCAGTTGATGGATGAGGCGCTGGCGCTTGCGAACCGGCTCGCCGCCGGGCCGACGGTGGCGCTCGCCGCGATGCGCCGCAACATCATGACCGCGCTCGACGGCTCGTTCGACCAGACGCTGCGCGCCGAGGCCGAGGGGCAGCGCGCTGCGGGCAATTCGCAGGACGCGCGCGAGGGCGCGAAGAGCTTCATCGAGAAGCGCAAGCCCGCCTTCACCGGCGCGTGACCCGATCATCCGAGTAGAGTGATATGACTGATCCCATCATGGAGCAGAACACCGGCGAGGACGCGGGCAGCGCGCCCAGCCCCGCGGCCATGCCGACCGAGGTCGCGGCGCCCCCGCCCGCGCCGACGCTCGACACTTGGGCAAAGGCCGCGGCGAAGGAAGTCAAGGGCCGCGACCTGACGTGGGACACGCCCGAGGGGATTGCGGTCAAGCCGCTCTACACCGCGCAGGACGTGGAAGGGTGGGAGCCGGGACTGCCCGGTTTCGCGCCGTTCACCCGCGGGGTGCGCGCGTCGATGTATGCCGGGCGGCCGTGGACGATCCGGCAGTACGCCGGCTTCTCGACCGCGGAGGCGTCCAACGCTTTCTATCACCGCAATCTGAAGGCGGGGCAGAAGGGGCTTTCGGTCGCGTTCGATCTGGCGACGCACCGCGGTTACGACAGCGACCACCCGCGCGTGACCGGCGACGTCGGCAAGGCAGGCGTCGCGATCGACAGTGTCGAGGACATGAAGATCCTGTTCGACGGCATTCCGCTCGACCAGATGAGCGTCAGCATGACGATGAACGGCGCGGTGATCCCGATTCTCGCCTTCTTCATCGTCGCGGGTGAGGAGCAGGGGGTTGAGCGGCGGCTGCTCGACGGGACGATCCAGAACGACATCCTCAAGGAGTTCATGGTCCGCAACACCTACATCTACCCGCCCGAGCCGAGTATGCGGATCATTTCGGACATCTTCGGCTACACCAGCCGCGAGATGCCGAAGTTCAACTCGATCTCGATTTCCGGCTATCACATGCAGGAAGCCGGCGCGACGCAGGTGCAGGAGCTCGCCTTCACCATCGCCGACGGCATGGAGTACGTGAAATACGGCGTCGCGAGCGGGCTCGACATCGACAAGTTCGCCGGGCGGCTGAGCTTCTTCTTCGCGATCGGCATGAACTTCTTCATGGAGATTGCGAAGCTGCGCGCGGCGCGCGTGCTGTGGCACCGCGTGATGACCAATTTGGGCGCGCGTGACGAGCGCTCAAAGATGCTGCGGACGCACTGCCAGACCTCGGGCGTGTCGCTGACCGAGCAGGACCCGTACAACAACGTCATGCGCACCACGATCGAGGCGATGGCGGCGATGCTGGGCGGCACGCAGTCGCTCCACACCAACGCGCTCGACGAGGCGATTGCGCTGCCGACCGATTTTTCCGCCCGGATCGCGCGCAACACGCAGCTGGTGATCCAGGAGGAAACCGGCATGACGAACGTCGTCGATCCGCTGGGCGGCAGCTACTACGTCGAGGCGCTGACCAAGGACCTGGTCGACCGCGCCTGGGCGATCATCGAGCGTGTCGAAGCCGAGGGCGGGATGGCGAAGGCGGTCGCGGCGGGCTGGCCCAAGGCGATGATCGAGGAAGCCTCCGCCGCGCGCGCGGCGCGGGTCGACCGCGGTGAGGACGTGATCGTCGGCGTCAACAAATACCGCAAGGAGAATGAGGACCCGATCGAGATCCTAGACGTCGACAATCACGCGGTGCGCGAGGCGCAGATCCGCCGCATCAACGCGATGAAGGCGAAGCGCGACGAGGCGGCTTGCCGGTCGGCGCTCGACGCGTTGCGTGAGGGGGCGCGGGGGAACGGCAACCTGCTGGAACTCGCGGTGGAATGCGCCCGCGCCCGTGCGACTTTGGGCGAGATTTCCTCGGCGATGGAGGATGTGTTCGGCCGCTTCGGCACGCAACCCACGCCGGTCAAGGGCATTTACGGCGGTGCATACGACGGGGATGCGGCCTGGATTCGGTTGGAAGAAGGGGTGGCAGCGACCGAGCGGCGGCTGGGTCGCAAACCCCGAATGCTCGTTGCCAAGATGGGTCAGGACGGCCACGACCGCGGCGCGAACCTCGTGTCGTCGATGTTCGGCGATCTGGGTTTCGAGATCGTGCCCGGGCCTTTGTTCCAGACGCCAAAGGAGGCAAGCGAGCTGGCGCTCGAGAAGGACGTTGACGTCGTCGGCGCCTCCAGCCTCGCGGCGGGGCACAAGACGCTGATCCCCGAATTGATCGGCCATTTGCGCGACGCGGGGCGCGCCGACATCAAGGTGATCGCCGGCGGCGTCATCCCGGCGCAGGACTATCAGGCGCTGCGCGACGCGGGAGTCCAGGCGATCTTCGGCCCGGGCACCAATCTAATCGCGGCGGCGCAGGAAGTGCTCCGCCTGCTCGGCCACAACATGCCGCCGATGAGCGAGGCAGCGGAATGAAAGCGACCATCCTGATCGCGGGCGCGCTGCTCGCGAGCGCGTTGTCACAGCCGGCTGCGGCGCAGTCGGCGAGCGACTATCAGGCCGCCGACGCGCAGCTGAACGCGGCGTATCGGACCGCGATGGCGCGGATGAAGCAGCTTGATCGCGGCTCCAAGCCCGCGAACCTGCCACCCGCCGAGCGTGCCGGACCCAGCTACAGCCAGGCGCTGCTCACCAGCCAGCGCGCATGGATCGCCTATCGTGATGCCAATTGCCGCGTGTTCTCGTACGAATATCGCGGCGGGTCGGCTCAGGGGCTGTCCAACCGTGTCTGCCTGATCCGCTTCACTCGCGCGCGCACCGCCGAACTGCGGCTGCTGCAATCGGTGTTCGCCCCCAAATGACCGAGACCCGCATGACGACCCGAACCGATTGGACGCGTGACGAGATCGCTGCGCTGTTTGACCTACCGTTCACCGAGTTGGTGTTCCGCGCCGCGGAGGTGCACCGCGCGCACCACGACGCAGGGGCGGTGCAATTGTCGACATTGTTGTCGATCAAGACCGGCGGCTGCCCCGAGGATTGCGGCTATTGCTCGCAATCGGTGGCGGCCGACAGCGGGGTCAAGGCGACCAAGCTGATGGACGTGCGCCAGGTGCTGCAATCCGCCGCGCAGGCGAAAGATGCAGGGTCGACGCGCTTCTGCATGGGCGCGGCGTGGCGCAATCCCAAGGATCGCGACATGCCCGCAGTGCTTGAGATGGTGCGGGGCGTGCGCGCGATGGGGCTGGAGACGTGCATGACGCTCGGCATGCTGACGCCGGCGCAAGCCGCGATGCTGGGCCAGGCCGGGCTCGACTATTACAACCACAATATCGACACCTCGCCTGAGCGTTACGGCGAGGTCATCACGACGCGCAGCTTCGACGAGCGGCTCGACACGCTGTCGCACGTGCGCGACGCAGGCATCAACGTGTGCTGCGGCGGGATCGTCGGGATGGGCGAGACTAGGCAAGACCGGGTCGGCTTCATCCACGCGCTCGCCACCTTGCCCGAGCACCCCGGCAGCGTGCCGATCAACGCGTTGGTGCCGGTCAAGGGTACGGTGCTGGGCGACATGCTCGCCGACACGCCGCTCGCCAAAATCGATGACATCGAGTTCGTCCGCACCGTCGCGGTCGCGCGCATTACGATGCCGGAGAGCATGGTGCGCCTTTCCGCAGGGCGAGAGAGCATGAGCGAGGTGACGCAGGCGCTGTGCTTTATGGCGGGCGCGAACTCGATCTTCACCGGCGACAAGCTGCTCACCGCCGCCAACGCAGGTGACGACCGCGATGCGGCGCTGTTCGACAAGCTCGGACTGCGCGCGATGGCGGCGGAAAGCCGGATGGTGGAAGCGGCGGAGTGAATTGGCGCAGGGTCATCGCTTTTGTTCTCTGGACGGCTGCGTTGCTCCTTCTTTTCTTCGTCGCCGCTGCTGTAACGGTCATAGGCGATTGTCCGGAACACGTTATCGTCGGATGGCAGGGTGGTAACGCTTGCAGTGAACATAAAAGATCGATGGGCTATATTCTACTGATTGGCTTCCCGCTTTTATGGTTGTTGGGATTGATCGGTATATTTCGACGTTGGAGCCGTTAATGTTCAAGAAGATACTGGTCGCCAACCGCGGCGAGATTGCGTGCCGGGTGTTCCGCACCGCCAAGAAGATGGGGATTGCGACCGTCGCGGTCTATTCGGATGCCGACGCGCTTAGCCCGCACGTGCTGATGGCAGACGAGGCGGTGCGGCTCGGGCCGGCACCCGCCGCGGAGAGCTATTTGAAGGCCGAGTTGATCCTGCTCGCCGCCAAGGAGACGGGCGCGGACTGCATCCACCCGGGCTACGGTTTCCTGTCGGAGCGCGAGAGCTTCGCGCGCGCCTGCGCCGAGGCTGGCATCGCCTTCGTCGGCCCGCCGCCCAACGCGATCGCGGCGATGGGCGACAAGATCGAGTCGAAGAAGCTGGCGAAGGAAGCCGGCGTCAACGTCGTGCCAGGCTTTCTGGGCGAGATCGCCGACACCGACGACGCGGTGCGCATCGCGGGTGAGATCGGCTATCCGGTGATGATGAAGGCATCGGCCGGCGGCGGCGGCAAGGGGATGCGGCTGGCGTACAGCGAGCAGGACGTGCGCGAAGGCTTCGAGGCGACCAAGCGCGAGGGGCTGGCGAGCTTCGGCGACGACCGCGTGTTCATCGAGAAGTTCATCGAGAGCCCGCGCCACATCGAGATTCAGGTGCTGGGCGACCAGCACGGTAACGTCGTGTACCTGAACGAGCGCGAATGCTCGGTGCAGCGTCGCCACCAGAAGGTGGTCGAGGAAGCACCGTCGCCGTTCGTCTCCCCCGAGATGCGCTGCGCGATGGGCGAGCAGGCGGTCGCGCTCGCCAAGGCGGTCGGCTACTACAGCGCGGGCACGGTCGAGCTGATCGTGTCGGGCGCGGACACGACGGGGCAGGGGTTCTATTTCCTCGAGATGAACACCCGGCTGCAGGTCGAGCACCCGGTCACCGAGGAGATCACCGGGCTGGATCTGGTCGAGCAGATGATCCGGGTTGCGGCGGGCGAGCCGCTTTCATTCGCGCAGGCGGATCTGAAGATCAACGGCTGGTCGGTCGAGAACCGCGTCTATGCCGAGGATCCGTATCGCGGCTTCCTGCCCTCGATCGGGCGGCTGGTGCGCTACCGCACGCCCGCGGCCGATCAGCGGCAGGCGCCGTTCGGTGACGACGAGGGTGCGCCGGGCGTACGCGTCGACGACGGCGTGCGCGAGGGCGGCGAGGTCAGCATGTTCTACGACCCCATGATCGCGAAGCTGGTCACCTGGGCGCCGACGCGTGCGGAAGCGATCGATAAGCAGATCGCGGCACTCGACGCGTTCGAGATCGAAGGGCCGGGCACCAATCTCGATTTCCTCTCCGCGCTGATGCAGCACCCGCGCTTCCGCTCGGGCGAGATCACGACCGGGTTCATTGCGGAGGAATATCCCGACGGTTTCCACGGTGCGCCGGCGGGCGACGAGGTGGTGCGCGCGCTCGCGGCGGCGGCGGGGTTCGCCGCGACCGCCGAGGCCGACCGCGCGCGGCAGGTCGACGGGCAATTGGGCAACCAGCTCGACGCGCCGGTCGACTGGGTGGTGCGCGTCGGCAAGGCCGATCACCGCGTCTTGGTTGGCGACGATCATGTCGTGGTCGATGGTACGCCGATCGCGGGCGATATCGGCTATGATGCCGGCGCGCGGGTGGTGACGGTCGGCGGCGATGCGCCACTATCGGTCAAGCTCCGACGGACACGGACCGGCTTCGTGCTCAACGCGCGCGGGGCAACGCACAAGGTGCGCGTGCTGCCCGCGCACGTCGCCCCTTACGCGCAGCATTTGATCGAGAAGGTACCGCCCGACCTGTCCAAATTCCTGATCGCGCCGATGCCGGGGCTGCTGGTGCGACTGGACGTGCGCGAGGGCGACCGCGTCGAGGCTGGGCAACCGCTCGCCGTGGTCGAGGCGATGAAGATGGAGAACATCCTGCGCGCCGAGAAATCGGCGGTGGTGAAGACCGTCAATGCCGCCGCGGGCGAGAGCCTGCAGGTCGATCAGGTGATCATGGAACTGGAATAAGCGAGGAGGGCGGGCCGGCATGCTGCCGGCCCGTCGTCATTCGTGGCGAAGCGCGTCGATTGGGTTGAGCGCGGCCGCGCGGCGCGCGGGGAAATAGCCGAACACGACCCCGATCACCGCCGAGATGCCGAACGCGATCGCGTTGATCTCGGGCACGAACAGGTATGGCAACCCGCCTAGCGCCGACAGTGCGCCGATCGCCACCTGCGCCAGCAGCAGTCCGATGACGCCGCCCAGCATCGACAGCACGACCGCCTCGACCAGGAATTGCAGCAGCACCTCGCTCGCCACTGCGCCGATCGCGAGGCGGATGCCGATCTCGCGCGTCCGCTCGGTTACCGACACCAGCATGATGTTCATGATGCCGATCCCGCCGACGACGAGGCTGATTCCGGCGACCGCGGTGACGATGCGGGTCAGCAGCGTCGTGGTGCTCGAAAGCGTGTCGCTGATCTGCTTGGTGTCGAAGATGTTGAAATCATCGTCCTTGCCCGTTGTGATGTTGCGGCGTTCGCGCAGCAGATCGGTGATCCCCGCCTGCACGGTGGCGGTTGAATAGGCCTGGTCGACGCCGACCAGCATCAGGCGGATGTCGCGCGTGCCGGTGAAGCGGCGCTGCACCGTCTTGATCGGCATGATGACGACGTCGTCCTGATCGCCGCCGAACCCGGCCTGACCGCGCGTCGACAGCACCCCGATGACGTCGCAACTGACCGCCCCGACGCGAAAGCGCTGCCCTACCGCGCGCCCGGTGCGGAACAGGTTCTGGCGCACGGTATTGCCGATCACGCAGACCGCCTTGCCCGCTGACTCCTCCTGCGGCGTCCAGAGACGGCCCGAGGCGAGCGGCCACGGCTGGACCTGAAAATAGGCCGCGGTGGTGCCGTTGATCGTCGTCGACCAGTTCGCACCCTCGTAGATCGCGGTCGCGGTCGATTGCGCTTGTGGGGCGACCGCGGAGACGCCCGCGATCTGGTTGGCGATCGCCTCAACATCCTCGGGTTTGAAGTCGGGGGGACGCGGACCACCGCCACCGCGGCCGAAACCCTGTCCGGGGCGAACCTGGAGAATGTTGGTGCCGAGCGACGAAATGTTCTGCTGCACCTGCGCGGTGGTCGCCTTGCCTAGCGTCACCATGGTCACCACCGCCGCCACGCCGATGATGATGCCGAGCGTGGTGAGGAACGAGCGGAGCAGGTGCCGCCGAATCGAGCGCAGCGCGAGAACGAAGGTGGTGCCGAGCATCAGGCGTCCGCCTCGACCGGTTGACCCTGGTGATGGTTGCGCTCGATCCGCTCGACCAGCCCGTCCTTGAAGTGGATCACCGTGCGCGCGAACGCCGCCATGTCGGGCTCGTGCGTCACCATCAGCACGGTGATGCCGCCGCGGTTGAGGTCGGTGAGCAATTCCATGATCTCGACCGAGCGTTCGGAATCGAGGTTGCCGGTCGGCTCGTCGGCGAGCAGCACGTCGGGCTGCGTCACGATCGCACGCGCGATCGCGACGCGCTGCTGCTGCCCACCTGACAATTCGGCGGGCGTGTGATCCCACCAGCGGTCCAGCCCAACCTTTTCCAGCGCCGCCATCGACAGTTCGCGCCGCGCCTTCTTCTCATCGCCGCGGTAGAGCAGCGGCAATTCGACATTCTCGAGCGCGGTGGTGCGGCTGAGCAGGTTGAATCCCTGGAACACGAAGCCGAGATAGCGCCGCCTCAGCAACGCGCGCTGATCACGGTTCAACGTCTCGACATGGTGGCCGCGGAACAGGAAGGTGCCGCCTGAGGGTACGTCGAGACAGCCGAGAATGTTCATCGTCGTCGACTTGCCCGATCCCGATGGGCCCATCACCGCGACGAAATCGCCCGCCATGATGTCTAGGTCGACGCCCTTCAGCGCTTGGAACGCGGTGCCGCCCTCGCCGTAGCTCTTGGTGACGCCGCGTAGCGCGATCAGCGCGTCGGCACCGCCTGGCGATGAGGCCGCGGCGGCGTTACTGGCCACCGCCGCCACCCCCGCGCCGACCGCCACCGCCGCCGCTACCGCCACCACGACGCCCGCCGCCGCCGCTGCCCGCGTCGTCACCACCGGCAAGCTGCCCGGTGATCACCTGCATTCCCGGCTTGAGCGGACCCGATAGCACTTCGGTCATCGTGCCGTTGGTGTCGCCGGTCGTCACCTGGATCGCGCGCGGCTTGCCGTCCGTGCCCTTGACGTAGAGCGTCTGCACGGCCCCGCGTCCAACGGTCGCGGTCCGCTCGGGCCGGCCGCCGCGGCGCGGACGGAAGGTGAGCGAGCCGGCGATCCCGCCGCCATTGTCGTCGCCGCCCGCGGTCTGCGGCTTGAAGCGGAACGCGGCATTGGGGACGAGCAGCGCGTTGCTCTTGTCCGAGGTGACGATGTCGGCAGTCGCGGTCATGCCGGGGCGCAATTGCAGCGTCGGGTTCTCGACCGTCAGATCGGCGGCGTAGGACACGACCTGCCCGGTCGTGCTGGTGGTCGCGGTGCTCGACGACGACGAGGCGGTCGCGTTGCTGACCGTCAGGTTGGAGCCGAGGTCGACGCGCGTGATCGTCGCGGGGAAGGTCTTTCCCGGAAAGGCGTCAACGGTGAAGCTCGCGCGCTGCCCGACCTTTACCGATCCGACGTCGGCCTCGTCGATCGCGACCTCCAGCTTCATCTTGCTCAGGTCCTCCGCGATCACGAACAGCGTCGGCGTGTTGAACGAGGCGGCGACCGTCTGACCCGGATCGACCTGCCGCGCGAGCACGACGCCGTTGACGGGCGAGCGGATGATCGCGCGTGCGCGCTGCGTCTGGCTCTGCGCCAGCGTTGCCTGCGAAGCGACAACGTTCGCCTGCGCGACCCTCAGCGCGGCGACCGCGCGCTGGTAGTCAGCGCGGCCGGTCTGGAGCTCGGTTGCCGAGGGGACGCGGCCGTTCGACAATTTGTACACCTGCTCCAGTCGCGCGCGCTGCGCCTGGCTCTCGGCGACGGTCGCCTGCGCCTGACGAACCTGTGCCTGATTGGCGGCGATCTGCGCCTGTTGCTGGCGGATCTGGTCCTCGATCTGCTCGGGGTCGATCAGCGCGAGCGGTTGGCCGGCGGTCACGCGGTCGTTGACGTTGACCACTACCTTGGTGACGAGGCCAGAGAGCTGCGAGCCGACGGTCACCTGGTTGGTCGGCGCAAGCTTGCCCGTCGCCGACACGCTGACGGTCAGATTGCCGCGCTCGACCGGCGCGGTCGCGTAATCGGTCGCCTTTGCACCGCCGAAGACGAGCCGCTGCACCAGAAGCGCGAGCAGCACGACGCCGAGTGCGACCAGGCCCCATTTGAGCCACTTGCGCCATTTCGGCTGCGGCTTCTGACCCAGAAATTCGTCGAGGTTCTGGTCGGCCATCAGCGGGTCTCTCGGGCAGCGGGCTGTTGGGATGCGGGCGCCTGGGTTTGGGGGGCAGGCGCCGTCGGGGTCACGTCGGGGTTCCAGCCGCCGCCCAGCGCACCGAACAACTGGATCAGCGCGGTCGCCTGATCCGCGCGCGCCTGTGCCTCGCTGTTGCGCGCGGATAACAGGTTCGCTTCCTGCTGCGACAGCGTGGTGAAATCGGTCAGCCCGCTGCGATATTGCAGCCGCGACAAGAGCGCCGCGTTGTTGGCGGCGTCGAGCTGTGTCGCGAACTCGCGCCCACGCCGGCGGGCAGTGTCGAGCGCGACGACCGCATTCTCCACGTCCTCGAGCGCGAGCAGCACGTTCCCCTTGTACGCGGCGAGCGCGGCGTCGGCCGCGGCCTCGTTGCTGCGCACTTGGGCCGACAACCGCCCGCCATTGAAGATCGCCTGCGTCAGTCCGGCGAACAGCCCGCCGGTGATCGTGCCGAGCAGCCCGCCGACATTCCCCGCATTGGTGTTGATGTTGCCGCTGATCGCGAGTGCGGGGTAGAGTGCTGCTTTGGCAACGCCGATCTGCGCGGTGGCGGCGGCGAGCGTCCGCTCGGCCGCGCGCACGTCGGGGCGCTGGCGCAGCACGTCGGCGGGGATGCCGGCTCCGACGACGCGCGGCCCGGTCGGGATCGGGCGGGCCGCGCTGAGCAATGGCTTGAGCGCCCCCGGGGCCTGCGCCGTCAGCACGCCGAGGCGTGACACGGCGGCGTTATATTGCTGCTCGAACGCGGGGATCGTTGCCGCGGTCGCGGCACGCTGGCTTCGCGCCTGTTCCTGGTCGAGACTGGAGACGAGCCCGGCCTGGACGCGGAAGCCCGCGATCTCGAGATTGTCGTCCTGTAACGCCAAGCTAGCGCGCGCATTGGCGAGTTGCGCCTGATAGAGCCGCGCCAGCACGTAGTTGCGCGCAACCTCCTGCTGCACCGAGAGCAGCGTGGTCGCGTAATCGAAGCCGGACGCTTCGTACTGCGCGCGCGTCGCCTCGACGGTGCGACGCACCTCGCCGAACAGGCCGAGCTGATATTGCGCGTCGAGCCCGAGCGAGAAGTTTGAGCCGCCGCCCCCGCCGACGTTCTGCACGGTGCCGTCGGGCAGCGTCACCGACTGCCCGCCGCCCCGGAACGTTTCCGACCGGCTGTATCCGCCCGAGCCGTTCAACGTGGGGAGCAGGTTGGCGCGGCTCTGCACCAGCGCCTCGCGTGCCTGCCGCAGTCGCGCGAGCCCCTGCGCGACGTCGGTGTTGGCGGCGCTCGCCTGCTCGACCAATTGGCCGAGCACCGGATCGTCGAAGCGCGTCCACCAATGCGTCAGATCCTCGCGCGTCGGCGCGGCGGTGACCGAATAACGGTCGGGCACACCCAGCTCGGCGGCGGAGCGCGGCGCGTAATCGGGACCGACCGTGCACCCGGCGAGCGCAACGGCGGAAAGGAGCGAGAGGCGCAGGCGCGTCATGGTGGTGGAGATGGCCAACACACCGCGCGGCGTCCAGCGCTTTTGTGTCGCAAATTGTAGGCGCGACCCCGCCGTGCCGGCGGGCGGTGCAGCTAAGGATGCACGGGCCTACACGGCCGTCAGCGCTCAGGCGCTGGCCGACGACGCGGGATTAACTCTCGCGTTCCCCGCGGCTACGCACCACGGCGCTTGACCCTCAACCATCCGCATGTCGCCGCGCGCCCGGCAGCGTCAGTGCCTCCGGCGCGTGAACCAGCGCGCGCAGATGCTCCAGTTCTTCGGGCGTGTCGACGTCGATCAACTCGGCGGCATTGGTGACGACGTGACGACCGGCGCGGATCAGGTCGCGCGCGCCCTGGTCGCCCGACAACGCGCACAACGTGTCGAAATGCGCAAGTGCGAACAGGGCGGGCGGCTTCGGGCTGACGCCGTCGCTCGATGCCACCACCGCGTCGGCCGAGTCCGCGGCGTCGAGCAGGCGATAAATGTGTGACGCGGTGACCCGCGGCATGTCGGCGAGCGCGAGCAGCACCGCTCTTGCTCCCTGCGCCTTGGCGCAGGCGACGCCCAGCCGCACCGACGACGCCATGTCGCCGACCGGATCGTCGTTGTTCATGACGCGGAAGCCGTGCGGCGCATAATTGATCGTGCAGCGCGGTGAGGTAACCGCGACACGCTCCTTGAACGGGATCGCTTCCAGCGCGACCGCGACGTGCAGGCCGAGCGGGCGGGCGAGGAATGGCTCGTTCAGCTTGCTGCCGACATCGCCGAAGCGTGCCGACTTGCCGGCGGCCAGCAGGACGAGGACGATGTCCTCCGCCGCGATCACGCGAGCACCGCCTCCGCCGCGCAATCGGTCATGGTGTCGGACGCGGGTGCGGGCAGGTGGAATGCGCGCACCATCGCCGCGGCGATCGACAGCGCGATCTCCGCCGGGCCGATCGCGCCGATGTCGATGCCGACGGGACCGTCGATGCGCTCGATATGCGCTTCGCTCAACCCCGCCGCCGCCATCCGCTCGCGGCGGGCGGCGTGACTCTTGCGGCTGCCGAGCGCGCCGACATAGGCGGCGTTGGTCTTGAGCGCCGCGATCAGCGCGGGGTCGTCGATCTTGGTATCGTGGCTGAGCGTCACCACCGCGGTCGACGGACCCGGGCGATATGCCTCGACCGCCTCGTCGGGCCAGCGATCGTCGAGCGTGACGTTCGGGAAACGCTCCTCGGTGAGGAACCGCCCCCGCGGATCGATCACCACCACCTCGATCCCCAGCGTTGCGGCGAGCGCGGCGAGGCTCTGCGCGATCTGCACCGCGCCCACGATTAGCAACCGACGCGGCGGTGCGTAGCGGTTGGCGAATACCTCACCTGTTTCGACCGGGCGCAGGTCGCTGTGCCCGGTCGTCAGGTCCGTCGTCACCGTCACACCCTGGCCGCTGTCGCGCGCCTCGGCGATGCGGTCGAACAATTCGGGGTCGAACCCCTCGGCCGAGACGGGCTGGACCATGACGCTGATCTGCCCGCCGCACGGCAGCCCGACCTCCCACGCGCTGTCGTCGGCGACGCCGTAGGTCTTCACCTGGAACGGCGCACCCGCGATCACCTGCGCCGCGGTGTCGAGGATGTCGCCCTCGACGCATCCGCCCGACACCGATCCTTCAAACCGGCCGTCGGCGTGCACCAGCATGTGACTGCCCTTGGGCCGGGGTGCGGAGCCCCAGGTCGAGATGACGGTGGCAAGCGCCAACGGCTCGCCCTTCCAGGCGTGGGCGGCGGCGAAGACGGAATCGTTGTCGGCCATATTGGTTCTCGTCTTGTCAGACCGGCGGCAGGCCGGCGAGCAGGGTGTCGAGCGTCGCGGGCACGTCGCGCACGCGCACGCCCGTCGCATTGTGGATCGCGTTGATGACCGCCGCGCCCGCGCCCGAGATGCCGAGCTCGCCGACGCCTTTCGCGCCGACCTGGTTGGCGGCGTCGTCGATCTCCTCGATGAAGTGCACCTCGATTTGCGGCACGTCGGCGTTCACCGCGACGTGATACTCGCCGAAATCGGGATTGACGAAGCGGCCGCTGCGCGTGTCGACCACCGCAGCCTCACCCAGCGCGTAGCTGACGCCCCATACCATCCCGCCGACGATCTGGTTCGCCGCGGTTTTTTCGTTGAGCACACGCCCGACGTCGAACACGCCCAGCATCCGGCGCACGCGCACCTCACCCGTCACCGCATCGACCGCGACCTCGCAGAAATGCGCGCCGTGGCTCGCCTGGCTGGTGCGCTTCGCCTGTTGCCCCGGTGACGACTTGCCGCGTCCTTCGATCGGCTCACCGCGCGCGAGGTCGGCGAGCGGTACCTCGCGCCCGCCCGCCGCGACGCGACCGTCCTTCAGCACCAACTCGTCGGGCGCGGCGTTCATGCGGAGCGCCAGTTCGGCGAGCACGTCCTCGCACGCCAGCACCACCGCCGCGCACGCGCTGCCCGCGCCGAATGACCCGCCCGAGCCCGCGCTCTTGGGATATTTGGTATCGCCGATCCGCACGTCGACCTGGCTCGCCTCGACGCCCAGCACCTCGCCCGCGGTCTGCGCGAGGATCGTGTAGGTGCCGGTGCCGATGTCGGTCATGTCGGTTTCGACCGTCACGCGCCCATTCGGCTCCAACCGCACGTTCGCCGCCGCGGTCACGGTGAAGTTGCCGCGCAGCGCCGCCGCCATGCCGATACCGATCAGCCATTCGCCCTCCAGCGTGGTGCCGGGATCGGGCACGCGCTCGGGCCAGCCGAAGCGGCGTGCACCCTCGGCGTAACAATCGAGCAGGCGGCGGGTAGAGAAGGGCTTGGACGATGTCGGATCATACGCCGGCTCGTTGCGGCGGCGCAGCTCGATCGGATCGAGCCCTAGCTGCTCGGCGAGTTCGTCCATCGCGCACTCGATTGCGAAGGTGCCGATCGCCTCGCCTGGCGCGCGCACCGCGCCGGTCGGCGGCAGGTCGACGCGCGCCAGCGCGGTGCGGAACACGCGCGTGTCTCCGCTGTAGAGCGGGATTGAGCCGAACGGGATCGGCTCCAGGAACGCGGCATCGTCGTTCTGATACGCCACGCCCTCATGCGCGATCGCGCTGATGTAGCCGTCGTGGTCGCAGGCAATGCGGATACGCTGGCGTGTCTCGCTGCGGTGATGAACGAGGTAGGCGGTGTCGCGCCTGGGCAGCGCGACCTTGACCGGACGACCGAGTTTCTGCGCCGCAATCGCCGTGAGGATCACCTCGGGGCCGACCCCGGTCTTGCCGCCGAACCCGCCGCCAACGAAGGGGGCGAGCACGCGTACCTGATCGTCGCCGATCCCCAGCGCCTTGGCGATCGTGCCCTTGGCCGCGCCGATCACCTGGTTGCTCGACCGCACCGTCAGCCGGTCGCCCTCCCACCAGGCGGTGGTCGTATGCGGCTCAAGCGCGGCAGGGAAGTGCGCCGGCGTGGTATAGGTCGCATCGAAAGTAACCGGCGCGTCACGCATCGCAGCGTCGAGGTCGCCCTTGCTGATCGGCGGCAGAAAGCCGATCTCAGGTTTCTCGTCGACCGGCTCGGCCGCGAAGTCGTAGCGGCCCTCTCGTGCGTTCACCTCGACGCGTACCAGCATCGCCGCTTCGCGCGCGATCACCTGCGTTTCGGCGACGACGGCGGCGACGGGTTGGCCGGCGTAGAAAATCCGGCGCGTGCCCTGCTCGGCGAGGCGGTTCGAATTGCCTTCGCCCGCCATGATGCGCGGGTCGTCGTGGATCACCGCGAGCACACCGGGCAATGCCTCGGCGGCGCTCACATCGATCCCGGTGACCTCACCCGCACCGACCGGGGCACCGACCACCGCCAGATAAGCGGTACCCGCGGGTGCGTCCTCGTAGGCGTAATGCGCCGCGCCGGTGACCTTCAAGGGTCCCTCGATCCGCGGCAGCGGCGTGCCGAGCAATCCTTGAACCGCGCGCTTCAACCCGCCCGGCCGCTCAGCCGTATCAATCGCCTGTTCGGTCACCGTGACGCTCCCCGCTTGAACGCGGCCAATCTAGGGATTGCGCCGCGCAAGCGCCAGCGGGACGCCGGGTGATCGACCCGGCGCCCTGCGATCATCAGGCGTCGAACGGCAGTTGCTCGATGATCTTGTCGCAGGTGATCGGGAAGTCGCGCACGCGCACGCCAGTTGCATTGTAAATCGCGTTGGCGACCGCCGCGCCCGCGCCCGAGATGCCGAGCTCGCCGATCCCCTTGGCCTGGATGGGGTTGGCGTGAATGTCGCGTTCGTCGAGGAAGTGGACCTCCAGCTGCGGCACGTCGGCGTTCACGGGCACGTGATATTCCGCCATGTCGCGGTTGACGACCTTGCCGTTGCGCTCGTCGTGGATCAGCTTCTCGGTCAGCGCAGCGCCGATCCCGAAGGTCATGCCGCCCAGACACTGCGACCGCGCGGTTTTCTCGTTCAGGATGCGTCCGGCCGAGAACACGCCCAGCATCCGCTCGACCCGCACCTCACCCGTCACCGCATTGACCTTCACCGCGCAAAAATGCGCGCCGTAGCTGGCCTGGTGAAATTTCTTCTCCTGCTTGCCCGGCTCGATCTGCCCGATCACCGATAGGTTTTCCTCGATCAGCTCGGTGACCGGTACCGCGCGGTTCTGCGCGATCGCACGGCCGTCCTTGAGCGTCATCTCCTCGGCCGACACGCCCATCGCCTTGGCTAGCTTCTCGCGGATGCCCTCGCAGGCGAGATAGACCGACGAGCCCGACGAGCCGGCGCCCCACGAACCGCCCGATCCCGATGATGCCGGTGCCTTGCCGTCGCCCAGGTGGACGACGACCTTGTCCACTGGCAGCCCCAGCGTCTCGGCGGCGATCTGCGCCAGGATGGTGTAGGTGCCGGTGCCGATGTCGGTCATGTCGGTATCGATGATCGCGCGACCGTCGGTGGTCAGCGTCACCTTGGCAGCCGACTTCTGCAACTGGTTCGATCGCACCGCGGCCGACACGCCCATGCCGTACAGCCACTCACCGCGACGGTCGGTGCCCGCTGCTTTACGCTGCGACCATCCGAACAATTGCGCGCCCTGCTCCAGCGCAGGAATCATCTGCCGGCTGGAAAAGGGGATCTGCTTTTCTGGCTCCTGCGCGGGCTCGTTGCGGCGACGCAACTCGATCGGATCGATGCCGAGCTTCTCCGCCAGCTCGTCCATCGCGCATTCCAGACCCATCATGCCGACCGCCTCGCCCGGCGCACGCATCGAGCCCGCCGCGGTCAGGTTCATCGGGATCAGGTCATGATTGATCTCGCGGTTTTCGCCCCCGTAGATGAAGTGCGTGCCGACGCCGACCGGCTCCCAATATTGCTCGTACGGCGTGTTGGCGATTAGCGAATTGTGGCTGAGCGCGTCGATCTTACCGTTGGCGTCGGTGCCGAGCCGGATACGTTGCTCGGTGTTGGAGCGACGCACCGTCGCCTCGTACACCTGCTGCCGCGCGAGCACGATCTTGACCGGGCGACCGAGCTTCTTCGCCGCAACCGCCGCTGCGACGCTTTCGGGCGCGATGCCAAGTTTCGAACCAAATCCGCCGCCGACGTAGCGGGCGATGATCCGCACCTTGTCCGCCGACACGCCCAGCGCCTTGGCGAGCTGCTGCTGGTCGCTCGCCACCATCTGATACGCGCCGTGCAGGATCAGCGTGCCGTCACGCCATTCCGCGATCGAGGCGTGCGGCTCCATCGCGGTCGAGTTCTGGCTCGGCGTCGTATAGGTGACGTCTAGCTGTACCGGCGCGTCGTCGAACGCCTTGGCGAAATCGCCCTGCTTGCTGTGGCCGGGGATCTGGTCCTTCTTCGGCTCCTTACCCTGATCCTTGTGCGCGGCGAAGACGAAGTTGGCGTCTGCTTCTTTGTATCCGAGCCGCACCGCCGCCGCACCGTCGCGCGCGGCCTCGAACGTTTCGCCGACGACGACCGCGACCGGCTCGCCGAAATATTGCACATCCTGCACGCCCTGCGTCGGCGCATTCGTGTCGCCACCCTGGCCGGGGCTGCGGATGAACGTGTCATAGTCGACGATCACGTCGATGACGCCGGGCAGCGCGCGCGCCATGCTGTCGTCAATCTTGGTGATCTTGCCGCGGCCAAAAGTCGCGCGCACCAGCACGCCGTGGACGAGCCGTTCGGCCGGATATTCGGCCGCATAAGGCGCGCGTCCGGCGACCTTCAACGGACCCTCTACCCGGTTGATCGGCTTGCCGATCACGTCCTGCGCGCCGTCGTCGAGGAAACTCTTGGGACGAGGATCGTCCATCACGAGCGCGTTGGTCTCGGCGTCGTCGGACCCGAACAATTTGCCTAGGATGCTCATGCGGTCAAATCCCGTAAGGTCGCGATCAGCGTGCGCCGCGCGAGCGGTATCTTGAAATCGTTCGAGCCGTAGCCGCGCGCATCGGCGAGCAGCGCATCGGCCGCGGCCTCGAACGCCTCGGTCGACGGTGCGCGGCCGACGATCGCTGCCTCAACCGCCGGGTTGCGCCACGGCATCGGCCCGAGCCCGCCAAAGGCGAGCGCGGCCGAAGCGACGACACCGTCCTTCACCTCGACCACGCCCGCGACCGAGACGAGCGCGAAGGCGTAAGAGGCGCGGTCACGTACCTTGCGATAGACCTGCTTGCCGGCAGGCCGCGACGGCAGCTCGACGTGGGTGATGAGTTCACCCGCCTCCAGCACCGTCTCGATTTGCGGCGTGTCGCCGGGCAGGCGGTAGAAGTCATGGATCGAGATACGACGCTTGTCGCCGTCTGCCTTCTGCGTGACCACCGTGGCGTCGAGCGCGCGCATCGCCACCGCCATGTCGCTGGGATGCGTCGCGATACAATGCTCGCTGGTGCCGAGCACCGCGAGGATACGATTGAACCCGCCGATTGCGTCGCAACCCGACCCAGGCTCACGCTTGTTGCAGCGCGACGCGGTGTCGTAGAAATAATAGCAGCGCGTTCGCTGGAGCAGGTTGCCGCCGGTCGACGCCTTGTTGCGGAGCTGCCCCGACGCGCCCGCGAGCAGCGCGCGGCTGAGCACTTCATATTTCTCGACTACACGCCGGTCGGCGGCGAGATCGCTGTTGGGCACCAGCGCGCCAATCGTCAGCCCGCCGTCGTCGCGCTCTTCGATCGTATTGAGGTCGAGCCGGCTGATGTCGACCAGCCGTTCGGGCGTCTCGACCTGCAGCTTCATCAAATCGAGCAGGTTGGTGCCACCCGCGATGAAGCGGCCGTTCGCGTGGGTTGCTGCCTCGATCGTGTCGGCGCGGCGGTAGTCGAAGGTCTTCATGCCGACACCTTCTCTTGCGCGGGTTGCTCGCTCGCGGTGCGCGGGGCAGGCTTGATCGCCTGCTCGCCCGACTGACCCGCGACTTCGCGGATCGCGTCGACGATATTGGGGTAGGCAGCGCAGCGGCAGATATTGCCGCTCATCCGCTCGCTGATCTCCGCGTCGGAGAGCGACACCTCGCCCAGATCGCCGGTGACGTGGCTGGCCCAGCCTTTCTTGACCTCGTCGAGCATGCCGACTGCGGAGCAGATCTGCCCGGGCGTGCAGTAACCGCACTGGTAACCGTCGTGCGATACGAACGCGGCCTGCATCGGGTGAAGGTTCTCCACCGTGCCCAGACCCTCGATCGTCACGATCTCGTCATCCTGATGCATCACGGCGAGCGACAGGCAGGAGTTGATGCGCCGCCCGTTGACCAGCATCGTGCACGCCCCGCACTGACCGTGGTCGCAGCCTTTTTTGCTGCCGGTCAGTCCCAGGTGCTCGCGACACAGGTCGAGAAGCGAGGTGCGGACATCGACATCCGCTTCGTAGGTTTTTTGATTGATGGTGAAGCGCATGATCCGCCTTTTCGCTGCTCGCTCCATAACGTGCGTTATTCGCTTCATATCCCTGCGAATGACTCTCACCGCCGCGCTGCTGCTGGCGTCCAGCCACGCGGCGGGGCAGGGTGCGCGGATGTCCGTCACCCCCGCCAGCCCGCGCCTGTCCTCGCCGCCGATCGTGATCGCGCACCGTGGTGCGAGCGGGGAGCGGCCCGAGCACACGCTGGCGAGCTACGCCCGCGCGATCGAGCAGGGCGCCGACGTGATCGAGCCCGATCTGGTGCCGACCAACGACGACGTGCTGGTCGCGCGACACGAGAACGAGATCTCCGAGACGACCGATGTCGCCGCCCACCCGAAATTTGCCGCGCGGCGCACGACCAAGACGATCGATGGGCAGACGCTGACCGGCTGGTTCACCGAGGATTTCACGCTTGCCGAGCTGAAGACGTTGCGCGCAAAGGAACGGTTGCCGCAGCTTCGCCCCGCCAATAGCGCTTGGGACGGACGCGAGACGATCCCGACGCTTGCCGAGATCATCGCGCTCGCCAAGCAACGCCACGTCGCGATCTATCCCGAAACCAAGCACCCGACCTATTTCGCGCGGATCGGCCACCCGACCGACAAGCTGCTGGTCGATCAGCTCAAGGCGGCGGGCTGGGACGGTGCCGATGCACCCGTGTTCATCCAGTCGTTCGAGGTCGACAACCTCAAGCGATTAAAGGCGATGACCCGTGTCCGCCTGATCCAGCTTGTCGCGGCGACAGGCGCGCCGGCCGATGGTGCAGCGCCGAGCTATGCCGCGATGGTGACCCCGGACGGCTTACGCGACGTGGCGCGCTATGCCTGGGGCATCGGCCCGGACAAAGCGATGTTGTGGCAAGGAGGTGCGCAGGACGACGCGCCGTCGACGCTGGTTGCCGACGCGCATGCCGCGGGGCTGCGCGTGCATCCCTGGACCTTCCGCGCCGAGAACGTCTTTGTCCGCGCGCCCTGCCGCCGTGGGGATGACCCGAGGGCACACGGCGACGTCGCGGGTGAGATCGCAGCTGCGCTGGCGCAGGGCATCGACGGATTCTTCACCGACTTTCCTGCTATCGGGGTGACGACGCGCGACACCTTTGTCGCCGGGGAGAAGAAGTGATGCGTTTGATCGTGCTGACACTGGCGGCGGTGCCGCTGCTCGCGACCGGCGGGTGCGTGAAGACGGCGTGGAACGTCGCCACCATGCCGGTGCGCGCGATCGGCAAGGGCGTCGATCTCGCCACCACCAGCCCGCGCGAGCGCGACGAAAAATACGTCCGCCAGCAGCGCAGGCAGGCCGAGCGCGAGGAGCGCGAACGCCGCGACTATGAGCGTGAGTGCCGCAAGAAGCGCGGCGATTGCCCACCCTACAATGGCTATGTCGCCAGGCAGCGTTAACGCTGACACCGCGCACAACTCATCACGAACGCACGGCCGGCCACGCCCGATCGGACGCGGCCGTCCGCGCCCTCATCACTCGCCGGTGAAGTTTCCGTCGGTGGCGGGCTCGTCCGCGCTCGACTGACCGCGCGCGCGATCACCGGCCGTGTCGCGCGTCTGGTCCCGCGTGCTGCGCGCGGTCATGCCGGTGGCGAAGGCATCGTCGTTCATCTGTTCGTCCACCGTCCGCTCGGCCGGCGGCGGCAGCGCCTCGGCGGTCGCGTTCATGTCGGTCGCCGGCGCGACCTCGGGCGTCGGCATCACCTCCGGTGTGGGTTCGGGCAGCGGCTCGGCCTGGTAATTATCCGAAATCTCGTTGTCGGGCAGCGGCGCCTGCTCGTCCGACGAACGCGAGCACCCCGCGAGCGAGAGCATCATCAACGCGGCGAGTGCGGCCCCGGTCCTGGTCTTGTTCAACATGGCTTCGATCCCCGATTTCGTCACAATGACGCGAGCGTCTGTTTCGCCTGTCGTGCTTCCACCTTGCTGGCAAGGTCGCCGTCCCACCCATAAGGATCGTCGCGGAACCCGACCTGGCCCGAGGGGCTGGCGAATGCGGTCCAGTAGAGCAGATACACCGCAACCGGCTCCGCCATCTGCGCGCGCACCGTTTTGCCGGCGGCGACCGTCTGGTCGATCGCTTCGGGCTGCCATTGCGGCGTCGTCTTCATCAGCAGCTTGGCAAGCGCTTCGGGCTTTTCCAACCGGACGCAGCCGTGGCTGGCGAGCCGGTCGAAGCGCGAGAAGCCGGCCTGTGCGGGCGTGTCGTGCAGGTAGACCGCGAAATCGTTCGGGAAATCGAACTTGAAGCGGCCAAGCGCGCTCTTTTCCGACGATTGCTGCAACCGTTTGCCGCCGTTCCCGGTGTCGATCACGCGAAAGCCGTTGCGCTTGAGGTAGCCCGGATTGGCGCGCTCCTTGGGCCACAATTCCTTGTCCGCAATCGAACTCGGCACGTTCCACGGCGGATTGAGCACGACCGAGTGGATCGAAGACACGAGCATCGGCGTCTCGTTCCCAGGCCGTCCCGTCACCGCCTTCATCGACATGACGGGCGCGTCGCCGTCAAACACCGTCAGCACCGCCGCGGCGACGTTCACCTGGACGCGCTTCTGCTCCAATTGCGCGGGCAGCCAGCGCCACCGTTCCATGTTGGCGGCGATCTGCCGCATCCGCGTTGCGACCGGCACGTTCAGCGCGGCAAGCGTCTGTGCACCAACATCGCCCGCCGGGTTCAGTCCGTAACGGCGCTGCGCGCGACGCACCGCGGCGAGCAGGTCGGCATCAAATGTGTCGCCATTCGCCGACACCTGCGGATCCTCTGCCGCCAGCCGCTTGCGCAAGGTGGCGACTGCCGGGCCGGAGCGCCCGAAGCGCAGCTCCGCCGCGGCCGGCACCGTCCCCCAGCCGCCGTCCGCCGCGATCTTGCGATAGCGCGCCAGCCCAGCGACCAGCGCATCGTAACCGGCATAAGGTGGCGGCAGCGCGGCGATCCAGGCGTCGAGCCGGTCGCGTTGCACCGCGTCGGCGAAGCCGGGCAGCGGATCATAGGCCTGCGGGCGGATACCCCAGTCGCGCGCGAAGTCGCTGGCGTCGAGCCGACCAGCGTGTACCGCGCGCGCGTGATCGAGCGCAATCCGCACCAGCGCGTCCCCCGTCGTGCCGCTCAGATCGCGCTGGCTGCCCTGGCGAAGGCCCTGACGCACCTCGTCCTGCGCGATCAGCTTGGCGAGCTGTCGCGTCTGTGCGTCGGACAAACGCGGCAACGGTTGCGACAGCGTGGAGGCCGGCAACGCGGGCAATGCGGCAGGAGCAGGCGAGGGCGCCGGTACCACCGGCGCGGGCAGGGTCTGCGCCGTCGCTGCCGCGGCGAGCGTCAGTAGCGAGGCGCCCGCCGCAACGCGTGCCGCACGCCCGAACCAGCACGCTTGGAGCCTGTCTGCGCTGCCACGTGCTGCCGTGCCGGCGGCCTTCACCATGCTCATCGACTTTCTCGTCCTTCGCTTCATTCCGTTTCGCCGGCCCTAGTCTCGACCAGCCTGCGCCACGCTGAACGCCTTATCCTGGCACAAGTGGCGCGAGGCTTCGGAAACAATTACCGCCTCACCCCCGGCGTGTCCGCAAGTGGCGTCGGTTCCGACCGAGATAGCAAATGTTCGGGTGCGAATGCCACCGTTGATCGCGGCAAGGGTCTAGAAAGGCTTGCGGAAACCCGGTGTCGCTAGGGTTCGCGGCGGTCGGATGCCGCGTCGCGCTACCCCGCTTGCGCGGCGGGCCGCGTTGCAGTAACCTGCCTTCAGCCGACCGGTTCGGGCGGGTATAGCACAATGGTAGTGCAGCAGCCTTCCAAGCTGAATACACGGGTTCGATTCCCGTTACCCGCTCCATCCTCCTCACACTGACGTGTCCGTCGCCGCCGCCCGCGCGAGAACGATCGCGGGCGCCGTGAGTTGTGCCTCCAGAGAAGCGGAGGACGAAATGGCGCGGACGGTTGTCGTGACGGGTGCGGAATCGGGTATCGGCGCCGCGTGCGCGGAAGCGTTCGGTGCGGCGGGCGACCGCGTGTGCGTCATTTATTATTCCGACGCCGAAGCAGCGCAGCGCAGCGTGGCCGCGGTTCAGGCGCGCGGTGGCGAGGCCATGTCGGTGCAGGCGGACGTGGGCGAAGAGCAATCGGTCGAGGCCGCCTTTGCCGCGGTGGAGCAGGCGTGGGGACCGGCCGCGGTGCTGGTCAACTCAGCCGGGCTGAACATGAGCGGCGTGACCGTGCGCGCGATGACGCTGGAGCAATGGCAACGACTGCTCGGCACCGACCTGACGGGCGCGTTCATCGTCTCGCGTCGCTTCCTGAAAGGCCGCGGCGAGACGAAGGCGGACGCGTCGATCATCCATATCTCCTCGATCCACGCTTATGCGGTGCGCGCGGGCGGTGCGGATTATTGCGCGGCGAAGGGCGGCCTCTCGAACCTGGTCGAAACGCTCGCGATTGAGGAAGCGCCGCGCGGCATCCGCGTCAATGCGATCGAGCCGGGCATGATCCTGACCCCGATGAACGCGCGCGCGCAGAGCGATCCGGCGTATCGGCGCAGCCTGGAGCAGAATATCCCGATGGGACGCGCAGGTGACCCCGCGGAGGTCGCCGATCTGGCGGTGTTCCTCGCCTCCGACCGTGCACGCTACATCACCGGCGCGCGAATCGTGATCGACGGCGGCCTGTCGTTGATGCAGGCGCTGGGCGCATGAGCGACGCGGCCCAGGGATCGATCGCCGACCCGCATCGCAAGGACACGGTCGCCGCCGCCGACATCGCACTCGATTTCAACGTCAAGGCAATCGAAGCGGTGACGATCGAGGGTCCGCCTGCGCTGATGGGGCGCGACCTGATGAGCCCGTATGTCTGGCGCGAGGCCGATGGTCGCTGGGGCATGATGGTGCGCGCGGTCTGCCGGCCGGGCGAGGTGATGACCGACACCGGCCAGATCTGGAGCGGGTGGAGCAATGACGGCGTGCATTTCACCATGCTCGACCAGCCATCAATCGTGCCCGGCCCGGACGCGCACGACGCGGGCGGCGTCGAAGACCCGACGGTGGTGCGGCTGGAGGACGGCTATCTCGTCTATTATTCGGGCGTGCTCGCCGACCACGCCCACGGCGAATTGTCCTACGCGACCGGCCCGTCGCTCGACCGGCTGACGAAGAGCGGCGTCGCGCTCGCCTCGTCCAAGTCCGAAGGAAATACCAAGGAAGCGACCGTCAGTCGCAGCGCCGACGGGCAGTGGCGATTGTTCTACGAATATGCGGCCGATCAGGCGTCGCGGATCGGGCTCGCGGTCGGGCAAAGCGCGGCTGGCCCATGGACCGAGCAGCCGACGCCGTTCATGCCGCGCGACAACAGCTGGGACGACTGGCATCTTTCGACCGGACCGCTGCTGGTCGACGATCCCGCGACGCCCGTCATGTTCTACAATGGTGCAACGCGTGACGCGCGCTGGCGGATCGGCTGGATCGCGTTCGACGCCGACCTGACTCGCGTCGTCGCGCGCGGGATCGAGCCGCTCGTCACCCCGCCGCCAGTCGATGATCGCAGCGCGACCGACATCGCCTTTGCCGCGTCGGTGGTGGTCGATGGCGGCGCGATCTGGCTCTATTACTCGCTGGAGGATCGCCGCCTGTCGCGCGCGCTGTTGCGGCGAAGCTGATCCTGTGCGGTCGCGCCGTCGTGGTGCGGGAACCAGCGGGGGTCAGCGCGCCTTTTGAGGCGCAAATGAATGGGAAGCCGTCGCGATCATGACGGGATCGACAGCGAAGGAACGGGTATGATCGGGGCATTCGTCATCGGCTTGCTGCTGCAAGCGGGCGCGGGCGCTGGGGCAGGCGCAACGGGAGGCACGGCCTCGTCGGGGTCCGCAGGTGGCGGCGCCTCGGCACCGAGCGGGCGCGTGTCGCAACCGCCGATGAACTCGGCGATGCGCCGCGCGATGGGCAATTCGGGTAGTGCCGCAACGGCGTCGTCCAGTGCGTCAGCGGGAACAAGCACACCTACCAATGCAATGACGCTCACCAGCAACGGCGGCGCAGCGGCGAGCAGCCAACAGTCGGGTGCGAACGGTAGCCGTTCATCAGATTCGATGAACGGCGGTATGACCAGCAGCGCTTCTATGCGAAGCGGCACGGCTATGCAAAGCGGCGAGGGGAGCGGCAGCACGGGTTCGACGCTGTCTCAGCGTAGCAGCAATACAGGCTCGTCGTCGCAGACCAGCTACGATGCGACGGGAATACGGCAGCAGGGTAACAGCCCTCGCTGACTCCTTCTGACCTAGTATGCGCTGCGCGTCCGGCGCCGATAGCATTAACCATCGGTGGTCAGCTACCCGCCACCGGGCGGAACATAACCAGTCGACCTACTTGCTGTCCGTTTTCGCCTGCGTGTACGCCGGCGCGGCCTCGCCCGGCGCAGGCACGGCGAGCGGAAGGTCTTCCCAGCCGCCGCCGAGCCCCTTGTAGAGCGACAACAGGTCGCGGCGCAGGTTGCCGTTGCTCTCCGCCACCTGATCCTCGGCCGACAGCACCGATTGGCGCGCAGCGAGCACGTCGCCGAAGTCGGTCAGTCCGGTGCGCCAGCGCGCCTCGACCGAGCCGACCGCGCGGCGCGCGTCGGTGAGCCCGGCAGCGAGTACGCTGCGCCGGTCCTGTTCGGTGCGGATGCGGATCAACGCGTCCTCGACGTCGCGCAGCGCCATCAGCACGGTGCGGCGATATTGCGCATAGGCCTCGTCCGCCGCGGCACGGCGGATCGCGACCTGTCCCTTGCGACGCCCGAAATCGAGCACGGGGAAGGTGGCGTTCGCCGCCCCCATCAATTGCAGGCTGTCGCCGGTGAACAGGTTGGACAAGGCGGTGGAGATCAATTGCGCCATGCCGGTCAGGCTGAAGCGCGGATAGAGATCGGCGACCGCGACACCGATGTCGGCGGTCGCCGCCGCCAGATTGCGCTCCGCCGCGCGTACGTCCGGGCGGCGGCGCAGCAGTTCGCTCGGCAGCCCCGGCGGGACGGACGCGGGCACCGCAAGCGCGGGGCGCGGGCGCGACAATTCGACGATCAGCGCGTCGGGGGTTTGCCCGGTCAGCACCGCGAGCGCATGCATCTGCGCCTTGCCTTCGGCGACGATCGGCCCAATCGCGGCCTGCGCGCTGGCGAGTTCGGCGCGCTGGCGGATGAAGTCGCCTTCGGCGATCAACCCGGCGCGGCTGGTGTCGGCGGCGATCTTCAGATTGCCTTCCTGCCGCGCGACTTCGCCGCGCGCGATCGCCTCACGCTCCTGTAGGCTGCGCAGTTGCAGGTACGCGTCGGCGGTTTCGGCAACGAGCGAGAGCTGTGCGTCGCGCGCGTTCCACACCGCTGCTTCGGTGCGCGCGCGCGATCCCTCTACCTGGCGCGTCACGCCGCCGAACAGGTCGAGCTCCCAGCTCGCGTCGAACCCGGCGGAATAGGTCTGGATCGAGCTGCCGGGCGAGGTGATGCCGCCACCCGAGCTGCCGCCCGATCCACCACTGCCCCCCGAGCCGCCGGTACCCGTGCCGCCGCCTGCGCCACCTCCACCGGCGCCGCCGCCGAACAGGCTGGCGAGCGAGGCGAGCCCCGCGTTCTTGCTGAAGCGCTGGTACGTCGTGCCCGCGGTTGCGTTGACCTGTGGCAGATAGGCTGCGCGCGCGATGCGTTCCTGCGCGCGCGCCTGCTGGATGCGCGCCACCGCGATCGAGATATCGGGGCTCTGCTCGAGCGCGGTCGCGACAAGCCGGTCTAGCTCGGGATCGCGGTACTGGTGCCACCAGCCATTGAGCTGGGGTGCCGGCTGGGTGTCGGTCACCGCCTCGCCGAAGCGTGGCGGTGCACTCGCCTCGGGCGGGCGATAGTTCGGCCCGACGGTGCACCCCGCCAGCGCGGTCAGCGCCGCGATTGCCCATGTGCGCGTCATGCCGCCGCTCCTTTCGCCTTACCCTGCCGCAGGAAGATCGCAAGCGGGGTCACCAGCAGCACGAAGATCATGAAGCCGTGGAACACGTCGATGTACGACAATACCTGCGCTTGCTCGCGCACCTGCTGCATCAGTGCGGACAGCGTCGTCGTGCTCTCCCCAGTGCCCGGCATCGAGCGCGACAATTGATTGACGCCTTCGACATAGGACGGGTTGAGCGGGTTCAGCCCCTCGACGATGCGATCCTGGTGATATTGCCCGCGCGCGATCAGCAACGCCTGCGCGACGCCGATGCCGATGCTACCGCCCAGGTTGCGCGCGACGTTCAGAAGTGCGGAGGCGTCGCTCGTCTGGTTGGGCTTCAATCCGACGTAAGCGGCGGTGTTGATCGGCACGAACAGGAACGGCAGCCCGACCGCCGAGATCAACCGGGCGGTTGATGCCTGGTGGAATGTCAGCTCGCTGTTCCAGCCCGACATGTACCAGAGCGACGCGGCCTGGAGCAGCAGCGCGGGCATCAGCAGGAAACGCGTGTCGACCTTGCCGGTCAGTGTGCCGACGACGGGCATCGCCACCAGCGTCGCGATCCCGCCAACCGTCAGTGCCAGCCCGGCGGTGGTGGCGTCGTAGTTGAACACTTCCTGCAACATCTGCGGGATCAGCGTGGTCGTGCCGAACAGCACCGCGCCCGTCGTCGTCATGAACAGCAGGGTGATCGCAAAATTGCGGTTGGCGAGGAGCTTCAGATTGACGATCGGGTCCTTGCGCGCGAGCTCCCACCACACGAGGAAGCCGAGCGAGACGACCACCGTCACCGCAAGCCCGAGGATGAAGGTGCTCTCCAGCCAGGCCTCGCGCTCGCCGCGATCGAGGATCAGCTCGAGCCCGCCGAGCCCCAGCACGACGAGCGCGAACCCGATGTAATCGACGCGCAGCCCGCGTTTCAGCCGCTGGCGGCGTTCCTTTTCCAAGATCTCGGGTTCGATCACCAAGGTGTTGACCAGCAGTAGTGACATGATGCCGATCGGCACGTTGATCAGGAAGATCCAGTGCCACGAAATGTTGTCCGTGATGATCCCGCCGAGTGTAGGTCCGAGGACGGGGCCGATGACGACGACAACGCCATAGGCCGCGAACGCCGCGCCGCGCTTCTCGGGCGGGAAGCTGTCGGCGAGGAAGCTCTGCTCGGACGGCGCGAGGCCGCCGCCGCCGATCCCCTGGAGGATGCGTGCGAAGATGAGGAAGGTGAGATTGGGGGCAAAGCCGCACATCAGCGACGACAGCGTGAACAGCGCCACCGAGATCATGTAATAGCGCTTGCGCCCGATCACGTCGGACAGCCAGCCCGAGATCGGGATCACGATCGCGTTGGAAACGAGGTAGCTCGTCAGCACCCAGGTCGCCTCGTCGCGGCTGGCGGCGAGCCCACCGGCGATATGATCGAGGCTGACGTTCGCGATCGAGGTGTCGAGCACCTCCATGAAGGTCGCCAGGCTGATGACGCCGACGATCAGCCACGGATTACGATCGCCCGCCGCCGAGCGTTCGTTGCTCCACCCGCTCATGCCGCGCCCGCGCCGCTTGGCCGAGGTGCGATCACGGGCGCACGGTGACGCGCGGCACCACCGACATGCCGGGCCCGATCGCGTAATGCTGCCAGTCGTTGTTGTTGAAGCGGATGCGCACCGGCACGCGCTGTACCACTTTGACGTAATTGCCCGTCGCGTTCTGCGGCGGGAGAAGCGCGAACGCCTGACCCGCGCCGCGCTGGATCGATTCGACGTGGCCCGCGAAATCGCGACCGGGAAAAGCGTCGATCTCGATCCGCACTGGTAATCCTGCACGCATTAAGGTGAGTTGGGTTTCCTTGAAGTTGGCGGTGACCCAGAGATCGTCGGGGACGATCGCCATCAATTGCTGCCCCGGCGCGACATAGCTGCCGAGGTTAACCGCGCGATTGACGACCTGCCCGCTGATCGGGGCGCGGATAACGAGGTGGCGGACGGAAACGTCGCTCTGCGCGACGCGCGCTTCGGCGACGCGGCGCTGCGCGCGTGCCGCCTCGACCCGCTTGCGTGCGGTCAGCACGTCGGCCTGCGCCGAGCCGATCTGCTGGCGCGCGGCGCCGACCTGCGCGAGCGCGCTCTGCGCCTGCGCGCGTGCCTGGTCGATCTGCGTCGGCGCCGTGGCGAGCGGATCGAGCCGGCGCAGGTCGACGTAGCGCTGATAATCATCCGCCGCGCGGCGCGCCTCGGCGAGCGGCACCGCCGCCTGCGCGCGCGCCTGTCGCACGCTCGCGAGCGCGGCAAGCACGCCCGCCTCGGCCTGGCGGATTTGCGCGTCCGCCTCGGCGATCCCCGCGACCGCCTCCGCACGCGAGGCTTGTGCCGTTCCCGGCTCGATCACCGCCAGCAGTTGCCCGGCCCGGACATGGCGATTGTCGAGCGGCGCTACCAGCGTGAGTTGCCCGCTTTCCTGCGCGGCGATGCGAACGATGTGCGCGTCGATAAAGGCATCGTCGGTAGACTCGAACCGGCGCGCGTGCAGCCAGTAGAGCACGCCGCCGATGATCAGGACGGCAGCAACAATCGCGACGACGATCCAGAAGATCGGGCGTTTGTAGAGCGGCGGTTTACCGTCATCGTCTTCGTCGTCAGACCCGTCGCCGTCATCATCGTCGCTGTCGCTGTCGCTGTCGCTTTTCTTTTCGTCGTCCTTCTTTTTGTCGTGTTCGCCCCTCTCCTCACCGCCGTCGCGATCGTCGTCGCTGTTGGCGTTGTCGTGACCCTCGTTGTTCTTGTGGTCGCGGGCAAAGTCGCTTGCTGGTGCGTCACGGTCGGCGCCACTGCGCCGCGGCGGGTCCTTGCCCTCGTTCGTCGCGCCGCCATTGGCCGCGTCGTGATCGTCCCCGCTCAAGCAAGCCCCCTGATCGTGCGCCAACAAGCCGACCCGCGGTGAGCAGAAATCGACTTGATCTTTGTTGGTGCCTGAACGCCCATGTGTCGGGGACGTTCCTCTCGTGTAACGATGCGTTGCGCTCAGGCAGGGCAGTATTGCTGGAGGAAGTGCTGATGCGACGGCAGCGTCTGCACGGTTGCGGCAATCGAGCGGGTCAGGTCGGTGAGCGAGGCACGCAGCGCCGGTGCGTCGATCAGGCTGGCGACACGATGGTGCGCGCGCGGGGTCAGGCCCTGTCCGAGCATCACCGCCGCCCAGGAGTCGATCCGGAACAGGTCGTCCTGCCCCTGCCACGCGCCCGCGCTCTCGGCGAACAGCGCGATCCGCTCGGCCAGCGTGTCGGGGATCGCCATGGTGCGCCGCTCGCGCCAGAACGGCGTGTCGTCGCGTTCGGTCACCTTGTAGTGCAGGATGATGAAGTCGCGCACGTGCTCCCACTCGTGGCGTGATTGCGCGTTGAAGCGTGCGGCGAGCGCGCCCGCGTCGTCGCCGCGGAACGGGAACAACTGGATCAGCCGGATCGCGGCGTTCATGATCAGGTGGATGCTGGTCGATTCGAGCGGCTCGATGAACCCGCCGGCGAGCCCGAGCGCGACGCAATTGCGGTTCCAGCTCCGCCGCCGCATCCCCGCGGTGAACCGCAACGGTCGTGGCTCGAACAACGGCTCGCCGTCCAGCCCGGCGAGCAGCGTCGCGCGCGCCTCGTCGTCGCTCATGTAGCGGCTCGAGTAGACGAGGCCATTGCCGACGCGCGATTGCAACGGGATCTGCCAGCGCCAGCCCGCACCGTGCGCGATCGCGCGGGTGTAGGGAACGGGCGCGCGCACGGTTTCGGTCTGCACCGCCAGCGCGCGATCGGTTGCGAGCCACCCGCTCCAGTCATCGTAGCCGGTCTGCAGCGCGCCCTCGATCAGCAACGCGCGGAAACCGGTGCAGTCGATAAACAGGTCGCCCTCAATGCGCCCACCCGAGGCGAGCACGAGTGCGGCGATGTCGCCGTCTGCGGCGCGCTCCACCCGCTCGATCCGCCCCTCGACCCGGCGCGCACCCGCGCCCTCGGCGACGCCGCGCAGGAAGCGCGCGTAGGCGGTGGCATCGAGATGGTAGGCGTAGGCGAGCGACCCTTGCGCGTCGTGCCCGAACCGCCCGGCGGCGGCAGCCTGTTGTTCGAGCGAGTAATCGCCGTAGCTGCCCGCGACACCGTGCGCGCGTGCCTGCAACCAGAAATGCTGGAAATCGGCGATCGCGACCGAGCGACCGACCTGGCCGAAGGGGTGGAAATATCGATCGCCGACGGTGCGCCAATTCTCGAACGAGATGCCTAGCTTGAACGTCGCCTGCGTCGCTCGCATGAACGCGGCCTCGTCGACGCCGATGAAGGCGTGGAAGCTGCGCGCGGTCGGAATCGTCGACTCGCCGACACCGACGGTGCCGATCTCGTCCGATTCGACCAAGGTCACCTCGATCAGGCGGCCGAGCTGACGGGTGAGTGCGGCGGCCGCAATCCAGCCGGCGGTGCCGCCGCCGGCGATCACGACGCGGGTGGGTGGTGGCATGGCGGTGTCGGTCATCGGTTCAGCCGTCCGAGCAGATAAGCGCGCAACTGTCGCGCCATGCCGTCGCTCATCGGTGCGAGTGGCCCGCGCGCGCCAGCGGGCAGATGCGCCGCGACCGCATCCGCGTCACCGAAGACATAATGGTCGAACATCGCCCGCCACGCCGCCTTCTCCGGCGCGGGGCGATCGCGCAGCGACAGAAAAGCGTGGAGCATCGTGTCCATTGGTGTGTCCATGAACGCGGGCGCCGCATTCCACCAATAGTTCACCAGCACGTTGAACGCGTCGAGCGCCTCGACATGGTGCCACCACAAGGCCGGGTAGACGAGCACGTCGCCGGGCTCCAGTTCGGCCACTTGTCCGGCGGCGAGCGCGTCGGCAAAACGGGGATAGCGGGCGAGATCGGGTGCGGCGAAATCGACCATGCTGACGACCTGCCCGCCGGGCGTCGGTGCGAGCGGGCCGGGGTAGAGGTTGGCGACCTGCTCGGGTGGGAACAAGGTGAAGCGCCGCCGCCCGACGGCGCAGACCGCGGCATTGTTCGACTGGTCGTAATGCGCCGAGGCGATCGTGCGATTGCCGATCCAGATGCTGGCAAGCGGCGGGTGCTGCGCGAACGTGTCACTCGCGGGGCGCAGTTCGTTCTCGGCACGAAAGCCGGGGAGGTAGGTGTCGAGGTCGGTTGAGCCGAGGTAGAGCGCCGGCGCGTTTTCTGTCGGACAAGCGAGGACGCGGTCGAGGAAGTCGGGAAGCGACATCCGATCGGCAGCGAAGTTCATCGCGGTCGCCGTCGGGTCGTAGTGGAAGCGACCGCGGATCTCGGGCGCACCGATGTAACCGGTGACGAACTGCCCCGTATCGAAGCGGCGCAGGTAATCGGCGGCGTCAGCAGGACCGCTCAAGCCGGCGCGCACCAAAGGCCAGTCTGCGGCGAAGCCGCGCATGATGACGGGCTCGTTCGCGGCGATCAGCGAGTCGAGATCGAGCGTCGCGGCGCTGGCGACCTCGCGCACCCGGCACGTGACGCGAGGCTCGTCAGCCACCCAGCTCGCTCCGCAACTTGCGGTCGATCAGGTGGCGCACGTTACCGAGCGAGGAGGCGATCCAGATCGCGGATCGCAGGTGATCGGCCCGGTGCAGCCGCGCCAGCACGTCACCGCCGAGTGCGGCGAGCCGCTCCGCGTCAACCGTCCAGTGATCGGGCAATTTGTAGCGGCGGCCTTCGCCCAAATCGAGCTGCAGCGTGGCCGGGGTCAGCAGTCCCGCGTCGGACAAGGCCGCGTAGAGTGCCTGCTCGTCCTGCAGGCCGGCGTAGATGCGCTGCAGCACCGAAGACACATGATCGAGCAGTGGGGCGTTGCCGCCATGTTCGCGGAACACCGGCTCACCATCGGGATGAACGCGCGGGTGGTCGGGCTCGACGTGGATCATCGGCTCGCCATTCTGATCGACGCCGATCGAGAAAGGCCCGCGCGCGCGCGTGGCGGGAACGTAGCGCGCGTCCCACTGCTCGCCGGCCAGGAACAGGTTCTCGTCCGGGTCCAGGCCGAGCAGGACGGTGGCGAGGAATTGGTCCTGCTCGTCGCGCCGCAGCAGGATCGCGTACTCGCGTTGCAGTTCCTCGAACTCGGCCGGGAACACGCGGGTCTGATTGATCGCGTCGCCGTAGCGCGCGTGGTGGCCGACCGCGACGCGCAGGTCGCGGTGATCGACGTTGTTGAGCAGAACGGCAGCCATGATGCTTACTTATCCGAACGCCATCTGGGTGAACAAGGCCGCCGCCGTCAGCGGCCTTGCACGTTCGGTCATCAGAAGCGGTAGCGCGCGCCGACCAAGTAACGCGCGGAGCCTTCCGCGAGATACCAGACGTTGCTCTTGTCGCGACCGTAGGTGCGAACACCTTCTTCGTTCAGGTTGATCGCCTCGAAGCCGAGCGAGAAGCGCGGCGTCAGGTCAAAGTTCATCGACAGGTCGAGCTGGCCGTAAGGCGCCACGAACACCGGGTTGCGATCGTTGCCGCCGCGGTTGATGTCGGCCAGAAACTTCGCGCGCCAATTGTACGACAAGCGGATCGACACGCCGTTCTTGTCGTAGATCAGCGTCCCGTTCGCGGTGTCGGACAGGCCGACCAGCGCGAAGGTATTTGCCGTCGGCGGTGCAGCCACGTCGATCCCGACGTTGCCGCGCACCAGCGTGTAGCTCGCCGCGACGCCGAAACCGGTGTCGCCCAGGAAGTACTGACCGGCAAACTCACCGCCGTAGATGTGCGCGTCGCGGTTGTTGATCGGGGTGTTGACCGCGAAGTTGAACAGCGGATCCTGCGCGTTGGCGGTGATGTCGTACTGACCCAGCACCTGGTCGACGAAGCCCTGGTTCAGCGAGCGAGTGCCGGCATTGTAGTTTGCCGCGAACTGCGCGTTGGTGGCTGCAATGTTGCCGTTGTTGGCCTGCAGCAGCGCGGTGTAGGTGAACAGGTTCACGTCGGTGATGTCGGCGCGGAACGTGTTCGACAATTGGTCGCGCGCGGTGCCCGAACGCGTACCCGCCGCACCCGAGGTCGGATCGCGCAGGCCGAACAGATTGCGGTTGACCACCGTGTTGCCGATGAAGTCGTGCACGCGCTTGTCGAAGAAGCCCGCCGACAGGAATACGTCCTTGCGCGGATACCATTCGAGCGAGACGTCGATGTTGTCCGACGACAGCGGCAGCAGGTTGGTGTTGTTGGCGCTGCCGGTAGCGACGCCGCCGATCGCGGTCGGGCGACCAGGCGCACCGACGCCGGTCGAGGCGAACAGGTTGCCATACGGCGCACGCGCGATCGTCTTGCTGTAGGACGCACGAGCGATGAGGTTGTCGATCACCTCGATCTTCGCGTCTACCGCGGGCAGCCAGTTGTCGTAGCTACCGCGATCGGTGATCGGCTGCTGGTCGGTCGAATAGCTGATGCGGAAATCGTTGTCCGAAGTCCAGATGATCGCCTGCGGCACCACCTGCAACGAGGTCGCGCGAACCTTCGTGTTCTCGTAACGCACGCCTGCGACGACGTTGGCGTTCCGGCCGAAGACCTGTCCGCTCCAGGAACCCTGGACATAGCCCGCCCAGATGCTCTCGCGGACGCGGTTGTCGTTGTTCGCCTCGATGTTGTTGGTGTGGTTCACACCGTCATTGGTGATGCCGCTATAATAGTTGAACAGCGTATCATAAAGCTTGGTCGCATCCTCGGTGCGGAAAGCGATGAGCGAGTTCCCCGTGACCCCAGGATTGTTGTTCTCGAACTTGCACACGCTGCAGAACTGGAACACCTGACCCGGTGCGAGACGCTGGATGTCGGGCGGCAGCGAGTTGCCCCAGTCGCCCAGCGTCTGGTTGGTGTTGAACTGCGTTTGACGGGTCTTGGTTTGGCGATAATCGCCGCCCGCATCGAAGCGGAACTGGTCGTTCAGCTCCCAGCCGGCATCGGCACGCAATTCCTTGATCCGCTGCGTCTGCGTGGATGCGAACTGGCGCTGGACCGCGCTCGACAGGTCGCCCGCGTCGATCACGCCATTGGCATTGCCTTTGATGAACGCGACGCCCGCCGGGGTCACGCTCGCCACGCCGTCGTTGATCGTGATCGACTGGGTCGGGAAACCTTTGTCGCTGAGCGTCAGCGATTGCGCGGCGACGACCGGCGCGTTGAACGCGACGGTGGTCGAGGTCTGGCCATTGGGGTTGTCGGGCAGGCTGTCCGCCTTGCCGATGTGGCCGTCGATCGCGAATGAGAAGCGGTCGGTCGGCTTCCACTCGATGTTGCCGCCGAAGTCGTACAGCTTGTTCTTCTGCGCGCGATACGCCTGCTCGAACGCGGCGTCCTTCACGCCGTTGATCGTCTCGGCGAGGAAGGTCGTCGTCGCGACGCCGTTGCTCGCGTCGTCGAACGTCACCTCGCTGAACGGACGGTTGAACCAGTTCGACTGGGTCGAGCGACGCTCCGACTGCTTCAACTGCGCATACAGACCGTCGGCGGTGAAGGTCAGCGTGTCGGTTGGACGGAATTGCAGGATCGCCTGACCGTTGATGCGCTCACGGCTGGCTTCCGAGAAGTGGTAGCGCGAGTCGTTCGGCACCGACACCAGCGGATTGCCGGTCGGGCGGTTGTTGATCTTGGTGGCGTTGTTGACGAAGCCGTTCGCGGGATTGAGGAAATCGTTGAGCGTGCGGATGTTCCAGTTATCCGGCGCGACGCTGGGGAAACTGAAATTGCGCTTCTGGTAGCTGCCGAACAGCGACACGCCGAACCGCTGGTTGGGATCGGACCAGGCGGCGGTGCCCGACACTTCGGGCGTCACGCGCGCGCCGCAGTCGAGGCAGTCGGACGAGCTGTTATCGTAGCTGCCCTTCGCACCAATTGAGCCGAGGAAGCCTGCGTCGGTCGAGTCGAGCGGACGGCGGCTGACGACGTTGATCGTCGCGCCGATACCGCCCGACGGAATCGCGGCGCGACCCGTCTTGTAGACTTCCAGCGTCTTCACGCCTTCCGAGGCGAGATTGGAAAAGTCGAACGAGCGGCCGAAACCGCCTGCGCCGTCGCCGCCCTGGTCGCCGCCGACTGCGACGATGTTCGAGGTGGCGAGCTGGCGGCCGTTCAGCGTCACGAGGTTGTACTGCGCGCCGAAGCCGCGGACGGTGACGGTCGAGCCCTCGCCGTTGCGGCGATCGATCGACACGCCGGTGATACGCTGGAGCGATTCGGCGAGGTTGGTGTTGGCGAACTTGCCGATGTCTTCCGCGCTGATCGCGTCGACGACGCCGTTCGAATCACGCTTGATCGCGATCGAACGCTCCAGCGAGGCGCGGACGCCGGTGACGACGATGTCATCGCCTGGCTGGCTGTCGGGCACCGCGTTGGTCGGGCTGGTCGGTGCGCCGATATCCGAGGCGGGGGTGGTGTCGGCCTGCGGCGTGCCCTGCTGCGGGTCCGCAGGGGCGGCGGGGTTGGCCTGCGGATCGGTCGCGGTCTGCGCGTTCGCGGCGCTGGCCATCATCAAGCCGGCAGCGAGCCCGATCATCGAGGTTGAGCGCACGAGTGCGCACGATAGCTTCATCGCTTTCATCATCCTTCCCCTTTGAACCCGGCAGCCGTCCCTTCGGCCGTTCCGGGCGCAATCTTCCGTTACGTACTGTTGCGCGTCGTATCGAAGCCGACATCGATGTCAACATACGACCAATGGTGGTGTTGCTTTGTCGCCGGATGTGGCAACAATGCACATCAAACGCTTAATCGTGAGCTAGCTCGATCGCGGCTGACGCTTTGACAGCGCGTTCAACGTTGCGCTTGACCACGCGGCTACTTTCGCCGACATCGATGTCAACGAGCGTGAAGAACGGACGGCATGCGGCATGATCCGGCGTTTCGTGGACCGGGAAGAACGGCGTTCGCCGCCGCGTCGATGAGCTGCCAGACATGAAGCCGATCACGATCAAGGATGTTGCCGAGCGCGCGGGCGTGTCGCCCAAGACGGTGTCGCGCGTCATCAACGGCGAGGCGCACGTCCGACCCGAGATTCGCGAAAGCGTGACCCGCATCGTCGCGGAAATGAACTACCGTCCCAACGCCTTCGCGCGCGGGCTGTCGAGCTCGCGCTCGTTCCTGGTCGGCTTGTTCTTCGACGATCCCGCATCAGGTTACGCTGCCACGATCCAGCGCGGGGCGTTGGAACAGGCACGCGCCCTTGGACAGCACATCGTGATCGAGCCGATCACGTTCAAACGCTCCGACTGGCGCGAGCGGCTGGTCGACAGCCTGCACGCGCTGCGGCTGGGCGGCGCGATCCTGACCTCCCCGATCTGCGACCGATCGGAACTGCTCGACATCTTCGAAGAGCACGACGTGCCCGTCGTCCGGATCGCGCCGGGTGCCGAGCTCGATCGCACGCCGCAGGTCCGGATGGACGACCGCGACGCCGCGCGGGTGATGACCGAGCATCTGCTGGCGCTCGGTCACCGCGACATCGCTTTCGTGCGCGGCAACCCGACGCACAGCGCGTCCGAGCGGCGCTGGCTCGGCTTCCACGACGCGATGACGGCCGCGGGCCTGGTGCCGCCTGCCGAGCGCGTCGTACAGGGCGACTTCCGCTTCCGGTCGGGCTTCGACGTGGCCGAAGCGCTGTTCGACCGCGGCGCGCGCCCGAGTGCGGTGTTTGCGAGCAACGACGAGATGGCGCTGGGCGTCATGGTCGCGGCGATGAGCCGGCAGATCGCGGTGCCGCGGGCGGTGTCGATCGTCGGCTTCGACGACGCGGAGATCGCGCGCATGGCATGGCCGCAGCTCACCACCATTCGCCAGCCGAACCACGCCATGGGCGCGCAGGCGGTCGACCTGGTGATCCATCAGCAGGGCGCGGGCGTCACGGGTGATCCATGCCGCGTCCTGCCATACGAGCTGGTCATCCGGGGTAGCTCGGCGCCGTGCGCCTTGTCTTGAGAAGCGCCGGCAGCAACGCAGCAGCGAGCGTCAGCGCGGCGAACAGCAGCAGCACCGCGGAGAAATCGCCCGCGCTCGCGATCAGCGCGAGCAGCGGCGCGACAACCTGCGGCAGCGTGTTGGCAAGGTTGAGCAAGCCCAGATTGCGCCCCGGACCCGCGCCGCGCGGCAGCAGCAGCATCGCGTGCCCGGTGTTGAGGGCCTGATAAATGGCAACGCCGCTAGCAAAAGCGATGTAGCTGGCGGCGGCCATGCGCCAGTCGCGAAAGCCGACCATGCCGAGCAGCCCGGCGGCGCCCAGCAACGCGGTGGCCGCGAGAAAGCGTTCGCGGTGGCCGATGCGGTCGGACCAGCGCCCGAGCAGCAGCGCGATCGGAACCGGAACGATGGTAGCCACGAGCAGCAGTTGCGCGACGATCGCGGGTGCGTCGCGAGCATCACCGATCGCGCGCGCGAAGAAAAAAAACAGGCATAGCCCGACGCCGCTGTTGGCGACCTGCACCAGCAACCGCGTTGCCCATGCGACCGCAAGCGCGTGACGCGCGTGCGCCGCTTCCTCGACAGGCACCGTTGCCGGCACGAGCGCGCGCGCCGGGCCGAGCAGCAGTGGTGCCACGCACGCGATCATCAGCGCCGCGACGAGCGCCAGTCGAGCGCCCTCGCTCGCTGAAAGCGAGACCACCAGCGCGGACGCCGCAGCGGCGAGCGGCGCGCCGAGCGTCAGCAATCCGGCGGCGGTGTTCTTCTGCTCGGCGGGCACTTCTTCGGCGATCAGCGCCGATACCTGCGCGAGCAGTGCGTTGACCGCGATCTGAAAGGCGACGATCGCCGCGACGATCGAGCCGGCATGGCGGGCGAACGCGATGGCGGCGAAGGATGCCGCGGTCGCGGTCAACCCGGCGAGCAGCCAGCCGCGCCGCCCGCCGCCGCGCGCCACCGAGCGATCGCCCAGCCAACCAAACCCGATGTTGGCGAACCCCGCCGCCAGTGCGCCGGCGACACTGCACGCGACCAGCAACGGGTAGCGCGTGGCCGGCGCGAATGCCTGGAGCTTGATCGGCAGCAGCAAGGTGAGCAGCGGGGTGTAGCCGATGATCCCGCCGGTCGCGGCAAGCGCATAGCCGAGCAGTGCGGCCGCCGACAGACGCCGCGCCGGCGCCTCAGCGCGCATCGGGCAGGTCGATCGTCGCCGTCGCATTCGGATCGTCACGCAGCACCAGCGTCGCCGCCGTCGCGCGCGGGACGGTGAGCGTTGTGCCAGTAAAGCCGTCGGGCACGTCGGTGCCGCCGACGCTGCGCAGCAGGAACAGGTCGCTGCCCGCGATCGTGCAGGTCGCGCGTGTGCACGTCACCGCCGTCAACCGCGGCAGCCGCACCAATGTGCCGAGCGCGCGCCAGTCGCCTGCTACTTCGCCTTGGACGAGCCGGAAGCGCAGCGCGCCGTGTGCCGACGCCCCGAGCGCGGTCGGATCGAGCGTCGCCACCGCGACGTGGTCGTCCTGCAACCGCACTGGCAACCGCGCACTGGCGTCAGGGGCAGCGACCTCCACGACATCGCCGGCGGCAAAGATCGTGCCGGCGTCGGCGCGCAACGAAAAGGTGACGCGGCTGTCCTGCGCGATCAGCGCGTCGTCTCGCAGCTTGATCGCGACGCTGCGCGGCGCCACCGGCACGCTCGTGCGGCCAAGCAGCGTCGCCGACGGGCGGGGCGGGGCGATCTTCACCGTGACTGCGACGCTGCGCCCGTCATTGAGCGTCGCGCGTGCGGTCGGCGACTGCCCGGCGGTGAAGGCGGCGGCCTCGGCGCTCAACTCCAGCCGGTCGCTCGTCCCCGCACGCGTGAGCGCGCCCGGGCGGAAGATCGTGCCGCCGACGTCCAGGCTCGCGACCTGATCGAGCCGTGCGCCGGTCAGCACGCCGTTCCGGTCGCCGGCGTGAAGCGTGAAGCCGTCGAGCCGGCTCGCCTCGGCATAGGCGCGCAGCCGTAGAAGCTGCGGCGCCGCCACACCGTAGCTGCGGATCGCCAGCGTCAGCGCGCCGGGTTTTACGTCGCTGAGCGGCACCTTAAGGCGCAGCGTGTCGCCCGCGACCTCGAACGGCACCGCGCGTTCCAGCCCGTCGCGTGCGACGCGCACCTCCGCCACGCATGCTGCCGCGCCGCCGGTCAGCGTCAGCGGCGCGTCGCGCCCGACCACCAGCGTCGCCTCACCCGTAGTCCACGTGCCCACACCCGCAGCCACCAGCCGGAACTCGGGGCCATCAAACGGCGTGAAGCCCCAGGCACCGTGCAAGCGACCGGTCATCGACGCGTCCATGACCAACCCGGGTGGGGGGTCGCCCAGCACGAAACCGCCACGCGATGCATCGGCGGTGACCGGCAGCTCGACAATGCCCGCCTGCGTCGTGAGGCGCAGCTGCATGTCACGCGCGTAATCGGTCGAGAAAACGAGCGGCGCGCCGCTGACCGGCAGCACCAGTCCGGATTGCGCGAGGCACAAAGCGTCGCGCGTCCCAGCCTCCAGCGGTGGGCGCGCCGGCGCGGCGACGGTCGGCAGCGCGGCAACCAGCACCGACTGCGGTTTGCGGAACGACGGCACGGTGTTGAGCAGCAGGTCGGTCGCCGCACCGTGCTGCACGTTCAGCGCCGGGATGAACTGCAATTGCGCCGACTGGAACGCGCCCAGCATCCGCGCCAGATCGCGGAACACGCCGATATAGGCGCTGTAATAACCGTAGCCCGCCTGCGGGGTAGCGGCGAGTTGCAGCGCGATGTTGGCGGGTGCGCCCGCCAGCGTCTGCGCGATCGAGCTAGTCTGCGCGTCGGCGAGCACCGCCGCGCTCTGCCCAGGCGTCAGACAGGCGGCGCGCGGGTCCTCGCCCGGTTGCAGACAGGCGGGGTCGAGCTTCACCGCCAGGCTCTTCGCCAGCACGGGCGAGCGCTGCGCGACTTCCTCCGCCGAGCGCTGGCGCAACCGCGCGACGAACGCCTCTAGCCGCGTGCGATCGAGCATCGCCTGGTTGAGGTCCTGCGACGCACGCACGAACGCGCCGGGACGCTGGCGCACCGCCGACTTGACTGCCGAGAATGCGCCGCCCGTGTCGGGGACGAGGAACACAATAGCCTGCTGCGCGCCGGCGGGCACCGCGACGTCGATCACAGCCTCCTTCGGCTTCCACGTCCGTGCCTGCGTCAGCCATTGCTCGGGTGGCGGATTGGTCGCGCCGCGCAGAAAGGCGAGCACCATGCGGTAGTGTGCGCCCTGATCGGCGGGGAGCGCTGCGGATACGCGCAGCCGGTCGCCCGCGGACAGATTGGGCACCTGCGACAAGGGCAGTGTCGCGCCGGCGTGGGTGACGGTGACGTTGAGCGACGGCCCGGTCAGATCGAATGCATTGTTCTGCGCCGCCGCAGGGGCGGCAGGTGCGGCAGCGAGCAGCGCGGCCGCGGACAGGTACGAGCGGAGAAAAGGGGCCACGGTGCCGCTTTACCGCGCACGCGCCGCCGCGCAATCACATGCTGGTCGCCACACCTGCCGCCGCGAACTGTTCCTCCGCCGCGTCGATCGTCGTGCCGCGCGCCAGCGGCATCGCGATCGCGAGCGTGCGATCTTTCAACACCACCGCCTCGAAGCCCTCGCGCCTCGCATCGAGTGCTGACCAGGCGACGCAGAAGTCGTAGGCGAGCCCGACGAACACGCAGCGGGTCACCCCGCGGTCGCGCAGCGCGCCGGCGAGCCCCGTCCGCGTCGCACGATCGTTCTCGAAAAAGGCGGAATAGCTGTCGACCGCGGGATTGCTGCCCTTGCGCACGATCAGGTCGGCGCGCGCGACCGCCTCCGCGACCGCGGGGTGAAAGTCTGCGCCGGGCGTGCCCTGGATGCAATGGTCGGGCCACAGCACCTGCTCGCCGTAGGGCATCGCGATCGTCTCGAACGGCTGCCTGCCCGGATGAGTGCTCGCGAACGACGAATGGCCGGCCGGGTGCCAATCCTGCGTCACGACGACGTGCGCGAAGTCGCGCGCGAGTGCTGAAATCGGCGACATCACGACGTCGCCGTCCATGACCGCCAAACTGCCGCCGGGGCAGAAGTCGACCTGCGGGTCGACGATGACCAGTGCGTCCGTCTTGACGGTCATCGAAAACCGACCACCGCGTGCGGCACGTAGGACGCCTCCAGTCGCGCGATCTCGTTCTCGGTCAGCCCGAGTTCCAGCGCGGCGATCGCGTCGTCCAGATGCGCGGCCTTGGACGCGCCGACGATCGGGGCGGATACCTCGGGCTTGGCGAGCACCCAGGCTAGCGCGACCTGCGCGCGCGGAACGCCGCGTTCGGCGGCGATCCTGGCGACTTCCTCGACGACGCGGCGGTCGGCGTCGGCGGTGTGCACGTAGAGCGTCTGGCCGAATACGTCGGTCTGCGACCGCTCGGTGGTCTCGTCCCAGTCGCGCGTCAGCCGCCCGCGCGCGAGCGGGCTCCACGGGATCACGCCGACGCCTTCCGCCTCGCACAAAGGCAGCATCTCGCGCTCCTCCTCGCGGTAGAGGAGGTTGAGGTAGTTCTGCATCGTCGAAAAGCGCGTCCAGCCGTTCGCCTCGGCGACGTGGAGCATGGTCGCGAACTGCCACGCATACATTGACGACGCGCCGATATAGCGCGCCTTGCCCGCCTTCACGACATCGTGCAGCGCTTCGAGTGTTTCCTCGATCGGCACATCGTAGTCGAAGCGGTGGATCTGATAGAGGTCGACGTAGTCGGTGCCGAGGCGGGCGAGGCTCGCGTCGATCTCGGTCATAATCGCCTTGCGGCTGAGCCCCGCGCCGTTCGGACCCGGGCGCATCCGGCCGTGGACCTTGGTCGCGATCACCACCTCGTCGCGGCGCGTGAACTCCTTCAACGCGCGCCCGACGATCTCCTCAGAGGTGCCGTCGGAATAAACGTTGGCGGTGTCGAAGAAGTTTATCCCTCCTTCGACCGCGCGGCGCAGGATCGGGCGGCTCGCCTCTTCATCCAACGTCCAGGCGTGGTTGCCGCGGTCCGGCACCCCGAAGGTCATGCACCCCAGGCACAATCGCGACACGTCGAGGCCGGTCTGGCCGAGCTTGGTGTAGTCCATGATGCTTCTCGCTTGTGTAAGAATTCAAAGCCGCTCGCGCACGCCGCCAATGATCTGGCGCGCAGTTTCCAGCATCACGCCCGGACCGCCGCGGTCGCCACCCGCAAGCGAGGACAGGAAGCCCTTCGCCTGCTGGAGCGTGACGTGAGGCGGCAGTGGCGCGACATCGGGGTCGGTCTTGACCTCGAGCACCACCGGACGATCGGCGGTGAGTGCGCGGTCCCACGCGTCGCCCAGTCGTGAGGGATCATCGACGTAGATGCCGGTCAGCCCCAGCAGCTCGGCGAACCGCGCGTAGGGGACGTTGGGCAGCGACTGCGACGCGTCGAAGCGCGGATTGCCCTCGTTGATCCGCTGCTCCCAGGTGACCTCGTTCAGATCCTCGTTGTTGAACACGCACACCACCAGCCGCGGGTCGGCCCAGCGCTGCCAGTATTTCTGGATCGTGATCAGTTCGGCCATGTTGTTCATCTGCATCGCGCCGTCGCCCACCAGCGCGACGACCGGCCGGGTCGGATGCGCGAACTTCGCCGCGATTGCATAGGGGACCGCCGCGCCCATCGACGCGAGCCCGCCCGACAGCGAGCCGCGCTGCCCACGCTTCACCTGCCAGTCGCGCGCGTACCAGTTGCAGCACGAGCCCGAGTCCGACGTGACGATCGCGTCATCGGGCAGTCGCGGCGACATATCGTACACCACGCGTTGCGGGTTGACCGGCTTGGCGTCCGCCATCGCGCGGCCCTTGAGCGTGTCGCGCCACTGCTCAATGTTCGACACGATGCCCTGCTGCCAGTCGCGGTCGGTCTTGTGATCGAGGAGCGGCAACAGCGCGCGCAGCGTGTCGGCTGCGTCGCCGTGCAGGTTGACGTCGACCGGGTAGCGCAGGCCGAGCATCTCGGGTGCGAGGTCGATCTGCACCGCGCGCGCCTTCCCGTCGGGCGGCAGGAACTCGGCCCAGGGGAAGCCGGTGCCGATCATCAGCAATGTGTCGCAGCCCTGGATCATGTCCGATGACGGCTGCGTGCCGAGCAGGCCGACCGCGCCGGTGACGAAGCGCAGATCGTCGGGCAGCACGTCCTTGCCGAGCAACGCCTTCGCGACGCCCGCGCCGAGCTTCTCGGCCGCCAGCTCGACCTCGGCCGCGGCCCCGCGCGCGCCCGCGCCGATCAGAATCGCGACCTTCTGCCCTTCGTTCAGGATCGCCGCCGCGCGTGCCAGATCGGCGTCGTGAGGCACGACGCGCGGCGGCGAGTAGCCGGTGCCCGAGCGGGTGAAGCCGTGTGCCTGTTTCGGCTCCTCATACGGCATATCCTGCACGTCCTTGGGCAGGATCACCACACCGACCCCGCACCGGGCCGTCGCCACGCGGATCGCGCGGTCGGTGACGTGGCGGACCTGCGCGGGGGCGCCGACCTCCTGCACGTAATCCGCCACATCGGCGAACATGCGGTCGAGGTTCAGCTCCTGCTGATAGCTGGCACCACGCACCGTCACCTCGGCCTGTCCCGCGATCGCGAGGACGGGAACGTGGTCGCTTTTCGCGTCGTACAGCCCGGTGATCAGGTGCGTCGCACCCGGCCCGCCGGTCGACAGGCACACGCCCAATTCGCCGGTGAACTTGGCATGCGCGCTCGCCATGAACGCGGCCATCTCCTCGTGGCGGACCTGGATGAACTCGATCGCGTCGGGGCTGCCCTTGTCGCGTTGCAGCGCGCCGAGCACGCCGTTGATGCCGTCGCCCGAGTAACCGTAGATGCGCGTGACGCCCCACGCCTTTAGCCGCTCGACGAAGAAGTCGCTGGTCTGCCGCGCCATGCCGAAATCCGATTCACTGTTGGTGCAGCCCCAACGTGCGGCGCGGCGACTGGTTCGCTCAGGCGGGGAAGTAAGCGAACCACTTGCCCTGGCGCGCCACCGTCTCGTCCGGCGGCGATGCGGGCGACGCGAGCGCCGCCGGCGCGCGCGTCACGGCTTCATGGTCGCGGCATCGAGCGTCGCGCTCGACACCATCGTGCGGTCGGTCGCGTCGCGCGCGAGGGCGACGCGGTAGGTACCCGCGCGCACGCGCCAGCCCGGCAGTTTGGTGTCATAGTCGGCGATGACGCGCGGCTCCGCGGTCAGCGTCACGCGCCGCGTCTCGCCGGGTTTGAGCATCACGCGGGTGAAGCCCGCCAGCCGCATCGGTTGGTTCGCGCCATCACGCGCCACGTACATCTGCGGCACGTCGGCGCCCGCGGTGCGGCCGGTGTTGACGACGTCGAACGTGATCGACAGCCGCTTGCCGCCGCTCACCACCGGATTGCGATACGCGAAGCTGGTGTAGCTGAGCCCGTGGCCGAACGGGAACAGCGGCTTCATCGCCTTCTTCTCGTACCAGCGATAGCCGACGTCCGAGCCCTCGACATATTCGACCGGGAAGCTCGGCAGGACGAGGTTGGCGGCGCGCGCCGGATCGGCCGCGGCCTGCGCCTCGAGCGAGCTCAGCCGGTCGAGCCCGACCGGGGCGGGGCGCACGGGCTGTGCGGCGGAGGCGGGGAAGGTGATCGGCAGGCGGCCCGACGGGTTGACGCGCCCGGTCAGCACGCTCGCGATCGCCTCGCCCCCCCGCTGTCCCGGATACCAGGCCTGCACGACCGCGGGCACCTGATCGAGCCACGGCATCAGCACCGGACCGCCCGTCTCCATCACGGCGACGGTCTTCGGCTGCACCTTGGCGACCATTGCGATCAGCGCGTCCTGATTGTCGGGCAGCCGCAGGTCGGCGACGTCCTGCGCCTCGGTCGTCCACTGCGTCGCGAAGAAGATCGCCATGTCGGCGTTCTTCGCCGCCTCCAGCGTCGCGTTCAGGTTGCGCCCGTCGACGTAGCTGATCTGCGCGCCGGGCAGTGCCTTGCGCAGCGCGTTGAGCGGGGAGGAGGCGTGATAAGTGATGCGCGCGAACGACGAGGCGCCGCCGCTCGACAACGGAATCTCGACCGGTGCGCCGCCGACCGAGCGGACCTGGCTCGACCCGCCGCCCGACAGGACGCCCACGTCGGCCGAGCCGCCGATCAGCACAATGCGGCGCGCGGTGCGCGCCAGCGGCAGCAGGTTGCCCTCGTTCTTCAACAGCACGATGCCCGCCTCCGCCGCGCGCTGCGCGATCTCGGCATTGGCGGCATAGGGCGGCGTCTGCGCGGCGGAGGCGACGGGCGCATCATATGCGCCGCTCTCGATCAGGCCGGTCAGGTAGCGCACCACCATATCGTCGAGCCGCTGCGTCGACACCTGGCCCGCCTGCACCGCCTGGCGCAGCGGCGCGTCGAAGAAGATTTGCTTATCGAGTTCCTGTCCCGATTCCTGGTCGAGCCCGGCGTTCGCCGCCTTGACGGTCGAGTGAACCGCGCCCCAATCGCTCATCACCCAGCCGCGATAGCCCCAGTCGCGCTTCAGCACGCGGTTGAGCAGGAAGTCGTTCTCGCACGCCCAATCGCCGTTGACCTTGTTGTAGGCGCACATGACCGAGGCGGGGTTGCCGCGCTCGATTGCGAGTTCGAACGCGAGCAGGTCGCTTTCGCGGAGCGCCTGCTCACCGATCCGCGCGTCGGCGACGGTGCGGCCGGTTTCCTGCGAATTGAGTGCGAAATGCTTGATGGTGGAGGCAATGCGGTTCGACTGCACGCCCGCAATATGCGCGCCCGCCAGTTCGCCCGCGAGCAGCGGATCCTCGCCCAGATACTCGAAGTTGCGCCCGTTCCACGGATCGCGCGTCAGGTTGACGCCGCCTGCCAGCAGCACGTTGAAGCGCTTGGCGCGCGCCTCGCTGCCGATCATCGCGCCGCCCGCGCGCGCGATCTCGGGGTCGAAGCTCGACGCGGTGGCGAGGCCGGAGGGAAGCGCGGTCGCGACGTCACCTTTGCGCTGCTCGACCTGATTGGCGACGCCGAGCGACGCGTCGCTCTCGCGCACCAGCGGCACGCCCAGGCGGGGTATGCCGTCGATATGGCCGGCGGAGGGGATCAGCTCGTTGGCAGACTTGCCGGCTGCCATTGGCGGGAACAGCCCGTGCACGAGCGCGATCTTCTCGTCCACGGTCATGCGCGCGACGATCGCTTGCGCGCGCGCGCGCGCCGCGGCACCGTCGATGCGCGGTGCGGGCATCGTCGCCGGGCGCGCGCCTGAGCGGGTGGCGGTGCGCTGCGCAACGGCAGTGCCAGCCCCCGTCAGTGCCAGCAATGATGCGCCGATCAGCGCGGCGTGCGACGTTTTCATCCTCTTGCCCCTTCGTGAACCGCGCGATCGCTGCCCGGCCGTGTTCGCCCGCACACACCATAAGAACCGCTGCCGCTCAAGGCATTGCCAGTCGTAGTCGTCGTTTTGCACGCGCACCGCGGGAGCAGACTTCGGATGCGTGCGTTCTGCTTACGTAACGAGGGGAGTGTGGCGTGCGGGTGATCTGGGGACATGTGCCGGCGATGGCGTTGCTGCTGGCGGGATGCAGCGTCGATGTGGCGCCCGACAATCAAGCAACGAGCACGAACGCGAGCGAGCCGGCGGGCCCCGCGCAGTGGAGCAATGACACGCGCGCGCAATTACGCGACGCGATCAACGCCCGCGCCGTTCACGGCCTCGATCAGATGTCGTTCGCAAGCGACGCGAGCGACGAGGCCGGCTTCACCAAGCAGGCGCTCGCCTATGCGTCCGCACTGGCACGCGGCGCGACCGATCCGACCAAATTGTACGACGTTTATACCGTGCCGCGCCCTAACCCGGATTTGCGCGCGGGTCTCGCCAACGCCCTGCGCGCGAACGACGTGAAGGGCTGGCTCGCCAGCCTCGCACCCGCGGACGACAATTACCAGCGGCTGTCGAAAGCCTATATCGCGTTGCGCAAGGCGCCGGCTGCGCCTGTCGCCGGCATCCCGGTGACGGGCGATGCGATCAAGCCGGGTGCGACCGACGCGCGCATCCCCACGATCGCGCGCCAGCTCGTCATCCTCGACTATCTCGATCAGGGCGCCGCGCAGGGCCAGCGATATACGCCGGCGATGGTCAAGGCGGTGCAGGGGATGCAGGCCGATTACGGCATGAAGCCAGACGGCGTGATCGGCGGCGAGGCGCTCGCGATCCTCAACATGTCCGACGTCGACCGCGCGCGCGCGGTCGCGATCGCGATGGAACGGCTGCGCTGGCTCGAACGGACGCCGCCCGCGACGCGGATCGACGTCAATCTTGCCGCGGCGCGGCTGACCTATTGGCGCGACGGCAAGATCGCCGACAGCCGCAAGGTCGTGGTGGGCGAACCCGACCGCGAGACCCCGCAGCTCGGTTCACCGATCTACCGCCTCGTCGCCAACCCGACCTGGACCATCCCGCGCTCGATCGAGGGCGAGACGGCAGCAAAGGGGGCAGCCTACCTCAAGGCCAACAACATCGCGCGCAAGGACGGCTGGCTGGTGCAGCAGCCAGGGCCGAAGAACTCGCTCGGCCTCGTCAAGTTCGACATGCTGAACGACCACGCGATCTACCTGCACGACACGCCCGCCAAGCAATTGTTCGCGATGATCCAACGTCAGCGCAGCCACGGCTGCGTTCGCGTAGATGACGCGCTCGGGTTCGCCGAAATCCTGGCGCGCGACGAAGGTGTGACCGACCAGTGGCACCAGGCACGCGGCACCGGCAAGGAAACCTTCGTCAAGCTGCCCAAGCAGATCCCGGTGCGGATGCTCTACCAGACGGTGCTGTTCGACGACACCGGCGAGCCGATTGTGCGCAACGATCCGTACGGCTGGGACGACCGCGTTGGCGAGGCGCTGGGGTTCAAGGCGGGCAAGGCATTGCGTGTGGAGACGCATGCGAGCGACGAGGGCCCGTGATTGAACCGGCCGCCGATCTGGCTCGATCTATGCGGTGATTCGCGTGTGTTCGGCGCCCGACAGAATTTCGCGTGCAGGGCGGCCTATCAGATACCCTTGTACCTGGTCGCAGCCCCAGCGCCGCAGCCGAGCTAACTGCGCGTCTGTCTCCACGCCCTCTGCGACGATCGTCAGCTTCAGGCTTTTGCCCAGTCCGATGATCGCGCGCACGATCGAGGCGGAGGGCGGGTGATCGCCCATTGCGGCGATGAAGCTGCGGTCGATCTTGATCTTGTTGAACGCGAAATCCTTGAGGTTGCTCAAGGACGAGTGACCGGTGCCGAAATCGTCCATCACCACGCGTGCGCCATCGGCCTGTAATGCTTTCAGCGTCGCGAGCACCTCGTCCCGCTGGTAACCGAGCAACGTCGCGCTCTCGGTCACTTCCAATTCCAGCCGCGTCAATGCAACGCCGTGTGCCTGCGCGGCACGGCGCAGGTCGTCGGCCAGACCACCGGTGCGGAACTGCAGCGGCGACAGGTTGATCGCGAGCGACAGCGTGTCGGGCCAACTCGCCGCCGCGGCCAGCGCATGGTCGATGACCCAGGCGCCGATCGGCGCGATCAGCCCGGACGATTCGGCGATGGGGATGAACGTGTCGGGTCCGATCTCACCCAACACCGGGTGTCGCCAGCGCAGCAATGCTTCGTGCCCCGTGACGCGCAAGCTGCCGGCGTCGGCGATGGGTTGAAAGACCAGATACAATTGATCGGTCGCGATCGCCTGCTCCAAGTCGCGTGCGAGCCGTAGGCGCAGGCTTTCCTCTTCGCGCAGATGCTTGTTGAAGAAGCGCGCGGTGTGGCGCCCATCGGCCTTCGCGCGGTAAAGCGCCAGGTCGGCGAGCTCGTACAATTCGTCGCCGCGCTGTCCCGGCTCCGACAAGGCGACGCCCGCGCTCAGGCGGATCGCGGGCGCATCATCGCCGCTGTCGGCGCGATCAGCCTCTTTGTAGATGCGCGACAGCAGTGCCTCGGCAGCGGCGGGCTGCGCTTGTGCCACCTGCACGATCGCGAACTCGTCGCCGCCCATGCGCGCGACCAGATCGTCGTTGCGCGCGCAGCGAGACAGCAGCTCACCCGCTCGCTTCAATGCCCGGTCGCCGCCGGCGTGACCGTAACGATCGTTGATCGCCTTGAACCCGTCCAGGTCAACCACGATGACCGCGATCGTGTCGCCCGTGCGCGCGCTGCGCGTCAGTTCGTGCGCGAGCCGGTTCTCGAACAACAGTCGGTTGGCAAGCCCGGTCAGCATGTCGTGGTGTGCCAGGAAATCGGCGCGACGTTCGGCGACACGGCGGCTCTCGACGGCGCCGCGATACTCGGTAAGCCCGCGCGCCAGGTCGCCCAGTTCGTCACCGCGCACGGTCCCCGGAACGTCGGCATCGTCACCGCCCGCGCCGAAATCACGCAGTCGTTGGGCGATGAGCGTGATCGGTTTCAGCAGACGCTGGCGCAACCACGTCGACATGGCGCTGATGATCAGCAGGATAACGAAGCCGCCAATCAGGACCTGCAGGATGCTGTGCCGGCTTTCCCGCCCGTTGCGCTCGGCGGCCTGCATGATTGCGAGCGTCAGCGCTTCGCGGGTACGCGCACGGCTTGCCTCAAGCTCGCGCAACGATGCAACGAAGCTGGGCATCGTGCGCCCGATCATCCTTGGCCGCGTTCGCGCGACCGTCAGCACGTGGATCGACAGCGCGGCGAAGCGATCCGATAGGTCGCGCGTATGCGCGATCAGCTCGGTTTCGCGCTCGCTATCGTGATCGGGAAAGGTGACGGGCAATGCGGCGAACGCGCGCGCCTGTGCGAGCAGCGCGGCCCAGCGCGCGTCAGGGATCGCGGCGCCGCGCTCGGCGGCGCGGGTCGTATCGCCGATGTTCAGCCGCAGGTGGCGCTGTGCGCGGTCGTGCCGGTCCTGACTATGCAGTGCCTCGCTCAACGAAACGATACGCTGATCGGCGTCATGGACCTTTTCGCTGACCGCTAGGCCCGCCAGCAACAGTGCAATCCCCAGCACAACGACGGTTGTGCAGGCGATTGACACGCGGGCGGCAATCGATAATCGCACCAGCTCCTCCTCGAAGAGCCCGTGTAACCACAAAGCCTTACGCGAACGTTATAGGCCTGACGCGACCGTTAGCACGTGCGCCTGCCGCTGGACATTGGCGGTCAGTCGCCGAGCAGCGAGGATTTGCGCGGAATATGCTCTTCGTTCGGTTGCCCCTTGTCGAGCGTGTCATTGGGACGGCGCGCGTCGCCCTCACGCTGGTGCTCGGTGGACAGATTTGGGCCCTCGGTCTCAGTCGTCGGCTTCACCGGATCGTCGTTCATCGCGAAACTCCTCTGCTCGCCGATCAACGACGGCGTGTCCGCGGACGTTCCGGGGATTGCGAAGCGGCGCATGTCGCCGTAGACGCGCCTTTCCCAAGTCGCCGATGCGACGGGCGCTTAGCTCAGCTGGTAGAGCGGCTCGTTTACACCGAGTAGGTCGGCGGTTCGAACCCGTCAGCGCCCACCATAAAAACAATCGTTTAGCAGCATTTCCCGAGTGGTTCGGTGGTTCAGTTGAACCAGCACGAGCCGCAACAGGTCCAATAGGCGGGCAGGAGCTGTGTTGATCACATCCGAATATGCGCTGATCGAGCGGGCCGTCGACTTTACGATGCAGCATGCTGACGAAGCGGAGGCGAGAGCGGTTGAGAACCTGCAAACTGGAGCAGCGAATCGCGACATCAATGCGCTTCGCATGGTCAGCATGCAGCGATCGATCGTTGCAATAGGCGCGATCCAGGCGTTTGAGGGGGTGCTTCAACAGCACAAGGGTTGGGGTGACACGTTCGGGAAACTGGATCGCCACTTGCGCGCGACCGGCTACGACGAGCTTGCCGATCGGTTTGTGGATTACCGCGATGCAATTAACGTACTGAAGCACGGCCACGGCAGAAGCTACGAGCGCCTGCTCGCAAAGCGTGCCGCGTTGCCGTTCACCGTCAAGGATCGCGGTCAGCCATTCTTCGATGAAGGCGACGTGTCTGAAGGCCTCCGCCTGGTTGACGCTAATCGCGACTTCGTGTGCCAGTGCTCTGCCATCATAAAGGAGATCGCGGCGGTGCTCTGATCGGAGCACCGCTGGATTAGAAGTCGAGCGCGGCGCTTGCGTCGCGCATGAAGCTGGGGCTGTAGCGGGCGTAGGTGCGCTCGGTGACGCGGGTCGACGTGTGACCGAGGTATTGCGCGATCTTCTGCATGGGCACGTCGGCTTCGGCCATCCACACGCCGGCCGAGTGGCGGAAGACGTGCGGCGAGCAAGGTATGCCGACGCGCTCGCCGGCGCGGGTGATCGCCTTGCGCACGCTCTTGATCTGCTCGCCGGCGTACTCGATCACATAGTCCGTCAACGCACCCTTCTTCGCCTCCTCGAGCGCGGCGCGTGCGCGGGTGTTGAGCGGCACGACGGTGCGGCGCTTGTTGGTCTGGTGGCGCCCGGCGGGGCGGAAATCGACAGTGCCGCGGTCGAGGTCGACGCGATCCCAGGTGAGATCGAGGATGGCCGTCATGCGCGCGCCGGTCGTGGCAGCGAGGATGACGTAGAGGCGGACGTGAGGTGTCTCGACGGCGTCGAGCAGCTTCGCCAGCTCGGCGCGTGTCAGGTAGCGGTCGCGCGGTGCGCTTTCAGGTGGGAGCCACAGGCCGGGCGCAGCATCGCCGTAGCGATGGCGCAGGCAAGCGCGCAGGAATTCCAGCTCGGTCTTAACTGTGCTGTTCGTCCGCTTCGCCGCGATCCGCGCCTTGTGGTACTCCCGGCAATCGTCGCGCGTGATTGCGCGGCCGAGGCGGTGACCAAAGTGGGGACCGAGCACCTTCCATAGACCCGCGAACCGCTCGCCTCGCGCCACCACCTTCTTCCGATCGGCGACATACGCGGTCCACAAATCCTCTACCCGTTCGGAAGCGGGCTTGTGTCGCTGCTGCCAGATGTCACGAGCGCGAGCCTCGGCAAGGCCTCGGTCATTCGTGCCAAGCGAGATGCGAACGCGTCCTCGTTCGGCGTCGGTGTAGATGAGGGCGAGGGACTGTCGGTATAAGGCGATCCGGTATTCTGACATTCGAACCTCTCGACCGCATCGGCCGGGATGCGAATCAGTTTGCCAAGGCGGAAGCCTTCGATCTCGCCCGCCTTATACATCCTGCGGACCTTGTCGGGGCTGCAACCCCAGCGCTCGCCGAGGCTCTCCGGTGTGAAAGGGCGAGCGGTGGTCACGCGTGCTCCTGAAACTTTCCGGTCTCGTTGCCCCATACGTCCCAGCCGTCGCGCTGCTGGCGCGCGAAAAGCTCGGCGCGGGGACCGGCGTAGAGCTGCTCGAGATCGGCGTGGAGCTGGTCGGGCTTGCGGCTGTGTTCGCGCACCGGTGCCGCGACCAGGTTGCGGATCGAGCGCGACAGCACGCGAGGCTTGCCGATCGTGCCGACGAGGTAGAACTCGGCCGCGGAGCGGAAGACGTAGCCGGTGCCGAACGCCCAGCGACCGCCGGTCTTCGACTGTTTCGCCCAGGCGCCGGCCGATTTGAAGGTGAAGCCCCATGCGCGCATCAGCTCAATCGCGCGGTCGAGCAGCGGCGCGGTCGCCCACATGATCAGCGCGCAGTCGGCCGCTGCGAGGCGAGCAACCGGCAGCGTGGCGAGCTGTTCAATCGACATGCAGGCGTAATGCGCGACGGGGTTCTTGACCTCGCCTTTCACCGACCGGTTGAGGAAGCGCCACGGCGGATCGGCGAGGATGACACCATACCTGCCCGGCTGCAGCGCGCCGAAGGGCCAGTCGGCCGCGGGCGTGAGCGGTGGCGCGGGAACGACACGCGTCGGGCGAGTCCGCGCGCCAAGCGGCGAACCGTCGAACAGCTCGTGATTGCGCGCTGCCTCAATTCGCCGGCGCGACAGCGTCTCGCGCAGGTTGGCGATGTGCGTGTCGCGATCGTAGGCGAGGTGGCAGCGCTGGCACATGGCGCGCAAGTTGTCGTCGGCGCAGTGCTCGGGCGTGTCATCCAGGTGCGCGACGGTCAGCACCACCTTGCTGCCGGTCACGCTGTGCGGCTCGCCATTACGCTCGCTGCAGCGGCCGGCATGATCGTGACCGCACTCGCCCTGGCACTCGCACTGGTCGCCCGCGCGCTCCTTGCGAATGCGCAGCGAGATCGCCGACCAGTCGTGCGGGTAGCGGGCACGGTTCTCGGGCTTGATCGGCACTATTCGCACAGCCCGTATTGGCTCGAGCATGCGTGGCGCTGCTCGGCCGGCGCAATCTCGTCCAGGTGGTTGAGCAGATCGAAGTTGCGCCCGCCGCGGCTGGTCTTCGACCATTCGACCGCACGGTGGATCGTCGCGCGGATCTTGCCGTGCTCGTCGGGTGGCACCTTATCGGTCGGGAGGAACGACGACACGAACTCGTCACGTTCGCCAAGCGCCACCGATGTGTTGGCGTGACGCGCTACGTTGCCGCAGATCACCTCCCACTCGGCGATCCGCTCGATCGTGGCTGGGAAGCGCAGCGCAGTCTGCCGCACCTCTTCCTTTTGCGCCATGATGCAGAAGCACCCGACTCGGCCCATCCCCATGAGGTAGAGCGGGTTCGGCTTTAGACCGTGCCGCTTGGCAATCGCGAACACCTCGCGGACGTGCCAGCCGTGGATCGGGCGGTAGATGACCGCCGGCGCGCGCCAGCTGCAGCGATTGATCTCGATAGTCGGCTTGGCGGCGCGGGCGGCGCTTTCGTCCGCGCGCTCGCCAACCCACTCGACCACCGGCGTACCCGCCATACGGATCGGCGTCTTCACCATGTCCATCGGATCGAGCTTCAGCTCTGTCGTGCAGAAGCGCGATTTAGTGCCGGGAAAACGACCATGCAGCATCGCCATGTCGAGGAACGGGTTTCCGGTCGGCTGCATCAATTCGACCGCGCGCGCGATTAGGTGATCAGGCACAGGCGGCGATACCTTGATCGGGCAGTCGCACTCCTCGCGCACAAGCGCCTTCTCGGCGTAGGCGAGATCCTCGCAGGCCGCACGGCACTCGGCCGTGTGTTGTTTGCGGCGCAGCTCCTTCGGCCAGTCGCGCGCAATGGCGGTGCGACGGGCGGCGAACTGGCCGGAAAAGTCGGCGCGAACCGTCTCGATCGTGATCCCGAGTGTTCGCGCCAGATATTCGACGTGCTCGAGCGTGACATCGTGCTCGTTGCCGGTGTCGGCGAACAGGAACCGCGGTGTGAAGCCGGTCCGCTCGGCGCGTTCCACCGCGAGGCACGCGGTCGCGGTGCTATCCTTGCCGCCGCTGATGCTGACGAAGTGCTGCGCCCGAGCGCGCCCAGCGTGCTGCGACTTCGTGCTTTTGGGTAGAATAGCTGTCCCGTTCATGCTGCGTTGCTCCGAAGGGCGTAGCGGACGCGGCAGCCGCGGCGCTGGGTCAGGTAGGCCAGCTCGGCGAGGCGATCGGCTTCGCGGTCGGTGAGCTGGCGTCGGCGGGAGAGCGCGTCGAGGCGATCCATCTCGATCTCACGCGCGCGAGCGGGTGCGACGTAGGCCATCACCGGCGGTCCTGGACGCTGCCGAACAGCTGCATGAGGACGAACGGCACGGCGATGATGGTGATGACGATCGTGAGGAGGATCTTCGCCCAGGTGCGCCAGCGGGGCGCGGCGGTGGTGGCATCGGTCATGCGGCTTCGGCTCCTTGGAGGGACAGTTGACGATCGGGGGCAGGTGGGGCGGTCCGCTGCGCGTCCGCCTCGAGCGCGCCGGCCGGCAGCGCCGGCAGGTCGACGGGCAGGGCGGCGAGCGAGGGGACGTGCACGTCGGCGGTGAGCAGCACGCGCGCGGTCGGGTAATCGGCTTCGTGGTGGATCAGCGCGTCGATCGCGTCGGCGAGGCCGAGGAGCTCGGCGTCACCTGGTGCCGCGTCGACGTTGGCGCGCGCGGCGCGGGCGAACGCCTGCAGCGTTTTGATGCGCTCGTAATCCCACGCGCCGCCCAGATCGCCCGCCCACAAGTCGAAGGGCGCCCGGCCGGTGCGCAGCGTGGTCGCCCAGCCGCGCGCGATGGCGCGGGTGATGCGCATGGCGTCGATCGACTGCTCTTTCGTGATCGTGCCGGCCTCGAACGCGGCGATGCACTGGACAGCGCGCGCGGCGTGGAGGTGGCGCGAGACGACATGCAGCGTGGCGAGGTCGGCGAAGAAGCGGGCGGCGCCGGGCATCAGATCATGCCCAGCGATTGCATGTAGACCTCGAGCACCGCGGTCTCTTCCTGGTACTGCTCCTTTGCCTTGAGCCGGATCTTGCGAATGGCGTTCAGCGCCGCGGCATCGAACCCGCGCGAGCGTGCCTCGGCTTCGACATCCTTGATGTCATCGCTGATGCCCTTGCGCTCTTCGTGCAGACGTTCCAGCCGCTCGAGCAGCAGCTTCATCTGCTCGGCCGCGCTCTCGCCGTTGGTCTTGATCGGATCGGGCACCCGCCGCGCCTTCTTCGCGCCCTTGACGGGCTTGGGCACGAAGGGGGTCGGCACGTGGCGCAGCTCGCCGTCGGGGCCGCGCGCGACGCGCATGGTCATCGTGTTCATGGCAGCACCGAGGGGATCGCCGGCACCGACAGGTGCAGCGCGTGGACGGCGCAGGCGGCGACGATGACGACGCAGGCCGCGGCGTAGACGCGCTCGGCGAGCCAGCGCGCGGGGGTGGCGGGGCGGCGCATTACGCGGCGATCCGCTGCGAGCGGCGTGCGGTGCGGCACACACGGCAGCGACCGGCGGTTACGGGCACGGCATCGTCAGCGACGCCGCACGAGCCGCACAGCGTCGGGTGGCGTTCGGCGGGCTCGGTCGCGAGCTGGTTGTAGACGTCGACGTCGATCGGCAGCGCGACGGCGAGTAGCGCGAGGTTGTCGGGATTGATGATGCGGACGCCTGGGCGCTCGATCAGGTCGACCCAGGCGCGCACGGCGCCGGCTGGCGTGATGCGGCGACGGGTCTTGATCAGGCGCGAGAGGCTGGCGGCGAGCTGCGCGCGTGACAGACCGGCCGCGCGCCGGCGCAGCTCGAGATAGTGCCACGGCGTCATCGGTGTGGGCAGGGCAGGCGAATGGGCGTGCGTCATGGTCACGATTCCTTTCAGCGGGGGGCGGGGACGTGGTCGGGATTGCGGAAGACCCAGCACTTGACCGTCCCGCCGAGGCGGCTGTTGACGGGCTTCACGTCCTGGAACTTCCGGCGCTTGCTGCCCTTCAGAGCCTTCTTCAGCTCGATGATGGTGCAGGGCATTTGGAGCCGCATGTCGGCGCACTTGCGCTCGAACTCGACCATGTTGATCGCGTGCACTTCCGTCGTGCGGCTGTGATCCATGCGGATCTGCGATTGATCGCTCTCGAGTGAGACGAAATAGTCGAAGCGCTCCCAGAACCACTCGACGTTCGGGTGATCGCTCTCGACCGAGCGTTGCCGTTCCTCGAGCATGGTCAGGATGAAGCGGTGCGTGGCGTCGACCTGGTCAGCGTGCAGATTGCCGATCACGAGCTGCATGGCGTCGAGCATCGCGGCGAGCTGCGCGTGATTCTTCGCGAGGCGCTGGTTGCGGATGCCGGGATGCTTGAGCATCCGCGCCTCGTGCCGCTTGAAGGCGTCGAAATAGGCGGCGAGGATCTTCTCCTCGGCGCGCGCAAGGTGGACGATCAGACCGGAGAGGTCTTCCATGTCCATGCGCGACAGCTGCTCGCCGGCGAGCTTGCCGGCCTGCGAGAACAGCGTCTTGTCGAAGTGGATCGCCATGATGCGTTCGCGCAGCGCGGGCGAGGCGTCGACCTCGGCATTTTGCGCGATGACGATCGCGCCGCGGAAAGGCGGCTCGAACGTTTCCATGCCACCGTTGGCAATGGCGCGGGTGCGGACGGCGCGACCGTTGTAGGCGGTCTTCAGCTCGTCCCATTCGAACCGCTTGCCGTGCGGAACGTCCTGATTACGATCACCTTCGATCAGCACGACCGGCAGGTTGCCGACCTGCCCGAGCGTGCGCGCGATGCCGGCGTTGGTCGCCTTGGTCGGGTCGAAGCCCTCGTAATTGGCGCGACCGTAGGTCTTCCACAGGAACTCGAGCAGCGTGGTTTTGCCGGTGCCGGGGAGTCCGGTCATTTCGAGAAAGCCGAGGCTGTCCTGCTTGCGCCGGATCTGATCGGCGAACAGCGCCAGGCACCAGAACGCGGTGGTCGCCAGCCCCTTGGCACCGTAGGCAGTCCATAGCGGCGCGATCCAGTCGAGGTTCGGCTTCTCGGCGTCGTAGTTGATGCGCAACAGGCGATCGGTGGTGCGCAGCTTCACCGACTGCTTGCCGAGCACGAAATACTCTTCGTCGTTCGGCTCGTGTACGCGACCCTTGTGCACCGCGAGGTCGCCGAACACGTAGGCGCCATGCTCGATCGAATAGCCGGTGTGCGGGATCGCCTCGACCATGCGGATGCTCGCCCACTGGCGCTGCATCAGCTTGTCGATCTGGTATTGTGAGCCGGTCCACTGCGCACCGGGCGCGATCGAGGCGAGACGCTTCTTGAACTCGCCGTTGGTCGAGCAGGCCGAACCGCTGAAGGTCGCCTTCACGGTCGCGCGATCGGACGGGAAGTCGACGCGGAGGAAGTAGTTCCCCTCCTCGAGGTTCGGGTCGCGCTGAAAATAGAGCGTGCGGAACACGCAGTTCGCCAGCTCCTCGATCGACACCGCCGCGGCAGCCGCGCGTTTCCACTGCTCCTCGAACGGCATGTCTTTCAATTCGGCGTGTTCGGGGTGGTCGCTCTCGAGCCACTCCTGCAGCTGCGCGTTGATCTTCTCGTGCGAGAAGTCGGCCCAGAACTGGCGACCGCCGAAGGTGAGAGGGAAATGGGCGAACCGCTCGCGCTCGTAGATCAGCTGCGCCTTGTCGCCGGCGGTCGGCGCGATCGTGACCTCGCCGTTCCACAGGTAGAGGTCGAGATCTTCGGCGGTGAGCTTCTCGGACTGGTGCAGGTCGTTCCAGTCGTGCTTCTCGCCTTCACCATCGGGGCGCACCTGCGCGGCACCGACCGCGAAGCCGGCATCACGCGACCGCTTCACGAACTCCCGCGTCCAGCGGATGCCGGCTGGGCCGACGTCGAACGCGAAGGTGAGCTTGGGCGCGGAGCGGTTGTCGGCAGCAGCGACGCGGCGCAGCTCGGCGAGGGCGTGCTCGGGATAATTGTTGCACGACATGAGGCTGACCGCGATCAGCCCGCGATCCTTGAACGCGGCCGACTGGTTGAGCGCGATCGCGTCGAAGATGCCCTCGACCAGCCACAGGCCCGACGCCTGCGCGAGCGCCGCCATGTCGTGCCCCGGCATCGACCACCACTGACCGTAGTATTTGGCGCCGTAGGAGAAGCGGGCCTTCTTCTTGCCGAAGCGGGCGGGCTGATCGATCAGCCGTTCCCAATAGGTGCCGGGTGCGCCGGGGAGCGGGAAGCGCACGGTGGCGGTGCTGATATTCAGCTCGCGATCGGCGTAGCTCTCCTGCGTGTACGCGCCGCGCAGCCCGGCGAGATCGAAGCCGCGACCGTGCGCGAGGTAGGCGTCGGCCGCGGCGTTGGGCTGCGCCGGCGTGCTGACGTGCCGCTTCGACCAGTCATCGAAGATCTCGGGGTAGAGCGTCTTGACCGCGAAGGTCTGCCCGCAGCGGTTCTCGCGTCCGCAGCGGAGCACGTAAGGCTTGTCCGCGGAGGTGTAGAGCTCCTTCTTGTCGCACGCGGGGCACTTGCCTTGCCGCAGGTAGCGGCCCTGCTCCTTCAGCCCGTAATCGGCCTTCAGCTTGGCAGTGACTTCGCGGAGGATCTCGGGCTGCAAGGTGGCGATCTCTTCGGGCAAGCGGGTGGCGTTCCCGAAAGCAGGGTGCTTTCAGGCGGGGAGGGCAGTGCGGGAGTGCGCGGCCGAGGCCGCGGCGTGGTCAGCCGGTCATGGGTTCGGTGCCGTCGATCGGCGCGGTGACCGCGGCGGGCAGCACGTCATCGTTGGCCGGCACGCGGGTGTCATCGTTGGCCGGCTTCGACCGCCACTGACCCATCGGCAGCTTGATCGCGGGGTTCGGCATCATGCTGGGTTGGACGGTGCGGAAAATCCCGAGCTGACCGACGAAGGTGTGACCACAATCGGCGTTGCTGCAGCGGAACCGGATCTCGCGCGTGAGAAGGTCGATTTCGACCGAGTCATAGGCGACCGCGCGCGTCAGGCAGTGCGGGCAGGCGATGGCAGGTATTCGTGCAGGATAGTTTCGCTTCTTCGTCATTGGGCTCCCCCCGGCGCCTGCCCCCCGGTGGGCAGGAGTTGGTCTACGACGCGCATGACCTGACCGATGACGCCCCGCGCCTGTCCGATCTCACGATACGCACGTCGAATCTGTTGAAGTGTCGCGCCCGGCTGGGTCAGCGGCAGGATCGCGGCGACGGCGTCGGCGTGTTCCGTCACCAGCTCGCCGAGGAGCGCGAACAGCAGCCTGCGGCAGCCCGCGGCCTCGCTCGCCATATCATCGAGCAGCAGCTCGTGCATCTCGTGCATCGGCGCGCCGACCCCGTCGTGCTCGCGATAGATTGCGTCAATTTGTACCGACTGCTGGACGTTTGGCAGGCGAGGATCTTCGTTGTTGGACCAACGGCTGATGTAGCTCTCCGACACGCCGAGCTTGCTGGCGAGCACGGACTTTCCGCCGACTTGATCGATGACGCGGAGGATCGCCTTGCCGAAGGTGTCGGGTTCGCGCTCGATCGTCATGCGTCACTCGAGTATAAATCGTGCTGCTTATTGGACGCGACGGCGTGCCGCCCCATGCCGCAGACGTGCGGCATGGACAGGCTGTCAGGAGCGCGCCCCATGCTGGCAAGAGCGGATGCTGCATCGTGAGGGATAGTGTCGAGCGGCCAATTGGCCGACTGGCGGAACCACGAGGCGAACCGTTCGAGGTTCGCTACCGTAAACGTCTTTCCCTCGCGCAGACGCGTGAAGAACGCACCATTGTTGACGACGATTGTCGCGACTCGAGCGAGCGACTTCCCGCCGTGGCGAGACACTTCGCCCTCATAAGAGGCTGCGATCGTTCGCAATGCGTTCTCAAATGCTGCGTCCATGCCGCGTTAGTGCGGCATATATTACGCGCTTGTCAACGGCTTTTATTACGCTCGCGCGCACTTCTGCCGTGCTGCATATGTGCCGCACTATGACAGGCGCCCCTGAAATCCTAAGAGAGCGACTGGCAGCCAAGCTCGTAGAGCTGAATGTCACGGCTCGTGAAATTTCGATGGCGGCTGCGGGGCAACCTGACGCGGTGAGGCACATCATCAAGCGCGGCGTAATGCCGGGGGCGCTTCGCCTCGACGCTATCGCTACCGAGCTAGGCACGACCGCTGATTGGCTGCTTGGTCGAGAGAATGCGATCGAGCGCACGATCAAGCCGGAGGCCGAGGACGCGATCAAGCCCGAGGTCTTCCGTCGCCTGCCGAAAGATTTACCAATCTACGGTAGCGCGCTTGCTGCCGATCTCGAATTCGGCGACGAAACGGGGGTGATCGTCCGCGTGGAGCAGACCGAGGTGCACATGGTGGAACCGATCGACCGCATGGCGCGGCCGATCGGGGTGACCGGGCGCCCGGACCTTTACGTGATTGAGGTGGCGGGTCACTCGATGGAGCCGCGGCACGACTCGGGGCGACGCCTGCTGGTCGACCCGCGCCGATCGCCGGGGGTGGGCGATGACGTGGTCGTCCAGCTGCGCGGGCCGACGTTCGACGGCGAGGAAGTGACGCACGTGCTGATCAAGCAGTTGGTGCGGCGCCGGCCGGGTGGGTGGCTGCTGCGGCAGTACAATCCCGACACGATCTTTGCGGTGCCAAACGCGCAGGTGTCGGCGGTGCACCGTGTGATGCCTTGGGACGAGGCGTTGGGGTTCTGAGACTGCGGCTTGATCGAGCCGATCCGGGGGGAATACAGATGGGAACTCTTGCACCGATTATCGGCTCATTGGGGCTGTTGACGCTGATCGTCGGCGGGTTGATGTTTCTGCCGCTCCGCGCCCTCAAGTCGCGAAGGCCGCTGGCGAAGAAGCTGGCGATCGGGGGTGGGGTGGCGTTCATCATCGGGGTAATCTTCACGCCGACACCGCCTGCCTCGACCAAGTCGCCCGCCAGCGTCGCGACACAGGAGCCAGGTGCCAGCGCATCATCGACCCCGTCGCCGAGCCCGACCGCTTCCGACGTTGCGAGCGCCGCGGCGAAGGATGAATTTATCCAGCGCTATCGCCAGATGCTGGCCGCGGCGAAGGTGTGCGACGAAGCGTCCGAGACTCTCGGCAAGGCCGCTAACAGCGGCAGTCAGCTGGCGACCTACCAAGCGGCGCAGGGCGGACGGGACGCCTGCCGCGCTGCGGCCGGGACGATCGGCGAGTTGGATGCGCCGGAGGATCTGCCGGACGCTGGTGAAGCCGCCTTCGACAAGGCGAAGGACACTTGCCGGAACGCGTACATCTATCGTCAACTCGGGATGGAGAAGGCGATGCAAGCCGCGGATGGCGACGCACGTCCATCCGTCGTCAGTGAAATGCAGGAGAATATGAAGACCGGGCAGGCGGGCACCCTGCTGTGCGTGGCGCAATGGTTCGACGCTGCGGGTAAGTCGGGGATCGATGTAAAGGCGCTGGATTGATCGGTGATGCAGGCCGATTGTAGGGCGAACCGGTGCGCCAATAGTAGAGGTCTGAGGTATTATGTCAGCCGCTAATCACGACACAAAACGAACCGATTTCTTGTGGATCGTGCAGACGTTTATGTTGCGTGACCAGAAGGTTGTTGGGTGGCATGGCTTTGTTGGCGATGCAGTAGCAGCAAGCTATCGTATTCCTAGAAATATGACCGCGCGTGACGCTGCACTGGATTTCTGGGGTTTCTTCAACGAGGACTTCGGCGGTGAAGACCGCACCGTGCCCGGTTGGTTTGCAGGTCTAGACGATCCGACATATCGACAAGGCGCGTCTGATTGACCGACTACGTAGCGCTCTCCAATTTGACCTGCGTCGTGAACCCACGATCGCCGATACTGTGCGCCACCTCGGTCACCAGCCAGCCGATCGCATCTATCGCCGGCTTGTAGCCGCTGACCTTCGCCTTCGTCTCGGGGTGGAGATCCGCGCGGCCGAGCGCCAGGGTGAGCGATAGCGACACCGGCTCGCGACCCGCGCGCGCCCTGGCGGCGTTGGCAGCGGTCTGCGCGTCTTCCTCGCTGGCGAACACCTTGGTGAGCGTCTTTGCTCCCTTCGCCTCGCCGGCGACGAAGTGCTGCCGCTTGCCCTCTTTCCGATCGTGCCACGTCGCCTTCACGCCGGGTACGTCCTCGCGCTTCTGCCGACTGAACTGGTGCTTGTCGCCGTCGCGCCGCGCGATCGTCACCGTCGTGAGCGTTTTGCCGGTTGGCGTCGTGACGGCGCCGATCGGCGATAGGATCAGTACGCCGCGCAGGATCTTCGCGACCGCGCCGCGCTCGCGGCCGAGACGGCGCAGGAAGGCGAGGTCGCTCTCGCGGTTTTGCGCCTTGGTGGTGATCGCGACACCAGCGAGGCTGGGCGCGCAGCGCGGCGTCAGACCCTGCGCCTGCGCGATCTCGGCGACGATCGCGCCGAGCGTGGTGCCGTGCCAAGCCTTTTCGCGCCTGGTCTTCAGGTCGCCGGTGAAGTCAGCCGCGCGAGCGCGCACGGTGATAACGTCGGGCGGTCCATCGTGATTGACCTCGTCCACGATGAACCAGCCCTTGTCGACCAACCCGGGCACCACGTCGCTGCCCTGCTTCCAGCCGAGCCAGACGTGGATCTTCGCGCCATCGGCTGGTAGCGCGACGGCGCCGTCGCTGTCATCGATCACGAGGTCGAGCTGGTCGGCTTCTTCGCCGCGTTTTTCGGTGATGCCGAGGCTGACTAGGCGCGTGCGCGGCGGCTTGCCGCCCGGCTGCGGCACCTTGCCCTGCAGCGTCGGCGTAATGTCGGTGCCGTCGACCAGGACGCGCAGCGCAGGGATGTTGGCGATCATGCGTCGGCGCCGTCGACGCGGAGCAGGTCGATGGAGAAGTCGATCTGCCGCGGCGTGCCATCAGGCCAGAACGCCTTGCGGCGATCATCGATGGTGGTGATGACGAAGGCGCCGTAGACGTAGCCGCGCCCGTCGACCAGCGACCAGGCGTCGCCAGTGCCTGCCATGCGGCGCAGCTCGTCCACCGACACCTCGCCGTCCGCGATCTCGGCGAACACGGTGCCGGGCAAGCTGATCGTTTCGTCGCCGGGTCCGGTGAACTGCGTCGCGTCGCGCGCGCCGACGCGGGTGGAGGAGGCGTGACGCCAGGTGGCGCGCCGCGACAGCTCATCGAAGGCGAGCGTGTCGATCGAGAAGACGAAGAGGCCGAGGGCGAGCAGCATCAGGCGGTTTCCCAATCAGGCGTGTCACCGTAGCTCGAGCGCCCGCGCGCGGCGGTCTCGCGCTCGCGCCGGTCCAGCTCGTCAGCGACCGCGCGCGCCAGATCCTGCGCGTTCTCGCCCGGCTGCTGGTTGATGGTGATGTTGTAGGTGCGCCCGCCGCCCGCGTTGCCAGCGCCGGCCGCGCTGGCGGCAGCGGCAGGCGACGCCATCGCGAGTGCGGGCACCGCGGTGCCCGTGACGATCGCCGACGACAGCCGGCGCGAGAGGCTGTCCATGCGGCGCACCGGCTCGCTCTCCTGCGCGGCGATGCCGTTGGTCAGGCCGTCGATGATGTTGCCACCGAAGCCGGCGAACACGCGGCTGGGCGAGTGGATGTCGAGCTTCTTTGCAAACCAGCTCGCGGCCGAGCTGGCGACGCCGACGATGGTGGAGCGGAGCGCGCCGACCATGCCGAGCACGCCGCGGATCAGCCCACTGATCATGTCGCGACCGAACTGCGCAAACCGCAAAGGGAGAGCGGCGAACCAGGCGAGCGCGCCGAGGCCGGTCGCCTTGATGCTGGACCACACGCCAGCGAACCAGCCGGTGATCGCGCCCCAATTGGCGTAGATGGCGTAAGCCGCGGCGCCGATCGCGACGACGCCCGCCACGACGGCGAGCGCGATGCCGATCACGGGCAGCAGGCCTATGCCGAGTGCGCCGGCCGCGAACGACAGCGCGGCAAAAGGCGCAACCAGGCCGGCGATCACGATCGCGCCACCGCCGAGCACGAAGAACAGGGAGGCGAATGCGGCAGCGCCGACGCCTAGCGCCTTGGTGAGACCGGGATAGCGGTTGGCGACATCGCCGACCCAGGTGGCGAATGCGGTCGCGCGCACGACGACGGCGTTGACGGCCGGGAGCAGCTGCGCGCCGAGCGTGACCGCGAGGGTGGTGGCGTTGATCTTGAGCTGCTTGGTCTGCTCGGCCGAGTCTTGCATGCGCACGGCGAAGTCGCTGTCCGTCGTGCCGCCCGCACCCGCCGCCTCAGCGCGGATCTGGCGATAGAGCTGCATGTTCTGGATGAGCGGGCGCAGACCCTGCTGCACCTGCGCGTCCTCGAATAGATAACCGAGCTTTGACAGGTCGCCCTTGAGCGTCTTGTTGGTCAGCTCGGCAATCGCTTCGAGGGGGGTCTTGCCCTCGGCATAGGCCTTCTTGAGCGCAGCGGGCAGGTCAACGCCCATCTTCTCGAACGCCTTGTTGGTGGCGGGCGAGGCGATCTTCTGCAGGATGTTGGCGAGGTTGGTGCCGGCGGTCGCGGCGTCGCCCGCGCCCTTGCGCGTGATCTGCAGGCCAGCGGCGAGATCCGCGACCGCGAAGCTGCCGGTCTGCCCGAGACCCTGATAGGCGGCGGTCAGCGCAGGAAAATACTGCGCCATATCCTTGATCTCGAATGCGCCCGCCTTGCCCGCGGTCGCCATGATGTCGATCACCTTGCCGGTCTGCGCGATCGGCACCTTCAGATTGTCCGTCGCGGCATAGGCGGCAGCCGATAGGTCGGCGATCTCGGCCTTGTACGCCGTCGCCGCGCGCCCGATCGGTGTCATCATCCTGACCGCGTCGGGAACCTTGGCGCCGAGGCCGGCGAGCGTATCGACGCCGGCCTGCAGGTCGGCGGGCATTTGGTTGGCGGCGCGCGCGGCAACGAGTAGGTTGCGGCCGAGCTTCTCCGACGCGGCGCGCGACAGGTCGGCCTTCTGACCGATGTCGGTCATCACCGATTCGTATTCCTGCGCGGCCTTGACGCTGGCGATCAGTGGTGCCGCCATGACGACGCCCGTGCTGATCGCAGCCGCGCCGCTCGCCGCCATGCCGGTCGCCACACCCTGCATGCGCGTGAAGCGGGCGCGACCGGCGTTGATGCGGCGCTCGCGGTCGGCGAGACGCCCGAGCCGCTGTTCCTGGTCGCGCAGCTCGTCGGTGGTGCGACCGGCCTCGCGGCGCAGTTCGCGCTCGTGCCGCGCGAGGTCGGTGGTGGCGATGCCGGCGGTGCGCAGCCGGTCGCGCAGCTCGCCGAGCTGGCGCGTCTCGGCCTGGTGCTGGCGCTCGAGCTGCTGCAGCTCGGCCTTGGCGCGATTGAAATCGCGGGTGAGCGCGCGCGTCGGGTTCTGCGTCTGTGCGACCTCGCGCCCGAGTGCCGCGGCACGCGCGCGGGCGGCGTCCAGTGCGCCCTCGGTCTGGCGCAGGCCAGCCTTCAGCCCGCGAAATCCGGCGATGTTGGTCTGCGCGCGGTCGATCTCCTTCAACCGGTCGCGGGTTGCACGCAGACCTTCCGCGGCCTTGGTCGACCCGCCGGCGATCTCACGCAGCGGGCGGGAGACCTTGTCTCCCGCCTCGAGCAGCATGCGGATGCGCAGGTTCCTGTCCACGCTACTTCCCCTCGGGATTGTGGCGGCGCGCAGCGCGCTCGCGCCATTGCATCAGGTCGGCGACGGAGAGCGCGTTGAGGGCGTCAGGCTGCCAATGGAAGACGAAGGCGATGTCCGCCATCGGGTCTTCTACGCAGCCTGGGAGAGCGCCTCCTTCGTCGCAGTCGGCAGCAAAAAATCAACGAGGATCCCCGCCAGCATGGTCACGTCGGCCGGGTCCATCGCGTCGACCAGGTGCGGGTGGAGCACCGGGCTGGTGACGCGCGGCGCGACGAGCGCGACCTGGTTGTATTCCATGCGCACCAGTCCGCCGAGGTTCGCGCCGCGCAACGCGCCACCCATTGGCTTGCGCACCGTCACCTTCGTGCCGGCCGTGATCACGACCTTGTCGGCGACGACGATGTCGTATTCGAGTTCCAGCTCGCCCGAATTGGCAGGCGCCGTAGCGGGGTTGTTCTGATCGTCCATGTTCAATCCATTCAGGGCAGGGGGAGCAGTGGCGGCAGCGCTGGCGCTGCGGCTTAGATGCCGAGCGCGGCGCGGTGACCGGCCATCAGGTCGACGCCGCCAACGAGCTCGACCATGCCGAGCACGTCGATCTCGATCACGACTTCGCCGTTCCAGGTAAGCTTGTAGTAGGAGAGCTGGCTCTTGACCTTGAACTCGGTATCCTCGCCGGGCTTCAGCTCGCCCATGTCGATCTCTTCGTGCCGGCCGCGCGTGACGATCTCGACCGTGTCGATCGCGCCGGTGTCGTCGTTCTGGAACGCGCCGACGAAGCGCTGCTGGACGCCCGAGAGCGTCAGCATGGCAGCCTGGCGCAGCACGCGGCGCATAGGGCCACCGTAGGTCGCCTCCATCTCGAGTGCCTCGCCGCCCATGTCGACCTTCACCGGGCGGTTCATGCCCCCGGCGCGGAAATCCTCGAGCTTGCGGGTGAGCTTGGGCGGGGTGACGGATACGACCTCGCCGAGGCACGACTCGCCGGCGTTGAAGATGTTCATCTGCTTGAGCTTGGTGGGGAACGCCATGACGGCAGCCTTTCAGTCGCGGGAAGGTAGGGCGGTGTGGTCGGTCAGCTGCCGGCAACCAGACTGGCAAAGTCCGCGAAGAACTCGTCGCTGATCTCCTGCTCGAGCCCGAGCGCCTCGAGCGGGGGCACGAAGGTGTAGCGGTAGCTGATCGCCAGCTTGCCCGCCTTGAGCTGGTCGACCGGGTTCTTGCCCGGATCAAAGGTGGCAACGGCACCGAGGATGCGGCCGGCGCGCTTCTCGGCGCGGAACAGCTCGTTGATCTCCTCCACGATGTCGCGCGCGAGGCTGGGCACGAGCGGCTTGTCGATGCCCCACACCAGCCCGAGCGCGACCGAATCGGCGAGGATATGCGCGGTGCGGCAGGCGCTCTCGAAGGCGAAGTCGCTGCCCTTGTCGGCGCAGGTGCGGTTGCCCCAGAAGCGGAGGTCGCCGGCGATGCGCACGACGGTGACCAGCTCGCTGGCGTTCAGCACGTTGGCGTCGCATTCCGCGTCCTGAATGTCGAAGGTGACCCCGGCGGTCAGGCCGTCGATGTCGGCGAGCGGCACGTTGGAGAGCGTCTTGTGCCAACCCTGCGCCTGGTCGATCGCGGCACGCGCGCCCATCGCGACCGCAGCGACGGGTACGGGAACGCTCGCGCCGGCCTCGCCATAGGGCGCGGTAACGCCCGGCCACAGCAAGGTGAGCGCACGCGCGTCGGGGAAGAGACCTCGATAGGCAATCGCTTCGCCCCGGTCGTCGCCGATCGCCGCGGCGTAGACGCGCGCGCGCAGTCGCTCGCCGACCGCGACTAGCGCCTCGGTCACCAGCTCGTCCTCAAGACCGGGCGCGCCGATGATACGCGGCTGCAGCCCGAGCTGCGCCGAGGCGGTGAGCAGCGCCTGCATGCCCGATTTCACACCCGCCTCATCCTGGCCAATGATCGCGGCGGTAGTAGCAGCGGCATCGGCACCGGGCGCGACACGCACGACGATGACGGGCGCGTCGACCTGACCCTTGATTGCGGTCAGCGCGGTGCGCAGCGTGCCGCCCGCGCCCGCCTTGGTGATGGCATCGGCGAGGTTGGTCACCTTGACGGGCGTGTCGAGCGGGAAGTCGGCTGCGTTCGCGGCTGGCGCCGTGGCGACCAGGCCGATGACGGCGGTAGCGACGATCGCGATCGAACGCTGGGTGTTTCTGACCTCGGCGACGTTGATGCCGTGCATAAAGCTCATGCGAAGGTGACCTTTCAGGCGAGCGCCGACAGGGCGCGGATGGTGGTGGAGGCGGAGAAGGCCGGATTGCCGGCAACGTCGGTGCGGCGCCCGGTGACGGTCAGCACCGCCTCGTGAGGCTGGTCGCCGGGCGAGAGCATCACGCGCGAGATCCGCGCGCGCCCTTCCTGGCGCAGCAACGCGAGCGCGGCTGCGGCGAAGATGCGCGTGCGACCGACTGCGTTGTTCGGTTGGTCGAGCAGCTCGGGCACGCGCGAGCCGTACTCGCGACGCGCAACACGGGTGCCGATCGGCGTGCCCAGGATGTCGCCGATCGACTGCGCGAGGTGTTCGGCGCCGGCGAGCGGAGTGCCCGTGGTGCGGTCCATGCCGTTCATTGCGGCTTGCCCGACAGCCCCTGACCCGCCTGCACCGCGACGTGGACGTGATCCTTCAGGCTTTTGCCGGCGCCGATCACGTCGGTGTCCGAGACGATCTTGCCGGTCGAGGTGATCTGGCCGTCGACGGCGAGATTCCCGGTCAGCTGCATGCCTCCATCGGCGACGAGCACGATGGTCGCGCCGGCGGGCAGGTAGGCGGTAAGCGCATGCGCCACCGGATCGTAGCCGATGAGCGCCTGGTCGGTGAAGTCGATCAGCGTCTTGGTGTCGCTCGCGGGTTGCGGGCGGGCGTTGCTAGACAGACTGCCGAGGATGATACCGCGAGCAACGTCGGCTTCCGGTGCCAGCACAAGAACCTGCTCGCCCTCGCTCGGCGGCGACCAGATGCGGGTGTCGCCCATGCGCGGCGACAGCCAGGGGATGTCGCCGGTGACGAGATCGTCGGCGAGCTGCACGCGTGCAGTGCCGGCCGTAAGGTCGACCGACACGACAGTGCCTTCGCGCGCGAGGTCGCCGATGAGGCGCTGTAGGTCGGGAAGCTCGCCCATGCCGCGACCATGCGCGGGGTACCGGCAGAGGCGAGTCCGCGCTCTTGTTGAATCGCTTTCTACAAGAGCGCTACTTCAGATCCCGTATTCGGCCGCGATGCAGTCGATCAGCTCTTTCCCGAGCGCGCGCCAAGCGGCGCTGGCGAGCGGGCGCGTGCTGATCGCGGTGAGGCCGATCTTCGCCGAGGCGGAGTAGCCGTCCTGCCATCCGCCGATGTTCCAGGCGGTGTCTGACGGCGGTGCGGCAAACGGGGTGGATACGATCGAGCCGTCACGACGCATCACCGCGCCGGTGGCGGTGTCGGCATCGTAGGAGAATATCGCGATGCGCTGCCCCGGTGCGATGCCGGACTGTATCACGCCATCGGCGTCGACGTTGGTCGACAGGTAGCGAAGCTGCCCGTCCTGGTAGCGCACGTGTCCGACCGGCGGATTGGCAGGACCGATCCCCCACAGCACCGAGGGGAGCACCGCGGCGTCCGCGTCCGACACCTCCCACGCCATGATAACGCTGAACGACCCGGCCGGGCGAAGACTGCTCGAGCGGAACCAGCGGGTGGCATTGTGATCGAAGCGCAGCGCGGGCCTGCCATTGATCGAGGCAGGCGACGGCGCTGCGGTAGCGGCGCCGGCGAGCGACCAGGAAACGCCGAGCGCCGCCCGGTCAGGGACGATGCCACCGGAAAGCACCGCAGGGTCGAAGAGGTGGGTGACGCCTGCGGCATCGCCGATCCGCGCGAGATCGCGCTGGTACCCCGACACGTCGATGCGGATCATGCCGGCGCGGAAGCTGGGCGGATAGGTGCCGCCGGCAGGCAGCGGCTCGCCTTCGAACAAGGGCATAAAGTGTCTCCAGTCAGGCGACCGCGACGGCACAATGTGCCATCCAGTCGTGCAAGGGGGTGCCATCGGGCGCGATGTCGGTCGAAATCGTGCGGATGCAGCAGCGCGGACCGGTGGTCGGGCCGGCCTTCGCGCCCGGCACGCCTTCGAGTGCGAAGCCGAGCGTGCCCGCAACCGCGCGAGCGAGGGTGAGCGTCAGCTTGCTGCCGCTCACCGCGATGTTGGAGATCGCGACCGACGCACCGCCGGCGTCGCGGTACACGAGCCCGAGCTGCCCCGGATCGCTGACCAGCGCGGTGTCGATCGCGAGCGCGGCATTGTCGGGCACGTGAAGGTCGACGGTCACGCTGGTGCCGTCGCGGGTCGCTCCCGTGGCGTAGAGGCCGGCGCCGTCACCGCCGCGCAGGACGCGCGCGCCCGCCCGGCCGGCAAGCGCATCGAGACGACGGTTGCCCTCGGGCGCCAGGTGAATGCCGTCGGCGGCATACGGGAGGAAATAGAGGGGGGTGAAGACAGCGTAGAGCGCGGGGTCGGCGAGCATCGCCGCCATCTGGCCGAGCGGCACGCCCGAGGTCGCGGTCGCGGCACCGTAGTTCGTCCAGCTCGACGGCTGCGCGAGCAGGATCTTCGGCGACGCCGCGGGATCGAGGCAGATCGCGCGCACGTCGGCGAGGATGTCGGCGCCGAACTCGGCCAAATACCCCTGATACGTGGCGCTCGCGTCGGCGTAATTGTCTTCGCCGTGCACCATGATGAGCGCCGGAACGCGCGCGCTCATGCCGGCCGACCACGCCTGCAGCTTGCCGGCAACGAGGGTGCGCAGGAGGTTGGCATAAGGCACGGTGCCCTTGCGCAGCGAGGCGTAGGCACGGCCACCGATGCCGTGCGATGAAACGAGCACGCCCGTCGACGCCGGAGAGGCCGCGAGCAGCGCGTGTGCGGCGCGCATGCCGAGACCGCGTCGCTCGGCCTCGGCACCGCGCAGATCGTAGGTGGCAGCAAATGCGCTATCGTCGAGCGCCGGCACTGGCACCGTGGGGTCGACGTAGGCGGGACCGAGTTGCGAGCCGCGCTCCGAAAACGAGATCGCGCGGCCGGGATCGAGTGGGTCGAGGTCGAGGGCACCGGCGACGAAGCCGGTCGAATTCGATTGCCCGTACCACGGCAGCAGCAACAGGTCGGTGATGCCGGCGAGCAGCCGCGGCCGGCGCGACAGGTCGAGCGTGCGCCGCGTGACAGCGGCAGCGCTGCCGCTCACCCAGGCGAGCAGGTCGCCCGCCAGGCGCGGCTGCCGATTGTCACCGTCGAGGTAAGTGACGCGGGCGGCACGCTGCGCGCCGTCGATCACCAGCACGTCGCGCGCACCCGCCGGGCCATCATCGAACGCCGTGCGATCGAGGCTGTCGCCTGCATCGCCAGCCCCTACGGCACCCGCGACATAGCCATCGGCGTCGACCAGGCCGCGCAGGATCGGCAGGTGCGTGTAGACCCGGATGCGTCCATCGGCGCCGGGGTTGGTATAAACGCGACCCTCCTCATCCATCGCCCACGCCGCGTAACCATCGGCGTCGATCCCGCGCGCCAGGACGATCCGCTTGCCGTTCACGACCGGGTAGGGCGTGCGCAGTCCGAGCGTGGCGGCAGCAACAGCGCGATCCGCTGCCGCATTGGTGGCGTCGAGGTAGGGGTCGAGCAGCGCGCCCAGGCGAGCGCGTCGCGTCTCGCCGTCAATGAGCACGGGCACGGTCTCGTCGCCGCTCGGATAGGCAAGGGCTGGAAGCGCGGAAATCTTCGCCATGCGTCAGCGTCCCGTGGCGCGCCAGCGAAAGCCGCCAGCCGCGTCCTGCGTGTTGGAGTTGTCGGATTGCAGGAAGACGACGGCGCCGTTGAGCGACACGCTGACCTCCTGCACCAGGTGGCTGCCCGAGGTGGACTGCGCGGTGTTGCGCACGGTGCCGCTGACACCGAAGCATTCCTCCTTGAAGGGGATTGCGAAGGCGATCGGGATCGCCGGTTCACCGGTGACCGCGCCGTCGACGTAGCCCCACTGCTCGATGTAACCATCGCTCCACTCGCGGTAGCCGGCCTGGGCGGCGAGATTGCTGCGCACGACGTAGATCACACCCGCCGCGGCTAGCGCGGCCGGCGTCACCGCCATGTCGAGTGCGGTGCCGTCGCGCACGTCGTCGCCGGTCGCGGCGTCGACGGTGAGCGTGCGATTGGTGTCGTTGCGACCGCCGCCCTTGACCAGCCCGCTGCCGTAGATCGTGCGCGCGGCGAGCCCCTCGACCGCCTCGATCACCGCGGCGACAACGTCCGCGATCATCGCCTTGACCACCGCTCCGGTAGTGACACGAAGCGCGTCACCTGCCTGTGCCTCGGCAAACGTCGCCAGCTCGACTACGCCCTTGCGTGCTTCGGTGCCCGGCGGGTTGAGGAAGTTGGTCGGACCGAAGGTCAGCTGCTCGACGCCAGCGACCGGGAAGGCGATGTCGATCGCGAGCGCCATCATCGAGCCGGACGATTTTTCCGCGATCGCGCCGGGCTGGCTGTAGGCCGCGAAGAGCGTGCCATCGGCGAGGAACAGGCCGAAGCCGGTGACCGAATAGGTGACGGCCTCGTCATCGGTCACGGTCAGGTGCACGATGTCCTGCGCCTCGACCGATCCCGACACGCTGGTGAGACGGCGGAACTCTCCCGGCAGGTCCGTCAGCGTCGGCGCGGCAACGAAAGCGGCCGCGGTCAGCCCGACCGACGCGATCGTCAGGTCGATGTCGTCGTCGGCCTGCGCCGCGGTAAAGCGGCCGAGACCGGCGGTGGTCATGATGAGCTTGAGCGCGGTCATGGCGTCGTGTCCAGGTAGCTGCCGTCGCCGGCCTCGATCGGCTCGCCATCCTCGGTCTGCAGCATGGCTGCCCAATCGAGCGAGGTGTCGATCGTCATGTCGGCGTCAGAGCGGGTGTAGGAGGCGGCGCGCACCACGCCTTCGATGCCGACCGCGCCCGCGACCGCGACCTGCTGCACCACGCGCATCTGCTCGCGCAGCGGCTTCACGCGCGACACCTCGCGAATGATCGCGTCGGCGAAGGCGGCGCTGGCGCGGCGACCACCCGGCGCGGTGCCATCGGGCAGCACCATTGGGATTACGACATCGAAGGTATGCGGCGTGGCGCGAGGGCTCGCCTCGTGCCACTCGACCACTTGTGCCAGCCGATCGAAGCGGGCGAGCACGGTCTCGACCGACAGCCGGGTGCCCTTGATGCGGTGCATGGCGATCGATGACGCGACCGCCTCGCGTTTGTCGGCCTCCGACCAGTCGGCATCCCAGCTGTCGACCGACGCGCCCCAGGCGAGCCACGGCAGCAGCTCGGCCGGGCAGGCGAGGGGATCATCGATCACGTCGGCGGGCGTGTCGAGCGCGAGGATACGCACGCCCTGCTCGAGCGCGCGCTCGAGCGGCGTGCTGTTGGGCGGCAGCAGGCTAGTCGTCATAGCCGGCGTGGGTCACGGTGATGGCGGTGCACAGCGCCGCCTGCGTGGCGTCGCAGACGATCGGCGCAATCGGCGCGATCAGCTCGACGCGCTGGACGCCCTCGACGGTCAGCGCGGCGTAGAGGCCCGACAGCGTGATGTCGCGGCCGAGCCGGCGCGCATCGGCGATGTAGCCGTCGAGCTTCGCGCGCGCGGACGCGAGGACGAGCGCGGCGTCGGGACCGGCGAAGGTCCACAGGCGGGCGGTCACGACGAACGGCACCAGCGTGGCGGACACAACCGTGACCAGGTCGCCGAGCGGGCGCACCGCCTTGTCGGTGACGATCTTGCGCACGGCGTCGAGCAGCTCGTCCGACGCATTGCCGTCGCCCTCGGCCGAGAGCACGGTCACCAGCACCTCTCCCGGTGCGGGGTTGGTGGCGCTGGCATCGAGCACCAGCGCGGAGGCGTCGCGCGCGCGCTTCACATACGCCAGTTCGGGTCCGGCCGCGGCGAAGCCCTCGGGTGCGAGCACGATGCGGGCGCGCAGTGCGTCGTCGCTCTCGCCGGCGAGCCGCGCCACGCCGATCGCGGCACCGATATGATCGAGGGTGGAGCCAGTCGCGTAGGCGACCAAGCGCTGCTGCAGCCGGTCGTTGAAGTCGGCGCGCAGCATCATCTGCTCGTAGGCGGCGATCTGCAGCACCTTGACCGCTGGGTCGCTGTCGACGGTCGCGTCGAAGCTCGGCAGCTGCGCCTGCACGCGGGCGATCAGGCCCACGAGGATCGTCTCATAGTCGAGCTGCTCAACGATCGTCGGGGCCGCAAGACGCGACAGGTCGACGGAGCTGGAAGCGGGCGCGGGCATGGCGCGGCCATGTCGGGTGCGACGCGCGCGCGTGGCGAGGGCGCGCTCTTGTTCAAACGCTTTCTACAAGATCGCGTCAGGCCGGCGTGACATGGTCGAGAATTAGATCGAGCACCCGTTCGCGCTCGGCATCAGTCAGGCCGAGCAACACACGGCGGGCATAGCGAACCTTCGGCTGACCAGGTGCGGGCGCGTCGGAGAGGCCGAGCTGGTGGATCGCGGCGATGCGCGCGGCGCGACCGCCGAAGCCAACCCACACCTCGTCGCCGTTCCCGCCTGCGCGCAGGCTCTTGGCCATGCGGAGCTTGCGGAACATTTTCTGTGCGCGAAGCCGACCTTTGCTGGCACGCAGCTTCTTCGGCCGGCGCGGCGCGAAGGCGGCGCCGTCGGGTTCCTGCTGTCGGCCGATGCGATCCGACTGGCTCTTGCGGATCTCGCGGCCGATCGCGCGCATGAGCTTCGACCGCTCGGCCGCGCCAACGCGCAACAGCAGGTCGCGGCATAGCTGCTCGATCGGGGCGAAGTCGTTCACGCGGTCACCAGCTCAAGCGGGGCGTCGCTGGCGTCGATCAAGCCCGCCCACATCTTCGTACCGGTCGGCACGCCGGCGAACGCGTCGGTCATCATGGGCTCGGGAAGGTGCGTGACCCGCAGCCCGCGCGGCTGCTGCTCGACGCGCACCAGCTCGGTCAGCGCAAGCGTGATGGTGATGTCGCAGGTGTCGGCGTCGAGGAGTTCGGACTCGAAGGTAAACGGCTTGCGGTCGCCCTTTTCGAAGAGATCGGGCTGGTTTGCCGCGATCCAGGCGAGCAGGGGGGCGACCAGCGTGTCGATGCTGGCGCCGAAGTCCTGCACCCAGATCGAGGCGGTGTAGCCGTACTCGAACGATAGCGACCCCGCGCGCACCGCTACGTCGCCCTTGTCGACGAAGACCTCCATCTTGGACGGATCGGCCTTGATGACGGCGACGGACGCGATCAGGTGCGCGCGCAGGTCGGCGAGCTTCTTCACTTCGGGCTCGCGCAGGTGCCCGGCGAGGTCCACTCGATCAGACGATCAAGCCGCGATGCGTTGGCACCAAATGCGCGCGCCATGCGGATGATGCCGGCGCGGAGCTTGGTTGGGATCTGCGCGACCAGGTCGGCGTCCTCGGGCAGGCCGGTCGGGCGCTCTGCGCACGCGAGCAGCTCGGCGGGCGGCGTCTGCCTGACCGGCACCACGATCGGCACCGGCTTCTCCACCTCAACGGGCGAGCGTGGGGCGCAGGCCGGCAACGCCGTTGACAGCAGCAGTCCACTCACGATCAACGAGGTTGCGGCGTTCGGCTTCGGCATCGGCGTTCTCCATGCGGTGCGCGGCGTCACGCGCGGCTTCGGCCGCGGCGCGGGCGGCGAGGTTATCGGCGAGCTGGCGCGCGTCGTGCGCGGCCATTGCCTTGGTAAGCGTCTCTGCAGAGGCGGTGGCGGTGTCGCTCTCAAACTTGGACAGAGCGGCGATGCGGGACTGACACGCGACACCCCGCGCCAGCTTCCCCTCGGCCGCGAACGGCTGCCCTGCCGCGGTGCACAGCAGCTCGGCCGCGTGCTGCAAGCTGTCGCGATCATCACGTGCATTGCGCATCTGCACGTACATCCAGCAGCCGGCGACCGCGACCACGAGCAGCACGAGAAAGCCGATCTCGGCCTTCATCTTGGCGAGCAGCGCACGCATCAGCGCACCGCCTTAACGCGGGCGTCGAGCGTGGCGGGCGTCTTGCCGGCGACGATGCCGGTGACGCACGCCTCCCATGCGCGCCGCCGCCGCAGCTGCAGGCCACGTACTACCTTGCCGCCTGCGCGGTTGAACTCGAGCAGCTTGTCGCAGAACGGGCGCCACGTGCCCGCCGCGGCGAGGCGCGGCAGGCTGGAGCGGCAGACGCCGGCGGTACCGACGTTATAAGCAAGGTCGATCGCGGCTGCCGCCTGGTAGGGTCGACCGTAGAGCGACGGTATGCAGGCGATCACCGGCTCGGCGTGCGCCACCAGCTCGCGCTCGTTCATGGCATCGCACTCGGCAACGGTGAAGCGCTGCCCGGCCTTCACACCGCGCGTGACGCCGTCGCAGGCGGTCGCAACCTTCACGATGTCGAGATAGGCGGCGAGGTGCTGGTTGCCGCTGACGTGGCGAATGGTGACGCTCTGGTCGGGGTTGATGGTCGCGGCGACGGTGCGGCCGCTCTCCTCACGCGGCACGCCGACGAACAGCAGCACCGCGCCTACCGCGGAGCCGATCACGGCAGCGAGCTTCTTCGGCGCAGGCTTTCGCGTGGGCGCGGGCGCGGGCGATGCCGCGGGCTTGTTGGTCATTGCGGATCCTTTCGGCGCAGGAAGGGCACGGCGTTGCGCAGCGCGTCGGGCAGCCCGACGACGATCTCGATCACGCCGTCGCGGAAGCGCGGCGCGGCCTTGAAGGCGATCATGCCGAGGGTGAAGGTGACCGCCTGCTCGACATACGGGTCGGGTGCTGTGTGCCAGTAGAAGGCGCAGGCGGCGATGAAGGCGAGCTTGGCGAAGTAGCTGACCGTCACGCCGACGACGAACTGCATGCAGCCGGTGCGCCAAGTGAGCGCTTGTTCGTAGGCGAGGCTGACCGCGGCGCCGAGCGCGGCCGGCAGCAGGCCGATGAGGAAGACGAGCATGGCAGCGCCGGCGTCGTGAAGGTGCTTGTCCATCGTCAGTTCCACAGGTTGACGACATCGGTGCGCACGCTGGTGGCAGGCGCGGCGATGGCGGGCAGGTTGACGACGAGACCCTTGGGCAGGGTCGGGCCGAGCGCGGCTATGCCGGGGTTGGCGGCGAGCACGGCGGGCAGATCGGCGGGGCCGAGACCGCGCTCGCGCCAGATCAGCGCGTCGAGCGTGTCACCCTCGCGCGCGCGCGCCGTGTCGAGCGGAGCGCCGGCCATCAGATCAGCTCCACCGCGACGCGGGTCACGTCGAGCATGTCGCGGATGGCATAGAGCGAATCGCGGCGCAGCTCGCTGACGCTCGGGTCGAGATCTTCGGCCTTGCGGTCACCGCGCGGTGTCAGCTCAACGTCGCGGTAGCGCTCGACCAGCTCGGCCTTGGCCAGCGTGAAGACGGCACGGCGGTAGAGCAACTCGAGGCGGCTGGTGCCGTCGATCTTCGGTGCGGGCACGTCGGCGAGCCGGGTGTGCCCCGATGCGCGCTGTGTCACCGACCAGGTGGCGAGATCGCGGCCCACACCCATGATCGCGGCGATCAGCGCCTCGCGGGCGCGCGGGTCGGTCACGCTCTCGCGCACGCGCAGCTGCTCGCGAAATGCCGCGGGGTCGACATCGGGGAAGAAGCCGTCGTTGACGATCAGCGCGGCGGGCGGCGCGTCGTCGTCGGGCAGGACGGTCGCAATCAGATCGGTCAAGCGACACGCTCCGCCACGAGCATGGACGCCTGCACGAAGGTGAGCAGACCGACCAGAATGAGCGCGATGCCGGCTGCACGTGGCGGCAGCTCGACCGGACGATCGCTAGGCGACGCGATGATGGCGATGACAGCGCCGGCAAGCACCGCGAACGCGCCCAGGCCGAGCAGCGCGACCAGTAGGAGAAGGGCGAGAGTGGCGATCATGGTGCGGTCCTTCGAAGTTCACGGGGGTGGGGACCGGGTCGAAGAGCGGCCCTGCAACCCGAAGGTCTCCCGCCTCGCGCGATCCGTCCCCGAGCGCCGGGGGCGAGCTGGTCAGCCGGACGTGCCGGCATTGTCCTGGTCGGATATGGGCAGGGCGGCGAGCGCCTTGCGCAATCCGCGAATGTGCGTCTTCACGCCGGAGCGGTCATGCAGCGACTGCGCGCGCTCGAGCCGCGTGATGGCGTTGGTTATGGTCGGGCGGGCAAGGTCGGCCTCGGCTTCGCCGGCGGCGTGGACTAGCTCGACGCCGATCGCCTTCTGCAGCTTCGCCTGCACCTCGTCGTGCATGTCGATGCCGGCGGTCAGCTCCTCGATCCGGTAGAGCAGGTCGAGCGGAAAGCGCATGTCGAGTGCTTGGTCGCGCATGGCGGCTTCGGCGAACTCCTCGACCAGCAGCGTCGCCGCGTCGCGCTTGAACCGGGTCGGCAGCTCGATGTGGAAGCGCAGCACGTGCTCGGCCAGTTCGAGCGCGCGCGCCCAATCGCCGACATCGATCGACCACACCATGATCGTCGGCAGCACGTCGTCGGCGTCGGTAGCGCCGAGCTGGTTGCCGATCGTCATGCGTCCGGCCTCGAGCAGTCCGTCGCACCAGGCGCGGTATTCGGGCAGCATGTCGCGCTTGGCGAGGATCTTGGCGCTAGTCGCCTTGATTTGCTTCAGCCGCTGCGCGTCGTGGCGCAGCCGTAGCTTGATCTGCCCGGCTGCCGGATCGATCGACGTGCGGCGAGCAGAGGAGGGGGTGAGCCCGCCCCCGGAGGCAGGAGCAGACGCCGATTGCAGTGCGAGAGTGCGATCCCGGTGCTTGAGAGCGAGGCTCATGGCGTGTCCTGTGGGGGCGGGCTACGTCGGGGAGCGGCGCTTACGCGCCGGCGGGCGCCTCGGGCGCCGCCTCCATCTTGATGTTCTCGTAAATCGCGATCAGGCCGTAATCCTCGACGACATAGGCCTCGTTGACGCTCTCGAAGTTCTCGACTTGGTCGCGCTTCGGATTGTCGATGATCGCGCGGCGACGCGTCTCGTCCTGGTTGTAGATCGAGAGGTTGTCGTAGGTGGTGATCACGACGGTACCCTTGGGGAACGACGGCACCACCGCGGCCAGCTTGCCGCCGATCTTGTCCTGCAGCAGCAGCACGTCGCGCGCGATCTGCTCGGTTGCCTTGTCGCCAGCGGTGTTGATCAGCGCGAACTTTTTCGCGTGGACCAGCTCGTCGCTGACCATGACAACGAGGTCGGTGCGCGAGCGATGCTGCTCATCGAGTAGCTGCAGCGCGTCGAACACCAGAGCATCGAGGTTGACGTAATCGGCAGTGCCGGTCGCCGACACGAAGATCGCAGGCTTGTGCCCGGCCTGCCCAGGGTCGCCCGAGTGCTCACCGTCCGACACGATCCGCGCCGGCGCGTCCTCGCGCGTATGCTGGATCCAGCCCTTGTTGACGTCCTGCAGCAGCGGGAACGCGACGCGATCGGTATCCTTCGCGACGTGCGTGCCGTTCCAGCCGATGATCATGCGGTCGAGACCTTGGCGCTTGACGATCGCATCGCGCACGATGGTCTGAAACTCGGGCCGGTGCGCCCAAGCGTCGAGCTTTGCGTAGGATATCGCGGTGTCGAAATTGGTCTGCTCGCAGCGATAGCTGGTCGCGGTCAGGCCGGTCGGGTCGATCGGCTGGCGCTCGCCCTTCGACGTGTCGGTGCGCCCGGCGATCGAGGACGTGATGCCGACGCCGACCTTCTGCCCTTCCTGCTGCGCGACCGTGACGAAGTTGATCTTGGTCAGGAACTCGCTGGACTGTTGGGTCTTCTCCTCCAGCTTTTGCGCGATCGAGGGGTCGACGGTGAACTTCTCGGCCGCGCTGGGCACGGCGGAGAGCAGCGCGATTTGGCTGACGTAGGCGGTGAAAGCGATGCGGGTCTTGTTGCGCATGGTGTGTCCCGATGGTGCGAGGAGAAGGAGGGCGGTCGCTGCCGATCAGCAGTCGGTCTTGAGGCCGTCAGCACCGCCGGTCGCGAGCTGACGCGGTGCGTTGGGCGCCTCGGTGTTCGACAGGCGCGTCGTGAGCGCAGTGAAGTCGCCCCGCATGCTGCTGATTTCACGGTCGACCTTCGTGTTGAGCGCGGTCAGGCTGGCGTTGATCAACCCGAGTCCCTCGGTCACCTGTGCGAAGTTGTCGTTCGCGGGCGTGGTCGAGCCGGCGGGCGGAGTGGGCGGCGTGACGACGGGCGGCGTCGCCGGTGCGGCTTGGGTCGTGCCACCCGAGGTGAACCGCTCGAAGAACGACTTCATGGCAGCGAACGCGCCAACCGCTGCTGCATCGGCCTGCTCGGTCGCAGCCGGCACCTCGAGCGCGAACTGGTTCTCTTCCGACGCGGAGAAGAAGTTCGCGGGGTCGGACTTCCGTGCGTCCCACATCGGCTTGAACGCCGAGAATTTCAGCGCCTCGGTGCCAAGGCTTGCGGGGTTGTCCGTGATCGCGAGGCCGACCAGGCCGAACTTGCCCGTCTTCGCGAAGTCCGGCTGGAACTCGCATGAGGTGAAGATCTTCTGATCGGCCTTGATTGTCGCGACCATCTGATCGTTGGCGTCGAACTGACCGTACAATGCACGCTTGGTCTGCGCCTTACCGTCGATCTCGATGCTGAAGTCTTCGGCTTTCACCGCCAGCACGGACCCATAAGCATTGAACGGCGGTTGCGGGCTGAACCCCCGAATGTGCTCGCAGTTAATGCGCGCGGTGTACGTCTCGGTGTTGTAGGCGGCTGCCGACTGATCGATCATGTCGCGCGTGATCGTGCGGCCGTCGGTCGCGGTAGCGCCCTCGACGGCGATGCGGAAAAAGCGGGTCTTGGCCATTGTCGGTCTGGTCCTCGGGTCCGGTAAAGACACGCGGCGAGCGACCGCGTCAGCGTCGCGAACAGGGACCGAAGGGCGCGGCTTCTCAAGCGCGCCCTCTTGTTGAATTGCTTTCTACAAGAGCCGGCTAGGGCAGGGCGCGCGGAGCCGTGGCTAGGCTCCGGCCCATGTCGATCCTCGCCGATCCCCTGACACTCGCCCCCGAGGACCGCCGCCACGCGGCGCGCAGCCTGTATTGGCGCGGGTGGAGCTACGGGCAGATCGCCGACGAGCTGCAGCTCAACCGCGACACAGTGAAGAGCTGGGGCAGGCGCGACCGCTGGGATGACGCGCCGTCGATCCGCAAGCTCGAGGACTGCCTCGAGACGCGCCTGATGGTGCTGATCTGCAAGGACAAGAAGACCGGCGGAGATTACACCGAACTCGACGCGTTACGGCGGCAGGTCGAGAGCCTGGCAAAGGTACGCCGCTACGAGGCGCCGGGCGGGCATTCGGGCGACCTTAACGACAAGGTCGCCAACCGGAACGCGGGCGAACGCAAGCCGAAAGCGAAGAAGAACCACTTTACCGCCGAACAGGCCGAGCGCCTGCGCGAGATCTTCCTCGACCAGCTCTACGGGTACCAGGAGGCGTGGTTCGCCGCGCTGTCGCAACGCACGCGCATGATCCTGAAGTCGCGCCAGATCGGCGCGACCTACTATTTCGCCTTCGAGGCGCTGATCGACGCGATTGACACCGGGCGTAACCAAATCTTCCTGTCCGCGTCGAAGGCACAGGCGCACCAGTTCCGCTCGTACATCGTCGGGTTCGCCAAGCTGGTCGACGTGACGCTGACCGGCGATCCGATGCTGATCACGTCGGAGCTGCGTTCGGCCGACGAACCCGCGGCCGAGCTGCATTTCCTCGGCACCAATTTTCGCACCGCGCAAGGGCGGCACGGCAATTTCTATTTCGACGAGTTCTTCTGGGTCCACAGCTTCGAGGAGCTGAACAAGGTCGCCTCGGGCATGGCGACGCACAAAAAATGGCGGAAAACTTACTTCTCGACGCCATCAACCGTGCTGCATCCCGCCTATCCGTACTGGACCGGCGAGCGGCGCAATCGACGCCGGAAGAAGGAAGACCGTGTCGAGCTGGACGTGAGCCATGCGGCGCTGGTGACCGGCGCAGTCGGCCCGGATCGGATTTGGCGCCACATCGTCAACATCCGCGACGCGGAAGAAGCCGGCTGCGATCTGTTCGACATCGCCGAGCTGGAAGACGAATATGCGCCCGACGAGTTCGCCAACCTGTTCATGTGCGACTTCGTGGATGACAGCCAGTCGGCATTTCGGTTCAACGAGCTGGTCAAATGCGGCGTCGACACGCTGGAGGCATGGCCCGACTTCGACCCCGACGCGGCGCGGCCATACGGCGAGCGCGCGGTGTGGGCGGGGTATGATCCGCAGAACAGCGAGACCGGCGACAATGCGTCGCTGACGATCGCAGCCCCGCCGAGCGCGCCAGGTGGCACGTTCCGCCTGCTCGAGCGCCATTCGCTGCGCGGCATGGATTTCGAGCAGCAGGCGACGTTCATCACCAACATCCTGTCTCGCTACAATTGCACCTACCTCGGTGTCGACGCGACCGGTATCGGCGCCGGCGTCTACCAGCTGCTCGCCAAGAGCGGCGTGCGCGGCGTGACGAAGATCGAATATTCGATCGAGCAGAAGCAGCTCATGGTGATGAAGGCGCAGAACGTCGTCAGCCGCGGGCGCCTGGCATTCGACAGCGGCTGGCTCGACGTCATCTCGTCGTTCGTCTCGATCAAGAAGACGATTACGCCGAGCGGGCGCAGCCTGACCTTCAAGGCCGGCCGCGGTGGCGAGGACGGCCACGCCGATCTCGCCTGGTCAATCATGCACATCCTGTTGAACGAACCGCTGGACGGCAAGGAACGCCCGACCGCGACGATGGAGATCTTCTGACATGGCGAAGCGGAGCCGGGTGCGCGCACTGGCGCGAAGCGAGGCGCACGAGGCGGCGATCGGCGCGGTCGAGCACCAGGTAAAGCCGGGACCAGTAGAGGCGTTCTCGTTCGGCGATCCGGAGCCGGTGCTCGACCGTCGCCAGATTCTCGACATGGCGGAATGCTACGCCAACGACCGCTGGTACGAGCCACCGGTGTCGCGCGAGGGGCTGGCGCGCGCGTTCCGCGCCTCGGCGCACCACAGCAGCGCGATCGAGTTCAAGCGCAACCTGGTCGCGGCCTCGCTCGAGCCGACGCGCTACCTGTCGCGCATCGACTTCATGAAGGCGGTGCAGGACTATCTGATCTTCGGCGATGCGATATTCCAGCGGCACGACAACGTCTTCGGTGAGCCGCTGCGCGTCAGTCACGTGCCGGCGAAATACGGGCGGCGCGGCGTCAAGCCGGGAACGTTCTTCTTCGTCCAGGGCGCGCTCGGCTCAACCGAGTTTGCGGCCGACAGCGTCATTCAGATCATGCAGCCCGACATCAACCAGGAGGTCTACGGCGTGCCGGGCTATCTGTCGGCGCTGCAATCGGCGTTGCTCAACGAAGCGGCCACGCTGTTCCGTCGCCGCTATTACCTGAACGGCAGCCATGCCGGTTACATCCTCTACGCCACCGGTGACTTCCAGAACGGCGACACCGACGCGATGCGGCTGGCGCTGAAGAACTCGAAGGGTCCGGGCAACTTCCGCAACCTGTTCGTCCACGCGCCCGGCGGGAAGGAGGCCGGCATTAAGGTGATCCCGATCGCCGAGGTGGGCGCGAAAGACGAGTTCCTCGGCATCAAGTCCGCGACGCAGGCCGACGTGCTCGCGGCTCACCGCGTGCCGCCCCAGCTGCTCGGCATTGTGCCGGCGCAGGGGTCAGCGTTCGGCAGCCCTAAGGATGCGACTGCGATGTTCCTTGAGCTGGAGATTGAGCCGATCAAGACGGCGCTGCTCGAGCTGAACGATCGGCTGGGCGTCGAAGCCGTCCGTTACCGCGAGCGCGCGCCGCTCGAATAGTTTCTGCGTCCGGTCCTGGTGACCGGGCGGGGGAAACCGGGTTGCAGCCTGGTTAAACCGACGAGGGATGATCTCGCCACGACACGATCGGCCAACCGGCCGTCCCGCGCCCGATTCGCTCGGGCGGGATCATAGATGCGAGATTTTCCTTAATGTCATGTTCTATTTCCGTTCTCCCTGTCGCACCCGCTGCCGGGTACATCGGCGGCAAGCGCAACCTCGCGCGCCGCGTCATCGCGCTGCTGGGTCAGATCCCGCACACCAGTTACGCCGAGCCGTTCGTTGGCATGGGTGGCATCTTCCTACGCCGGCCGACCCGCCCCGCGGCCGAGGCTATCAATGACGTGTCGGGCGACATCGCCACGTTCTTCCGCGTGCTGCAGGAGCACTATCCCTACTTCATCGACATGCTGCGCTGGCGGGTGGCGAGCCGGGCCGAGTTCGAGCGGCTGCGCGCGATCCCGGGCGATCGGCTGACCGATCTGCAGCGCGCGGCGCGTTTCCTGTATCTGCAGCGGCTGGCGTTCGGCGGGAAGGTCGAGGGGCGGCATTTCGGCGTCGACAAAGGGCAGGGTGCCCGGTTCAATATCGGCAAGCTCGAGCCGATGCTCGCGGACATTCACGAGCGTCTGCAGGGCGTGGTGGTCGAACAGCTCGGCTATGCCGACTTCATCCGACGCTACGATCGCGACGGTGCACTGTTCTACCTCGACCCGCCATACTGGGGCTGCGAGACGGACTACGGCCAGGACGTGTTCGGCCGCGCTGACTTCGCCGCGCTCGCCGAACAGCTCGCCGGCATCAAGGGCGCGTTCGTGCTGTCGATCAACGACACGCCCGGCGCACGCGAGACGTTCGCGCGGTTCGACATGGTCGACGTGCCAGTGACCTACACGATCGGCGCCGGCGCAGCGAAGAAGGTGGGGGAGCTGATCATCAGCAACCGGCCGATCACGAGGGACCGCGCGGCCTGACCCGCGGCGCGGTCGGGTCGATCGGGGCGGGGTGGCAGGTGCCCCCCGGCCTGGTCGACCCGTCGACTTGCACCCCTACGAAACGCGCTAATCCCCCCGCCTCGCCCCCGTTCTTTCTAGGTCGGAAAAGGTGCACCGGCCGACATCGGGCAAATCGGCCCAGGAGCTAGGCTTGTTGCAGCGTCTCGGCGGGTGCGCCTGGGTGCAGTTGGGTGCACCTGAACGCGGTTTTCGTCACGCAGACGGCAGAACGCAGCCATGTGCAAGGCGAATGCGCACGATCGCCCTTCGAGAATGGGGTAGGTCCGGGAAAAGGGTAACCTCGGTAATCTGACCCAAAATAGCCAGCTAAGGCACTGATCCTGCTTGACTTTAATGTTACCGAGAAAGGGTAACCTCGGGGTAACCTGATCAAGCGACTTTGGTTACGTCATTGATTTTGCGCCGTTTTTCCCAACGTCGAAATTACCCCGAAGAAGGGTAATCAGGTTACCTTTAGATTACCCTTTTGGTTACCCCATAAGCCGTTGATTTCACTCGCATGTTACCGATGTTACCCTTTTCCCGACCCTCACCTAAAGTGTGGCGCTGCCGCCCGCCCTCGATGCCGCACCAGCGCAGCCGAACAGCGCTACAGGTGCAAACCTGCACCGAGTGCGTCGGTGGTTCAATTTGAACCAGGGCGTTGCAGGCAGGACGCGAAACTGCGCTTTTTAGCCGCCAAATTCCGCGCAAAAAACGCCAGAGCCCGCAGAAATCCTAGGGGGCTAAGCGTTTACACCGAGTAGGTCGGCGGTTCGAACCCGTCAGCGCCCACCACCATGCCGTAGCGCGCTTCTAGGCGCAGCTCGGCTGCGACCGATGGCGCGCGGGCCGCTGCGGGCAAGGCGGCTGTCCTACACACCCGCTTCCTGTCACCGCTCACGCCGGATCAAGCGATGGGAGCTCATGGATGCGCGAGTTGGTGGAACGCAGGGTGGACGCGAGCGGCCGGCCGTGCGCGGTGCCGGGGGGAATGCGGGCGAGCGGACGCAGCGTGACGGTCAACCTGCGCGAGTCGCCGCTTGCCTGGCTCGCCGCGCGGAGCCTCGTCACCGCGCGGCAGAACGAGGCGGGGGAGCGGTTGCGTGCCGATTACGAGACCGCGGCGATCGCGCCCGCGGTCACGATGCGCTGGGAGGCGCGCGTCGATGGCGGCACGCGTGACGGCCTCACCCCGAGCGAGCGGCAGCTCGCGGCCAAGCGCCGCTTCGACGGCGCGGTCGCGGCTGCCGGACGCGGGCTGTCCGACATACTGTGGCGCGTGATCTGCGCGGGCGAGGGGCTGCCCGCGGCCGAGCGCGATCTCGGCTGGCCCGCACGCAGCGGGCGGCTGGTGCTCGGGCTCGCGCTCGACCGGCTTGCCGACCATTATGGACTGCATGGAGGCGAAGCGCGCAACCAGGGCGGGGTTGCGCCGGTTGGAGGTTCGTGACGATAGGAGCCGACATGACTACCACCTCCGCTGCTGCGCGTATCCGCTGATGCTGGTGCGCTTCACCAAATGCCATGGCTCCGGCAACGATTTCCCGCTGATCGACGGGCGCGACTGGATATTGTCGGACGGCGAATGGGCCAGCTTGGCGCGCGTGCTCGCGGCGCGTGACGGGCCGGTTGGTGGTGACGGCATCCTCGCCCTGGTGCCCGGCGACGATGCATCGGCGTTCGGGATGCGGATGTTCAACAGCGATGGGTCGGAAGCGGAGACGTGTCTGAACGGGCTGCGCTGCGTCGCGCGCGCGGGCTTCGCCGCGGCTGAAGTCGAAACGGCGACCGCGCGGCTCAAGACCTCGCACGCGCAGGTCGAGCATGTCGGCGACCTCGCATCCGGCGTCTACACGGTGGCGGAAACCGGGGGCCCCGCCTCGCTCGCAACCGCCGACTGGCCGATCCTCGGCGTGTCCGATCGATTGATCGACGCGGTCGTGCCCGGCTTGCCGAGCACGCGTTTGTTCACCGCAGTGTCGATCCCCAACCCGCATTTCGTCACCTTCGTCGATGCGATCGACGAGGTCGAGTTGGTCGCGGTCGGCGAGGCGTGCGAAGCGGCACCCGCCTGGCTGCCCAATCGCGCCAATGTGTCGTTCGTGGAAGCACGCGGGCCCGACACGTTGTTCGTCCGCACCTTCGAGCGCGGCGTCGGGCTGACCAATAGTTGCGGCAGTGCGATGGCGGCGTCCACCTATGCCGCCTGCGTGACCGGACGCATCGAGTTCGGCCACGAGATCGTGGTGCTCAATCGCGGAGGCATGGTCCGCGCGCGCGCCGAGGTCGATGCAATGGTGACGCTGCACGGCAATGCGACTTGGGAATGGGAAGGCGAGGTCGAGGTCGATCTCGCCGCTGAGCGCGCGGGTAAAGTGACGGTGCTGCACCGCTACGACGACGAGGTCGCGGCGTGGCGCGCGGTCGCGGAAGCGGCGCGGGACAAGAATTGACGCTTGCGCCGCCGGCGTGAGGTGCTGTCCGTTCCGTGAGAGACCGCACACGGTGATACGGCAGGCCTGACGCTGTCTGGTTTGCATACCTCTGTATTTCATCGGCGGTGCAGTGAACCTCGCCCCAGACCCGCGATGACGCCGCGCTGATGCGGACGACCGGCTCACCCCGATGTGCGCTACCGCTCCGAACGCGGTGTCTTGCGCGCCGCCGCCGTTCGGGCATGTTCGCGCTCGCCTCGATCATGGAGCTCGCCTTGCGTCCGACCCCCGCCTCCTTCGTCACCGCCCTCGCGACCACTGCCTTGCTGCTCGCCATACCGGTCGCCGCGCCCGCGCAGGATAGGCCCGTCCCCGCCGCCGACACCGCCAACCGCGCGTTCACCGGCCAAGATCTGTTCGGGCTGCAGATGGCGAGCGATCCGCAGATCAGCCCGGACGGGCGCACGATCGTCTACGTCCGCCGCTCGGGCGACGTGATGACTGACCGGATGCAATCGTCCTTGTGGCTGGTTGATGTGGCGAGCGGGCGTCAGACGCCGTTCGCCGCCAGTGGTTCCTCGCCGCGCTGGTCACCCGATGGCACACGTATCGCCTATGCCGCGGGCGACGGCGACAACAGCCAGTTGTTCGTCCGCTGGCTGGCGACGGGCGCGAGTGCCAGGATCACCGCGCTGCCGGGCGATCCGGGCGCGCTCGCCTGGTCACCCGATGGCCGCCGACTCGCCTTCACCGCGACCGTGATGGGGGAGGGGACGAAACTGGGCCGCGCGCCTGACAAGCCCGAGGGCGCGAAATGGGCCGAGCCGCTCCAAGTGATCGACCGCATCACCTACCGCGCCGATGGTCCGGGTTACATCAAGCCGGGGCGCGATCACGTGTTCGTCGCGGCGGCCGACGGCGGTGCGGCGCGGCAATTGACCTTCGGCAGCTACGACGATGCCGGGCCGCTGTCGTGGAGCGCGGACGGGCAGCGTATCCTGTTCGCGGCGATCCGCGGCAAGGATGCCGACCGCCGCGTGATGGACAGCAATCTCTACGCGGTCGACGTCAACTCGGCCGTGCTGACGCAACTGACCACCCGCGACGGCCCCGATGCCTCCCCGCGTTTCTCCCCCGATGGCTCCCGCGTCGCGTGGCTCGGGTTCGACGACGAGCGGCGCGCATACGAGAACAGCGAGATCTACGTCGGCGATCGCAGTGCCGCGAACGCGCGTTCGCTGACGCACGCGCTCGATCGCTCGGTCGAGGACGTGCAATGGGCGGGGAACACCCTTTACGCCTCGTACGATGATCATGGCATGCGCAAGGTCGCGCGCGTGGGCGAGGGCGGCGGCGTTACCGTGCTTGCCGACAATCTGAAGGGCGGCGGGCTCGACCGGCCATACACCGGCGGCGACTTCTCGGTCTCGCGCGGTGGCGTGGTGGCCTATACCGGCGGCGATGGCCAAGCGCCGGCCGATATCTGGGTCGTCTCTGGCGGCAAGCCCAGGCGACTGACGAACCTCAACGCGACGATGCTGGAGGCGAAGGCGCTGGCGCCGATCCGCAAGCTCGCGGTCACTGCGCCCGACGGTCGCGCGATCGACGCCTGGATCGCGACCCCGCCGGGATGGCAGCCCGGTCGCCGCGTGCCGCTGATCCTCGAAATCCACGGCGGGCCGCAATCGGCCTATAGCCCGAGCTTCGCCAGCGACGTGCAGCTCTATGCCGCCGATGGCTATGCGGTGTTGTGGACCAACCCGCGCGGCTCGACCAGCTACGGCGCCGAGTTCGCCAATCTGATCGACAAGAACTATCCCAGCGCCGATTACGACGATCTGATGGCGGCGGTCGACACCGCGATTGCGGACGGCACCGCCGACCCGGACAATCTGTTCGTCACCGGCGGGTCGGGCGGCGGCGTGCTGACCGCGTGGATCGTTGGCAAGAACAACCGCTTCAAGGCGGCGGCGACGCAGAAGCCCGTCATCAACTGGATCAGCGAGGCGCTGACCATGGACGCAACGCTGTTTACCTCGCGCTACTGGTTCAACAAGCTGCCGTGGGAGGATCCGATGGATTATTGGCGGCACTCGCCCTTGAGCCTCGTTGGCAACGTGAAAACGCCGACGCTGGTGGTGGTCGGGAGCGAGGATTACCGCACCCCGGTGTCGGAAGCGGAGCAATATTACGCCGCCTTGCAGATCCGCGGCGTGCCGACCGCGCTGGTCAAGGTACCGGGTGCGAGCCACGGCGGCTTCACCGCGCGGCCGAGCCAGTCGGCGGCGAAAGCGTCGGCAATCCTCGCCTGGTTCGATCGTTATCGCGTGACGGGCGCACCCGCGCAGGCGACGCCCGCGCAGTAAGGTGAGCGGCCCGGCCTTACAGGTCGGGCAGCATTTGATCGGCGACGCCCCAGCCCGACAGCGCCGGCGCATTGGCGCGCGCGGTCAGCTCGGCGGCGTCGCCGACGTGCCAGTTCGCTGCGGTGTCGAGGTCGCGCAGCTCGCTCCACGTCACCGGTGCCGCGACCGGCGCACCGGCGCGCGCGCGCGCGGAATAGGGCATGATCGCGGTCGATCCGCGCCCGTTGCGCAGATAGTCGATGAAGATGCGCCCCTTGCGTTTCGCCTTGCTCATGGTGGCGACGAAACGGTCGGGGTGGCTTTGCGCGAGTGCGCGCGCGAAGCGTTCGGCGAAGTCGCGCACTGCGGGCCATTCGGCGCCCGGCATCAGCGGCACCACGACGTGGACGCCCTTGCCACCCGACAGGAGCGGGAAGCTGGCGAGGCCGATCTCCCCCAATTGGTCGCGCACGAACTCGGCCGCCTTCTTTGTGTCGCCGAAGTCGAGCCCTTCGTCGGGGTCGAGGTCGAAGATCATCCGGTCGGGCCGCTCCAGCGCGTCGACGCGCGATCCCCAGCCGTGGAACTCGATCGTCCCCATCTGCACGCAGGTCAGCAGCCCCGCGGCATCGTTGACCCACAGGTAATCCTCGCTCGACCCGTCCTTCTCCTCGATCGCGACACGGTGTACCGCCTCGCCGAACGAGCCCGCGTCGTGTTTCTGGAAGAAGCATTGTTTCGCACGTCCCTGCGGGCAGCGCACCAGGCTGATCGGGCGGTGACCGGTCCAGGGCAGCATGATGGCGGACATCGTGGCGTAATAGTCGGCGAGGTCTCCCTTCGTCACGTGTCCGTCGGGGTCGATCACGCGGTCGCGATTGGTGATCTTGACCGCTGGGGTTGCGGACGTGTCGGCGATCACGTGGGTTTGTTCCAACACCACCTCGCGCGCGGGCTTGTCACCGCGCAGGCCCAGGAAGCTCGGGTGGCGCAACAGTCCGTCGGGCGTCGCCTCGGTGAAGGCGATCTCCGCGACCAGATCGGGCTTCACCCACTGCGCGCCGCGCACCATCGCGCGTGGCGCGTCGACCGGCGCGGTCTTGCGCACGCGGGTGTCGAGCTTCGCGCGCAGCTCCGTCATCAGTGCCTGCGTGAAGCCGGTGCCCACCTTGCCGGCGTAGCGCAGCTTGCCGTCCTCGTGCACGCCGAGCAGCAGCGACTTGAACCCGCGCTTCTTGGTCGACGGCAGCCAGCCGACGATCACGAACTCCTGCCGCCGCGTGCATTTGATCTTGAGCCAGTCGGACGAGCGCCCGGCGCGGTAGGGCGCGTCGGCGCGTTTCGATACCACGCCCTCCAGCCCCTCGGCGCACATCTTCTCGAGCAACTGCTCGCCGCTGCCAACGACGTGCTCGGCGTAATGGAGCCGTGCGTCGTCGCCGATGATCGCCTGGAGCCGCGCCTTGCGCATTGTCGTCGGCAGCGCCGTCAGATCCTCGCCATCGAGCGTCAGCAGGTCGAACGCGAACATCGTCATGTCACCGCCCGACGAGATCGCGTCCTTGAGCGTCGAGAAGTCGGGGCGCCCGTTCTTGAACGCGACGATCTCGCCGTCGATCAGCGCGGAACGCACGTCCAGCGCCGCAGCGGCTTCGGCGATGCCGGGAAACTTGTCGCTCCAGTCGAGGCCGTTGCGGGTGAACACCTTGGCCGTGCCGCCCGCGACCGCGACCAGCGCGCGGTAGCCGTCATATTTGACCTCGTGCAGCCACGCCGATCCGGTCGGCACCGTGTCTACCAACGTGCAGAGCTGCGGTTCGGTGAAGGCGGGCAGGGTGGCGGCTTTGGTCGCCTTGCGCCCAGCCCTTCGCTTCTTGGGCGCTTTGTCCTCGGCAATCTCCTGCATGGTGCGGCCGGTCGACACGCTGGTCAGCGCGGTCTCGACCAAGAAGTCGGTGCCGCCGGCCTCCGCGTCGCCGATCTTGCGTAGCAGCCAGTTCTCGCGCTTCTCCCTGGCACGTGGCTTCAAGCGGATCAGCAGCCACTCGCCGCGCATCCGCTCGCCTTCCAGCACGAAATGGAGGTGCCCGGCCTCCAGATCCTTCGCGCTCTTGCCCTTGATCGGCGACCAGGTGCCGCGGTCCCATAGCATGACGGTGCCGCCGCCGTACTCGCCCGCGGGGATCGTTCCCTCGAACGTGCCATAGTCGAGCGGATGGTCCTCGGTCCTGACCGCCAGCCGTTTCTCGCCAGGATCAAGGCTAGGCCCGCGCGTCACCGCCCAGCTTTTCAGCACCCCGTCGACTTCGAGCCGGAAGTCCCAGTGGAGCCGCGTCGCGTCGTGCTTCTGCACCACGAAGCTGTTGCCGTGACCCTTTGCGAGCGTACCCGCGGGCTCGGCCGTGCGCGTGAAATCGCGCTTGGCGTTGTAGCGGGCGAGAGGGTCGGTAGCGGCCATCGCGGCGTCAGGCGCGCTTCTTGGCCGGCGCCGGCTTCTTCGCCGCCGGTTTCTTGGCGGCGGGTTTCTTTGCTGCGGTTTTGGCCGAAGCCTTTTTCGCCGGCTCGCCGCCCGACTTGCCTTCCATCGACTTCTTGAGCGCCGCCATCAGGTCAACGACGTTGGACGCCGAGCGGCCGCCCTCATCCTTGTCCTCGATGATCTTGGTCTTGCCCTTCGCCTTGCGCTTGCGTTCGATCAGCTCCTTCAACGCATCGACGTAGCGATTGTGGAACTCTTGCGGATCAAACGCGGCGGTCTTGCGGTCGATCAGCGCCTCGGCGAGGTCGAGCAGCTCGGGGTCGGGCTTGGTGTCGGCGATCTCGCGGAAATAGCCCTGCGCCTTGTTGACCTCGTCGGCGTAGCGCAGCGTCTCCAGGATCAGTCCGCGCCCGCACGGTTTCAGGCTGACGATATATTCGCGCCCGCGCATCGCGAGCTGTCCGAGGCCAACCTTCTTGGTCCGCCGGAGCGCCTCGCGCAGCACGATGAACGCTTCCTCCGCAAGGTCGTCGGCGGGCACGACGAAATAGGGCTTCTCGTAATAGAGTACGTCGATTTCGCTGCTGTCGACGAACTGCGTCAGCTCGAGCGTCTTCTTCGATTCGAGTTTCACCGCATCGATCTCGTCCTGTTCGAGCAGGACGTACTCGCCTTTCTCGACCTCGAACCCCTTGATGATCTCATCGGGGTCCACCGGGCCGATGCCCGGCGCGACTTTCTCGTACTTGATCCGCTCGCCCGAAGGCTCGTGGATTTGGTGGAACGCGATCTGCGCGCCCGACTTCGTCGCGGAATAGATCTCGACCGGGATCGAGACGAGCGCGAGCCGTATCTGCCCCTGCCAGTAAGCGCGCGCGGCCATGTTCCACCCCTCTCGTTGCGTAAGCGATTCAAATCATGGGCGAAGGAGTCGTTCCGCGCCGCGCATGGGAGTTGTTCCCGCTTGCCCGATGACGCGGTTGTTCCGCACTGATGCAGGTTGCGCTATGGGGGGCGGATGAGTGACGATCCCTTCGCGCTGTTCGATGCCTGGTATGCCGAGGCGCGGACAAGCGAACTCAATGACCCGAATGCGATGGCGCTCGCCACCGCCGATGCCGCCGGGCGCCCGTCGGTGCGGATGGTGCTGTTGAAGGGGCATGGGCCCGACGGCTTCGTGTTCTACACCAACCGCGGCAGCCGCAAGGCCGAGGCGCTGGCCGAGAACATGCAGGCGGGGCTGCTGTTTCACTGGAAGTCGCTGCGCCGCCAGATCCGGATCGACGGCCCGGTCCGCTTCGCGAGTGATGCGGAGAGCGACGCTTATTTCGCCACCCGCAGTCGCGACTCGCAGCTTGGCGCCTGGGCGTCCGACCAATCGCGCCCGCTCGACACCCGCGAAACGTTCGAGGCGCGGTTCGAAGAGATGAAGGCGCGCTTCGACGGACAGGACGTGCCGCGTCCGCCCAATTGGGGCGGCTATCGCGTGACACCCGAACGCATCGAGTTCTGGCAGGACCGCGCGCATCGCTTGCATGAACGCCGCCTGTTCACGCGTGACGGCGACGCCTGGAGCGAAGGATTGCTGTTCCCATGACCGAGAGCGAACGCCGCCGGGTGATCCCGATCGCGATGCGCGCCGCACTGGCGAGCGTCGCGATGGCGCTAAGTTTGCTCGTCGTGAAGGGCTATGCCGCGTGGCATACCGGATCGGTCGCGATGCTGGGGTCGCTCGCCGACACCGGGCTCGACCTGCTCGCCAGCCTCGTCACGCTTTACGGCGTCAAGCTCGCCGCCGAGCCTGCCGACCACGACCACCGGTTCGGCCATGGCAAGGCGGAGGCGCTGGCAGCGCTGTTTCAGGTCGTGCTCATCACCGCCTCGGCGATCGGCATCGCGTGGCGCGCGGTGGAGCGTTTCTCCGCGCCGCAGGTCAACGAGGATGCCGGACTCGGCATCGGCGTGTCGGTGCTGGCGATCGCCGCGACGCTGGTGTTGCTCGCCTATCAGCGCAGCGTGATCCGCAAGACGGGGTCGGTCGCGATCCTCGCCGACAACGTGCACTATCAGTCCGACGTGCTGTTGAACGTCGCGGTGATCGCGGCGCTGGTGCTTGACCAATATGTCGGGGTGAAGGGTGCGGACCCGGTGTTCGGCATCGCGATCGCCGCGTGGCTCGCCTGGGGCGCGTTTCAGGCGTCGAGCCAGGCGATCGACATGCTGATGGACAAGGAATGGTCGGAGGATCAGCGCTCGGCCTTCATGGAGGTTGCCGCACGCCAGCCCGGCATTCGCGGCATCCACGATTTCCGCACCCGCCGTGCCGGCTCTCACGATTTTGCGCAATTCCACATGGAGGTCGATCCCGACCTGACCGTGCGGCAGGCGCACGATATCGTTGAGTCGGTTGAGTTCGCGTTGCGCCGCACCTTTCCCAAGGTCGAGACGCTGATCCACCTTGATCCCGAGGGGCATGAGGATACCGACAATCCCCTGGTCGAGGCTGAGGCGACGCCGCACTGGTTCGGCAAGCGGCTGTAAGAACCTGTCGCCAAGCGGCTGTAAGGACACGAGATGCGCATCCCCTTTTCCCAGGTCGACGCCTTTGCCGAGGAAGCGTTCACGGGTAATCCCGCGGCGGTGATGCCGTTGACCAAGTGGCTCGACGACGACACGCTGCTCAAGATCGCGGTCGAGAACAACCTGTCCGAAACCGCCTTTCTCGTCCCCGACGCCAGCGGTGAGGCGAATTACGAGTTGCGCTGGTTCACGCCGGGTGCGGAGGTCGCGCTATGCGGTCACGCGACGCTGGCGAGCGGACACGTCGTGCTATCCTCCGACACCGACCGCGCGAGCGTCCGCTTTCGTACGCGGCAAGCCGGCATACTCGAGGTCGCGCGCGACGGGCACCGCTACGCGATGGCGCTACCCGCCTGGGTGCCGCAGGCAAAGCTCTTGCCCGAGATCGTCGCCGGGCTGGAGCTGCCGGAAGGCGCGGTGCAGGAAACGCTGTGGCACGACAAAGGCTACGCGCTGGTCGTGGTGGAGAACGAACGTCAGGTGCGCGATTGCGCGCCCGACATGCGCGCGCTCGCGCCGCTTGGCCCATTTGTCATCATCGTCGCCGCGCCGGGCGAGACGACCGATATCGTCAGCCGAGTCTTCGTGCCCGCGTTCGACATCGACGAGGATCCGGTGACGGGCAGCGCGCACGCGGTGATGGTGCCGTACTGGGCCGGGCGGCTCGGGCGCGAGCGGATGAGCGCATACCAGGCCTCGGTACGCGGCGGGCGGCTGTCATGCCGGTTGGAGGGCGACCGTGTCGTGCTGGGTGGCGCGTGCGTGACCGTGATCGAGGGCACGTTCCTGCTGCCGTGAGGCGTTCGTGACAAATCTTTGCTGACGGAAGCAACCTAGGTTAGTTTTCGCCGTTCGGGCAAGTACAGTGAGCAGCGTCGCCGACCGGCGTCGCGCTCCATCGACGGAGTTGCCCGATGCGTCTGATCCTGTCCGCCGCTGCCTGCCTGGTTGCTACGCCTGCTCTGGCGCAGACCGCCGCCCCTGCAGGTGGGTTCCCCACCAACAGCGTTACCGACCGCGAGCATGGTGGGCCGCAGGCGGGGGCGCACCGCGCCTCGATCCAGGCGTTGCAGCAGACCTTGACCGAGCTCCAGCAGCTGCAGTTGCAGACCAAGCAGGCGCATTGGAACGTGTCCGGCACGCTGTTCTACCCGCTGCACGAATTGCTCCAGGACCATTATGAAGGTGTCGGCAAGTACGCCGACGAGGTCGCGGAGCGACTGCTCGCGATCGGTGCCTCTGCCGATGGACGTGCCAACACGATCGTGCGCACCAGCCGCGTGCCCGAATATCCTGGCGGCTTCACCGACGATGCGCAGGTGATCGCGTGGTTCGCGCGCTATTACAAGGTGGTGAGCGACGAGGTCGGGCAGGGGATCAAGGCGTCGGAGGATGGCGATCCGACGACGTCGAACCTGCTCCAGGAGGTTCAGCATGCGATCGACAAATACCAGTGGCAGATGCGCGCGATGATCCAGCCGACGCCGACCGACCAGAACACCGGCGCCGACCTGAACGGCGGTCGCCCGATCGCAATGCCGCCGCGCACGGGTGGGTCGCCGCAGTAAGCGAGGTCCGACGCACGGACGCGGCGCCTAGGTGTTCAGTCCCGGCATTTGGTGGATCGGGTCGATGATGAACCGATCTGGC